>ERZ1034973.409-NODE-409-length-30836-cov-8.387479_pt1 | contig 30836 bp, 44 predicted proteins | sample MGYA00520686_ERZ1034973 | MGnify/ENA primary metagenome ERZ1034973 (study PRJEB33766, sample SAMN09781775) | gut metagenome | biome: gut microbiome | host: Homo sapiens | place: Madagascar | study: EMG produced TPA metagenomics assembly of the PRJNA485056 data set...
GAGGTTTTCAGAAGGGGGGTGGTCTTGTGCAAAAGGCGAAAGTGCGCGATACTTCACCGATTTCGTCCAAAACCGCCAAGAGCCCGCCCGCCGCGACCCGCGCCGGCACCCAGGCGAAGGTCGCGAGCGAGCTGAAGCGGCTCCAGCAGATCACCAAGGACGCCATACCCGACGGGCAGCGCAAGACGGCCATGCCGCTCTTGGCAAACCTCGCGTTCCAGAAGGTCAAGCTCGACGAGGCGCGTGCCGCGCTCATGGACGAGTGCATCTTCACCTTCTACGACAACGGCGGGGGCCAGTCCGGCCAGCGCGAGCACCCGGGCTTTGCCGCGTACAACAAGCTGTTCGCCACCTTTGCGCGCGGCATCAAGCAACTCACCGACATGATGCCCGGCGAGTCCGCCGCATCCGACGCCCTGACAGCGTTTTTGGACGAGACGCGAGATGACTAGCGGCATCGTGAAGGCTGGGCCGTGCGAGAGGGCGGTGCGCGAGTACTTCGGGGCAGTCCTGGGCGGTTCCATCACCGCATGCGAGAAGATGAGGAAGGTTTCGAGCCGCATCCTCTCCGAAATGGACGAGACCGACCCCGACAGGCCGTTCAAGTTCGCGGAGGGCAAGGCCGCCAAACACATAGGCTTCATCGAGCGGTTTTGCCGCCTTCCCGCAGGCCGACTCGGCCACCCGTTCCGCCTGGAGCTGTTCCAGAGGGCCATCCTCTCGGTCATATTCGGCTTCGTGGACGCCGAGGGGCTGCGACAGTACCGCGAGGTGCTTTGGGTGATGGGGCGCAAGAACGGCAAGACCGCGCTCGCGTCGGGCATCGAGTTAGACCTGCTGGTAAACGACGGTGAGGGCGCACCAAGCGTCTACAACGTCGCCACCGCGCAGCTGCAAGCCTCGCAGGGGTTCGACAACGCATGGCGCATGGTGAACACCTCCCCGGACTTGGCCCGTCACGTGCGCAAGCGCGTCGGCGACCTGTACTGCGACATCAACATGGGCACCATCCGCGCACTATCGGCAAACACCAACCACCTCGACGGCCTCAACATCTCGGGGGCGATCGTGGACGAGCTCGCCGCCATGCGAAACCGAGACCTTTACGACCTCGTGATCCAGGGCACGACGGCACGCAGGCAGCCGCTCACGCTTGAGATCACGACGAACGGGTTCGTGAGGCAGGGCATCTTCGACGCGCAGTACGAGTACGCGACCAAGTGGCTCGACGGCCAGGCCACGGGCGAGAAGGCCGACAGGTTCATCCCGTTCATCTACGAGCTGGACGCGCGCGGGGAGTGGCAGGACGAGGGCTGTTGGATCAAGGCCAACCCAGGGCTTGGCACGATCAAGTCCATAGACGGCCTGAGGCAGAACGTCTCGAAGGCGAAAGACGACCCCACGTTCCTGCCGACGCTGCTTGTGAAGGACTTCAACCTCGTTGAGAACCAGTCCCAAGCATGGCTCACGTGGGCCGAGATCCACAACGACGAGACGTTCGACCCGGCCGACGGAACGTTCACCTATGCCGTCCTCGGCGTGGACGCGTCGGACACCACCGACCTCACGGCGGCGTGCCTGCTCATGATGCGTCCCGGCGACGACAGGATCTATGCGATGCACATGGCTTGGATGCCGCTCCGCGCCCTCGACCAGGCCGAGCGGGAGGGCAGGCGCGGCGGGCGCGACGGGGTGCCTTACGACGCATGGATCGCGCGCGGCCTGCTCCGCACGTCGTCCACGCCCATCATCGACAAGCGCGACGTGCTCGACTGGGTGGACGAGGTGCGCGACCGCTGCGGCATCTACGCCGTCGCCTGCGGCTACGACCCGTGGCACATGAGGGACGTGCCGACGGTTGAGGCTTACGAGGGCTATTTCGGTGCCGACAACTTCAGGAAGGTCGTGCAGGGGGCACAGACGCTCAGCATGCCCATGAAGGAGCTGCGCGCCCTCTACAGGGAGAACAAGGTGGTCGACAACGCCAACCCCATAGCCGAGTGGTGCCGCTCGAACGTGGCGGTGCGCGGCGACGCAAACGGCAACATCGCGCCCGACAAGAAGAACCAAGACCCGCGCAACCGCATCGACGCGTGGGCCGCAGAGCTTGACGCCTTCGTCGTGCTCAACGACATGATGGACGACTACCGCGCCATGATCGGAGGTTGAGAGTGGCGAAGAAGAAAAGAAAGAAGGCGAACCCTGCCGAGCGCTCCATGTTCGGCGAGGTCTTCCCCAAGGAGAAGGCGCAGGCGGTCGACGGCTACTTCCAGACGTTCACCGCCTACCGACCGCACTTCACCACGTGGCAGGGGGGCGTGTACGAGGCCGAGCTGACGCGCTCAATCATCGAGCGCAACGCAGACCACGCAAGCAAGCTGAGGCCGGAGGTGCAGGGCACCGCCAAGCCCGCCGCGACCCGCGCGCTCGCATACGCACCGAACCCCTGGATGACCACGCCGCAGTTCCTGCACCGCGTGTCCACCATCCTCGACGTGCTGGACACGTGCCTCATCGTGCCCGTGACGGGCGCCGACGGGCTGACCGTGGCGGGGTACTACCCGGTGCTGCCGTCGCAGTGCGAGGCCGTGGAGGTGTACGGCGAGCTCTGGCTCCGCCTCATGTTCCCCGGCGGCGACGAGGCGCTCATCGAGTGGAGCCGCGTGGGCGTGCTCACCAGGCACCAGTTCAAGAGCGACCTGTTCGGCGACGGCACCAACGTGCTCAACCCCACGCTCGACCTGATGCACGCCCAGGAGCAGGCCGAGCACGCCGCCATAGAGCAGGGCGCCGTCGTGAGGTTCATCGGCAAGCTGAGCATGAACCGCAACGACACCGACCAGGAGAAGGCCCGCAGAGACTTCAACAGGCAGCTGAGCGCCGACAACGCGGGCGGCATAGCCGTCTACGACAAGGTGTTCCAGGACGTCAAGCAGATAGAGCCGCAGAGCTACACGGTCGACGCCGAGCAGATGGAGCGCATCGAGAAGGCCGCATACCGCTTCTTCGGGTCGAACGAGTCGATAGTCATGAACAAGGCCGACGAGGACACGTACAACGCGTTCTACGAGGGGCGCACCGAGGTGTTCGCCGTGCAGCTGGGGTACGTGCTCACGGTCATGACGTTCACGCCCAACGAGATCGCTCGCGGCAACTCCATCATGTTCAGCGCCAACCGCCTTGAGTTCGCGAGCAACACCACCAAGCTCAAGGTGGCCACGGCGCTCTTTGACCGAGGTGTGTGGAGCGGCAACCAGGTCGCCGAGGTCTTCCAGTCGCCGCCCTACGATGGCGGCGACCGTCACGTGATACGCGGCGAGTACATTGACCTGGCGCTGATCTCGCAGCACACGGTGGACGACGCGGCGGCCGCCGCGCAGACAAACGCCCACGCGGCGGCGATTGACAAGACCGACAAGGGGGAGAGTGAAGCGGATGCCGGCAGTTCCTAACGAGAGGCAGTACCGCGCCATGAGCGCCGCGATGCGCGCGCTCAAGCCCAGCGATGGGCGCGAGAAGCGGTTCGACAGCGAGTATTACGTGGAGGGCTACGCGTCCACGTTCAACGACCCATACGTGCTTTGGGAAGACCCATGGGACGGCACCAAGTACACCGAGGTCATCGACCCCGACGCGTTCGCGACGGCTGACATGGGCGACGTAATCATGCAGTTCGACCACGAGGGCAAGGTACTCGCGCGCATGAGCAACGGCACCCTCGTCGTGGAGCCCGACGAGCACGGCCTCTTCGTGGCGGCCGACCTGTCGGGGTCGCAGGCCGCGCGCGACCTGTACGAGGAGATAAGCAACGGCCTCGTGACCCGTATGTCGTGGGCCTTCACAATCGCCGCCGACGAGTACGACAGGGAGACCCACACCACCACCATCACGAGGGTCAAGAAGGTTTTCGACGTGAGCGCGGTCAGCCTGCCGGCCGACCCGAACACCGAGATTAGCGCGAGGAACCTGCTCGACGGAGCGATCGGGCAGGCGCACGGGGAGCACGTGCGGCGCAAGAAGGCGCTGGCAATCGCCCGCGCATCGTTGGCAATCGCCAAGACGAAAGGAATCAGGTAATGGACGAACTCATCAAGGAGCTTCAGGCGCTCATCGAGAAGTACCAGGACAACGACGCCGACCCCACGGAGGAGGACGCCGAGCGCATGGCGCAACTCACCGACGAGATCAACAAGCGAAGCGCCGATGCGGCCGCCGCGCGCGAGAGCCGCGCCGCCCGCGTGGAGCAGGCCCGTGCCGCAATCGCCAACGGCACGGCCCGCCGCGTGGACTCGATGCCCGTGGCCCGCTCCGCGAACGGAGGCTGCATGCCCGGCGTGTACGACACGACCGACTACAAGGCCGCAGAGCGCCGCGCCTGGGTCAAGGGCGTTGCCGAGCGCTGCGGTGTGGCCCTCGTGGGCGGCAACGAGCTCACCGAGGTGGAGCGCGCCGCCGCCGCGCGCGCCATGGAGGCCCGCGCCGCCTTCAGCCACCTGACGGGCAACACCGACTCTGCGGTGCCCGTCGAGATTCAGAACCAGATCGTCTCGCTCATCGACAACACGGCGGTGCTCTACGGCGACATCTCCAGGCAGAGCTTCCCCCACCAGTTCGAGATCCTCCGCCACAAGTCCATCAAGAAGGGTGACGCAGCGAAGACCGACGAGGCGGCGGCCCCCACGGACGACGAGCAGGACGATTTCGACACCGTCACGCTCACCGGCGAGGAGATCAAGAAGACCGTCAAGATGTCCCGCAAGATGGCCGTGCAGTCCGTCGACGGCTTCGAGCAGTACATCGTGAGCGAGACCGCCGCCCGCCTGTCCGTCGCCTGCAACGCCTTCTCCCACGAGCGCCTCGTCGACGAGACCCTCGGCATGGCGGCCGACCACAAGATCGCCACCTCCAAGGCCCTCACCCTCGAAAAGGCCGACCTCACAAAGATGCTCGGCAAGCTCCGCACTTACGGCAACGCCGCCGCCAAGGGCTGCATCATCTACGCAAACTCCAACACGATTTGGAACCAGATCGCCATGCTGGAGGACGCAAACAAGCGCTCCTACTTCATCAACGAGAAGACAGACGACCCTGCGGTCGAGGGCCACATCTTCGGCAAGCTCGTCAAGCGCGACGATTCCGTTGCTGACAACGTCATCCTCGCAGGTTACCCCGACCTCATCGCGGGAAACCTCTTCAGCGGCCCCGACGTGACGCCCTACGTCGCGCAGGACGGCACCCAGAGGCGCTGCTTCGACGGCTACGTGCTCTTCGACTGCGGCCTTACGGTGCCGCAGGCGTTCGCTCAGCTCACGATCAAGGCTTCCTAGGAGTGATGCGGCATGGCAGGCAAGGGAAAACCAGACCTGCTCGCCGCGTGCCGTGCGTCGCTGCGAATCCCCGCGTACTGTAACGACTTCGACGAGGAGATAAGCGACATCATCGACGCCGCCCGTTCAGAGCTGCATGCGGGCGGCGTCTGCCCCGACAAGGTCGCAGACGACGAGGACGGGCGCATCCGCCTCGCTATAAAGGTCTACGTCAAGGCGAACTTCGGCATGGACAACCCGGACTCCGAAAAGCTCATGCAGTCGTTCGACTGCATGCTCACGGCCATGCGCGGCGACTCCGCATACAACGGGGCCGCGTCGTGAGCCGCTGGGCGGGCACGTGCACGCTGGTCGGCGAGGAGGTGGAGCGCGACGCGTTCGGCGTTCCGCGCCCAAAACCACGCAAGAGGCCCGTCGCGTGCAACGTGTACGGCATCAGCGCGGCGAGCTACTACGCCGCCGCCCAGGCTGGCGTGAGGCCGCGTGCGATTCTTGAGGTTCGCGCGTGCGCCTACTCCGGCGAGGGGCTCGTCGAGTTCGGCGGCACCACCTACGCGGTTGACAACGCCGTCATGACGGGTGCGGACAACATGCGTCTCACGCTTGTGGAGAGGGTGGGCGACAGGTGAGCGGCATACGCATAGAAGACTTCGCCGACATCGTCGTCAACGAGATGAGCGAGGTCATCGACGGCGACACCGAGGCCCTTGAGGGCAGCGTGCGCGAGGCGGGCGAGAAAGCCGCGCGGCTCTTACGGCAGCGCTCGCGCAGGCGGGTGCACCACGGCGGCTCATACGCCAAAGCGTGGAAGAAGCGCGTGGACACCGACGCCACGGGCACGACGTGCACGGTCTACAACGAGCAGTACCAGCTCACGCACCTGCTTGAGAAGGGCCACGCCATCGCGAACCAGTCGGGGCGCTACCCAGGCCACGTCGCGGGCGACCGCGTGATAGAGGGCGTGTACCGGGAGGTATCCGCAGAGTTCGGAAGGGGGGCGGACTGATGAGGGCGCTTTCGGACCTCGTGCGGGCGATCGAGTCCGTGGGCGTGCCGTGGAGCAACGGCGCGTTCACGGCCGCCGATAGGCCAGCGCCGCCCTATATCGAGCTTGAGGCGTGCTACTCGGTCAGCTCGTACGCGGACAACGCCTGCTTCATGCAGTGGATGGCCTACGACGTGGGCCTGTACTGCGCCGTGCGCGACTACGCCCTCGAATGGAGGCTTGAGCATGCCCTGGCCGCTTCGGGGTTCGCCTACGAGAAGACCGTCACGCCCATTGACTCCGAGGGGGTCATCGAGACGGCGTACCAGTTGAGCGCCTACGAGGACGCGGCTGCAAAAGAAGAGAATGGAGACAACAGCAATGGGAAAGCGTAACGGTTTCTTCGGCGTGAAGAACTCCCACATCGCACTCATGAAAGACGAGGACGCGTTCACCTATGACAAGCCCGTGCACGTCCCCGGCACGGTCGAGATCAAGATGGAGCCGTCCCGAGAGACGGAAACGAGCTATGGGGACAACGAGCCGTGGATCAAGAAGACCCAGGACAACGGCGGCACCGGCACCATGTCCTTCCTTGACACCGAGAGCACGCCCGAGCTGCGAAAGCTCTTTGCCGATATGGTCGGTTTCGACATCGACGACAAGGGCCGCGTCCTCGGCACATCCGACAAGGAGCCGAAGCCGTTCGCCTTCATGTGCGAGCAGCCCGGCCACGTGATGGGCCGTCGCCGCTGCCTGTACAAGTGCCTCATCGCGGCGCCGTCTCTGGATGCGAAGACGATTGAGGACAAGCCCGACATCACCCAGCTCGACTATGACTTCTCATGGCAACCCGTCACGCTCCCCACTGGCTGGAGGGGGAGCCACTACGACAGCTTCAGCGACATCGAGGGATACGACGAGTTTTTCGACGAGGTCGACACCGCCGTCAAGCCTAAGGCTGGTGAGTAGGGATGGTCTCCTCCGTCAAGGTGGGCGAAGCAGAATACCCGGTCGCCTGCAACGCATTCACGCCCATCGTCTTCAGCCGCGCATTCTGGGTGGAGAAGGAGGGCGGAGACCGACGCCCGAAGGACATCGGCGAGGCCGTCGGCGCCATCGCCGAGGTGTTGCGCACCTACGGCATGCCGCCCGTCGTGCCCCTGCTCGAAGTCTTCTATGCGTGCGCCAAGACCGCAAACCCCAAGCTGGCATGCTTCGACGAGTGGCTGGGCGGGTTCCCTGTGGAGGCTTTCGACCTGCAGAGAGAGGATGGCTGGGCGACCGACGTGATGCTGATCGTCCAAGAGAACTTTTTTCCGCACGCGGGCGAGGACATGGGAGCCCAGGCCGCCGAAGCACCCTCTTCCGGATCTGCCGCAGGAGCTTAAGGACGCCTGCGACGCGCTCTACATCTTCGAGTGCCAGCAGGCGGGCTTGAGCCTGCAAGACCTCGAAAGGCTCTCTTACATGCAGGTACGGGACATTCTGGAACTTCACTCCTTTGTGAACGATGCCTGTTCCTATGCCGAGGAGGACGACGCCGCAAGGCGTGCGGAAGGGGAGTTTTGGGAGTAGCAGGAGGGCGCGCCGCGCGGCGCGCCCCTTTTCGTTTCAGCACCAATGAGGGGGTGAAGACGTGGCAGTCACCTACAAGGGCCTCACGCTCAAGTTCGGCGGCGACACAACCGAGCTGCAAGGCGCGCTCAAGAAGGTGCAGTCAAGCGCCAAAGACACCCAGGGGGCACTCAAGGACATAAACACGGCCCTCAAGCTCGACCCGGGCAACACCGACCTGCTAACAGAGAAGACCAAGCTTCTCAGGAGCGCCTATGACGAGACCAAGACGAGGCTCGACGCCTACAAGGGCGCGCTGCAGGAGCTTGAGGACAAGCAGAAGAGCGGCATAGAGCTCACCGGGCGCGAGAAGGCGCAGTACGCGAGCCTCAAGGCGCAGGTCGCCATCTGCGAGAGCAAGCTCGAAAGCTACAACGACGAGCTCAAAAGCACACAGCGCGAGGCAGACGCATCGAAGTCCGCCCTGGGAAAGTTCGGCCAGGCAGTCCAGGACAACTCCGACAAGCTCTCGAAGGCCGGCAAGGGCATGCAGGCTGCGGGCCGCACGATGACGGGCGCAGTCACGGGTGCCGCGACGGCGCTCGTTGGCCTCGCCTCAAGCCAGGAGGAGCAGATAGAGCAGACCCATCAGCTCGACGCCGCATGGAAAGACGCAGGCGGCACCTCCGAGCAGGCCCGCGACTCCTACACGCTCTTCTACAAGCTGCTCGGCGAGGAGGACACGGCGACCGAGGCCGCGCAGAACCTCGCGCGCATGACCACGAACCAGGAAGAGCTCGACCAATGGACGAACATCGCCGCCGGCTCGTTCTCCAAGTTCGGCGACGCCCTGCCGCTTGAGAACCTCGTGGAGGCTTCGCAGGAGACGGCGCACACAGGCACCGTCACGGGCGGATTGGCCGACGCGCTCAACTGGGCGACGGCCTCCAACGATCAGTGGAGCGCCGCCCTCTCGGGCAACCAGGCCGCACAGGCGGCGTTCAACGACGCAATAGCGAACGGCGCGACCAAAGAGGACGCCTTCAACGCCGCCCTCGCCGCCTGTGGCACCGAGCAGGAGCGCTCAACGCTCATCACGCAGACGCTCGACGGCCTGTATGGCGACATCGGGCAGACCTACCTTGAGACCAACTCCACCATGCTCGACACACGAGAGCAGCAGGCACAGCTCAACCAGAAGATGGTTGAGGCCGCCGAGGCCGCCATGCCAGTCAAGGAGCGCGTCCTTGAGCTTGCCACGGGCCTGCTCGACAAAGTGGTGCCGGCGCTACAGAGTGCGTCCGAGTGGTACCAGAGCCTCAGTCCGCAGCAGAAAGACCTTGCCACCAACATCGCCCTCGGTGTGGTGGCGTTCGGCGGCCTGGCCACCGGAATCGGCGGCGTGCTCACGAAGGGGATGGAGCTGGGAGGCGTCTTCAAGAGCCTCGGCGGTGGGTGGACGGGACTCATCGGCAAGATATCCGCAAACCCGATAGCCCTCGGCGTGGCCGCCGTCGCGGCCGCAGTTGCTGGCCTCACGTGGTTCTTCACGCAAACCGAGGAGGGCAAACAGATCTGGGCGACCTTCACCGCGTGGGTCAGTGAGAAATGGCAGGCCCTCCAGGACTTCCTGAGCGGCATACCCGACTGGTGGGCCGGCGTATGGGGCACGGTGACGGGCAAAATAGACGAGGTGAAGACCAACATCGGAAACGCCTGGGACACCCTCAAGACCGGCGCGGCAACCACATGGGAGAACATCAAGACAAGTGCCTCCACCGCGTGGGAGAACATCAAGTCCGGTGCGGCGAGCGGATGGGAGAACATAAAGTCCACGGTCTCTGACGCCTGGTCAAACCTCAAGACCGGTGCCTCCACGACATGGGAGAGCATGAAGGGCACAGCGTCGGCTGCATGGGACGCCATGAAAAGCGGCGCGTCGGACAAGTTCGGCGGCATCAAGGACACAATCGAGACGGCCATGAACGCCGCAAAGACGATCGGTTCCGGGGCTTCAAACGCGCTCAAAGCCGCCATGAACGGGGACTGGGAAGGAGCGAAAAGCCAGGCGACCGCTGCCTTCGAGTACGTCAGGAGCAACATCCAGCAGAAGATGCAGGCGGCAAAGCAGACGGCCGTGAGCATGGGCGACCAGATCGGGGCGAAGCTCGGTTTCCCGGGGCTGGGCACCAAGGTGGCCGGCGTGTTCGACGGCATCAAGGCCGCCATGACGAACCCGGTGCAGACCGCGCAGAGCCTCATCGGCGACATCACGGGTACCATCAGCGGCATCTTCTCCGGCCTAGACCTGAACCTCCCCCATTTCGCCCTGCCCCACTTCTGGGTGTCGGGCGGGTCGTTCCCGTGGGGCATCGGCGGGCAGGGTTCGCCGCCCTCCTTCGGCGTCGACTGGTACGCGAAGGGCGGCTACTTCGAGCGACCAAGCATCATCGGCGTCGGCGAGGCGGGCCCCGAGCACGTCGTGCCAGACCTGAAGCTCAGGGCGAGCGTCGAGGACGCGGTTTCCCGCGCCTTCTCGCGAACCCAGACGGCAGCCGGCAATACCGTGCAGGTCGCCGTGACCGTGAACGCGACGGTTTCGAGCGGGGTGGACGCATACGAGACCGGCCGACGGATAGGCGAGGGAATAGCAAACAGGCTCAAGCAAAAGGGGGTGCCCGTTGGAGCGTAAGCGGAAGAGGAACCAAACCGACCGCGTCGTGTTCAACGGGCACGACCTCTCCACGCTCGTGTACTGCAAGGTGCACAGGCCCGTCATGGCGACGGTCGACGCGACCTTCGAGGACGTGCCGGGCGGCCACGGCGAGCGCCTGAGGAACGTTCGCCGTGCAGGCTACGACCTTCCCGTCGAGGTGTGGCTGCGCACCGAGCACCGCCGAGAGGTGGCAGACGCGCGCCATGCCTTGGCGGCCATGCTGTGGGCGGAAGAGCCGGCGCCCCTCATCCTGCCCGACGATCCCACTCGACACCTCATGGCCATCGTGACGGGCGACACCGACCTTGGTGAGATCACGGACGGCTGCCCCGCCACGACGGTGACGTTCCATGTGACCGACCCGGATTATCGCGGCTCCCTGCGCCGCGTGGACTTCACCGGCTCCGCATCGTTCTCCGTGGGCGGCACGCTCCCTGCGCCGTTGTCGGTCACAGCCAGGCCAGGCAGGTGCGACTCGTGGAGAATCACCAACGGCGACACGGGCGAGTACGTGGAAGTCGTGGGGCCTTTCACCGCCGACTCGGTGGTCAGGCTCGACATGGACACGGAGAGGGCCACGGTGAACGAAAAGACCGCCCAGGTGAGCATCTTCAGCGACTTCTTTAAAGTGTCGGGCCGCGCTCACCTAAAAGCATCCGGAGGAACCGCGACCGTGGTATGGGAGGAGAGATGGCTCTAGTCAAACAGATAGGGTTCACCCGGTTCAGCCGGTGGGGCGAAAACCTTGGCCGCCTGCACGTGAGCGCGGCAACGCACACCGAGGCGTTGGACGGAACCGACGAGGTGAAGCTGACGTGCGCGGAGGACATCGTGAAGGGCGACCACATCGTATGGGCCGACCGCCAAGGCGGCGTCCACGAGCACATCGCGGATTCGGTCAGTCGCGTCCACGCCGAGGACGGCACGACCCAGACCGAGGCTACGTGCATCAACTCTGTCGCTGAGCTTTGGGACGACTACATCGAGGACAAAAGGCCGTCTGGCAGCGCGGCCCTCGCACTCACATCCATTCTTGAGAACACGCGGTGGGAGGCGGGCGCGTGCGACGTGGAAGGAGCGGCGTCAAAGACGTTCTACCACACGAGCGTGCGCGAGGCGCTTTCCGACCTGCTCGACGTGTGGGGCGGCGAGCTTGAGACCGAGGTGGAGACCGACGGCGCGACGGTCACGGCACGCCGCATCCGTGTGAGGGCGCTGCGCGGCGACCAGGACAGCCCGAAGCGTTTCACATGGACGAAAGACTTGCTCAGCGTGACGCGCGCGGTGGGCAGCGACAACCCAAAGACGCGCGTGTACGGCTACGGCAAGGGTGTGGAGACCGACGGCGGCGGGTACGGCCGCAGGCTCACGTTCGGAAACGTCAACGGTGGCCTTGACTACGTGGAGGACGCTGCCGCCACGCAGGTCTGGGGCCACCTCGACGGCAAAGGCGGCATATCGCCCGCCGTGGACGTGTACATCGACGAGGAATGCGATGACGCGGCCACGCTCCTGCAAGAGACGCGCGACTACCTCGACACTGTGAAAACCCCGACCGTCTCCTACACGGCAAGCGTGCTCGACCTCTACGCCTTCGGGCGCACGTGGGAGGGCGTCGGCATCGGCGACACGGTCGCCATCATCGACCGAGGGTTCGGCGACGAGGGCGTGAGGATCAAGGGACGCGTTTCCAAGCTCAAGCGCGACCTCGTGACGGCCGAAACCGAGGTGACGTTCGGCAACCTCACCGACGCCATGGCCGACATGTGGGCTAGCGTCGCGCAGGCGCTGAAGACCGGCAGCAACGCCCGCGCGGGCTACGACGCCGTCGCAGGCACCTCGGTGGGGTGGCTCACTCAGCTGCAGGCGGCGCTCAACAAGCAGTTCAACGCCGTGGGCACCTACAAGGTGGAGTCTTTCGAGCTGGGAAGCGTCTACAGCAACGTCCCTCTCAACCCCGACGGTTTGCCCGTCAAGAGCTCCGCCGGCATGTGGGCCGTCAACATCAACGGCATGGGCATCCGCCTCGCGTCGGCGCTCAACGCCCAGGGCGAATGGGACTGGAAGACCTTCATAACGGGCTCATCCGTCACGGCGGACTGCATCAACGCGGGCACCATGCGAGCAGACCGCATCCGCGCAGGACTTCTCACCGACGAGGTGGGCAAGAACTACTGGGATTTGAGCACCGGGGAATTCAGCCTCTCGGCGGGCGCGACCGTCGGCGGCGAGGGCATCGCAACGAGCGACGCGACAATCAAGAGCGTCGATGTGGAGTACGCGCAGGCCGCATCCGCCACGGACGCCCCAACGGAAGGCTGGCAGACCACAGCACCCGCCTGGGAGGCGGGAAAGTACATCTGGCAGCGCACCAAGACGGTCATGCAGTCGGGGGCCGTTGGATACTCGGACCCTGTGTGCATCAGCGGCCGCGACGGCGCAGACGGGGCCCCCGGCGAGGCGGGCGCGGACGGGAAGGACGGCACGCCCGGAAAAGACGGCAAGGATGCCCTGCCCGTGTACTTCCACCGGGCCTACGCCACGAGCGCCGACGGCTCGCAGGGCTTCACGACCACATGGAAGGACGGATGCAGGTACTTCGGCACCTATGTGGACAACACCGTCGCCGACAGTGACGACCCCACCAAATATGACTGGACGCTCTTTGTTGGCAAGGACGGAGTAGAAGGCACGCCCGGCAAGGACGGGGCGAGCGGCACAACCTACTACCTGCACATCGCCTACGCCACGAGCGCCGACGGCACGCAGGGCTTTAGCGTCGACGACCCTGTCGGCAAGACCTACATCGGGCAGTGCGTGGACACGGCGAAGGATGACCCCACGACGCCCGCCTCGTACACCTGGGCGCTCATCAAGGGGGCGGACGGCAAGGACGGTGCCGACGGCATTGGCATCAGCTCCATCCAGGAGCAGTACTACCTGTCGACCAGCAGCACGTCGCAGGTGGGCGGATCCTGGAGCTTGTCGCAGCCCGCTTGGGTCAAAGGGCGCCACTACTGGACGCGCTCAAAGGTCACCTGGAGCGACAGCAAGGTGACCTACACCCCGCCGCAGCTCGCCCGCGCCCTCACGGCCTCGAACCAGGCCGTGAGCGACCTGGACACGAAGCTGACGCAGGAGGAGATATTCAACCGCCTGACCGACGGCGGGCAGACCCAGGGCATCTACCTCCAGGACGGCAAGGTCTACCTCAACGGCGAGTACATCAAGGCGGGGACCGTGGCGGCCTCGCGTCTCGAGTCCTCGCAAAAGCTGCCGGACGGGTCTCCCGTCATGACGATGTCGGCCGAGGCTGGATCAAGCGGCGCTATTGCCTCGGGCGGCTCCAAGCGGCATTGGGCCGCGACCGTCAAAGCGGGCACCGGCCCCGACGCCGACACGTTCTTCCATATTGCCACGCAGGTAAACCTGACCAGGCTTTTCCTTGCCCCTCTCGACTATCAGGAATCGGGGACCGATGGTGTGTCGGGGATCGCCATGAGGGGGAGGACGGCGCAATACCAGTACTACGTGGAACTCTACCCAAGCGTGGGCACGGACGGCGAGGTCACCTTGAAGGCGAAGATGACGGACAACAGTGCAGGGTACTGGTCAAGCCACGCGGAGAAGACCCTCTGCGTCCTTAACGGGTGAGAAAGGCCGCCGCCCTGTCCAGGCCCTAGACGAAGACAGACGGGAACGTCGCGTACAACTTGAAGCGGAGATGATTCATTTGAACACACAGGCAATCGAGCTGGACATCAACAAGAGGGGGCCTTGCGGCCAGTGCGTGCGCGTGGCGCAGGGCGAGAGCGCCGGCACCACGATCGAGGCGAGCGTGTACGACAACGGGGTCGAGTTCCCACTTGCGGGGTACACGGCGTACCTCGTGGCGAGGCTGCCCGACCGGGTGCACTACTACCGCGCGGCGGCGAGTGCGGCGGGCAACGTGGCCACGCACGTGTGCGACGAGGCGAAGCTGTGCAGCGCGCCGGGATACACGGACGAGGCTTATTTCGAGTTCGTCAAGGGTGAGGTGACGGTGCAGACAGAGCGCTTTGCGCTCGACATCCTGCGCAGCGCCCTTGAGGGGCAGAAGCCCGCCGAGTCTTGGGACACCGAGGTGGCCGACCTGCTTGAGCGCGGCCAGTCTGCCGTGAAGAAGGGCGAGCAGGCCGTGGAGGACGCCGAAACGGCGGTGAGCAACGCCAACTCGGCGGCATCCAGGGCCACGAGCGCCGCATCGAGCGCCAACACGGCGGCGGGAGCGGCCAACACCGCCGCCGACACCGCCAACACGGCGGCGAACGCGGCGAACTCTGCGGCATCCAGCGCCACCACGGCCGCGAGCAAGGCCGACACGGCCACGGCCGGTGCTGATACGGCCAAGGACTTGGCCAACGAGGCGGCCGCCGACGCACGCAAGGCGGCGGCGGAGGCACGCGACGCGGTGAGCGCCGACAGGAAGCTCTACCTCGGCTACGACGGGCGGTACCTGAGCATGTACCGCATCAAGGACTAGGGAAGGAGACCGGATGGCAGACAACGAGGCCGAACTCACCCACATCGCAAGCGACGAGACGCTCGCGCGGATTGCCGTGGCGCTTGAGGCGCAGGCGGGCGTGAGCACGTGGCCGACGTTTCTCGCGAGCAAGGGCGAGTACGACCCACAGAGCATCGAGACGTGGATACGGCAGGGCGCCGACGGTAAGCTCTACGGCGTGGAGTTCACGACGGGCAGCGCCGTGGCAGGCACCAAGGTGGGCGACAACGCGGCCATGGCCAAGCCCGTGCCCTGGACGCTGCTGAAGGAGGGCAGCGACCCCTACAGGGGCACGGGCCCCTTCCGCTACTGGCTCGTGAACGGCTACGTCGACGCGGACGGCATGCCGCACGTGACCGCCATCCAGGGCGACGGAATGTTCGCTCTGGACGGCTCCAACGGCGACGTGTGGGTCTTGACGCCCACGCTGTACTTCCGCGAGTACGTGGCGAACGGCGTGTGGGGCCTGTGGCTCTCCGACGCGCCGCACGTGGAATACGAGAGCCAGCCGGGCGCCGTCCTGCCGAGCGGCAAGCGCCGTCCATTCATGCTCTATGCAAAGTATCCCATGACGCTCGACGCCGACGGCGTGCCGCGCTCCAAGTCGGGCGGCACGCTCAAGCGCTATGTGTCGCACGACTCGCTCGTGGCGCTCTGCAAGAAGCGCGGCGAGGGCTACGCGGCCTTCAACTCCACGGACGACTGGTACATGAAGGCCACGTTCCTCGTGAAGTACGCCACCAAGGACATGCAGACTGTCTTCGCCGGGTGCTCGGGCCACACCGAGCAGACGCCCGTCACCGTGGCGGCGACCGGCAAGGCGCAGGTCACGATCAAGAAGTCCGTTGGAGACCTGTGGCCCGTGGGCAGCGCCGTCATGGTGGGCACCACAACGACGGACAGCCCCGACCGAGGGAGCACCGCGTCGCACGACCTGTGCGAGGGGGCCAACATCCTCTCCAAGGCGACCGACGGGTACAACGTGACCCTGACGCTCGACTGCGCGCCGTTTGATTCGGCAGTCGGGCAGATCGTGAGCACGTGCCCATGGAACCCAGGCGCGTGCGACGCGTTGGGCGGCGACGGCTCACCAACGAGCTGCACGTCGGGCCGCGAGCCCTGGTGCGTGCAGGGCATCGAGCGCGGCCATGGCGCGTACGAGGCCATGGGCAACGTGCTGCTCTACAGCGAGGGAGAGGGCTGGCTGGTCTACGTGAACCCGGACAGCGCCAACGAGAAGGCGGCCGCGCTTGCCGAGGGCGCCAAGCTCGCGGGGGGCTTCCCCGGCCCCGCGACTGAAGGCTGGAACTACGGCACGCATGCCAAGACCTCGTGCGGCCTCATGCTGAACCAGGGCACGGGTGCAACCACCACGACGGGCCTGGCCGACGGCAACTACAAGGTCGCAGACACCGCGACGGGCCTTCGAGAGTGGCTGTCCGTCGGCCGCTTGGGGTACTGGGGCCTCTTCGGCCCGTTCTGCGTCGGCGGCTACGACGGCACCGGCGACGCCGGGTGGTACATCTGCTCGCGCCTTTCTGCCAATGGTCGCTCCTTTGGGGGTGAAGCGGCGGCCTAGCCGCCGCGAGGGGGCGCAAGCCCCCTCTTTCTTGCTTTGCGTGGATTCGCGGCGCGTGGGCGGTCTGTTCTCTTGGCTTTCCGTCGGCAACTTGAGGAACAGGGGCAACTTCGGCCCGTTCTACGTCAACGGCAACAACGGCACCGGCAACGCCAGGTGGAACATCTGCTCGCGCCTATCTGGGGCATCCAGGCAAAAAATCTACTTCCGCCGCGTCTACCCGGCGCACTTTGGGGCGACCGGGCTCGCCCGGCTCAACGAGCGAAATGGCCTGAAGACCACCGGGACGGTAGCGCCGGCGCGCGACATCTCGGACGGCCACCAGAGAGGTTTGGTCAAGGAGAAGAAACCGAATGAAAACCTATTGCAAGGGCCTTGCCGTCGACGAGGCCATGGTCATGCGCGCGTATGAGAAGTGGTCGCGTAGCGACGCGGGACGGAAGAACGCGTGGCGCATAGAGGGAGAGCACGGCTCACCCGAGGCGCTTGTAGGAGAGATTGCGCAGGAGATAAGGCATCGCAACCTTGCGTTGAGGCCCATCCATCGATACCGCTACCGGGAGCCTACCAACGGCAAGGTGCGCGTTATCGGTGTGGAGAGCGTCAAGCAGCAGGTGTGCGACTACGTGGCCGTTGAGGCGCTTGCCCCGCTGCTTGCGGCCAAGGTGGGCTTTTGGCAGGTGGCGAGCGTGCCGGGCAAGGGCCAGGGTATGGCCGCCCGTACGGCAAGGCGCTGGGTACAGGAGGGTGGCTACCACGTGCACCTCGACGTCCGTCGCTGTTACCCCTCGATAAAGGCGAGCGCGGTCATGCGGGTGCTCGATAAGTACGTGCGCAGCCCCGATGTGCTCTACCTGTGCGGCGCGCTGCTTGCGACATACGACGGTGGGCTCGAGATCGGGAGCTACTTCAGCCTGAGGATGGCACAGCTATTGCTCAGCTTCGCCTACCACGAGGTTGAGGGAATGGGGAAGCGCCGCAGGGGCGCATGGAGGCCGCTCGTGGCGCACCAACTCTGGTATGCCGACGATGTATTCCTCTTCGGGAAGGACAAGCGCGACCTACGCATGGCGGCCCGCAAACTCGCGGGGTACATGCATTCGCGCTTCGACCTCGCGGTCAAGCCCTGGAAGGTCTGCAAGACAGGAAACGTTGAACCCGTGGACTGTGTGGGGTACACGGTGAGACCCGGACGCACGACCCTGCGGACGTCACTGTTCCTGCGGTTGCGGCGGGCGTTCTCCCGCTTCAGACACCGCCCTTGCTTACGGCTCGCACGGCGGGTCGCAAGCTACTGGGGATGGCTCAAGCACTCCGACTCGCGGGGCTTCGTGGCCCGTAATCACGTAAAGCGGACAATGGACAAGGCAAAGGCGCTTCTTGGCGCATACGAAAGGAGAATCGCAAATGGTGGTTACGACACGATCCGCAACGCCGCTTGAGGCGGTCAGGATTGAGCCGTGCGCAGGTGGGCGAACGTCCTGCGTGTGGCTGCGCAGGGACATCGAGAGGGATGTGGCCGACATGGGCCCGGACGGGACTGCCGCTATCGAGTTCTGGCAAGCCGAGGAGCTAAGCTTCACGGCACCATGTGCGCCGACCGTTGAGGAGGTCACTGCCTCTTTTGACGAGCTTTGGGCCGCGCATGAACACGATGGCATGACTGATGCCGAGCGGCTTGCAGCCTTGGAGCAGGCACAGGCGGACAACATGGCCGCACTCCTTGAGATCGGCGACCTTTTAGGAGGCGAGTAATGGCGAAGATCTACTACAAGGCCGTCAAGGCCGGTACCCGCACACTTGAGAGCGTGCCGGAGCGTTGGCGCGCTCAGGTCGAGGCCATGCTTAAGGCCGACGAGAAGGCAAAGGATTAGGAGGATGGAGATTATGACCGAGACGTTCGCCTGGGCAGTCGGTGCGGTGCTTGTAATGATGGCAATCGACATCGTGACAGGCTTCGTCCAGGCGGTGGTCAACCACTGTGTGAGCAGCACGAAGATTCGCGAGGGACTTTTGCACAAGGTCTCAATCCTGCTCGTCATCGCCGCTGTGACGGCCCTTGAGGTCGCTGGCGAGCATGTCGCGGGCATCGGCATAGACGGCATGGGCACGGTGGCCGTGTGCGCTGTGGTAATCCTGATGGAGTTTGTGAGCGTGTGGGAGAACGCCTGCAAGGCGAATCCCACCCTCAAGGACTCCCCACTTGGGATGTTGCTTGAGGACAAGACGGGGGGAGACGCGAAATGACGTGCTTTGGGACAAACGACGAAGACGGCTTGAACCTCGACGGGAAGGGGGAGGGCGATGATTAGCGCGCTTTCCTGCATGACGATTGAGAGTCCCAACCATTCTAATGGCCGCAATGGCGAGAGGGTGTGCAAATTCACACCGCACTACATGGGCGGCGACTGCTCCGTCGAGACGTGTGGTGAGATCTTCAAGCCCACGAGTCGCCAAGCTTCCTCCAACTACGGCATCGGCAGCGACGGGCGCGTCGCCTGCTACGTGAACGAGGATGACCGCGCCTGGACGAGCTCAAGCGGCTGGAACGACCGTAAGGCGATTACCGTGGAGGTCGCCAACAAGCCTGACGGCTCCATTACCGACGCAGCATGGGCCTCACTTGTCGCACTGGCCGCTGACGTGTGCCGCCGCCATGGGTTCCGCCTTGAGTATACCGGGGACAGATACGGCACACTCACCGAGCACCGCATGTTTGCGGACACCGATTGTCCCGGTGAGTGGCTCCACGCCAACATGGAGCGTCTCGCAAGCGCGGTGAACGCCGCCCTCGACGGCGCGACCACCCCCACCAAACCCGCCGCGCCCATGGCGGATAGAGACGGCTTCGATGGCGGCACGTACCACGTGAACGTTGGGGCGCTTAACGTGCGCGACGCCCCCGGCCTCGCGGGCGGCGTCGTGGCAACCTACAAGAGGGGCCAGACCGTGGTGCTTGATTCCTGGTATACAATTGCTGACGGGTATGTCTGGGGCCGCTACACAGGGGCGGCGTCGGGGCTGAAACGCTACGTGGCCGTAGGCAAGGCCACGGGCAAGCCTGAGGCAAACGACTATCTCGTAAAGGCGTAAAAGGCCATATTTCGTTAAAACAGAATCGCCCGCGCCCCTTTGGGGGAGCGGGCGATTCTCGCGTTTAATCAGCGTTTTGTTTCTCCATGTCGGATTTGACGAGGCCCTTGATGTATGCCGTCGTGTTCTCCTGGTCCTTGAGCCACTGGTAGATGCGGTCGTCCTCCTCGCCGGGGTAGAAGCGTATGGCGATTGATTTGGTGGACCGTTTGCGATACTCATTATTTGCGCGGCGTTGGGAGTCATAGACCATGGCTAGCCCTCACGCTTCTCGCGAGCGTGGCGCCAGATGCGGAAAGCAATGAACGAAACCGTGAGTGAAATGAGAAATGTTTTCATTTCGCGCCTCCTAGTGTAGAATCAGCAGGGAGGGGCACCGCCTGAGCGGTGCCCTTTGATGCTATGACCTCTTCGCGTGCTTTCCGGGCTGTGGAGAGGTCTTTCTTTTTATGGCCTCAATCCCCTCATCAAGCGCCTTTGCAGCTATGACTCCAAGGATTGTGACGGCCAAATCCCGTAAAAAATCTTGCATTTCTTTCACCCCCTCTCGGGTTATCCGGTTGACGCTTACTATTATAGGGGTAACCCTATAAAATAGCAAGCATATATCCATTATTTGCCAAATAGGGTCACAACAACAAAATAGTCTTTTGCGACGTCAATATGTGCCCTTGATCCATTGATGTTTATCGTCGTAAGTGTTCGTGCGGTCGACGATGTGGGCCGCCACAACGAATCATGCGAACACCCGTCTTCTAGGCGGGTGTTTTCGTTTATGTCCGTTTTTTCGTCCTCGCCAACGGGGTCGATTGGGTCAAAATTGCAGTATATGCGCAGCTCATCGCCGCAAATGTCGATGCGGCCCACGAACATGTTCAGTATGTCGGTGGGGTCTGCCTCGGTGCGCGCATAGTCGAGCCAAGCAGTCACGTGGTCCAACGTGACCCTATCGTCCTCACCGTCACCGAGGTTTTCCATCTCATTTTCTAGTTCAGCTTTGCGCTGATTTAGTGATGCCATACGTTCGCTTACGCCGGGCAGGACGGTGCCGGACTCCACGGCCTTCCAAATGTTTTCAATCGCAGCGTCGACTTCCCTGATTTCCTTGCGGATGCGTGACGCCTCGGCCTTGCGCTGCACCTCAGGGTCTGGCTCTGGGTTGTCCACCCAGTAGAGCGCGAGCACCTCGGCGATGCGGTCGCGCGTCTCCTGCTGCCCGAGCGACTCGACGATGCAGTCGTAAACCGCTTCCTCCACGACCTCGCGCCTGTGCGCGCGTCGGCATTTCCGGCACTTGTAATAGCGGTACACCTTCCCGCTCTTTGACGTGCCGCTCACGCCGATCATGGCACGGCCGCACTCCGTGCACCACAGCTTTCCGGACAGGGGGCATTCCTGCTCGGCGTCAATCTGCCTGTGCGGCACGCGCCTGCGGTCTAGGATGCTCTCGATCATGTCCTGGTCCTCGCGCGACCACAGCGCAGGCATACCGCCCTCTATGCGCGTTCCCGCGTAGTCGTAGACGCCGCAGTTCTGCTCGCGCCGCAGCAGCCTCACCGCAGTGTTGCGACCGAGCGGGTTGCCGCGATGCGTGAGCTCGCCTTTGAGCGCAAGGACGATGTCGGCTACCGTGTGGCCGCTGAAGAGCATGCTGCGCATCTTGCGCATCACTGCTGCCTCATGCTCGTTGATCTGATAGCGGCCGTCCACGATGTCCCATCCGTAGCGCACTTGGCCGTTGGCAAGGCCCCGCTCGGCGTTTTTCGCGATTCCGTCGCGGACCCGCTCCGCGTTGACGGCGCTCTCGTACTCTGCGAGCACCTCAAGCATGCCGAGGTGCATGATGCGCGTCGACCCCTCGCCGAGCGTCTCGCCGGCATAGAGGATCTCGACGCCCGCCTTGCGCAGCATGATGCGGGCGACGGCCATCTCATCGCGGTTGCGCATGATGCGCGTCACTTTGTAGATCACGACGAAATCGAATATGCCTGACTTGGCATCTTCCATCATGCGCTGGAAGCCGTCGCGGTTCGTGTTGCGGCCCGTCTTGGCGCTGTCGGTATATATCCGCACGACTTCCAGCGCGTGCGCCTCGCAGTACTCGCGCGACTTTTCGACCTGGATCTCGATGCTCTCCTCGCGCTGGTTGTGGGATGAGAAACGGGCGTAAATCGCCGCACGGTCTTTCTTTGGCATGATATGATGCACCTGCCTTCTCTGGGATGGGATGGCTTTGCCCTGCACGAATCTTGGCGGATTGGCGTGCGGGGCATTTTTTTTGCGCTTATAAGGGCCGATCAGTTTTCCTTTGACTCGTTCGCGGCGAGCTTTGCCGTCACCGCGATGTTCGATTGCCATGCGGGCGAGCTCTGGCGGAAATCTTGGAGCACATCGCGTTCGGTGTCTGTCATGGCGCATGCCGGTGCGGCATCTGGCAGCGGATTCCACATCAGGATATCGTTTGGTGTGCACTTTAGAGCGACCGCAGCGTTCCAGAGCTGTTCGGCATTCGGAAAAGAGTCTCCGCGCTCCCACGATCCGACAGTGCGCATCGAAACACCAACGGCATCTGCAAACTCAGCTTGTGACATGTGAAGTTTTCTTCTCAAATCTTTAATGGCGAGTTCCATCGCATAGCTCCTAGTATCGGCAGATATTTGCCGCGAATTCTATTACTTTCAATAAGTGTAAGCAAATATTTTCACAGTTTTCTATTGCAATTAGAAGAAATCTGCCTATACTGCCTGTCGTGCTAGGAAGAAAACTTCCTAGTATACACAGGACATTCTTAAGTACACCTTAAGAATATACAAGCGTCCTTGTTGACAAGCAACAAGAACGAGGCTGCTCAAAGCCAAAAGGAGGTGACTGCATGTTTGCAAAGCAGGAGTTTGCGGCGAACTTGCGCGCGGCCCGCGCAAGGCTCGACATGACGCAGGCTGAGTTCGCACGCCGCGCAGGAATTTCGGTGACGGCCGTGGTCGAGTATGAGAGCGGGCGCGGCTACGTGCCAGGTGCGGACAAGATCGCGGCGATGTGCCACGCGCTCTGTATCAGCCCGAATGATCTTCTTGGATGGAAGTAGGAAGGAGTGGTTCGCCATGTATGAAACCGCTGGTTTGCACGGTGGTTTTCGCGGCCAACTGCAGCACGTGCCTCAGTGCGGGACAGGCCGTGTTCTGCAGGGAGGTCCTGGATGCGGTGAGAGCCTGGAGGAGAGGGGTGCCCGCGCGCGGCTGCAACCGTGCGCGGGCGGTGTCGAAACCTTTGCCGGGAACGACACGGACATCATAGCAGCCATCGAGGGCGCTCCGCGCCCCATTCGCTGGATTGCCTATGCTTTTGGCCTGCTTTGCTTCACGGGCGTGGCTCCCATGGCGCTCGCGGCGGCAGTGATCGGGCTCTTCGACGCGCTCGACTGCTGGTGGGTGCTCCCCGCGGCCTTCGCGGCCGTCTGCGTGTGGGCGTACAGGAGGTGCGGCATATGAGCGCCTTTGACTCCATCGACGACCTGACCAAGAGCATCGACGAGGTTGTCGGCGACCTGACCCAGACCCTTGAGGACGTCGTCGCAAGGGAGCGCAGGGGCGTCTACGAGCTTCCCCTCAAGGTGCGCGACCGTCGCGAGCTCTTCGCCAAGTGGTGCGACCTCAACCCGTCCGCGCTCGACCAGATCGAGCTGACGGCGCTCGCCATCGACGCGAGGGGAATGCGGGTCTCGGCAAAGTACCTCATCGAGCGGCAGAGGTACGAGGGCGACGTCGCCCTTGCGGGCGTGCCCTTCTTCGACGGAAACGGTGTGCGGCACCTCTACGCCATCAACAACACCGACACGCCCCTCTTGGCGCGCTGGTTGTTGGAGAGGCACCCGGACATGGACATCGAGACGCGCAAGAGCGTCTACGCGAAGGAGGCAGGGCATGACGGCGAGTGAGGCTGCCGAGCACCTCGGCGATCTTTTGGACGTATGCGCGACGTCGCATGCAAGCGCCACGGTCACGCAGGTCGGGCGCGGGGGTGGCAAGGGCGCCAAGGTTGACATCGACAAGGCGCTGTGCTTCGTCCTGGCCACGCTGTGCTACTGCATCGAGCTGCTCGACCCAGACGGCGTGCCTGAGGAGCCGTATTCGGCCGTGCAGGGGATTTTGCTGGAGGGCATGTATGGGTGCCTGCAGTGACGCCCAGGAGGCGCTGTTCGACCTTGAGGAGCCCGAGATGCCGCGCCCGGGGGCCTGCGAGTTCGAGGCTGTCACGGTCGCGCTTGGGGCGCAGCTCAAGAGCAGGTGCCTCTTTCGCGGCCGTCCCGTGTACACCAACTGCCGCGAGGTCGGGCACTGCGTCTGGGACGGCTGGTACCAGCGCTGCACGTGCGACGCAGCTGTGCGCTTGGACGAGGGCGGCGAGGACGGATGAGCCGCGAGGCCCTGGAGCGGTCGCGCGACCCCATGGCCTACTTCGCCCACGACGCCAACGCCTCGCAGGACGTCAAGTGCCAGCGGCTGCTCCTGCGATGGGGCAACGAGGGCTACGGGGCCTGGTGGCGGATGTGCGAGATGCTCGCCGCCGAGACCGGGCACGCCCTTCGCATGGAGTCGGAGGAGGACTGGGAGATCGTCGCGGCCGCCATCGGGATGCTCGGCACGCCTGACGATGGATTCAGCAAGACGGATAAATGCAAGGCGTTTATTCAAGACCTGCTCGACATCGGACTCGTCACACAGGACGAAAACCACTTGATTTCAAGCGCGCGGATGAACAAAAACGCCCTCTATTTCGGCGTTCAGAGGGCGAACGGGGCGCGTGGCGGCAGGCCGCGAAAAGGCGAGAGGCAAGAAGCGAAATAGCAGATGAGAGGTGGTGAAAAAAATGAACCCAAACGAAAGCGCCGCTAAACCGTCGGTTTTTGGGTGGGCTAACCTAAAAATAAAAGTAAATAAAAAGAAAGGACGGGTTATTAGGGGTGGGTCTTCGACCCAACCCGCCCCTAATAACCCTCATCCTTTATTGCATGTCTCACAACTACGTAAGTCTTTTCTTCTTGGCACTTCTTCTTTTGAGACATGGGCATTGAAGCGGCGCTGCCGCGCCCCGACTTTCCCTTAGTTTGAGTTTTCAACAGGTTTCAACAAGTTATCAACCGAGCTTTCAACAACGAGTGGGGGGCATGATGAGTCAATCGAACGATGACGCGGTGCGCAGCCCTGCGCACTATGCGGGGCACACGGGCATCGAGTGCAGGGAGGCGCTCGCCTCGATGGTCGGCCGCGAGTCGGCTGCCGACCATTGGGTCGCCACCGCCGTCGAGTACCTGTGGCGCTGGAGGGAGAAGGCCGGTGTGCAGGACCTCAGGAAGGCCCAGAGGTGCATCGACTTCGCGATAGAGGAGACGCAGGCGGGTGATGCGGAGTGAGGGGCTTCCTCGACCCCGACAGGGTTGTGACCGTGCTCGCGCCGCACCAGTGCGCGTACTGCGGCTCCGAGATCGCGCCGGGCACCGCGGGCGTGCTCGTCGAGAGCGGCGTGCGCTGCGGCGAGTGGTTCAGGCACTACGTGTGCGCGGGGTGCCAGCCGCACGTCGCGCCTTTCCGCCGGTGGTGCGGCGGCGAGTACCCCGCCGACGTCGCCGAGGCGTTCGCCGCCTACCGGGCAGACCTGCCATGACCGACGTCGACGTCAGGTACGACGAGGCGCGCGGGTGCTGGTACGCGCAGCCCTACCTCGGCCGCTCGGCGGACGGCAGGCAGATCAGGCCGCGCAGGAGCTTCCCGGACGCCGTCACCGAGGCCGAGGCCCGCGAGCTCGCCGCCGCGTGGGTGCGCGGGCTCACGGAGGACGGCCGCGTGAGGAGCGCCGTCATAGCCGACATGCTCGCCGACTACATCGGCGACCGCGCCGCCAAGGACGCGGCGGAGAACACGGTGAAGCGCTGGAAGTTGTTCTCGAGGTACGTCGCAAGGTACCTCAAGGGAAGGACTGCGCGCGAGCTGACGGCGAAGGACATGAACGACTTCGAGGGCCGCTTGCTCGCGCCGAAGTCGAGGGGAGGGCAGGGCCTGTGCCCGAACACGGTCATCGGAGTCCACAACTTCCTTCGCGGCGCATACCGCTACTGGCTGCGCATCGGCCTGGTTGACGCGAACCCGATGCTCTCGACGCACCGCCTGCGGCCGCAGCGCCACGAGGCCGTCGCCCTCGACGAGCTTGACTTCGCGAGGCTCGACGGGGCCATCTCGGCGCGCATGCGGCCCGACGCGACGGACGACAGGCACATGCGCAAGGCGGCCTACGCCTTCGCGGCGTGGATGGCGCTGCACACGGGCATGCGCCTCGCGGAGGTCTGCGCGCTGCGGCGCCGCGACCTCAACCGGAGGTTCCTCTACGTGCACGTCTGCGGGCAGGTCGTGGAGCCGCCCGGAGGCGGGGTGCGCTACGTCGACGCCACCAAGGGGCGGCGCAGCCGCAACGTGTCCATGACCGCCCAGGAGTTCGCCGACATAGACGCCTTCCTGAGGCTGCAGGACCGCGTGTACGGCCCCCAGAGGCGCGACGCGCCGCTCGTGAGCGCGGGGGGCGGCTACATGCGCCCGGGCACGGTCTCGCTGGCCTTCAGCCGCCTCAGGGACGAGTGCGGCCTGCCGAGGGGCTGCACGTTCCACTCGCTGCGGCACACGCACGCCACGTGGTGCCTCGCAAGCGGCGTCACGCTCAAGACGCTCTCCGAGCGCCTGGGGCACGCCGACGAGGCGATCACGCTGAGGGTGTACGCGCACCTCGCGCCGGGGCAGGACCAGGCGGCCGCAAAGGCTTTCGAGGACTTCGCGGCGGGGCTTCGCGGCAGTGCAAACGGCGTGTAAACGGCACATCGCACATGTAACGAAACCAAAGTAACGAACACCAGCTCACAGACGGAAAAACGGCAAGGGCGACCCGCCAAGCGCCGTATTCCAAGTAAGAATCATCAGATTGTCAGAAGAAGGGTCAAGAGATGGACATTGAAGACAGGGACCAGGGCGACGAGAGGACCAGGCTGCGCATCGACGCCGCCATCCTCGCCGTCATTGTGACCGCGCCGCTGTGCGTGATGTTCGTCGGGGCGTGCGCCGTGTTCGCGGTCGCGGCCATGCTGCTCGGCGGCGCCTTCAGCTTTTGGGAGCCCGCCCTGGTGACGCTCGGCGCGGCGTGCGTGATCGTCCCTCTCGCCTGCGCATGGTGGTGCGCGCGATGAGCGAGAGCCTGAACAGCGTGACGCTGAGCGGCAACCTCGGGTCCGACGCGGAGGTGCGGTACACGGCGACCGGCATGGCCATCACGTCGGTCTCCGTCGCGGTGCGCCGCCGCAAGCGCAAGGCGAGCGGCGACGGCTACGAGGACGAGGTCGACTGGGTGGACGTGACGATCTACGGCAAGCGAGGCGAGTCGCTGCAGCCGTACCTGCACAAAGGCGCGAAGGTGGCGATAGTGGGGCACCTCAGGGTCGGCTCGTGGGAGAAGGACGGCAAGCGGTACAGCCGGACGGAGGTGGTGGCCGACGGTATCGAGCTCATGACCATGCCGAGGGAGAGGCAGCAGCCCGTTGCCCAGGCCGCACCGGCCCAGCAGGCGCCCGCACAGCCTGCGCGCACGTACGACCCGGGCCTGCAGGCGACGATCGACGGCTACTACGCGGCCAGCCAGCCGGCCGGCGTGTACGACGACGAGATTCCGTTTTAAGGAGGGCGAATGAGCGCCAAGAGGTACAAGTTCGACGGCACGAAGGGCGGGTTCCGCGCCTGGATCAACGAGATGGGGCCGCGCAGCTGGTGCTGCGAGGTGCACGACGGCTCCGACAAGACGGTCGTCGTGTGGTTCAGCTCGACCGAGCAGGAGTCGAGGTCGGTGCTCTCCTTTGCAGGCGAGAGGCTCGGGTGCGAGTTCCGAGAGATTGCGTGGGTGGGGTAATGGTGACTTTGAAACCGCTCGGGTGCCTCGGCACGCCGCGAGACTGCGGGCTGAAGCTGCTCGAAGAGGCAAGCGAGGCGTGTGAGGCGCTGAAGGAGTACGGAAAGGCCATCGAGCGCGAGCAAGCCGCGCTGCCGCATGCGCTTGATGGCGCGTTCGCCCGTGTCGCGGCCGAGATCGCGGCCAAGCAGGCGCTCTGCGAGCTGTGCGACGTGCTGCAGGTGGTGGCTGACTGCCTCCACGCGCTTGGCGCGAGCACCCTGGACGTGGACTGCGGCGTCATCGCCATGCAGCTGCGCAACATCTCCCGCGGCCGCCATGAGCTTGAGGGCACCAGGGAGCTTGCAGTGGACTGGCGCTATCCGACAGAGGATGACGAGGGAGAGGACGACTATGGATCTGATGACTAGGTGCGAGAGGTGCGGAAAGCTCGTCGAGACTGAGGGCTTCTCCATGGGTGTGTGGGCCGACTTCCGTGCCGTGCCGGCCGTCGCAATCGGCACGCTCGACCTCGAAGATTGTTTTCACGAAACGCAGACCGCTGCGATGGCGCTCTGCCCCGACTGCGCAGAGAAGCTCAAGGCGTGGCTTGCCGGGAAGCCCGAGGCGCCCGAGGAGCCGCAGGCAGCGGCGGACAGCGTCGAGAGGCTCGTGGTCGACATGGCGAGGGCCTTCACCTGTCCGGCCGAAGACTGCTGCAATGCCAAGATTGCATGCGAGTACTTCGGTCACGGTAACCTCATCGGTTGCCGTGACCGGGAGTTGTCGCGCCATGGTAACGAGTGCCCAGCCGCCGTCTCCCTATCAAATGGATGCTGGGAGACCATGCGCGCAGACATCCGCAGGCGCTGCGCGGAGCTGGGCATCGACCTTGAGGAGGACGAGGATGACAAGCGATAACAAGGACAGTCTGACCGGGCTGATTAAGGACGTCGACGCGGCCATTGCCGGCGGCGCATGCCAATACTTCAGCGAGTTCAACGGCGGCATGTGCGGCAAGTCCTGCCCATCGTTCGAGCATGACCAGCCGTGCGTCTCGGACGTGCTTGCAGACGTATCCCGCCGACTCCACGGGCTCATGCCGCATGACGCGAAAGGTGTCGAGATCAGGCCGGGCGACACGATTGAGCTCAAGGGCGGCAAGTCGCGGGCGCTCATCACGGACGTTCTGCCGATTCCTGCATCCGTCAAGGAAGAGGAAGCGCGCATCGACACGTTCACGATGTTGTTTCTCTGGCGCGTCGTGCAGCCCGACAGCTGGGAGCGGCTGGAGGAGGACGTCGCGCAGCCCGGGTGTTGCGAGTACTTCCACTGCGGCCCCGACGTGGAGACCTGCGACGGGTGTCCAGCGCTCAAGTCCGATGGCGAATGCTTCCACGTCCGCGCCGCCGACATCGTGCGCCGCGCAAAGGCTCTTGCGGGGGTAGAGTAGATGACTAGAGGCGAGGAATGCAGAAATGTCGCGCAAAGGCTGCGCGACCTCGTGGGCGAACGCCTTGGCGACCCCGACGGGATTTACGACGACGAGCTGATGTGCGTGCTCGGCGTAGGCGTCGGCTCAAGCGATGACTTTGCCGATCCTGGGGATGTCCTCCGCCTGGCAGAGCTAATCGACAGGCCGACGTGCCGTTTTCAGTCGGAAGCCGCCGTCCATGGCATATTGAGCATGTTCGGCATCTGCACGCGCTGTGGCGCGATCGTAGACCCGTTAACGACCTTCTGCAGCGATAACAGGTTAATGCCGGCGAACTTCTGCCCATGCTGCGGCGCTGAGGTGATGCGCGATGATGACTAACCTAATCGACCATGAGCAGACGCAAGAAATCGTGTGCCCGTACTGTGGGTACGTCTTCACGGACTCGTATGAGTATGACGACGAAGGCACAGCCGAATGCGAAAACTGCGGCCGCGAGTTCCGCTACGAGCGCGACTACTGGTACTCAACATGCAAGATGGAGGACGATGATGATTAGCGACCAGGAGCGACGCGACATAGCAGAAGGGCTGAGGGACCTCGAAGGCCAATGCGTGCCCCTAGCCTACGTGCTGGACGAGCTTGGCATCGGCGGCGACGGCACGGACGTGCCCAAAGCGCATGTCGAGCTCCTCGCTGACCTCATTGACAGACCGACGTGGAGGTCGATTGCAAGGGAGGCGGCGATGCGGATGCTGGGGATGTTCGCAATCGCATTGGCCATTGTCACGGCGAGCGGCATGCTCGCGGGCCTCGTGTGGCTTGCTGCGGCGGTGATTGACGGATGATGATTAGCGAGCAAGAGCGACAGGACGTCATCGACGGCCTTTTCTCGCTCACGCCATCAAATGGGCGCTTCCCTATCGGATACGTGCTGAACGAGTTGGGCGTCCCCGTTGAGGACGGCACGGTGTCGGTTTACGGGGTGGTGCGCATTGCCCAGTTAATCGCTCGCGATACGTGCCGCAACGTGTCGCCGACCCAGAACATCGGGACGTTCGACCAATGGTTCGAATGCTCCGACTGCCACTGCATGGCGAGGCTTGGATATGTCGGCCACGACCTGAAGTACTGCCCGCATTGCGGGAGAGTCGTGCGCCCTCTGGTTTCGGACGGCGGCGAGTAGGGTGCTGGCAAGGGAGTATTTCGAGGGCATTCGCGCCGAGGTGCTCGCCGTCGCGAGAGAGCAGGAGCGGCTTGACCGCATGCGCCGCGACGGCTTGTCGATCACCTCTCCGAGGTGCGACTGCGCTGGCGGCGGCCACGGCGCCGGGGCGTCGAGCCCGATGGACCGCGTCGATGCTATGATCGACGCGGAGCGCCGCCTCCGTCGGCGTAGGTCCGCGCTCAAGGCTGACATATCCGCCGCCTGCGAGGTGCTGTACGGCAGGTCTGGCAGGGGAGGGCTTGCAAGGGTGATGGGCACATATTATGCAGATGTTGTGTGCCTCGTTTACACTCAAGGTCTTGATTGGCCGGCAGCGGCCGCAGAGCTCCAGTTCAGCGCGACGTGGTGCCGCGAGCTGTCTGCCTTGGCTTTCGCCCGAATGGACGAGTTCGGCTTCGCGACCCTCAAAGAGACGTAGCGCTGTATCTCATATCGGTTTGCATCGGTTTTTGGCAT
>ERZ1034973.420-NODE-420-length-30413-cov-28.067297_pt1 | contig 30413 bp, 31 predicted proteins | sample MGYA00520686_ERZ1034973 | MGnify/ENA primary metagenome ERZ1034973 (study PRJEB33766, sample SAMN09781775) | gut metagenome | biome: gut microbiome | host: Homo sapiens | place: Madagascar | study: EMG produced TPA metagenomics assembly of the PRJNA485056 data...
GAAGTTGTCAAAGAGAATTGTTCCAGTATTCCACAGTATTGCCATTCACATCATAGAATGTAATGGTTCCCGCATTTATAGGCAAAACAATCGCAAAAGGTTTATTGCTGTCAATGTCAAGCACTTGAATTGTGTTGCCGTCATCTATTTCAAGCTGTGTTACCTGTTGCTGATTCATAGAAATAAATGCTCGCTCATTATATCCTTCTACGGTGTACTCGGCAATTCCTCTTTGAACCCCCGAAAGGTTTCCACCCCCACGGAAAAAGTATCCAAAGGAAAGACCAGGGCGGTTGACATAGACGGAAAAAGAATGGTCACTCAAATCCTGAGGGTAAGAAATATATGCAGCCATCGTGCTGGAAACGCTTCCATCGACCGTCCAATCATCCTTAATCTTCTGCGACGAACGAATATCTGCCTCCAGCTTAGATGAAGTCACGCCGATCTCATTGTTCGTATAAAGAAAACAAACAAATAAAATACAAACAAGAACAACCCCTATCACAATTTTAAGAAATATTTTTTTCACGCTATCAAACCTCCTTGTCAACTTCCGATTTGCAAATTTCTTTTACTTATTATATCACATACACATATCTACACACTAGCAAAAGATCGATAATCTCTATCTTCCTGTTGAACCAAAGGCTCCATTTCCACGCTCTTTCCAGTTTTCAAAAGTAAAATCTGGTATCAAGATCGGCATGATCACAAGCTGTCCTACCTTATCACCCTCCTTGATTTCATATTCCCTGTTACCGACATTAGAGATGATTGCATGAACCTCTCCCATATATCCAGAATCAATAGGTGGCAGCTCACACACAATTCCCTGTGAACTTAATCCGCTCCTTGGAAATATATACCCAGCATAGCCATCCGGTATTTTTAATCCAAATCCCAGAGGAAGCTTACAGATATCTCCCGGCCGGATCTCAACATCCTTTGGACTGAATACATCCGCCCCGGCATCATTGGCATGAGCCCTTTCCGGGCTTCTCCCACCAAAATCAATCAGCTGTATCTTCATCTGATACTCCTTCCTCCAACGCACTCTCTTCGCACAGTTTTGGAAAATCCACCCTGATAATGTCTGTTGGCGACATCTGCGGTGGAATAATCTTTCCACAGGTCATATTTCCTTCCTCACATCCACCATTCATACAAAATGGTCCACAGTCCGAAAACAGTTCCCTGTTCTGCTCCAGAAGCTGTTCCCAGATTTTCAGCATCACATATCTGGTTTCCTTTGTGTTTCTCCTGCATGTTCTCTGACGGATCATGTGCTTCCACTGATACGGTGTCGCGCCGATCAGAAGAATATTTCTCATTCCCTGCGGTGCACAGTATCCGGCAGAATCATTATCAACCCCATATCTGATCATTTCCTGGTAATTTTTCATTGCCATGCTGCACTGTCTTAAATATCCTTCCTCCTGTCCGGTTCCTATCAGATCATAGGGAATGACAAAATCCTCCACTCCTGAATAGTCACTGTATTGCAGGCTTGCCGACATATATTTCACTTCATTCTGGTGTCTGGTAATCTGTGCCAGGAATCTTCTGGATGCACCGACTACAACCACATTGATGATTCCAAACTTCTGGATGGTCGGATGTGGCAGCTTCACAAGATTTGCCACGGTGGATCTCTGATATGGCTTTTCATACAGATCCATGAAATCATCCAGGCAGGAAATCTGATGTCCTCTCTGTGTCAGCCTTGCCGCACAGACCATCAGCTTCTCTGCCTGGTCAATGGATTCCGGGTTTAAAATTTTTACCTCAATCTTCTTCATTCAGTTCCTCCTCTACAATCGCACGGAGAATCAGGAAATAGTTAATACTGTCGGTGATCTTCTCATCCCACTGCTCTTTGGAATACTGCTGCTCACCCATACACATATCCGATACAGAGATAAGGTGCTTGGACAGCATCCCCATAAGTGCCGCTTTTGGTGTGGTATTCATCACCACTGCTGCCTTCTTGAAATGCGCCAGCCTGTCCACTGCCGTATTCTTCACTGCTCTGGGAGCATACTCTGCTCCCTTTACCACCAGCATTGATTTACAATGATCTGTCTGCCTGACGATCACTTCATTGAACTCTTTCTGGTTCATGCCCTTTCCTCCTTCGCTTTTGATGTTCTGCTTTTCTTAGGTGCCTGCTCTGCCTTTTCCGTATTGGCTTTCAGCTTTGATTTCACAGACTCCTTTACCTTTGACAGAGTCCTTTTCTTATCAAGATCCTTCAGGGCCTTGTCAACAACTACCTTTAATTCCGGGTTTGCAGTCTTCTCCTGTGTTTCAGGTGCAACCGGAATAAAGCCCAGATCCTTTGCTCCTTCTGTAATTTTATCCATAAGCTCCTGTACAAACGGACTTGGCGCTTTTGCCGATTCCTGCACCTGTTTCTTATCTGCCATCAGCACTTCCATCTTCTGATCAATCTGATAGATGAACTCCGATGCAGTCTGACGGATCTTATCAAGGGATGCTTTCAGCTCCGGTGTTTCCTTTCCCTCTGACCAGCCCGCGACATAAGAAAAGGAATAGTCAGAAGTGTTGATTCCGTAATGCTGGCATACTACATATGCAACACTCTCAGCCTCAACTTCTTTCCCATTCCTTGAAATGTCTTTTGCCTCCGGCACATTATCCTTGTCATGCAATTTCTCGTGTGCCATTTCATGAAGCAGTGTCTTAATGGTCTGTACCTCACTCATGCCATCCTGAACCACAATTTTCTTATCTTCCAGATGATAGAATCCCTTGGCATCTCCATCAATCAGCTCAAAAGATACCGGGACCGGGCTGATCTCCTGTAGTGCCTGTAAGAGCTTGGGATATCCTTCAATATTTCCCACCAGTTCAGAAGGACCAATGGTAGGAAGTTCTTTTCCGTCTGTCTGGGACAGGTCAAATGTCTTTACCACCTTGAATGCCCGGATTGTGACTTCCACTTTCTCCTTTACCGGTTCTCCGTCAGCATCAAATACCGGTCTTCCCTTTTCATCCAGTTTTGTCTGTTCTCTCTCGATCTTATAAGGTGCCGGGGCAAGGATGCTGATTCCCTTTTCTCCCTTTTTCACATACCGCCCCATCTGCTTCCAACCGGTAAAACTCTGGCACAGCTGTGCATCCGGTTTCTGCATCATGATCAGAAGTGAATTGTTTACGGAATATCTTGGAAATTTCGCCATCGTGTCAAGAAACTGCTTATATCTGTCACTCTGGAACACCTCCACAACTCCCTTCTCCAGTTTGTCCGTTATCTGCTGCAATTCATCCGTCCGCTTATCCCTAGACTCCAGCCAGTCGATTTTCTTCTGTATGCTGTCGGGAATCTGTCCCACAACTTTTACATCCGGCATCTCATGGATCAGTGATGCAATCATCTGTTGTGCCTGCCAGTTGTCTGCAATCTCCGGTATATAACGAAGCATATCCATGTCAATCCTTCTCCCGATCAGTACATCCATCTCCGTATATTCATCCGGATCCTTTGGATCAGCCGCCCTGATTCCGATTGCCGGAACTCCGTGCATACGCTCCGGTGGAATTGCTTTGAATTTTGCTACCGCCTCTGCCACACTCTTGATATTCTCATGAAATTCACCCATGCTGTGAAATTCCATGCATTCCGCAACCGTAAGCGTGATTACCTTCTTCTCTTCTTTTACCGCTGTATTTTCTGCCACTCTAAATCCCTCCAGTTCTATATCTTCCAGATTCTTTGTCAGCTTCAATGACGCTAAAGGCATCTGGTTTTTCTCCTGAAATGAATAAAATTCATTTCCAGGTCCCACTATGATGTGGTCCACCAATTTAACACCTATCAAATCACAAATCTTATTCATTCTGTCAGTCAGACCGATATCTTCCACACTTGGAGCCAGTCTGCCGGACGGATGATTATGGACCAATATGATAGCCGCTGCATTGGACAAAATGGTACTCTTAAGAATCTCCCTTGGATGTGCAATCGACTGGTCAAGAGCTCCTATACTTGCAATATTTATATTGATTGGTCTCATGTCTGCCCGCAGATTCACTACAGCAACAACTTCCCTGTCATAATCCCGAAACGTATCTGCCATAACTTTTACTGCTGCCGCCGGACCGTTCATAGGTTCCTCACTGAAAAGAGGCGGCATTTCCACCATACGGATAGCCACCTGATTCAGCCGGTGCATTTCTTTTTTCTCCGGCTCCTGCTTCTCCATGCCGGCATAAAATTCCTGTTTCGGACGAATTCCGCTAATGTTCATCCTCCGCTCCTTCCCCAACAGGTATGTTCATTGTGAACTCCCTGTTTTTCATACTCCTGAGCTTGTCCAGCAAAGATTCTTTTGTAGATGTCCTCTCATGCTTGGAAATCTTCTGCAATCCCTTCATATATCCCAGATATCTGCTTTTTCTTGCCATACTACCGCTCCCCTTTCTCCTTTTGCTGTCCCTGTTTCTTCGGAACCTTGGCCGCTTCTTTTTTCTTTTCATGCAGATCTGCTATCACAGAATCCTTAGGTTCTGCCCTCTGCATCCTTTCCTTTATCCTTCTTATCTGGTCTCTGGTAAGTGGTTTGTCCACAATGCTCCTGTGAAGGATTTTCCCGATAGGAAGCCATGTGACATCCTTTCCAGCCTTTTCCTGCTCCATGATGAATTTCATATGTGATGCAGAAAATTTAGGATTCATGTAATGCTCCAGGTTCAGATCTGCCTCGGCTGCTTCATAGATTACCTTGATCTGTGCCGGTTTGAACTCCTCCGACACCCTTCCGGCATCTTCCATAGCTTCTTCAACACGTATTGATGCAACAGATCTAAATGTATAATCCACTTCAACAAATCCACTGTTATAATCATCTACTGCTTTCTGAAATCTTGCCTTTTTCTCCTCTGGTGTGAGCTTATCAAATTCCTTGTCTTCCATAGATTCCTCCCATCAGAAAAAGGCAGCCTTACGACTGCCTCATTCCCTTGATGCTACTCTTCATCCATCTCGTCCTGATCATCTTCTCCTGTATCTTCATCAGGGTTTTCTTCCTCTGCATCTGATACAGACTCTTCCTCAATGTCCATATCTGCAAGATAATCCTCGTCATCATCACTGTCGAAGTAATCTGCATCCGGATCCGGTGCATCCGCTTTCTTCTTGCCCTTATTGGACTTCATATACATAAATCCACCAATACCACCAATGGCTGCGATCAGAACCAGTGCCATAATTCCTGTTACATTTTTCTTCTTACCAGTCTCAGGAGCTTTTGCCTCTTCCTTTGGCTCCTCAGAGATTTCTTCTGTAGCCTCTGTACTTTTGACCTCTTCTGTCTCTTTCTCCGAAGCGGTCATGCCCTGGGAATTCATATAGGACTCCACCTCATCATCCTCCATAAGCTTCAAGAGATCTGATTCATCAACAAGATTCAGAAAATGCACGGTCTCTGTTCCCTTATCGTCACGGTCAATGATGATATAGAAATAATTGCCGGACTTGGTTGTAACCGTAATGAACTGCTTGCCACCTGCCTCAATGGAACCATAATCATCCACCAGATTCATATTTCCATCCGGTGTAAGAGGACCATAGCTTTCCTCGGCTGTCTCAGTACATTCCTCTGAACCTTCTGCATGTGCGTCCACACCCTGGCAGACATTGTAATCATAAAGGCATACTGCACATTCCTCATTGATGGAATCCTGAGAGCACTTTTCCTCACAGATGCATTCTGCTTCCTGACTCTGTGCAAATACAGTAACCGGTGCCACACCCGCAACGGCTGTCATTCCGATTACCATACCTCCCATAATCTTTGCTGCGATCACGTTTTTCAAATTATTCATTCTCTTCATCTAAGAAATCCTCCTCTTCCTTATCCATATCTGTCTCATTGTCTTCATCCTGTTTTTTACCGGATGTATCTGCATTCACGGCTCCGGGCATCGGAACCTGTCCGCTGAGCATTTCCTGTAATCTTCCACTGTTTGCAAGCTGTAAGAACTGTGCCAGCTGTTCCGGTGATAAATTATAGGATGCAACATCACTGACGATCTGCTGGTTTTCCTCTTCTTTCAGCTTTGCTTCCAGCTGCTTTACCTTTGCATCCGCTGCCTCTCTTTTGGCTACTGCCTTTTTCAGATCCTCGCGGAGCTTATCTAACTTTGCATACATAAGCGCTCTCCTTTCCTTTGTGACAGCAAAAAAGCCACCACTTTGGTGACTTTCGCTGCATTCATAATTACTGGATTCTTCCATAGCAATAGGCATGTGCCCTCCAGTATGGTGTATCATATGACGCATACTGGATTGGATTGCCACAGTGAATCATGATCTTATTTACCGGATCGACTACAATACCCACATGGGATGCTCCGGCAGTGTTATAGGTTCCCTGGAAAAAGACCAGATCTCCCGGTTTTACATCGGAAGCTGCCACTCTTGCGGTTGCATTCTTCCAGCCATTTGCCGTAAGCCTGCCATAGTTCCAGCCATTTCCACAATTATTGATGACATAGCTCACAAAACCAGAACAGTCAAAACTTGTACCCGGTGAGGATCCTCCCCATACATAAGGATATCCAAGATACTTTTCGGCTTCCCGGTGCATATTGGAAAACTGCTGGTCCGTCAGGTATTCTCCCGGTACGGCATATCTCTCATATTCCTCCGATACACCCGGATTTGCATATACATTATCCCCGAAGATATCCGGTTTGTTGCCTCTGGTCTCCAGAAGCAGCGTATACCGTTCCATCTGATCCTGCGTCAGATTCAGTGCACTGACAGCTGCGGATATTCCATTGTTGGTCAGCGTTGTATTCAGTATCTTGTACTCATACTCCACTTCAACCTCATAGGATTCATATACCTCATATGGAACTGACACGGTATAGGTATAGGATTCAAGACGTCCGTTTACCAGGCGGTATCCGGTTCTTTCCTCATCCCGGTAATGTGTCACATAATGCCATCTGGTCTCTGTCCTGGTTCTGATCTCCACAACTTCCGTTGATGTCAGCGTATACTGATAATCAAAGATGGTCTGTAATTTTGACTGAACCTCTGACGGTGTATAGTTCTCATACAGAACCGTCAGCAGTGCCGCCAGTTCAAAAGGATTATGGGATATCTCTGAAAGCGAATAATTGTATTCGTCATATCCCGGATGATCTGTCTCAATGCTGTCCACTTTATTCTGCAGTGCCGTCTCCAGTGCCACATAATCTGCTTCCACCTGCCTGATATCATCATCCTCAGCGGTAAATGAAGTTGCCACAGTTCCACTGTTTATGCCGCTTCCAAGAGCAGAACAGGATGTCAGTGCTCCTGATATTACAAGAACAACGATCAGAATTGCCACCGCTATGATCATGCCGACCGGATGGTCTTCACAGAATTCTTTCAGCATCTCTGCAAGCCTTCCCATCAGGTCCTCCGCCTGATCCGTCAGCTTTTTACTGATCTTTCCTGCTCCGTTTGCAGCTTCCTTTGCCTGCTTCTTTGCTGCCGCCTCAGCAAATTCCCTCTGCATCAGCTTTTTGCGTGTTTTCTTCACGGTAGCTGACATGGTGCTTTCTCCCGCCTCTCCGGCTTCTTTCGCTCCTCTTGCTCCCTGCACGGCATCCAGATGGTCACTGCGGTTATGGATCTTGGAAGAATATTTTCTTGCCTGTCCATGCTCCCGTACTTTTCCAATACCGGTCTCCACAGCCGCCAGCCCTGCATTCAGGCTGTCTGTTCCACTGTTGTCATCCTCATTTTTAATCGTGGTTTTTCTTACTGTGGCTGCAACTGCCTGATTTTTATATATCCTCCTTCTCCCCTGTTTTTTCATACTGCGAAGTTCTTTTGCTTCGCTGACAGACAGAGAATTATCCTTTTTCCCGTACCGGATCTTGCCACGGTAACTTCTGGCTGCCGACGAATCATTTTTCAGCTTTTCGCTGTGGCTTTTCCCTGCATGGATATCCGGATTCACTTTTTTCTTCCGGGTGGACTTCTTAGCAGAATCCCTTGTATATTTTTCTTCATTCATGCTCTATCCTTTCCGAAGAAACAGCCACTACGCTGACTGTTCCTTCTTTGCATCAGCCACTTCGGACAGTCTGGTTGTCATGATACGGTAAAGCTCCGTATTTGTCGGGAATCTGTCCACGAATGGAAGGATCACATTTCCATAGAATAAAAGCCCTTCGCCTTCTCCCGAATGTGTTACATACGAAAGCTGGTGAGGGCTGATATTTAACTGCTTTGCAAGGATCTGTCTGTCCCCTACTGCCTGGTTGAGCATATAGATGAAATCAGAGTTTTCAAAGATATTCTCCACTTCCTTGGAAGCAAGAAGGTCCTTTACATTCTGGGTGATGCCGGTCGGGATTCCTCCCCATTTTCTGAAACGCTTCCAGATTTCAACCGTATAGGCTGCCGTCTGGTCTTCACGGAGGAGAAGGTGCATCTCATCCATATAGTATCTGGTCGATCTTCCCTGGATCCGGTTCTCCGTTACTCTTCCCCATACCTGATCCTGTACCACAAGCATTCCAATCTTTTTGAGCTGCTTTCCAAGGTCCTTGATGTCATAACATACAAGGCGGTTCGTAAGCTCCACATTGGTTCTGTGGTTGAATACATTCAGGGAACCTGACACATAGATTTCAAGGGCGGTTGCCACATGCTTTGCCTCCGGTTCCTCCTGGGAAAGTAGTGCCTTATACAGATCTCCAAGGATCGGCATATTCTCCGGTCCCGGATTTTCAAAATATTTCTGATAGATCTGCCTGATACAGCGGTCAATGACCGTCTTTTCTACCGGACGCAGGCCATCCTTATTCCCGACGATCAGCTCACATAAGGACAGAATAAAATCTGCTTTCAGTGCAATCGGGTTGTCGTCATCCGAATAGTTCATATTGATGTCCATAGGGTTGATGTATTGGTCGGATGTCGGACTGATCCTGATAACCTGACCACCGAACCTTGCAACCAGCGGAGAATACTCTGACTCCGGATCCGAGATGATAATGTCATCATCCGTAACCAGAAAACTGTTGGCAATCTCTCTCTTTGCAGAAAATGACTTACCGGATCCCGGTGTACCAAGGATCAGTGCATTGGGATTTTTCAGTTTCTTTCTGTCCACCATGATCATATTGTTGGAAAGCGCATTCAGACCATAATACAATGCCTCATCCCCTCTCTGGAAAAGCTCCTGAGTGGTGAATGGCACAAAAATAGCCGTACTGGATGTGGTCATTCCCCTCTGAATCTCGATCAGGTTATTGGCCAGTGGCAGCGTGCTCATAAGCCCCTGCTCCTGCTGGTAATCCAGCCTGATCAGATTGCAGTTATGTTTCTGTGCAATGGAAGCAGCCTGGAACACATTGTTTTCCAGTTCCTGTTTCGTCTTTCCTGTATTCATGACCAGAAACGTCAGAAGAAACATTCTTTCATTCTGGGACTGCAACTCTTTTAAGAGTGCCTTTGCATCCTTGCCGTAGGTTGCAAGATCCGATGGGATGATATCCATGTCATAGCCGGCTCTTACTGCCTTTTTCTGTTCCTCGATCTTGGAACGGTCAAGCTCTGTGATCGTATGCTTGATGGTCTTGATTGCCTCATTCTGATCTACGGACTGGATATGCATGGTAACGATCTGGCTTGATTCCATGGAAAGGAAATCCGCCAGAAGCCTGTCGCTGATATCTGATGCATCAATGGATAAAAAGCTCATGCATCCATACATCTCTCCAATCTGAAAATATCTTCCGGTAGGAAATGCAAAGCTGCTCGGTGCAATAAAATCCTTAACCGAAAGTCCTGATCCCGTCAGGTACTTCCAGTCGAAACGGAACTTTGCATCATCTCCCATATGAAACTGTCTGTGCATCAGTTCCAGTCTTTCACTGCCGTTTAAGCTCCTCGCCTGTACTCCCAGCCTCTTGAAGTTATTGAGGATATCTGTTTCGATATGCGTAAGTCTCGGCTTTGCTGTCTTCATGGACTCCGCATGAATCCCGAAAGTAAGATATTTCGTCTTGGTAAGACCATTGTTTCCTGCTTCCATCTGGTGAAGGAGCACTTCCGAATACTCATCCCTGACATCATCGAATCCATCATTTTTATGGGAGATCTTGATACTCTTCTCAAAATCCGATACATCTGTTGCCATATTTTCAAATGAAAGCTGAAACTTTACGGAACTGTCAAAGAAATTTAAGAATGCGCACCATTCCTCAAAGATCTCCGTCTTGTCTTCCTGCTGTGCCAGCTGGTAATTGATATCCTGAAACTGGACTGTCTTTGTATAATAATCAAGCCCTACACGGCAGATACCATCCGGGAACATCCTGTCAAAAGGAATGCTCTGCTGCGCCGTCTTTGGTATGCCATCATTTTTCCGGGCATTTCTTACGATCTCCCTTACTGCCATCTGGTCTGCCCTGCTTAATCCTTCCGGCATTGTGAACTTCCTGCTCTCCTGATTTTTCTTTTTGAGAAAGTCTAACAATCTTTTCTACCTCCTTTTCTGCCTCTGCCTGACGCAGAAGTGCTGCGTAATAGTTATCCGTCTTATATGGGCGGATCTTCGGCCTTTTGAAAATTGCCTGTATCATATGGTTCAAAATGACTTCCAGCGGCTGTCCGTTTTTCTCATACATGGCAAGGAAAAAGAATGGCATCATAATGACCATCATCCCCATAACTGCTGTATTGGTCTTCATTACTGTCTTCATCAGAAAAAATGACGGTACTCCGATCAGTACCGCCATACCAAAACAGATCAGCTGCCTTTTTGTCAGATTGAACATCACCTTGCTTTTTACTTTTGTCAGGTCCCTTGGAACACTGATATAAGATGCTGCCATACTCTGCCTCCTTAATGTGCATGGAATATACTGTGTGCTACTGCTCCGGTCTTAAATAAGGTAAATGCCAACAGGATCGTAAAGCCCATAACCTTCCATAACGAAGCAATGATATCTGTGCTGAATGCTACTGATTGGATCAGGACTGCATAGATTCCCACACATACCATGATCAAAAATCCCTGAAATCCCAATGCAAACAGACTTCTCATATAGTTCTGGCCCATCATGCTCTGTTCCCTGTTTCCAAAGGTTGCAAACGGGAGCGGTGCCAGACTGACCATCAGATAGATCTCCACCATACGTCCGTTGATGATCACAAAGATGACTGCCGAAAGTACGTACATGAGAAACTGCACGATAAATGACTGTAAAAATATTGCAAGAAGCGGTCCCAGTTCCATAGCCTCCAGTGTGGACTGCATGGTTGCCAGCGTACTTGCATCTACTGCCGTGCTTCCCTGTATAATGCCTCCTGCCTGCCGCACCACACTCTGCGACACATCAAATACCGCCATCGTGATATCAAATGTGTGTGTGATCAGTTCCACTGCCACGAAAGTCTTGAATATCCATTTCCAGATAAACCATGTCTCAAAACTTGCCAGATTGTTATAACTGATGATGAGCTGTATCAGCTCATAACACGCAATGAATGTGAGCAGTATTCCGGCAACCGGCATAATCACGGATTCTGACAGGTTCCTGACCATATTGAAGACTGCCGGCATGAAATTACTCGGTGTCTTTCCTACTTCCGTTGCGATCTGTCCCACCTGGTCATTCACAGAGGAAAACGTATTGGTGAGGTTATCCATGATTCCCGATACAAGAATGCCCTTCAGCCAGTCAGTAATCTGCTGAATTATGCTGTTCAATTATTTCCTCCTTTCCTCCGGGACAGGGATTTTCCCTGCCCCATGATCCAAATCTGATTTAGAATAAGCTGGAAAGTAATGGAACAAGTGTGGTTCCGATGAGGGCTACACCTCCGCCTGCCATAAGCTGCTTCATTCCCTGAGACTTCGCTCCGGGATTATCGTTTCCGTAGCCTTCCATAAGGTTGATTGCTCCCCAGATTCCAAGTCCGGCTCCAAGAGCGATAACAAGTGTCTGCAATGTTCCTACTGCGCTTGTAAAAAATGCCATAATTCAAATTCCTCCATTAAATGATTTTTGTGTGATATACTTTTTCCTTCTGCCCTGACCAAAGGGCGGTTTATAGTTACTGTCGGTCTCCCTGCAGTGATCCCGGCTATGCGCGCATATTTGTTCCCCATCTGGAAATACTTTCATTTCCTGTTCGGGAATATAGTAAAAGCTCCTGCCTCACGGCCTTTATCGCCGGATGGAAAGAGCTCTTTACTCGGTTACATCGATGACCTGGTATTCGTCATCTGCTTTCAGTATTAAGTTGTGGCTGAGGAATTTTACTACATCAAAGTAATTCCTCTTATCATAATCTGCCGTCAGCTTGTAATTCGGATGCTGCGTCAGATCATATTTATCGGATAAGAAAGGTCTTACACCACGGACCTGCACAATACATTTTGAGCCGTCCATGACCGCCAGTTCATCCATTGTCATAAGATCCTTACCAAGTTTCTGGTAATTCATGTTGTAGCTTTCCTGGGATCCTTTTGACTGACCTGTATTGTACATATCAATGGTCTCTTTACCCAGAATCGCATTCCGATCTTTTAAGGTGGTCTGTTCCGTACCACCAAGGAATATCTGCGAATCCATGTTGCCGATGATCGTATCAGCGTTATCCTTATAAATCGCTTTCAGCTGCGACTTGGCCTGTAATACCAGACATGCCGATATTTCTCGGCTTCGGATCGTTGCGACCAGCTTCTCCAGGTTCGGTATCTGGCCGATATTCGCTGCCTCATCAATCAGACATCTTACATGTACCGGTAATCTTCCACCATACACATCATCCGCTTTCTCACACAGAAGATTGAACATCTGTGTATAGATCATGGAAATCAGGAAGTTAAAGGTTCCATCTGTATCTGACATGATCAGGAACAGTGCCGTCTTCTCATCTCCCAGAGTATCAAGCTCCAGTTCATCATAAGCAGTCAGGTCTCTGAGTTCCTTGATATCAAATGGTGCCAGTCTTGCACCACAGCTTACCAGAATGGACTTGGCCGTCTTTCCTGCTGCCAGCTTGTACTTGGCATACTGTCTTACAGCAAAGTGATCCGGATTCTGTTCTGCCAGTTCATCAAACATCATATCCACCGGATTCTTGAATTCCTCATCATCTTCACGGACTTCCATTGCATTGATCATTTCAAGCAGTGTTGAGAAATTCTGTTCCTCTTCCGGTGCCTCATAATGGATATATCCAATCAATGCGGTATAAAGCAGAGTCTCCGCTTTAAGCCAGAAATCATCCCCGCCTTTGCTCTCCCCTTTTGTATTGGCGATCAGCGTTGTCACCAGTTTCAAAATATCCTTCTCAGAATGGAGATAGGCGAAAGGATTATAGTGCATTGATTTTGAAAAGTTGATGGTATTAAATATCTTCATCCGGTACCCATTCTTATAAAGGGCATTTCCCACTTCATTGACCAGACCTCCCTTCGGATCCGTCACCACATAGGATGAATGCATCTGTAAAAGGTTCGGTTTTATGAAAAATCGTGTCTTACCTGAACCGGATCCACCAACTACCAGAACATTCTTATTTCTGGCATATTTCGGAATCTTCGGTCTGCTGCTCATGGTAATCCTCTCAGACTGTGAAAGAATCACATTGTTTGCAAACACAGGCTCCTCAAATGGCTCAATATCCGCATGTCTGCCCCATCTGGCAGAACCATATTCCTCATTGTGCCGGAACTTCTTAGCGTTCTTTCCTTTCAGGTATACTGCAAGCCTGAGTGCTGCCCCGCAGGCAATTCCCACCAGCAGATCACCCGGATAAAGGCTCGGCAGAGGATTAGAAAAAGCCGTTGCAAATACACCATCAAGGACCAGACTCTGAACCTTTTCCGATGCATTTACTCCGGCTGCAATTCTCCATGCCTCACCAAGATTTGTTGCAAGCAATCCCAGAATAATATAGGGAATATTCAGGATCAGCTGCTTTTTCAACTGTTTTGTATTCATCGCGACCTCTCCTTCTTTTTCTCTGCTACCTTCTTTGGAATTGCTGCCACAATCTCCTTGAATTTTTTAAGTTTCTCCAGAACACTGGTCTTCTCTACGGAAGGCTTCTTGACCTGTTTTGCAGAATAATCCTGTAAAATCCTTGTGATGGCATCTGTATCTTTTGCCTTGAAAAAGACTGTATATACTGGAGGACTTGCCTCTTTATCTTTTACAACCGCAAAATCAACTCCGTATTTCTTTGCGATTTTCTGAAAATCTTTCAGGCCTTCATCGGCTAAAGGAATAGAAGAAACTCCCTGTCCCTGCCTGATCAGTGTTTTCACGGACTGCCTGCCGGTTGTGGGATGGATCTTATTTACTGCTGCTTTCCCGGCAGCCTTCACAGGTGCCTGTAATGCCTTACTTAATCCCTTCATAAGCTGATCAAGTTCCGGTTTTAACATTTTGATTGCTATATTCACAGATTTGTTGGCAATCTCCCTGTCAACTTCTTCATGAACCAGTTTTCTCACTCCTTTCCATCAAAAAAACAGCCCGAAGGCTGTATCCACAAAGTTACTGTTCTTTTTTATTCTTATCCACACCGAGGACACCCCTCATAGTGGATGAAGCTACATGAAAGCGGTTGGCTATTGCTATATCTGTAAGCACCGTATCATCCACCGCTGAACCACAAACCACGAGAATTCTGGATCTTCTTAACATATCTTCTGACATATCCATATAATCCTTGTACTCATCTGCATTACTGGTATCAATTACCTCCGGCAATGATAAAAGCGGACAGATTGGTGTGTAGCCTGCTTCATATAATTTTCTGCAATATCGTTTTGCAGACCTTTTGGCTCTGCTCCTGTCTGCACTCCAGGCAGATGTTACATAAGCCCACGGTTTGTTATTCATCTGCCGCCTCCTATCCCAGCTGGTATGCCTGAATTCTGTATTTTCCAAGTGCAAGCATTGTCATCCTGCTTTTCAAAGCTGCAATCACATCCGCAATATCCTCATCATCAATCGCCTGTAATCCATTACAGGACTTCATGACCAGATACCCGGACGGAAGGTATGCCTCCCCGTCAATGACCAGCTTTTTGCTTGCGTCATAGATCAGAATATAATCTGATTTTCCAATCATTACTGACGCACTGTTATTTCCAAATCCATCAAGAATCCTTAATGCTTCCCTGGTACTGATATAATTCACCTTCTGTTCGCCGTCTACATAAATTGCCCCATCAGAAGGCATACTGTCACATCCGATTGCACAAACCAGTCCTTCCAGGTTTTCTGCAATCTTCTCAACATATGCCATGATTTTGTCCATATCCATCTTTGTCTCTCCTCTGCTATATTTTTCCTTCTGCCATATCGTGATTAACCTCTGCACGATAATAGCTGTCTATTGTTGCCGGTGCGTTATACAGTGCTGCCAGCATATACTGCTTGATGCTCCTGATCTTGGTAGTGTTTTCCTGCATACAGTTCATAACATAGCGGATATGCTCCATGTTCAGCTTCATGAACCGCCCCTTTACCACATTTACTGACTTCACATCCCCGGCAATACAAATGGTCTTTCTTTTGGAACACACAACATCCAGAATAAGCTCCATGATACCGTCTATCATTTCTCTGTCATATGGATAATCCTGTTTCAATGCCTCAATATTGAGCTGTTCCATGAAATATTTCTCATATCCCATCCTATCCTCATCCTCTGATAAGATAGGATTAGTATTATTAAAATCAGTATTATTGTTATAAGTATAATTAGGCTGTAAATTATACAGGTCCTGACCTGTAACTTTTACTGGTAGTGAACTGTAATTTTTACTGGTCCTGACCTGTAAATTCTGCTGGTCTATGAAATTCTTTACATAGATCAGTGCCGGCTTGCCAAACCCCTGCCGGATCCTTTCAATCAGACCAAACTCTTCCAACTCCGTCAGATACTTGATTGCTGATTTTTCTGCACAGTTCATTGCCTGTCTTATAGTTGTCAGGGTGAAAATGATATACACTCTTCCCTCATCATCAATCCAGCCGTTTTCCATTGACAGAGATACCCTGTCCAATAAAAGACCGTAAAGGACCTTTCCCTCTGTGGAAATATTCTGGAACCGGTTATCTGTAAACAGCACCTTGGGAATCCGGTAAAATGCAAACTGCTGTGACTGTGCCCCATAGAAATAATCAAATGCCATTTCCTGTTTCCTTTTTCTTTCTCATGTCTTCCACCAGCTTTTTATAGCATGGAAAACAGAACGATTTATCATGACCATACGGACACTCATGGCTACAATTCTGCGGATGACTTATAGGTGGTCTTCCACCAATTCCGCTGTAACTCTTTCCATTCTGTCTGCTTGTATCCTTATGTGCTCCTGCCACTGTAATCACCATTCCTTCCCATCAAAAAAGTGCCAGTCCCGTGGCAATCACCACAGGCTGACACAATCCTCTTTTTTATAATACTTCTCCGCCTTTTGTTTTTGCTGCTTTTTCCGCAGCATCCTTTACCGGAGGCTTTGCAGCTGCTTCCTTCTGCTTATCCTTCAGATCTTTTAATATGGATCCTTTCTCCTCTGATTTTTCATCAATCTCCGTTTTCTTTTCCTGCTGTCTTGCCTCAAACTTCTCTGCAAGTTCAAAGACATGATCCTTGGAATCGTAATGGTAGACATTATCAGAAAGTCTTTCCTCCGGGCTTACCTCCTTGGCATTCACATCCTTTACCATATCCCTGAGCGCATCAGCTGTCATGTCTCCATTATCGGGAACCAAAAGGATCTCATTGATGGAAGACGGAAGCACAAAGAAATCTCCGCCAACTCTTTCTGCTGCCTGATCCATGAAGTCCTGATAGGCAATTACTCCTGCTCCGGAATTCTTATCAGGGACTGTAGCAACGTACATCTTTTCCTCCGCATCATCCGGAATTCCAAACACTTCATATACTTCCGGTCCCATCATTTCCTTCATGACCTCATTCATTCCCATGATCACTACCGGTCTGATCTCCGGTGAATTCTCCAGAGCATCTGCCCTGAGCTGTTCATGGGAAACTCCCATACGATTCATCAGATTGTTTGTGACAAGAATAGATGCACGTCCATCTTCGCTGCTCTCCATCACAAAACGATATACAACTGCCAGATCTTCCATTCTGTCATGCGGTACGTTGGCAAGCAGATCAGCGTTTGCATCCGCTGAAATAACTTCCACAGATAGCTTCTCTTTCATGTTCTCATAATCCATAAGAGCACTTACATCAATAGCAGGAGCTCTGTCAAGACCATCAGCAATGACCATTGTTGCACTGGCAAGCACTCCGGCATAATCATCCGTGTGCTCATAGTTTGCAAAGGCATTCTCAATATTGAAATTGACACCCACATTGTTGCCTTCCGGAACAACCGACATAGCTTCATAATTCTGATTTGTCTTCTCCACATTATTGAAGCTGATTCTTACATCATCATAGCCTCTCTCATAGAGCTTTTCTTTGATATCCTCTGCAAATTCCTGCTTAAATGTTTCGTAATTCATAGTTTTCCTCTCTTTCTCACCAGAAACCATAAAATCCATAACCCTGTATTCATCCGGGATGTTCTCACGGTCTCCATCGTAATATTCTGTAAAAGATTCCTGTGTATCTCTCACATATCCATAATCTGTAAACTGTCCCATTTCGTTAATGGCCACATCTCTGCCATAGGCCTCATAATCAATGTAATCAGCAAGATAATCCGGAACTTCCATCATACCGAGTTCTTCGATATAGTAATGTCCCAGATCAGCATTGCTTTCTACTCCCGGATAGATTTCATACTTATCCAGGTTATCAATAAGATTGATCACATCTTTAATGCTGCCTGTATAATCACTGATCTGCATTGCCGCCTGAAAATGGTTATAATCATGATCATCCAGCTCATCGAGCTTGGAAGCCAGATAATTGAGTTCATCCAGGTTTTCATATTCTCCCAGCTTTTCATACAGCCCATCAACATAACAGTCATAATCACTAATGAACCATTCTTCATAAAGATTACCGAAATCATCTTTTGAGCCGATTCCAATTCGTTCAAATACTTTTTGCAGTTCTTCTGATGTGGTGGGAAACTTCACCCATTCGCCGACCAGCTCACCCTCGTTGTATTTTCCAAGATTAGTGATGAAGGCTTCAAACGGACAGTCATGGTCATATTCATATGCCATGCAATTTCCTCCTGATTTTATTATTCAGGTCGTCACCTGATTTTGGCATCAAAAAAGCGCCATACCCATCACCGATTCGGTAATGAGCTGACGCTTCATTCTTGATCCATATTCTTTTGCAAAAGAGAAACAAATGCCTGACCGCTCTCGCGTTTCATGTCTCATTTGTCTATGATAATATTATCACACCCCTATTCAGAAAAAAAGAGTCAAAATAGTAGTCAAACCGTAGTCATTTGTAACAAAATAGTAGTCAAACCGTAGTCGTTCGTCGCGGTTATTCATTTTCCTTAGCTTTTATTCCTTTCCACGATATCAGACCTAGTATCACAGTAACTGTAAAACATATTACCATAACTGTATTTCTCTGAATTTCTGTATCATATGCTTTCCAGCCTGCACCTATTATTGCAACTGCTATACTTACAAAGATTGTAAAAATAATTCTTCCTGCCAAGAACGCATGTTGTAAAATCATTGATGCGATGAATATTACAAAAGCCACTGTAATGTAGACAGCCACATGCCACTCTCTTGTATAAGTAAGCATATAGAATAATAATGATGCCAATCCTGAGCTTAATACATCAAATCTCCTTAGCAAAAATATTAAGCATGATAACACTGCACCAATCAATCCACCTATGACGGTTGCAAATGTCCCCGCCAGTTCAGCATCTAATTTTGCATTTTCTTTTTTCCGTGCTTCATAATAATATTCATCTTCGTACATAACCAAATACCTCCCAGCCTTACATACAATTATCAAATGTTTCCTTTTTCTTTTTCATTTTTTACTTTATATGCTATAAGATTCAGTACATAATCAGGGACCTCGCTCACACCCCGTTCCCAGTCCTGCATCGTTCTATACGGAATTCCAAGCCATTCAGCAAATTCTTTTCTGTTCATATTTGTCTGTTCACGAACCTTTACACACATAGCAGACATTCTTTTCTTCCTTCCTTCTTTATCAGCCTTTTCATTTTCAATTACCACTCCATCAGGTAATATTAAATCATAATTTTCAAAATTGCTCATATCTGCCTCCATGTACGGAATCCGTGTCTATTTGTTAATTTGATTATATACACGAAATCCGTATACGTCAAGTCATTATTTGCCACTTACAGCAAACTGGGGATAATCATGGTTAACCTCTGCCTGAAAATAACCACTGATGGTACTTGGTGCATTGAACAATGTTGCCAGCAGATATTTCTTGATGTTATGCACTTTTGTGGTATTTGATTTCATACATCCCATTGCATATTCAATATGCGAACTGGTCAGTTTCAGAAATTTACTTCTGACCAGCTCTGCCGGATATTTATTGGATGCCACTACAATTTCATTGTTCCTGCATAACACTGTTTCCAAAATCAGATCAAAGATGCCATTAAGTAACTCTTTGTCAAACGGATATCTCTCTAACAGAATATCCAGATCAATATTATCTCTGATAAGTTCTGCATATGCTTGTACGTCGGATCCTATCTCATCATTTCCAGATACGATAAGATAAGATTCAGTATTACTCAACTCAGTATTATTTATATTATTCTTATTAGTGTGAATATTTTTCACTTCTGGAAGTGTAATTTCTTCACTTCTAGACATGGCTTTTTTACACTTCAAGACATGTAAATTCTTCACTTCTGAAACTCCTGTTTTTTGCTCAGAAGTGTAATTTCTACACTTCTGAACATCCTGCACCATAAACTGTTTTAGATAAATCATGGTTGGTTTTCCCTGCCCCTGACGCTTCTTTTCAATCAAACCTATACCAGCATCCGTGTCCAATTCCTTCATTATGGATATTGCTTTTTTGTTACTGCATCCCAGAGCCTCCATGATATCTTCAAGCGAATAATATATGTAAGCTCTCATTTCATCGTCCATCCACTGATTTTTCATAGATAGTGACATCCTATCCAGCATCAGCCCGTACAACACCTTTGCCTCCACTGATATTTTTTTGAAATACTCTTCTGTAAATAATAACTTCGGTATCTTATAAAATGAAAACTGATCCGCTTCCTTTCCATAGAAATAGGATAGTCTTATTCTGTCTTCCATTTGAATCTCCTTCCTGTTCCAGAAGTGCCGTTTCTACACTTCTGAAACATCATAATTATATTTCTACTCTGACTGTACCTGATCTGCACTCCACTGTTCCAATAGCTGAATGATTATACTTTCACGTTCTTTCATTGAATACTGTGGTGGAAAATATTTATCCAGTTTCTTTGCTGAAAAAGATAACTTTGATTCCTTACTCTTCTTCGGTAATGCATCATTCATTATAGAAATGACACTGAATTGTGTTACATTGGATAAGTTAGGATAATTCTTCAATGCTTCAACCTGTACCGGCTTCAAAAATCCATTTTCCTTAAAGTATTCATATACCCATTTCTGTACCTGTTCATCAAGGTATGAAAGATCTACTGCCATAGCAATGGTTATCTTTTTTATATCCACATAATCCAAAAGCTCTGGAATAAGTTCTGTAAGTCTTATATATTTTGTTACCTGTCTTCCTGTCATTCCAGCCTCCGAACCAACTATATCTCTACTCCATTTATCTGACTTTGGGAACTCAGTTCCCGAAGTTGAATCATTAGCATCTAAATCCGAACGATATCCTCTTCTCTTCATAGCTTCCATTTTCATCTTAAAGCTAAATGCTCTTTCACTCGGAAGTATCTCTTCCCTTTGAATATTGGCATCCACCATTTTTATAATGGCTTCATCATCAGACATTTCCTTCACAATTGCCGGAATCTTTTGTAATCCTACGATCCCTGCCGCATGTAAACGCCTGTGACCAGAAATCATTTCATAATTTCCGCTCTGATCAGGTCTTACAATTACTGGATTCAGGATGCCATTTTCCCTGATACTATCAACCAAAGTGTCCATCTTTTCATCATCCAGCACCTTAAACGGATGGTTCGGAAACGCATGAATTCTTCTAATCTCTATTTCCTGAGTACCGGCAATCTCCGGTACTCCCAATAATTCATCTACTGACTGTAATTTAATCTTTCCTGCTACTCTGCTTGCCATAATTACTCTGCCTCCTTCAATACTTCCTTAGTTAATGCCATATAAGCAAATGCCGCTTTACCCTTTGGATCATAGGAATAGATGCTTCCACCCTCCACACTGACCTCTGATGCCCTGACTGACATCGGTATCTCTGTTCCAAATACCTTGATTGATGCAGAATATGTATCATACACCATCAGGGAAATATCCCTGGCATAATTAGTTCTGTTATCAACCATAGTTAGAAGAATTCCTTCAATCTTTAGCTTTGGATTCAGCTGCTTCTTTACCCTTCCGATTGTCTTTATCAGCTGCTGCAAGCCTTTGACCGGAAGATATGCTGCCTGCACGGGTATCAGTACAGAATCTGCACACGCCAATGCGTTAATCGTCATCATTCCAAGTGAAGGCATACAATCAATTATTATGTAATCATAAAATTCTCTCAGCCTGTCTACCATAGATCTCAGAATCAGTTCCCTGCTCATGGCATTTACCAAAGACACTTCTATCGCTGATAATTCAATGTTGGCCGGGATAAGGTCCACTCCTTCCTTATGGTGTAAGATTGTCTTTTCTATATTCAGTTTTTCATCATTTACAATGTTCATCATCAGTGTTGCCAGAGAATACTCCATTTCATCCGGCTCCTCATAACCTAAGCTGATTGTAAGACTTCCTTGTGGATCAGCGTCTATCATAAGCACTTTCTTTCCTTCCTGTGCCAATCCTATTCCTAGATTCACACATGACACTGTTTTACCTACTCCACCTTTTTGATTTGATACTGCTATTACTCTGCACATAATCTGTTCCTCCTTTATTCATCCCAATATTTGTTCATATTTAATTTCAACATTTCCAAGATTTCACGTCTCATCTGCTCTGCCGTATAACTGACAGGGAAAAATCTGTGAAGCTGTTCCGTTTTGAATACTACACGGTCTATCTCTTTTTGCTTAATCTCACTTAGAATATCTTCCATATCCCTTACTGTAAGTTTCCCATCTGCGCTCAATTTCTTTATGCGGAGTGCCTGGGATAGTGACGGGGTACACTGTGCAAATTCCATTGCATCCAGCATTTCCTTTTGCTCCTTCTTTTTCAGAAATGACAACTGAACTGCCGGAGTAAATCCCATGCTTCCGTCATCCACTTTTTCAAGCATTTCAGGAATAAGTTCTGTGATTTTGATATACCTCTGAACCTGTTTGGGGCTGTCCCCACATTCCTCTCCAATCAGCTCAATGCTTTTCTTTCCCAAATTATGGTCTACCTGACCACATTTTCTTCTTCCTGCCTTCCTTTTGATTGCTTCATACTTCATTTTGTAAGCAAATGCTTTTTCACTTGGACTGGTGCGAGTGGCGATACAGAACTTTTTGAAAAACATAGTAATATCAATGGTTTCTGGCTTTCGGACAGCAAAATTTCTTGCTTGTAACTTCATATTCAGTCCTCAAATTCAAGGCGATTGTTGAAAAACAGTCGCCTTTTTCTATACCCAAGTGAACCCCATCAAAGATGTTGAGATTAGGGTGGAAAAACCGCTGTTTTATCCGCTGTGGTTTGCGTTCCAAAGCGAGCATGAGTGTTTTCCTATGTGGTAGCCTGCGGAGGCATACAGGCGGAGAAACCACCCAAAATCAACACTTTTTATTTTCACAGGAAGAAGGTGCGAAGATGGCTGTTTTTTGTATTGAAAAGACCAGAGATTACACGGTCATGTCAAACCATCATCTGCGGGATATGTCCCTGTCGCTGAAAGCAAAGGGACTTCTATCCCTCATGCTGTCCCTGCCAGAGAACTGGGACTACACCATGAAGGGGCTTACCCGTATCTGCAAGGACGGCATCGACAGTATCAGCGGCGGCATCCGAGAGTTGGAGGAACACGGCTATCTGATCCGTGAGCGCGTGAGAGGCGCAAACGGTCAGCTTGGTTCGATCGAGTACACCATTCTGGAGCAGCCTAAAGAGCCAACACCTGCACAGGAAAAACCTATACGGGAAAATCCCGTACAGGTAAATCCAACATTGGTCACGCCTGTTCAGGAAGAACCCGCCCAATTAAATAAAGAAGAATCAAGTAACTATCCATCAAGAACTGATTTATCAAGTACGGAACTATCAAATCCTATCCAATCAAATCCCCCTACGGCCGGGATGTGGCCCTGGAGGAAGGCGGCGAGTTTACCGAGTTCGGCTATGTCCGTGATACCGGGGATACCTTCTATGAGGTTTACGACGGCGACCGGGAGAATATCCCGGGGGAATACCGCGTGATGAACTTCCAGGACGAAGATTTGGAACTGTCCGAAAGTGACAAGCTGGATATGGCGACCGATCTTGCCTTTGATCTGGACGAGTTTTTCCGGCAGCACGATCCGCAGTATGCGGCCCAGCACCCGGAGCCCCATGAACAGAAGGAAGTCATTGCCGACCTTCTCCTGGAGGGAAAGACCGCCGCACTTCGGCAGCAGCTTCAGGAAATGGCACAGACGGGGGATGATGTTCTCTCCGGCAGGATCACCGAGTATGAGCGCGAGACCGGGTATGATCCCGAACAGGATACCTCTATCGAGGAAGATCGCGCTTTGCTGGTGCAGCACCCGGAACAGCCGGACGACCACCTGACCGGCGACAGGGTACAGACACCACGGGGCAGCTTCCACCTGACAGACCTTTCACGGGAGCAGATGGAGGCCGCCGGGTATGGCGTCCACCACAATTCCGATGATGGCAGGTTTCATATCATGGGCAACGGCACCAGGGCCTTTGCGGTGGTCAATACGGATATGCAGGAAAGGGACACCCCCCTTCGTACCGCAGAAATGACCGTGGAGGACGATTACGGCATGATCGACGGTGTGATCAACAACGGCCGCCGTGACGAGTCGGAGAAAAAGCCTTCCATCCGGGAGCGGCTGGAGGACGCGAAACGGGAATGTGTCGAGCGCAAGCCCCCGGAAGTGAAGCGTTCCGGCCGTGATGCCCCGGAGCATGGCGACCTATGAGCCGGAGCAAGAAATGGCGTCTGGAACGGTCCTTCTTCCTGGGGGAAAACGGCAGGCGACAGTATAACAAGGTCTGTCTTGGATGCGCCCATGATTGCAAGCAGAGTTTCCGGGCGGTTTTGATCGCCTGTCCCCGTTATCTCTCCAAACGCTCCAAAAACTGCGGGGATAAGGGCGGAAAAATGGCAAAATAATTGCCTATATTGGCTTTTCCAGCGGGAGCCCTTATGATTTCCCTTGCGGCGGTGTTCTTGCTGGCAGGGAGGAAAAGAGGTTCAGTTTCGCACACTTTCCCATAAACACAAAACGGGAGTACAGCTTTCGGCTTATCCGATGGCTGTACTCCCGTTTTTTATGTTGCTTCAGCTGGCACAATCTTATCAATTATGGCGGTTGCTTCCGATTTAAAATCAAAATCCGGTTGACCTTGACGTGCATAATATGCAGAAAAGCGGTTTAGAATATTTTTTACAAAATACTCTTGGACTTTCACTTTAGGCTGGCCATATTCTTCGACAAATGCCTCAGGGGGATATGTCATCACCTTCCGGAAGTTTATGTACCCGCCTTCAAAAAGGGTGTTTTGCGGCAACCAATGATAATAGTCAGTAGAATTATTTTTTATTGCGTTTTGTATATCTGCCTTTTTGTCTTTCCTTTTTGACGCTTTGCTTGCGATAGCAGTATTTACAGTATCGTGGTTATCGATTTCACAAACAAGAATTCGATCCGTCTTAAATTTCCCACCGTGTTTTGCTAAGTCACAAGGAGGTGATAACACAATACAGACTAAACCATCCTTTGAAGATTGAAAAATTGAACCAGTTTTTATATCATGTGAAATTGGCGGTTTTATATACATTTCTTCTGTAACGTATGCAGGAACTTCAGCGTCAATAAGCTCTTGAATGTGAGATACTGCATATCGAAGCAGCACTTTTTCAGTTTCAATTCCCTGTGCCCTTTTTTCTTTCCAAAGACTGATTTGAGGATAGAGATTTTTCCAAAAGATCTGCGTCATTACATTCTCTATGATACCAGTCCCGCCAAGCACATTAAACAGCCCTGTATCCGAAACAGCACATAATTCTTGGAGAATCTCTTCGTGGCTCGCGTCTCCCTTTTTGTACACTTGGATTGGAGAACCATCGTCCAGTTCAGTATCCGGTGTGCCTGTAAATATAGCTACAGGTACGCGGAATTTTTCTACTATTTCTCGAATAATCTCATTTCCGCTATGATCTCCATCCAATTTGATATCCACAATAATACCATTCAGGTTTTCAGAAACTTTTTCCATACCGGCTGCGTATGTCTCTGCAACTTCTAAATGATACAGTTCTTGATCAGCTGCAACGTTTAACCGCTTTACGGTATCTTGGAAAGAACTAGAGTCATCAGCTGAGTCTTCAATAAGTAAAAATTTGTACATCCTTATGACCTCACTCGTCGGTGCTCAAAACAAAATGGGCACCGCTATCTCTTTGTACGGCAGTAAGTGTCAGACTGTTTCTTGTTGCGGCTTCCCCTGCAATCGACAGACCCAACCCAGTTCCATGAGGCTTAGTTGTAAACTCTGGATCAAAAATTACTCCACTTTCCAGAAGTTCATCACTGATGCCAGGACCCGAATCGGTATACTCGAGAGCAAAACCTGCATCTGTTTTGTTTACTACAATATTTATCCTGCGTTCATCACACTCTTTCTCGACAATCCAAAATAGACTGTTATCAAGCAGATTTACCATGATGGTGTAGATATCTTGTTTCCAACCGATAAATTTGATATCTCTGGGACAATCAAGATTAATTTGAATTCCTTTATCTTGGCACTCTTTGTCAAATACGGCCACAGCACCGCACAAAGCGTCATACAGCGAAAACTCAGTTTTGGTCTCGCGACGCTTTGCGGAAAGAGGATCCAATCGTCCAAACAAATTTACAAAAATCCCAGCATTGTCTGATATACCATTGGTAAGGCGGACAATCTCACTATAAGAATTTTCATCTTTCTTCTGCGTAAATCGCTCTCCATAGAAACGAAGATTTGGAATTTGATTCTTGAAGTAATTAAGCGGGCGACGTCCTTCATGTAGGATTATGTTTATAATTTTACCAAGAGTCGCTTGGCCTTGATAGACTGCAACTGCACGCTTGATTTCTTCAATAGCCTCATTCTTCTTGTTTTCTTCTTTGGAAATAATATCTGTGATTTCTTCAATAACAGGAACAGGCATTCCCGCTTTTTCAAGTGTTGCCGACACAGATTTTTTCAAAGGAGCATAATCATATAACCCCTCTAATTGTCGCTCCAGCTTTTTCGCTGGATTCGATAATCCTAACTTTCTTCTGAATATAAAGCGTCTCTGTTCAAGTTCCAAAATGACTGCACAGGTAATTTTTTTCAATGCTTCATATGCAGCATTATTTTTCAAGCCATCTCGTGCACTTTTTTCTTCAAGACCAGAGACCTCTTCGGATTCAACGTGTACATAACCAACTACTTGATTGCTACCAATTTTCATGGATGGATTTTGAACACGGTGCTCATTTAGTTTCAGCCAGTCAAAATCTGCATCTCCTAATGGGCGAATTCTAAAACCATTTCTGTATACACCAATGCCGTTCACTTCATTAAGCAATTGACGTGCCTGCTGCTTTGTTACATAATCTCCACCTTCATCTTGGAGTCCTCTTGAAATTAACTGATCAATTGCGTCCTTATCACGATCATAGACGCGGATATCAATCGTAAGCGCACCACAACCCGTAACACCGTAATTAAACGAGATGTACTCGTCGGCACCATTTTTAATTTTTTGGTTTTCGTATCTCAGCGTGCCAGAGCCATCAGCAGAAATATCTCCGCTAATGCGATAATCATAAAAATCCAAAATGGGATAAGGCCTTATCGTTTCGCTTCCATTATCATCTTCGTTTAAATAGAAGTTATCAAATGTGAGAGTAATTTCAAAACTAGCATCAAATGTGCCGTCTGCCTTGGGAGGAATTAGTTTTTTTAATTCAAATCGTAGTTTCCTAAAAGCCTTCTCTGTCCAATAGTCGTTTTCACTCAACCGAGAATGCATAGTCAATATAGTTCCTGGTTTTTTGTCGGTTTGCTTCGTCTCGATAGGAACTTGAATTTGATCTAAATATTGATGTTGTGCTAGCTGATTCCACTGGAGGTACAGGATGGTTTCAATACCAGATTCATCTACCGTTTGCAGCTTTAAATCGTCACCTAAGATGCTCGCCGCATATCGACCGATGCCTTTACGTCCTTGCATGGTGCGGCCAAGAGGACTTTTGCGTGAGTCCAGCTTATACGCCGTTGAAGGAACAAGCCATTTATTGATAATATCTTTTGTAGACATACCATGACCGTGATCTTCAACTCGTATTTCTAGGCAATCCTCTTCTGGAATACCGCGAAAAACAATCACTGCATCCGGAGAGTCGGCATCATAACAATTCTTAACAAGCTCAACAATGGCAGCATATTGATCTTGAATAAGGTCTTCACCAATCGTGAGAACATGCCGACCAGCAGGGCGAATTTCATAGGAGCTCAGATAAGTTCCTTCAATTTCAGAAGCAGCTTGCAGCAATTCCTCTTTTTCAGCTCGTAGTTCTTCAAGGCGCTTTTCGATTTCAGTAATGTTTGTTTTTTTCTGAGTTTCCATTACCAGACCTCCAATAAAGCGGTAGCGATTTTTTCTGCTAAAAGAACAGGTACTGCATTTCCAATTTGTTTAAACGCGGTAGTTCGTGAAGGACGCCCGGATGCAGACTCGAAGTAGTAGTTGTCAGGAAAAGTTTGTAATCTTGCAACTTCTCTAGGAGTAAGAGAGCGGTTTTGCTTAATGTCAGGATGAATAAAATAATGGCCATCTTTGGCGATGTGAGCAACAACTGTCTGAGAGTAAGGCAAATCTGAAGCAACTACCTTGAAGCGATCCAAGAATGAATCTAAATTTTTTTGGGATTGCAGTTTCTTGGGCAAATCTGTGTAACTGAGTCGCTTTTTTTCTTTGTTCCACAGCTGAACAACTTTTTTATAAATTTTTAAATCCTGAGCTGTATGTGGGCGTGCACAATGTAAAGTAACTGACGCTAAATCCTGGTCTTTGATCTTTGCATCAAATAAGTATTTACCATTATAGTGCAGTGTCGGTGCTAAACCATATGTTCCCTTGCCTGCTTTGATTTTAGGTAAGTCTTTAAAAACTTCTTCTACTGTGCAGTTGTTCGTAACTTTAGGTATATTGGGATAGAATCCTTCATGCTGACCATATTTTCCGATGAGTATAATCCTTGATCTGTTCTGAAGAACTCCATAATCCTTAGCGTTTAATTGTCTATATTCAATAGAGTAACCACAGTCTCTAAACAACCGACGCATTTTATCAAAGTAAAGCTCCCCATCAGTATCTTTTGCAGAAAGAAGGCCAGTAACATTCTCGAACACGAAATACCTAGGATGATATTTTCGCAAAAACTCTGCGTACAAAATATATAAATAGTTTCTTGAATCTCCGACCATTCCGTTTTCATCACGAGCTCGCCCGACCAAAGAGTATGCTTGGCAAGGAGGACCGCCCACGATTAAGTCTAGGGCTTCCCCGTTAAGGAGTCGATCGACCTTTTGGAAAATCTCTTCCAAATTGTCTTTGGAAATCTCATAGTTTAATACGCTTTTTAGCAGTTCTTCCGGAACGGTAACATATAATTCTTTGCGAGTTATTTCTCGCTTCAAATATCGCATGTATGTTGCGGATTCTTGGTGTTCTGATAACCATTTATACGCTAATCTTGTTTTTAACGTATAGCAAGCCGCCTTATCCATTTCAATGTGTGCTATAGGCTCATAGCCCGCTCGTATAAATCCTTCCGATAGCCCACCAGCTCCAGCAAAAATATCCAGATAGTTAGGCATGGGTGTTCCTCCTAACAATCTGGTATTTTTGTTGCCTGGATGATGTTTTTGCACTTGCTGTAATTTCAAGATTCTCGCTACTTATTTTGTTCAAGAACAAGGTGCCCAACAGTAACCGGTTACTTCTTGATATACGATTCCACTCATACCCTTTAAAAAGATCACGGAGCAAAAAAACTTCTCCATCGCTTAGTTCTGCCGTTTCATTTACAGCCTTTTCTAGTAAAACATTTATATCAGACATGATTGCAGCCCCCAAGTTGCCAAATACAATAATGATATTAATATTATTATATATAAGCCTGTCAACAATTACAACAACAGGATTGAAAATAATCATATTTCAAGATGAGATTTTGTGATTTCTGCATTAGGTACAGACAGCAGGGTATCCACATTCCTCTTAATAGTCTCATACTCCTGGACTTGGCTGCGGACGGTGCGGTATTCGGCAAGCAGAGTTTCCTTCTTTCCGGCGAGCGCGGCCAGTTTCGTTTTCAGGCTCTCCGTGGATGGCAGCGGAACAGCGCCCATTCTCTTTAGTTCCCTAGCGGCGGCCTCGAATAAAATGATCTCGCTTTCATGGCCCCGCAAAAACTTTTCCTTATCTCTGGATTGCTGGTAACGGTTATAGACAGGCTTTAGCTGCCGGTAGGTGGCGGCGTGCTTCATTACAAGAGAAAGCTCCTCTGTTCTTGCCTCTATCTCCTTGATGGATGTATGGGCGGTGTCCCTTTTCTCCATGATGGCGGCCGCTTTGCTTTCAAGATCGGCATAGTTATCTATCCCATTTTCTTCCAGCCAGGCGAAGGTCTTTGCGGCCAGTTTCAGGTTTTGCAGCTTTGCCCAATGCTGGAGACCGCCTTGTTTGGACTGGAGATCGTAAAGCAGGCGGATACGGTCGTCACGCTGCTTCGGCTGTCTGGAAGGTCTGGGGTCTCCGGTGATCCGGGCGGCAAGGGCTTCTTCGGTGTAGTCAACCCCCAGCGTTTTCAGACGGGTGAACCGTTCCTGATCCGGTGCTCTGGCAGAGATATACTTGCCCCGCTTAATCTCATAGCCCTCCCTCTGTAGGCGGCGAAGCAGTTCTTCCAGGTTGGAACAGGCTGGCAGGAGCCGGTCAATGGCAGCTTTCAGCTTTGCCTTATAGCTGGTGCCGTTCTGCGTAGCCTGATGTTCAATAT
>ERZ1034973.421-NODE-421-length-30408-cov-42.417685_pt1 | contig 30408 bp, 26 predicted proteins | sample MGYA00520686_ERZ1034973 | MGnify/ENA primary metagenome ERZ1034973 (study PRJEB33766, sample SAMN09781775) | gut metagenome | biome: gut microbiome | host: Homo sapiens | place: Madagascar | study: EMG produced TPA metagenomics assembly of the PRJNA485056 data...
GCAAGACGTTACGTAGCTAACGATTTCCTTAACTTAATAGCATTGCCCTAGAGGGAAAGGCTGCGATACGAGAATACCATCTTCTAAAAAAAGGCGGCGAAGCCGCCACGAGAGCCTTGAACCCTGAACCTTGAACCAAATGAAAGCAAAGTAAAAAAGGGCTGTGAAGAAACGAGGATTCATTTCTTCACAGCTCCTTTTTCTGTACCATCTTATTTCTTAGCTGCTTTCTTAGCTCTGGTCTTTTTAGCCGGTTTTACATTGACTTTTTCTTTCAGCTGTTTGGAAACGCGGAAAGCCGGAGTCTTGGAAGCCGGGATCTTGATGACTTCCTGTGTGGACGGATTATGGCCTTCACGAGCTTTACGTTCACGGACTTCGAAAGTACCAAAGCCGATCAGCTGGACCTTTTCACCTTTGGCAAGAGCACCGGATACGACATCGATGACAGCCTTGACTGCTTTTTCGGCATCTTTCTTGGTCATTTCTGCTTCCTGAGCGACAGCAGTGATGAGTTCTGTTTTGTTCATAACTAAACATCCTCCTTTAATAATGATGGCTTTTGCCAACAAAGAAGAGTGGTGCACAGGGCACACCGCTTCTCAGCTCCAATGGGCTAGGGGAGCACTGATGTATCCGTCTTTCGGCAGAAATCCTGCCACAAGACCTGAGCCTCCTCGGGCGAGATGTCCATCAGGCTCTTCCCTCTCTGGAAAAGGCCCTTTTCAAAGGCTCTCAGCTGATCCATGACATATCTGGCGTAGCGATGGAGAGCCAGTTCAGGTTCTACCCCTTCTGCATTTATTACACGGTCTAACGCAAAAAGGAAACGCCCCACCGAAAGCTCTTTATCAACAGCTTCCTTCCCGTCTATGGCTGCCTTGATCTCTTCAGCACAAGACGCAGAAAGTGCGCCATCCTCGAGGGCTTCTGTCAGTCCATGGGAACCAACTTTCCTTTGAATTATACATGCTAAAAGCAGACTTGGCAAGTCTTTTGAGACGCCGGAAAGCAGATATTTTCGGTTTTTTTCCAATCTTTTCCGTGTTTCCCAATCTCCGAGGAGCTTTTTCGTCTCCTCCACCGTGATTTTCTCGAAAACGAAGGGGTGCCGGCGGATCATTTTCTCATTGATGCCGTCCACGACATCCTGCATGGTGAAAAAGCCTTCCTTCTCCGCGAGGCGCGCATGAAAGACGATCTGCAGCAGCACATCGCCCAGCTCCTCTTTCAGGTTCACCATATCATCCTTGTCGATCGCATCGATCACTTCATAGACCTCCTGCAGAAAATAGGTACGAAGCGATCTATGATCCTGCGCGCGATCCCAGGGGCAGCCGCCGGGTGCTAGCAGCCTATCCATCGTCTCTTCGAGCGGAGACAGTGTGAACGGCGTAGGTTCCTTCCCTCTTGCTTTGCGGCTGTCGAAAAGGAAGAGGAATGGCTCCTTCCCAAGGTCATGCCGGAATTCATCCATGGTAAGCCTGCGAATACGGCCTTCCGAAGAGAGGAGGATGAGTGTGCTCTCCTTCTCATACAACATAGAAAGCCTCGATGACAGAATGGCCTTCTCCTCTTCTGTCACATCCTTTAAGATGAGAAGATGCGGCAGCATAAGAGAGATCGATGCGGCCTCTTCCCCGCCTGCTATGGTGAACGCTTCATCCTCATGAAGCAGCCCCTTCGCAGAAAGAAACGTGAGTATTTGTTGTATAGTCATTGGCATCACCTCGCTTGGATCTTTGCTGTCATTATAGCATAAAATGACCGGCTCTATTTCGATGGATCACGAAAGAGGCTTCACAGGGCCCAATCACTTTTTCTTTTTCCGGTCAAGCGCCCTTCACCCAAAATAAAAATCCGTCCGTGACAGATCGTCATAGACGGATTTTTATGGATTAAGCGTTTTTAGCTGCTTCGCAGATCTGGGTGAAGCCAGCCGGATCGCTGATAGCGAGTTCGGAGAGCATCTTACGGTTCACTTCGATACCAGCACGGGTCAGGCCAGCGATGAGCTTGCTGTAGGTCAGGCCGTTCTGACGAGCTGCTGCATTGATACGAACGATCCAGAGCTTACGGAATTCTCTCTTCTTGGATCTACGGTCTCTTCTAGCATAGTAGAGAGCCTTCATGACCAGTTCGTTTGCTTTTCTGAACTGGGTGTGACGAGCACCTCTGTAGCCCTTAGCCAGTTTCAGAATCTTCTTATGTCTTGCATGAGCGGTAACGCCGCTTTTTACTCTTGCCATTCTCTTATATCCTCCTTATTAGCCGTTTGGAAGCAATCTTGCTACACGTTTGTAATCAGACTTGGAAACCAGTGCTGCTTTTCTGAAGTTTCTCTTTCTCTTCGGGGACTTCTTTTCGAGAATGTGGCTCTTGAATGCTTTGTTTCTCTTGAACTGACCGGATCCGGTTTCAGTAAAACGTTTTGCCGCAGCGCGACGGGTTTTCATTTTCGGCATTTTGTACTCTCCTTTGTTATGCTTTTGGGGCAACGATCATTGTCATGTTGCGCCCTTCTAATTTCGGTGGCTTTTCGCGAACAACGGTATCACCCAGTTCTTTAGCGAAACGGTCGAGAACATCCTGTCCAAGTTCTGGATGGGTCATTTCTCTGCCACGGAACATGATGGTCACTTTGACTTTGTTTCCATCACCTAAGAAACGCTGCGCATTCTTCAGTTTGACAAAGAAATCATGGTCTTCGATATTTGGACGAAGCTTGACTTCTTTGATCTGGAATACCTTCTGTTTCTTCTTGGCTTCTTTATCACGTTTCTGCTGTTCATATCTGTATTTGCCATAGTTCATGATACGGCATACGGGTGGACGGCCATTGGGTGCCACCTCGACGAGATCAAGTCCTTTTTCTTCCGCCATGCGAATCGCTTCATGGAGCGTCATGATCCCCAATTGTTCATTTGCATCGCTGACAACACGCACCTCTCTGGCGCGGATCTGTTCATTGATGCGAAGTTCCTTACCTATTCTTTTCACCTCCGAAATAGAAATCATTGCAAGTGTAAAGGCGGACAGCATCTGCCGTCCGCCTTGAGTTCATACGTAAACCTTAGTAGCCTGCGCCATGTAAGGTGAGAAGCGGATGACTTCTGCTTGCAATCAATTACAAGGGATATGATACTACAGAAATCGATCCGAGTCAAGAGGAAAAATGCAGAAGAGGAAGAGGGATATGAACCATATATGATATTGTCTCACTGTGCCATAAATGATTTTGTCCCGCATCTGATATAATCTCATCAGATCAAACTATCTTGATGGGAGGGATTTTTATTAAAAAGGTCGTGCTCACTATGAATGAAGAGAAAAAGTATGAAACCATTAAAGCGCTGGTAGATCACCCCAATACTAACAAGCTCCGTGCTGCTGTTGAATTAGGCTGTACCCTGCGTACAATCAATCGAATGATCCTGCGGTATAAACGTTATGGCAAAACTGGATTCATCCATGGCAACCGCGGAAGAAAGCTCGTCTCTACCATTCCAGATGCTATCCGCAGCGCTGTAGTTATGCTTTATTTGAACAAATATTACGATGCAAATTTTACACACTTTACCGAGCTTCTCTCCAAACATGAGAATATTACTCTGTCTGTATCGACGGTCGCACATATTTTGGAAAAAGAATTTATCTTATCCCCTAAGGTTACACGTGCCAAGAAAAAGCGGGTAAAGAAACTGCTGGAAATTCAGAAGGAATCGGCTAAGACTGCCCGTGAAGTGTGCCAGATTCATAATAATCTTATCGCTATAGAAGATGCCCACAGCCGTCGTCCCCGTCATGCCTATTTCGGAGAGCAAGAGCAGGCCGACGCTACTCCTTATGAATGGGTTAGCGGAAAGATCTGGCATCTCCACCTGGCCATTGATGACGCCACCGGCATCGTTACCGGGGGTTGGTTTGACACGCAGGAAACGCTTCATGCCTATTATCATGTACTCAAACAGATTTTGACTACCTATGGCATCCCTGCTAAAATCTTCACCGATAATCGTACCGTTTTCAATTACAAAAGAAAAAACTCCCCATCACTTGATGAGGATACACAGACACAATTTGGATACGCCTGTAAGCAGCTCGGCATCAGGCTGAATACCAGCAGCGTGCCTCAGGCTAAGGGGCGTATAGAGCGCTTGAATCAGACGCTGCAGTCACGCCTGCCAGTAGAGTTAAGACTGGCAGGCATCCATGACATCGACAGCGCCAATGAATTCTTAAAGTCCTACCTGAAAGAATTCAACGCGAAGTTCGCGCTCCTTCCTAATAGTACCAAATCTGTATTTGTAGAACAACCCTCTGATGAACAAATTAATTTGACTCTTGCTGTACTTACTGGCCGAACCATAGACCACGGACATTCTATTAAGTTTAATCGCCATTATTACCGTCTGCTGAACAGCCAAGGGGAACAGGTACATTATGCCGCTGGAACGAAAGTCCTGGTAATTCAAGCTTTTGACGGCAGTCTTTACTGTTCTGTCAATGATACTGACGTTTATGCGTTAGAAGCTATTCCTGATCACGCAGCCTATTCACCTGAGTTTGACCCCGAACCTGCTCCACAAAAGCCTAAAAAGCCCAATATTCCCGATATGAATCACCCTTGGAAGAAGGCTTCCTATATGAGGTATCTACGGTCACGTTCCTATCACAATAATGAAACATTAAAAGAGCTTCTGTAGAATGCATTCTTGCTTTTGGCTTTGGATTTCCCCTCTTTTAAGCCCCTGAATATGGGGCTAATAAAATGCTTTTTTCGGGACATTTTCAAAAATGCTTGACAGAGGAAAAATGCAGAAGAGGAAGAGGGCATGCGGGATCAAAACCTCTCAGGTGCTTATCACACGCGCCCCTCTTTGCCTCATAGCCCCAGCAGAAACTGCTGTGCTTCTTTCGCGATGAAATTCACGGCTCTCTTGATGGAGCTGCCCGGATCCATTATTTCTTCTTCTTCTCGTCCTTCTTCCGTCCCTTCTCTTTCTTTTCTTTCTTCGGCTTCTTGACCTTATGGTGTACGTCTTTTCCCGCCTTTTCGCCTTTGGCATCACCCGCGGCTTCGATGGCCTTTCTGTCTTCTTCGGCTTCTTTGGCGGCGAGACGACCAGACTCTGCATCTGCTGCTTCCTGCTTGGCCGTCATCGCTTCCGCGTGCTCCCGATCCACGTCGCCTTCGCTCATTCTCGGCAGGACGACAGTGACGGTCGTGCCTTCCCCTTCGGTACTTTCGATAGAGAGCATGCCTTTGTGCTTTTCTACGATATGCTTGCAGATAGCAAGTCCCAGTCCGCTGCCGCCGGTCGCTTTGTTCCGGCTCTCTTCGGCACGGTAGAAGCGTTCAAAGACGCGTCCCTGCTTATCCTTCGGGATGCCGATGCCTGTATCCGATACCGTAAGGATCATCTTGTCTGCCCCCTCCGGTGAAAGGCGTGCGTATACATCCCCGCCTTCATGGTTGTATTTCACCGCATTATCCAAAAGATTCATGATAAGCTCAGAGAGAAGTGCTGCATTGCCATAGGTATAAAGCGGGTCTGTATCCACGTGCACCTTGACATGCTTGGCATCTGCCTGTGGAGAAATGAGATCAGCTGCATACCGCACCAAGCTGTCCACAGAGACGGTCTTCCATGTGATGGTGGTTTCTGTCTCCTCGATCTTGGAAAGATGCATGATGGTATCGATCAGTGTCAGCATTCGCTGGGATTCATTCACGATGCGGCTGCCGAAGAGGCGCACATCCTCGGGCTTCTGGTACATGCCATTGGCAATCATTTCTGCGAACCCGCTGATAGAGGTCAGCGGTGTTTTCAGCTCATGCGAAACATTAGCAGAGAATTCGCGGCGCATTTTTTCAGCCATATAAGAAGCCGTCATATCACGAAGTACGATGAGAAGACCGGATTCTCCGTCGGTGAGTACGATCCGATTCATGACCATACGGAAGGGCTTATCAAAAAGACACATGGTGTACTCCTGCTTCCCCTCGCTGTGGTAGGCTTTGCCAATGACGCGAAGCCAGTCCTCATCATGATAAAGGCTCGCTATACGGCGGAAGCGCTTGTTTTCGTTCGGATGGAAAATATCTTCGATCGTCTTATTGTAATCGATGATCTCCCGGCTGCCATTCAGAAGGATGATGCCGTCTGCGATGGTATCGACCACGATGCGGATCGTATTTCTTTCCTCTTCGATATCCTCCATATAGTTTTCGATATCATTGTGCTGCTCTTCGACCTTGCGGATGAGAGGACGCAGCTCCTTATATTCCGGCGGCAGCTCGTCCACCTTCTCCCCCTTCATGATACGCTGCACGAGGTCTCCCAAGAGATGGAAGGGTTTCAAAATGCTTTCTGTCTCCCGTTCCGCAGCAGCCAGACAGCCCACGGTGAAGACCAGGAGGAAGATGAAGATCTCCGGCAAGTAGGAGGAGTAGCCTTTGTAATTCACCATGCGTCCGCTTGAAAGCCGGAGTACCGTGCCGTCATCTGCTCTGACGGCATAATAGCTCTTCGGCTTGTCAAAGGAGTCCTTATGCACTTCGTGTCCACTGCCTGTCGCAAATGCCGCCTTCACTTCGCCGCTTGCCTTGTAATCCTCCTCTTTGTGGTCACTGTCATAGATGACAGAGCCATCGGTATCGAGCCAGACGATGTGAATGGCACGTTCATTGTCTTTGAAGACCCAGTCCAGATACTCGATGCTGCTCTCTTCCTTGTCCTTGGAGACAGCACCGGAAACGACGCGCGCCGTGCGCCCGAGCTCCGCACTGATCTGCTCCTGCATGCCCTGGTAATATAAGATGGCCGAGAGTATGAATGTCACGACCACGGATATGATGCCCATAAAGAGCAGACTTTTATAAATTCTTCCTCTCATGTGTTTCTCCTACGTGAGTTGTATTAGTAGAAATATAAAATAGAGCAGCATAGCCGCCTATGCATGACTCCATAGGTAATAGGTTATAAATCAGGGATTAGGGGATTAGGGGATTAGGGATTAGGGGCCTTGAGTGACTTGTGACTGGTGACTAGTGACTGGAATGCCAGCTCATGGCATCGCCATGATTTATACTTCGCGGCGCTTCCATATTTTTATGCGCCGCACCACCATTTCGCATTTCTCATTTCTAATTTCTCATTCAATCGAGGCTTTCATCCGCAATCCAAGGGCGCTCCGCCCCAAGGGCTAACCCCAAGCCTCTTCCCTATTTTCTATCCCCCAGCCTGTAGCCCACGCCACGGACCGTGCGAATGAGAGAGCCTTCCTCCCCAAGCTTCTGACGAAGGCTCATGATGTGCATATCGATGGTACGGCTCTCCATTTCAAAAGGAGAATCCCATACCGACTGCATGATCTGATCGCGGGACAGGACGATGCCCTTGTTCAGCAAGAGATAACAGAGCAGGTCGAATTCTTTGAGAGTCAGCTGGATCTCTTTTCCGCCTGCTGTGACGACGTGCTGCTCCTGATCCACGACGATATGACCGTAAGAGAGCAGCTTCTTATTCGGCTCCGTCACTTTTTTAGCTCGGCGAAGGACCGAACGGATCCGCGAGAGCAGCTCCATGATGCCGAAAGGCTTCGTCACATAGTCATCCGCTCCACAGTCAAGCCCTTTTACGATATCGAACTCACTTGTTTTCGCCGTCATCATGATGATCGGGACCGTCTGCATGGCTCCGCTCCCCGGCGCTCTCATTTTCTTCAGAATGGTCAGCCCATCCTCACCCGGAAGCATGATATCAAGGAGCAGCATGTCAGGTATATTTTTCTGCAGCGCTTCATACAGCGCATTGGCATCACCAAAGCCTTCGACCTTGTACCCCTGCCCCCGGAGTGCATAACTCACCAACTCGCGAATACTTTCATCATCTTCTACACAGTAAATTAAAGGCATGAGATCCTCCTGCTTGATCACCGAAAAAAGTCAAATTCACTTGCATCAATTCGAACCGATCAAAAGAACAAAAATACGAGATGAGAAATGGTGCTGCCTCGCCCAATGCTATAGCGCTGAAATAAAAAAGAAACACCCAGTCTATCTGAATCGATGCGGCGCTCTATGATTTTCACGCCGTCACCTTCATTTCCCATTCCTGATTATCCATCCTATCCAAAAGCCGGCACGCCAGAGACCTTGATCGTCTCTGACCCGCCGGTGAAGTATTCCTTATTATTTTATCATATGAAATCAACCAAAGTTACCGGAAATGTAACGAATCGTCCGTTCTTTCTGCGGATTCTCGAAAATCTGTCTGGTTTCGCCGTATTCGACCATTTCACCAAGATAGAAGAAGGCTGTCTTGTCAGCGATACGCTGTGCCTGCTGCATGTTATGGGTGACCATGATGACCGTGTAGCGTTCCTTGAGCTTTACAGCGAGTTCTTCGATATGCGCTGTGGAGATCGGATCGAGGGCAGAGGTCGCTTCATCCATCAGGAGAACATCAGGCTCTACGGCAAGGGCTCTGGCGATGCAGAGACGCTGCTGCTGACCGCCGGAGAGCCCAAGAGCAGACTTATGCAGGCGGTCTTTCAGTTCGTCCCAGATGGCAGCCTGACGCAGGCTGCTTTCTACGATCTCATCCAGATCTGCTTTCTTAGTGATTCCTTTCAGGCGAGGACCATAAGCGACATTATCATAGACGCTCTTCGGGAATGGATTCGGCTGCTGAAAAACCATGCCGACATGGCGGCGAAGAACGATCGGATCGATATCTTTGTAGGCATCGACACCGGCAAGAAGGATCTCCCCTTCTACACGGCAGGACGGGATGAGGTCATTCATGCGGTTCAGAGAGCGCAGGAAGGTCGATTTCCCGCAGCCGGACGGTCCGATGAGTGCGGTGATCTGGTTCTTTTCAATGCGAAGATTGATCCCCTTCAGTGCTTGAAATGAGCCATAGTAAAGATTGACATTCTTGCAATCGAAGCTGATATTGTTATAGACAGAGATGGCTGGTGAGCCAGCAGGAGCCGGGACAGCGACTGAGTTTCCATTATAATACATTATGCATGTTCTCCTTCTGTTTTCTTAGTAATGTAGTGACTGATGAGGCGAGCGCCTATGCTGAATGAGAGCACCATGAGCATCAAAATAGCAGAAGCTGCAGCTGCTGTATCAGCGGCAGATCCGCCGACGCCCTCGGTGCGGGATGCCCAGACCTGCAGGGACAGGGTTTCACCTGGGCGGAATGGATTCAGCGGGCAAACAGGTGATGTGATATCCCACACCTGCCAGCTGATGTCGGTGCTCATGCCTGCGGTGTAAAGGAGTGCAGCGGCTTCGCCGAATCCTCGGCCGGCTGCAAGGATGATGCCGGTCACGATTGGTCCGATGGCCGCCGGCAGCATGACCTTCCAGATGGTCTCGAAGTGGGTCGCCCCCAGTGCAAGGCTACCTTCTTTGAAGCCATGCGGCAACGCTTTCAGTGCATCGTAGGTTGTCGCAGTGATAAGCGGCAGAGACAGGACAGACACCGCCAAAGCGCCTGCGAAGAGGTTCCACTGGGATCCGACCATGATGATGAAGACCAGGTAGCCAAAAAGGCCGACCACGATCGAAGGGAGAGAGGATAATGTCTCAATGGCGATGCGAAGAGCATTGATGATGCGACCTTCCGGTGCATATTCCGCCATGTAAACACCAGCAAAAATACCGATCGGTACAGAAATCACAAGAGAGAGGAAAACAAGATAAACGGTGTTAAAAAACTGATTTCCAATACCGCTTGCTTCAAAAGAGAAGATCTCCGGACGGAAGGCTTTGATACCGCCCCAGACCACATACATCGTGAAGGCAATGAGAAGCAGGACGAAAGCACCGGACACCACATAGAAGACAGCCGTCGCGAGATTATCGGACATATGCGCTCTCTTCAGTGAGCCACTCACATGGCGAAGCTCGTCCGCCGAAAGGGAAGAATTCGGGTTCATCAGATTTTCTCCTTTCTGGCAGCGATCAGATGAATGATCAGAATGAAAAGAAGGGAAACGATAAAGAGCAGGAGTGCCATGGACCACAGGGCTGCATTGAATTCGCCGCCGTCCATAGCACCGCCCATATCGGAGGCGATCGCAGACGTCAGGTTGTTCGTCGGGTCAAGCAGGCTCTTCGGGAATGCGCGCATCTTCCCGATGACCATGGAAACAGCGAGTGCTTCGCCAAAAGCTCTGGCCAAACCGAGCACGATAGCGGTCAGGATGCCCGACATCGCAGCGGGGAGAAGCACTTTATAAATCATCTGCCAACGGGTAGAGCCAAGACCATAGGCACCTTCGATATACTTCTGATTCACGCTGCGGATGGCATCGGCGGAGACGGAAGTGATCGTCGGATAGATCATGACGGAAAGCACGATCGCTGCCGCCAGCACCGACTGCCCGTGAGAGCGGTCAAATACCTTCTGGATGAGCGGTACCAAAACGACCAGCCCGACCCAGCCGTAAACAACAGACGGGATCCCTACGAAGATCTCTACCGCCGGACGAATGATCTTTTCCCCGATCTTAGGCGAAATCTGTGTCATGAAGATCGCCGTGGAAAGGCTAAAAGGAATGGCAATGACCAGTGCGACCGCGCAGGTCAGGATAGAGCCCCAGATGTAGATCGCCGCACCGATCTGTCCACCGCCGGCTTCGGTATCCGTCGGTTTCCAAACCGGAGAGAAGAGAAACTCACTCACAGAGTGATGAAACTGTGTAAACGAAAGCATGCCTTTCGCCAAGAGGAAGCAGCCGATGGCGATCGTCAGGACGACCAGGAATCCGCCGCAGAGAGTCGAGAGGCTTTTGCCAAAGTATTCTCTTCGGAACATATGCTGGTTCGTACTACTGCCCTCCATATTGACTCCTTTTTCAAAAATCGGGACCATGGATCATTCTCCTTGATAGAAACGGGAAAGGCGACTGCTCAAAGCAGCCACTTTCCCCGTCTTCTGTAAGCGTTATTGTAAAATCGTATTTAATTTGTTTGGACAAAGGGCTGAGCTTAGCAGTCAGGCATTACAGGTGACAGGTGACTAGTGACTGGTAGCTAGGGATTAGTAGCTAGGGATTAGGTTTGCGATACGAGAAAACCGCTAGTTTCAAACCTCCGCGGCGCTTCCATATTTTTATGCGCCGCACCAGCACTCCTCACTCCTAACTGGCGAGCAAAGCTTTCATCCACAATCAGTGGACAAGCCGCCCCACGGGCTACCCCCCATTTATTTCTTCATCTTAGAGGAAACTCCATAGCCCTGTTTTTCGATCTCTACGCCATATTCATCAGAGAGAATGTAGTCGAGGAAGGCTTTGACAGCGCCGGTCGGTTCACCCTTGGTGTACATGTGTTCATAGCCCCAGACTTTGTAAGTGCCATTGTAGGTATTTTCCAAAGTCGGTGCCACGCCGTCGATCGCAAGAGCTGCCACGTCTTTGTTATTGACAAGGTATGGAAGAGCGACATAGCCGATAGCACCCTTGGTCTGTGCGACGCTCTGGATCAGTGTACCGCTATCATCGGTTTCCAGAGATTTGTTGGATGCTTCTTCCTGCCCAGCCAGTGCCAGTTCCGTGAAGAGAGCACGGGTGCCGGAGGTGGTCGGACGGGTGACAAGGACGATCGGTTCATCCGGGCCGCCTACCTCTTTCCAGTTGGTGACTTTGGCTGTGAAGACATCCTGCAGCTGCTGGGAGGTCAGGCTCTTCACTTTGTCAGCGATATCTTTATTGATGATGGTAGCAACGGTCATGGTGCAGACCTTATGGTCTACGAGGCCTTTGGCTTTTTCAGCCGGCAGCTTCTTTTCAGCCGGTACATCGGAATTGCCGATGTTGACAGAGCCTTCAGCGACCTGCTTCAGACCGGTACCGGAGCCGCCTGCATTCAGAGTCAGAGATACTTCCGGATTCTTGCTCTTGAACTTAGCAGCCGCATCCTTGACAAGCGGAAGCAGTGCGGAAGAACCGGAAGAAGTGACCTGACCAGTCACCTTCGCGGCGGAAGCAGCGCCGCTCTTTGCCGGCTGGCTGTTTCCTCCGCAGCCTGCTGCTGCGATCAAAGCAGTAGAAGCCAGTGCCAGTGCCATCATTTTTTTGAGTTTCATTTTGTGTCCTCCTTAGAGACATACCTTTTATTTTTGTTTTCTCTTGCGTTGATATTTGTAGTCTAAAGGATGGATGTAAAAAAGAAAGAATAGGTGCTGTACAAGTCTGGTTTAGATTGTAAATGGAATGTAAATCCCAAGTTCAACGGGTTCAACGGGTTCAACGGAGAAGGTGGCGGCTTTCGCCGCATATTTATATGAGGCGATGACCGAAGGCAGGACGTTTGCATCCCTGTCCACTCTTGCTGAAAACTTTTTTAAAATCAAAAAACTGTTCAGCATAGTGAAAAGTTTTTCCATTTTGGGAAATTTGTTCACTATACTGAACAGTTTGATCCATCGATCTATTTCTCATCCAATGATTGCATGAGAAGAAAATCTTTGAGTTTCACATGACGCACGGTACTGGTCGAATAATCAAAATCATCATTTGTGATGAGGATTTTTTCTCGCGCATTATCAAGTCCCGCAAACGCCCCCATCTCTCTGTCATACGCTTTCTCTTCCGCCACCGTGTATGCCACCTGGATGAGATACTCCCTCTGCCCTTTGGCTGCGATGAAGTCGATTTCCTGTCCCCTGTTATTATATACATACACTTCATAACCCATATAGATAAGCTCGTTATACACCACATTCTCCAGATTATGCGTCACATCATAGCGTCCAAACGGCTGATGAATCGTATTGAAAGCCACATCTTCATCATATAACTTCTCAAAAAAGTCCAGTTTCTTCTTTGCTTTCAGAGAATACTGTGAGACTTGGCGAATCGCATATGCCTCCTCCAGATACCCCAAGTACTTCATGACCGTGTTGACAGAAATCTGTACTTTCTGACTGCGCAGATATTTTGAAATCGAATTGGCACTGAAGATACGCCCATTCGAAACCATGATGTACTCGACCAACCGCCGGAACACCTCCGCCTTGCGGATTTGGTATCGATTCATAATATCATTCAAGACAATCGTCCGGTGCAGATCCTCCAAGTATCGCAGCATGGCTTCTTTCTCCCGAAATTCCAGACGCTTCGGAAATCCTCCATAAATAAGGTACTCACTGATCGGCGCCTCTTCTCCGAGTTCTTTGGCATACGCTGCTATCTCTTTGTACACGAAGGGCCGTATGCAGAACGCCACATATCGCCCCGACAATTCCTTGGTGAATTCTTTCGACAACAATTTGGAATTACTGCCCGTAACAAAGAGCGAAATATCCTCCAGACGCAGCGTGCGACAGGCTAGATTCCAATCCTTGACCAACTGCACCTCATCCAGAAACACATAGCACTTGCCCTCCTTTCGTCGGGCCAGCACATAGGAAATCAAGCTGTCTGCATCAGGAATCTCCCGCAGCAGCCGCGCGTTTTCGAAATTTAGAGAAAGAACCTGCCGTCCCGCTTGCTCCAGCTCCTCTTTGATCTGACTCAATATGACCGATTTCCCGGAGCGATGAATCCCTGTGATGATCTTGATCAGATCACTGTCATAGAATGGACGGATCTGGGAAATGTAATGTTCTCGTAGTATCATCTGTCTCACCTCTTTTTGTTCATTATACTGAAAAGTTTTCCAAAAATGGAAAAACTGTTCAGTATAGTGAAAAGTTTTTCCATTTTTGGAAATTTGTTCACTATACTGAACAGTTTAAACATGGAGCGGAAAAGATGCACACCTATGCTGCATCCTTTCTGCTTATTTGAAAACGACGCTATTGTCATTTCCTATTTTTTCCTTTTCGTAAGCCTGCTGCGCTTCCGCGTATGTGCTATAGCCGCTTGGACTTCCGACGATCTCAGCGGCCGGCTTCCCATACTCGCTCCCCTTGGATGCAAGACCGGGCTGCCCATGATTATACTGCTTCTGATCCATCCATACACGATTCTTCATGACATAGTAGCTGCTGCCATCATAGTAGTAAGAGAGCACGGACTCATTGCTGTAATTATCAGACGACCCTGTCAGCTGCGCCTTCGATAAATCCTCCGTGCTCCAGTAAAGTCCCACGGAATCCCTGCTGATGGAATTCGGATACTTCGGCCCTTCGCCATGATAATAGGTCCACTGCGTTGCCCCGAGCTCAGAGGTCAGCTTGGCGATGTCAGTATCATTCCTGTCAGTATCATCCAGCCAGGTATCCATCAGGATCCCTCGGTTTGTATTTTTATCGCCTGCCTGCATATGGCCGTTGCCAAGGTTATACTTTTCGTAGAGTGCCTTCAGCTTGTCAATGGAAGGCTGGATATCGAAGGCTGCCTTTTCTCCCTTTGAGGCATGCGCCAGAAGACCTCCCGCATCTGCAAAGACACCTTTGACGGAGCTGGCAAGACCTGCCTGATCGTAGATCCCCCAGCCGATACCGACAACGATCGCTAGCATCAGCGCGTACTCGACCATATTCTGACCCTTCGCTCTTTTTTCTTCACGAAATCCGTAAAGCATGCTTCTCTCCCCCCTTTCTTAAGGAAATACAGATGAAGCCGCGGAGTCGAGCTCCCTCCGTATCTTCTTACTTCGTTTGTGTTGTCCCCATATAAATGTAGTTTCCCCCATGCTGCGCCTTGACCTCATTGTACTTCTTCTGTGCTTCCTCATAGGTACTGTAGGTACCAAGCGTTGTTCCAGCGGGTTTACCATACTCAACCGGTTGCTGCGCCAAACCATTATGTTTGTTGTTTCCATCAGCTCCAGGCTGATTTAGCCAGGCACGATTCTCAATCACCGAATACTGCCCAGTTTTCGTGTCATAACGATAGGATAATACGGTTTCCTTACTCCAACCTTTTCCCTTATCGTTAGCATCAAAAGTCAATTTTGCTGAGTCAAAATCTTTTTCTGTGGTCCAGTACAGGCCGCCTCCGTCAGGGCCGAGCTTATTCGAAGCCGTATTCAGACCGTTGTAATAGGTCCACATCGTAGCTCCCAATTCCGAAGCAAGACTCTTCACTTTATCATCTGTCGCATCTTCTGTTTTGATCCACAAAGAGGAAAAGACACCGCGCTTGTAATCGATACCATACCCATTGCCGAGGTACCCCTTCTGTATGTCATCAAGGCGCTTTAGAACCGCTTCCATATCAAACGGCTCTTTGTCCTTCTTCACTGCCTCCATAAGGCTCGATGCATTTCCGAACACATTCTTGATCGAGTCTGCGACTCCGGTTTGGGAATAAATGCCCCACCCGATACCGAGAATGATCGCAAGCATCAGTGCATACTCGACAAGATCCTGCCCCTTCTGCGAATTTTTACAAAATGTGAACACTGTTTTCATCCTCCTTCATTTTTCTATATTTTATCAAAAAAAGGATGGGTAAATCAATGCCCCCTAATTGCTCTCCCAATCAAAAACCGCCCTGCATTCGCAGAGCGGTCCTTTCAAGCGTTTATATGTTATTCGATGACCATGAGGAGGTCGCCGGATTCGATGCGCTGACCAGCCTTGACATGGATCTCACTCACGATACCATCCATCGGTGCGGTGATGGTGGTTTCCATCTTCATCGCTTCGGTGACGATGACGGGGTCGCCCTTCTTGACAGAGGAGCCTTTTTCGACGAGGAGTTTTACCACGGAGCCGGAGAGTGTCGCACCGACTTCACCCGGTACGTCCTTGTCCGCTTTTCTGGAGGTATTCGCAGACTCTGCCACATGAGCGTCGTGGATCTTGATCTCGCGCGGCATGCCGTTCAGCTCGAACTGAAGCTCTCTGTTGCCTTCCAGGTCCGGTTTTGTGACATTATCAAGGCGAACGAGGAGCATCTTGCCTTCATCGATGTTGATGCGGATTTCTTCACCGACTTTCATGCCGAAGAAATAGGTCGGCGTATCGAGGAGCGAGAGGTCGCCATATTTATGATAGCGATCCATGTAGTCGGAGAAGACTTTCGGATAGATGCAGTAGGAGGAGACATCTTCTTCGCGGGTCGGGATGTGCTTCTCTTTCATTTCCATCTTGACTTCTTCGAAGTCGACATTCTCCGGCTGGCTTTCGAGGTGCGGCTTCTGTCCGCGCAGGATGATCTGCTGGAGTTTTTCCGGGAAGCCGCCATACGGGATGCCGAGCTTGCCATCGAAGAAGTCGACAACGGACTGCGGGAAGTCGAGGGTATCTCCCTTTTCATAGATATCCTTCTCGGTCAGATGGTTCTGTACCATGAAGAGGGTCATATCGCCGACGACCTTGGAGGACGGAGTGACCTTGATGATATCGCCGAACATCATATTGACCTTCGCATACATGCGGCAGACTTCCGGCCACTGGGCTCCGAGACCGACAGCCGTTGCCTGCTGGCGCAGGTTCGAGTACTGTCCGCCAGGCATTTCATGCTGGTAAAGGGTCGTATTCGGATTCGTCATCTTGGAGTCGACGCCTGCATAGTACGGACGGACACCCTGCCAGTAGCGGTCGATGGTCTCAAGCGCATCGATATCCAGCTGCGGCTGGCGCGGGTTATTCTGCAGTGCGTAGTACATGGAGGTCATGGACGGCTGGCTGGTACCGCCAGAGAGTGCGCCGGTCGCAACGTCTAAGATATCGACGCCTGCATCGACGGCTTTGGCATAGGAGTACAGGGTGCATCCGCCGCCTTCATGGCTATGGAGATGGATCGGGAGATCGACAGCATCTTTCAGCGCAGAGATCAGGGCATAGGCAGCTTCCGGCTTGAGGAGACCTGCCATATCTTTGATAGCGATGATATTCGCACCGGCATCCTGCATCTGTTTTGCAAGGTCGGTGTAGTATTTCAGGGAGTACTTCTGGCGATTCGGATCCATGATATCGCCGGTGTAGCAGAAGCAGGCTTCAGCGAGCTTTTCTTTCTTGCGGACTTCGTCGATGGTGACGGTCATATGGCTGAGCTGGTTCAGGCAGTCGAAGATACGGAATACATCGACACCATTGTCAGCCGCCTGATCGATGAAGTGACGGACAACATTTTCCGGATAGTTGGTATAGCCGACGGTATTCGCACCGCGGGTCAGCATCTGGAAGAGGATGTTCGGTGCGGCTTTTCTCATCTGGCGAAGGCGTTCCCACGGGCTTTCATCAAGGAAACGATAAGCCACGTCGAAGGTCGCGCCGCCCCAGTTCTCGAAGGAGAAGAGCTGCGGGACATGGACCGCCGTATAATGGATGGCATTCATGATGTCATGGGTCCTGACGCGGGTCGCGAGCAGAGACTGGTGCGCATCACGGTACGTGGTATCCATGAACATGACTTCCTTCTGGTCCATGACCCACTTGGAGAATTTCTCCGGTCCCATTTCATCGAGCAGCTGCCGGGTGCCCTTCGGCGCTTCGATCTTGTCTGCATCAAGCAGCGGAAGCGGATTGAAATCCGGCTTTTCCTGATGGCCGGCACCGGCATAGCCATTGACGGTGATATCGCCGATGTAGGAGAGCAGCTTCGTGCCGCGGTCAGAAATCATATCCGGTTCCTGCAGGAGCCATGGGTTTCTGTCGATGTAGTTGACATCGCAGAGCCCTTCCTGGAAATCACGGGTACGAAGCATGTTCTGCAGGAAATAGATATTCGTCTTCACGCCGGAAATGCGGAATTCTTCCATGCAGCGGAGCATCTTGTGGATGGTGTCCTTCGGATGAAGGGCATGCGCGGTGACTTTGACGAGGAGAGAATCATAGTACGGGGTGATGACGGCGCCGGTGTAAGCCGTGCCGGCATCGAGACGGATGCCAGGTCCGCCGCCGGAACGATAGGCAATGATCTTACCGGTATCCGGCATGAAATTGTTCTGCGGATCTTCCGTGGTGATACGGCACTGGATCGCAACGCCTTTGTACCAGATCTCATCCTGCTGGCCAATGGCGATCTCCGGCCCGTCAAGAGCATAGCCCTCAGCGATGAGGATCTGGCTCTTTACGATATCCACATTGGTGATCATTTCCGTGACGGTGTGTTCGACCTGGACACGCGGATTGACTTCGATGAAATAGAAGTGCTCTTCATCCTGATCGACCAGGAATTCGACCGTGCCGGCATTCACATAGTGGACATTCTTCATCAGTTTGACAGCTGCATCGCAGATGTTCTTTCTGAGTGCCTTCGGAAGAGACCATGCCGGCGCCATTTCGATGACCTTCTGGTGACGGCGCTGGATGGAGCAGTCACGTTCGAAGAGATGCACCACATTGCCGTGCTCATCACCCATGACCTGTACTTCGATATGCTTCGGGTTCATGATGCAGCGTTCGACATAGACTTCATCATCGCCGAAGGCCATCTTTGCTTCAGAGCGCGCACGGTTGTACGCTTCTTCCAGATCTTCCATGCGGTCGACATTTCTCATGCCGCGTCCGCCGCCGCCATTAACGGCTTTGATCATGACCGGGAATCCGTAGGTTTCTGCGAAAGCCTTCACTTCATCAAAGCTGTGAACCGCACCCTTGGTCCCCGGGATCATCGGGATCTGCGCTTTTTCTGCCTGAATGCGGGCATTCACCTTGTCACCGAACATGATGAGATGTTCGACCTTCGGCCCGATGAAAATGATGCCTTCTTCTTCGCAGCGCTGAGCGAGCTTCGCATTTTCAGCAAGGAAGCCGTAGCCCGGATGAATGGCATCGACGTCATGTTCCTTACAGATACGGATGATATCTTCGATGTCAAGGTATGCGTCGATCGGCTTATCCCCTTCACCGACCAGGTATGCTTCATCTGCACGGTTTCTGTGCAGGGACAGGATATCTTCTTTCGAATAGATAGCCACGGTGCGGATGCCCATTTCACTGCAGGCTCGGAATACGCGGATCGCGATCTCGCCGCGGTTGGCTACCAGTACTTTATGGATTCGTCTCATGAGATTCTCCCTCTCAATAAAATAGAATAAACGCGATGATCGCGTCATTCTGATGCGCTTTTAGCGTTTGATAGTACTATTTTAACCAGTGAAAGGCGCAAAATCAATAGCCTGTATGAATTGGTATCAATCATGGTTTTAATAAATGATATGAATAGATGGGCATTGATATAGTATTCGTCATGTATTAGGCTTATTATAATCACAAATTTATTATTTAGGGTTCAGGGGTTCAGGTTGATGGGTTCAGGGTTGTGGTGGCAGCTTCGCTGCAAAATATATATTTGCGGCGAAGCCGCCACCACCATTTCTAATTTCTCATTTCTCATTCAAACGAGGTTTTCAAATGGAATCAAAGGGCGACCCGCCCCCATGGCTACCCCCGAACCCCGAACCCTGAACCCATTATCTTCCACAATATTTTCTGAAATCACAGAACCGGCACGCCGTCGGAAGCTCGTTCTTTTTGCGACGCGCAAAATCACGTGCCAGGATCCGCCTTGCCGTCTCATCGAATTCTTCCATCCGTTTCTCCACGCGTTCTTTGCTCATAGGAAAAACAACACATGGATCCTCGGCATCACTGGTGAAGTACAGGACGAGCCTTTCCACGGAGCGTCCGAGTTTCGTTTCGACAAGGTAGGCATATACCTCGAGCTGGCTCAGGTATTTCTCCATAAGAGGACTATCCATCGGCGGTTTCTTCCCTGTCTTGAAATCTATGACCCGTACCTGATCCCCATTTCCCGAGAGAAGATCAATGGTGCCGTTCAGAATGTAGTCATCTTTGACCAGCTCAAGAGGGCATTCGGCAGCAAGCGCATCATCCCAATTTCCTTTCCGGAAATCCACATATCCACGAATCTCTGAAAAGGCCTGCTTCAGTTTTGCCTCAGGGAGCCAGCTATTTTCTTTCTTAGACAGAGAAATGTAATTCGCCATCATCCAGCCGTAGATCACAGAGGGCGTCACGCGATCGGCCTCTCCGCGAAGGACCGCGCGGTGGATATCCTCGATCGTCTCATGGACAAGCTCGCCGTACATGGCATGGCTCCCCTGCGTGCCTGCGAAGCCGTAGACGCGATGCCAGAGATACTTCATCGGACATTCTTCATAAAGGGCAATCTGCGACGTGAAGGCGAAACGCGGCTTACATACATTCCGCCCCACCGGACGGCATCGAAGATGCTGGTAGTCTGCGGCCTCCGCATCGTACTCAGGAAGCTCATCCATGAGCGGACGGAAAACCTCGGAGATCTCATTTTTCCCCAGCGGGGACGCAAGAACGAGGAGTGTCTCTGCACGCGAAAAAGCCGTGTAGTATTTCCGCCAGAAGTCGAAGTACTTCGTATCGTTCATCGGCTCGCAGGGCTTTCTTCCTGCGGCCGTCTCCACCACACGGGTGATCAGGTCACTTTCTGCCTGCCAGCGAGGGGAGTCCTCGAGCGACGGCACAATCACGACCGGATACTCCAGCCCCTTTGACTGGTGGATGTTCAAAAAAGACACCGAACCGGAAGGCGCATAGCGCTCCTCATCTTCGTACTCATTGACGCCATTCTCAAACCAAAGCCGAAGATAGCGAGAGAAGAAGAGCTGCACATCCGCTATCGTTTCCTCGCCATGCCCATGATTTTCCGGCAGGAAGAGTCCGAAGCGCTGGATGAGGCGCGTAATGGCCGAGAGATTTCTTGCCTCATTCGACTCGCCCTTCGCCGCGTCATCCAAGAGACCTGAAAAAGGCTCGAATGCAAACATTTGATAAACCAGGTGCAGGAAGGAGGAAGGAAGCTTCTTTTCATAAGAAATGAAGCTTTTCATCCGGTCGATCCAGTCTTTCAGTGCCTTATGCTCCGGCCGCGCAAGCATCATGTTCGCGACACCCATGCAGGCCAGGTACAGCTCGAGGATCCCCTTCGTCTCCTGCATCTCCGTCTCCTTTTCCATCGCATCTGTGAAATCAGGAAACAACAGGAGGAGCGCACCGATCAGCCACTTCACTTCTTTTCGTTCAAAGAACCTGCCCGCCCGCGGTGCATAAGATGAGATGCCCCTTCGTGAAAGCTGGCTCTGCAGCACGCGGGAATTCGGATTCTTCACCGAAGAGCAGAGCACCGCCACCTGATTGTAGTCAGAAATCTGCCCCCGTTTCTTTAGTCCTTCGATGAAATCAGCGACCCTCGTATAGCACTCCGTCCGGCTTCTTCCCGTGACGCGAAGGACCGGCGTCCCCTCCTCCGCAGAAGCAGCCTTGATCTCCCCTTTCACATAGCGATAGAAGCGCCCATCGGGCCCCCGCCACTTCGTCTGCCGTTTCATCCATGCGATGCAGAAGCCGACAATGCCCGGATGCGAACGATAATTCGTATCCAGCTTGCATGTATGGCATGTCTCATAGGTCTTCGAAAATCCCAGAATATTTCCGATGGACGCCCCGCGGAAGCGATAAATGCTCTGGTCATCATCCCCCACCACGAAGATCTGCTGCGAAGAGCCTCCCAGAAGACGGATGAGCTGCTCCTGGATGAAATTCGTATCCTGATACTCATCGATCATGATGTACCGGATCCGTTTCTGCAAGCTGTCAAGGATCTCCGGATAGGAAGAAAGAAGCGCATATGTCTCCTTCTGCAGGCGGGAGAAATCAATAAAATGCCCCTCCTCTTCGAGGCGCGTGTACTTCATCATCATCCGTGCGAGCACTTCTATGCGCCCGCCCAGTTGATTCCCGCATGTCCGCCGCATCTCTTCCGGCAAGAGCAGCTCCTCGGAGAGACCATTCACATAGCGGCAGATCGTCTGGCACTGATGCCATGGAGAGATCCCCACCAGCTTCCCCTGCTTCAGATAGGAGTCCTGTATCACACGGCGGAAATCCGGGATCGCCGCAAATTCCGAAAGATGCTCATACACCAGATACTGCTGCTCAAACTGGTCCACCGACAGATAATTCTTCGGAAGATGGGTATACTCCTGAAACTCTTTCAGGATCTTTCGACAAATGTGATGGAAGGTACCGATGTACATCTCATGCAGATTCACCTCTATGCCCGCCTTCGACAGCACATCCGTGAGACGCGTCGTCAGCTCCTTCGATGCCTTCTGTGTGTACGTGACCAGCATGATCTCTTCCGGCTTCACCCTCTTCTCGCGGATGAGGTAAAGCACGCGCTGAATGATGGTATAGGTCTTTCCCGTCCCCGGTCCCGCGATCAAGAGCGTAGGACCTTCGGAGTGGATGGCAGCTTTTTGTGAATCATTCATAGAGAGGACTCCTTTGGGAAATAGTGACTGGGGACTAGGGACAGCAGGTATAATGGGTTTTAAGGGTTCAAGGGGTTCAAGGTTCAGGGTTCAAGGTTCAGGGTTCAAGTGGTTCTAAGGGTGGTACGGTGCATCATCATCTGGAAGCGCTGCGAAGTTTTAGAATATATGATATTCGCAAAAGATAAGAAACCTGTGAACCTTTTGAACCTTCAGAACCCGCTTAACCTATGAGGATTCGCATAAAGGATAGATTGTTTTTTCTGCTTTCTAACTTAAAGGATTCTAAGGGGATAGTGCGGCGCATTGAACCTCTTGAACCCATCTCCCTTGTCACCCTTCACTTTCACTACGTCCCACCACCGTGAGGATTCCCAGCACGGGCAGGCAGAGAACATAAGCGAAGGAATAGCGGAAGACAGAGGAGGCCGGCGTGGAGAGGAGGAGAGTGGCTGTATTCACTAGAAGCGGCAAAAGCGCCCAGAGATATTTCTTTTTCCCCTGTCTGATCCAGACGAGCCCCAGAAAGAGCTCGATCCAGAGCGAAAGCCCCGTCCCGATGAAATGGCTTCCCTCATAGGAGACATTCGCCAGCCGCGCCTTGAGCCAAAGCGGCATCGGGAAATCCCCCGTCGCCATGCGGTCGTTATCCGCCGGTTTCATATCCTTTGTATTCTCATCCGAAAGCGCCCAGCCGAAGCGCGACTGCACGTCATACGCGAAGGGATCCAGATTCCACAGGGCATATGTCTCCGTCAGCCAGCCTTCGACATAAATCCACGGATTTCTCAAACCGGTATCCACCCATGCCGACAGGAATTCTTTTTTCTGCCCATTCAGCCAGTTTCTATGGAAATGGTCATGCCACTTTACAAAGTCCACGGTATAGGGTGAGTATTCTTTCTTCCACTCTTCTTCGGTGAGAAGATTTTCCATCAGCGTTTTCGTTTCCTCGCTTCGCTCACCGCCAAGCACCATCGTCCGCCCCAGCTGCTGGATCGGGATCGCCATAGACTCCTGAAAGAGCGGCTCCCAGTGATGGGTGCGCTGGATGACCTGGGCGGGGACAATGGAGATCAACGCAAAAATCACAAAAAAGAGGAGGATCTCCTTCCGCTTCTCCAGAAAAAAGAGAGCAAGGGATACCAACAGCGCGACAAGGAGGCCATTGCTGCGAAGCAGCATCGCAAGAAGCGCCGCAGCAAGGATCAAAAGAGACGCCCTCCCCCAGGGCTCCCCTTCCGCGCGCCGGAGGAAGAGCCATACAAAAAAGAGCAGCCCCAGCGAGAAAAGGCCATCGCGCACTGCCGCGATACTATAATTTCCCACCATCGGAAAAAAGAGAAAGTACCCGTACAGCCCCCATCCGGCAAGATCATGCACTCGTTCCTTCACCCAGAAGGCAAAAGCGGTAAGCCCATAGGAAATCAAAAGAAGCTGCAGCAGAGAAAAGAAGAAGATGACCGGCTCCCGGCTCCCCAGCACCTCCTTCCCCCAGCTCGCGCCATAGCCGTATAACACCGAATACAGCCAGGGAAACTGCACGCTTGCATAGAGCGGATTCTCTATCATGAAGACCGTGTCATTCATTCCCGGCGCCGGATAAAACGAGAGAAGGAAGGGCAGCTGCCAAAGCACCATCAGAAGGAATGCAGGAAGAAACCATGTCCGATCTGCTGCCGTTCTCCTCGAACAAGAAAATCTGGAAAGCCGATCGACCAGTTTGGGCAGTAAAAGAGAAAAGAACGCCGTCCCCAGAAGAAGGATCGGCATGTCCCAAAAGTCCAGGAGCGCGCGCCCTGCCTCTTTGAGCTCTCCTGCCCGATCCAGACAGTCTATCTTCACCGTGTACCAGAGCGCAGCCGCCAAGAAGAAAGAAAAGCATATATATAGGTAAGAAAAACGTGTCCGAAACAGTTTCATAAAAAGCTCCTAGATCTTAAAGGTCGTCGGGTTCCGTATTCGCTCCGCGGAGCATCTCCCCATGCATCAAGAAAGAAAGTTTTGCTCAAATTAGGAATGAGTGTCCAGGGATTAGGGGTTAGAAGTCACCAGTCACTAGTGACTGGTGACTAGTGACTGGAATGTCAGCTCATGGCATCGCCACTATTTATACTCTGCGGCGCTTCTATATTCTTATGCGCCGCACCATCATTTCGCATTTCTCATTTCTAATTTCTCATTCAAGCGAGGTTTTCAAATGTAATCAAAGGAACGGCACGCCCCAAGGGCTAACCCTGAACCCGCAGCCATTCCTCTTTCCCCTCATTATATCACGCGACCATTCCACCTATGCTACAATATGGCTAATCTCATGATTCCTTATACAGAAAGAAGACCCTTTATGAATAGAGAAGAACGAGTCAGAGCCGCCCTTGCCGGCAAAGAAGTCGACCGCGTACCGGTCGCTGCCTGGATGCACCTCTCCGCATTCGACCAGGATCCGATCTCCCTCGCCGAGGCAGAAGTCGATCTCACAGAAAAATATGACTTCTACTATATCAAGATGATGACGAAGCTATGTATAAAAATCCATATGAAATCTGATTCTGCGATTGAATCAGCGTTTCCTTAACACACGACGTTTTTCTCCGCTCGGGATGACGAAATGTGCCACACCACCCCCGCTGAACCCGCTGAACCCTGAACCTTGAACCCTGAACCTCACCTAAAAACCGCTGTCCGAAACCATTCGGACAGCGGTTTTTTCTATTCCTGATTCAATTTCCCTTTCAGGTCATGGTCAGTCATCGCGCAGACGCAGGAATCAGACCAGACATTCTCTGCTGTCTCGATCATGTCGATGATCGTATAGATCGGAAGGATGAGCCCCATGATGCCGATCGGCGCGCCGATACCGCTCATGAGGGAAAGCGTCAGGAAGTAGCACCCCATCGGTACGCCTGCATTGCCGACAGCTGCGAGTACTGCGACGATGAGCCATGTGAGCATGGTCGTCATCGAAAGCTCGATCCCCGCATTCTGCATGACGAAGAGCGAAGTGATCAGTATGAAGGCTGCGCATCCGTTCATGTTGATAGTCGTGCAGATCGGAAGTACAAAGCGGGAAACAGCTGGATTCGCCTTTAGATTCTTCTCCGCCGAGGCAAGCGTCACCGGCAGTGTGCCCGCAGAGCTCTTGGTGAAGAGAGCGACTGCAATGGCAGGAGACATTTTCTTGAAAACATCGATCGGATTCAGTCCACGAGCCAGAAGGAAGAGCGGCAGAACAAGGAAGAACTGGATACCGTTACTTGCCATGATGACGAGCGTGTATTTCCCGAGCGCCCCTACGATGACCCCTGCTTCGATCTGGGCGGAGAGCTGCCCTGCAAAAGCCAGAATGCCGACAGGAAGAATGGCGAGAAGCGCTTTGATCAGCGTAAAGAGAAGCTCCTGAAAACCAAGGATGCCCTTCAGGAGGACTTCGCGATTCTCCGTCTTCGGCATGAAGGCAAGCCCGAGACCGAAGGAGGCTGCGATCAGCATGACAGCAAGTACATTGCCGGACAGGAATGGCTGCAGAATGTTATTCGGGATGACATTCAAGATGTGGTCATAGTATGTGACCGTTCCCAGCTTCTGCGGCACGCTCGAAGCCCCTGCACTCGCCAGATCCGTCGGCAGATTCCCCGGTGTCACCCAGAGATACATCGCAAGCCCGATACCTGCCGCAAAGACGGTAGTGAGAAGCGTGTAGACAACTGCGTGTGCAAAAATACGACCGGTTTCCTTCTTGCCGCCGAGTGCAGCCAGTGTCGTGATGACAGCGAGCGCGATCGTCGGTACCGCGATGAACTGGAACAAACGGGTGAATACCGTCGCGATAAAATTAAAGAGCTCATTCAAAGGCTTGATCCCGAGCCAGCCCAGAGCGGCACCCACGACCAATGCCAGGATCCAGAGAATAAACTGCCGTCCCTGCTTTTTTGTCTGGTGCTCTTTCAGCACGCTCTGTGCTAAGTTTTTGACATCCTCATTTTTATTCATATCATTTCCTCCTATCATTTCCTACTATGGCGATCAATGAAAAAGAGTTCAGCAGCAGATTCTATGGATGCAGCAAGGCTCGCGAAACATTGCCGCATCAGGCGAGATCTTCATTTCAAACAATAAAAAAGCCCTTCCTCCCCCATGGGACGAAAGACTCGTGATTCTCACCCAATTTCACCGTTGCGTCACCGCATCGGCCTCTTTAAGTCCAAGCAGACTCTAATCCTGTAACGGGAATCCCCGGGAGAGCCTACTTCTTTTCGGTCTCCTGGCTCTGAAACGCACTTCAGCAAAGTTTCTCTGCCCGCTTGCACTGTCCGGACTCGCTAAGAGAAGAAATCCCTGCGTACTCTTTTTCTTCATCGCTTATTGGACATACTATAGCATAGATAAAGGAATGTGTCAAACCTCTGTAAGAAAAATAAGAGAATACAGTGCCCCGGTCTCTATGTCCCCTCGTCAGATGCTCTCTTTTTTCGATCTGCCATTTTTATACTCTACTCTTCCCAACTTTCCTCCACTTGTGGTAAGATATGAAAAATAATTTCTTTATTTTTTAGAAAGGAGACATTCCCTCATGGGTATGCTCAAAGAATTCAAAGACTTTGCCCTCCGCGGCAATGTAGTAGACATGGCAGTCGGTGTAGTCATCGGCGCTGCATTCGGAAAGATCGTTTCTTCTCTGGTCAGCCATGTCATCATGCCTCCTCTGGGCTACCTCCTGGGTGGTATCGATTTCTCCAACCTTTTCATCCCTCTGAGCGATACCCCGGTCTCCACGCTCGCCGAAGCAAAAGAGCTCGGCGTCCCGGTCATCGCATACGGAGAATTCCTGAATGCAGTCATTGATTTCCTGATCATTGCTTTCGTCCTCTTTATCGCCATCAAGCAGATCAACCACTTCTTCCCGAAAGCTCCGCCAAAGGAAATCAGAAAGTGCCCCTACTGCAAAGAAGCGATCGCAGATGATGCGACCCGCTGCCCGCACTGCACGGCACAGCTGTAAGACGCCTTTTTACATTCGCTTTCCCCATGAGACGCCTAAAGCCTCCCCGAAGGGAGGCTTTTTAGAGGTGTTTGGAGTTGTTGAGAAAGATTTGTAACAATGAGTGGAATCATCACGGCCAATGGTGATTTCCTTTTGTTTACGATTCTATATTACCTCACATCGTCTTTATTGTCAAGTATTGTTTATTATTTTGGGGAACAATAATTAACAATCATCCTTCATAAACTTCAAATTCATCCTTGCCGGCGCCGCAGACCGGGCATACATAGTCTGCCGGCAGATCTTCAAACTTGGTCCCCGGGGCGATGCCATTGTCCGGATCACCTTTGGCTTCATCGTAAATCCATCCGCATACAGTGCATACATACTTTTTCATAGTCGTTCCCTCCTTTGGGAAAACTCACAGGGAGACCGCATGTCGGCTTCCCTGTAGGAAGGAAATGCCGGTGCGACCGCAGCTTTTGATTTGGCAAGAGTGAAATCCTAGGGAAACGCTGATTCAATCGCAGAGTCAGATTCTACAAGAATTTTTATACATAGCTTCGTCATAGCCTTCCTTAAATAGCTCGCTATTCGCGTCAGGTTATTCCTCGCTATGCATAAAAATTCAAGAGTAAAATCTGACAACGATTGAATCAGTGTTTCCCTGGAGCGATCGGATCCGTATTTCCCTTCTTTCTACATTTACATCTCTCTATGTAGTATTATATCACAATATTCAAATAGTTCAATATCGAATGATACGTTTTTTTCCCTCGCCCAAAATCATCTGCTCCCCACCCATTGACCAAAAGGTCCCGACCTTATATAATAGGTATCGCAAGCCATGCGAGCGTGGCGGAATTGGTAGACGCACAGGATTTAGGATCCTGCGCCTTGTGCATGGGGGTTCGAGTCCCTTCGCTCGCACCAAAAAAAGCACTGTGGATCTCACAGTGCTTTTTTATTGGCAGTCACCTTTTTCGCTAAAGCCGATCTCTCAGAAATTTACAGTCTTCCCATAGTAAGCACATTCGAGGATCTTTGCCATAGCTTCCGCATCTGCCTCACGCGGGTTCTCCGGAGTGCAGGCATCAAGGACGGCATTCTTAGCGATGGCATCCTTCTTGGCAAGGTACAGCTCCTCCGGCACCCCATAGTCTTTGAGCGTCAGCGGGATGTCCATCTTCTGATTCAGTTTCTGGATGGCCTCCTCATAGGAAATGACAAGCTGTGCATCTGTGCGTCCCGGAAGGCCTGCCACGCGAGCGAGATCGGCATAGCGCGAAAGACAGGTCTTCTTGTTGAACTGGATGACATACGGCATCAAGATGGCATTCGCACAACCATGCGGGATATGGAAGACGGCACCGATCTTATGCGCCAGAGAATGTGTGATCCCCAGAAGTCCATTTGAGAAGGCCATGCCGGCAAGGCACTGCGCGATATGCATTTTGCCTCTGGCTTCCTTGTCTCCATGATACGACTCTACGATGTTGTCAAAAATATCGGAGACCGCTTGCTTGGAGAGCGGTTCCGTGAAGCCATTCGCAAACTTTGACACATAGGCCTCGGTCGCATGTGTCAGCGCGTCCATCCCTGTATGCGCGGTGAGCTTCTTCGGCATGGTGGACGGGATGTCGAGGTCAAGGATGGCAAGATCCGGCGTCAGGTTGAAATCAGCGAGCGGATACTTGATGCCTGTCGAGTAGTCGGTGATGACAGAGAAAGCCGTGACTTCTGTCGCAGTCCCCGATGTGGATGGGATAGCGACGAAGATCGCCTTCTGACGAAGCGGCGGCAAAGAGAATGGCTTTTTGATCTCATCGAATGTCAGATTCGGATATTCATAGAAGACCCACATAGCCTTGGCTGCATCAATCGGTGAACCGCCGCCGATCGCCACGATCACGTCCGGCTGGAATTCTTCCATCAGCTTCGCGCCCTTCTGCACTTCTTCAATGGATGGATCCGGTGTGATGCCTTCGAGCGTATAGGTGGCAAGTCCTGCGTCCTTCAGCACCTTTTCAGTCTTCTGAAGGAAACCGCCTGCCCGCATGGAATGACCACCGGTGCAAATGAAAGCTTTCTTGTGACCCTTCAGCAAAGACAGCTCATCAATGGCTCCATGACCACAATAAATATCTCTAGGTAATGTAAAACGGAACATAGTGACTCCTCCTTTTGGCATAGAATCATACGGAAGGATGGACGATCAGGATCTCTTGATCGAAGAAATTCTGATTCGTCCTTCTTCTTATAGTATACACTTTTTTATGCAGACCGGAACATGTATGCTTATTCTATATGAAGAAGACATTGGAAATGAGTTAAAAGCATACATATAGGAGGCCTATCGCCCTCTGTATGTGGACTGCTGCTTCCCTATGAACACGCCGATGCCTGGTTCCCTAGCCACCGCCTTTTTTATCGGGTATAATATAAGGGAAACGCTGATTAAATAGCAGAGCCGGATTTCATATGGATTTTTATACATAGCTTCGTCATCATCTTCCTTAAATAGCTCGCTATTCGCGTCAGATGATTCCTTGCTCTGTATAAAAATCCAAGAATGAAATCAGACAACGATTTAATCAGTGTTTCCCTAAGAAACGCCGATTCGATCGCTCATCAGATGGGATCCGTGCTTCCTACAAAAAATGAAAGGAATCAAAACCTCTTATGGAAGATACAAAGAATCAAGTTTTTGTCCACGATCATGGCGATGGACATGTCCACACCCATGTGATCGGGCACATCCATGACGGACATCATCACAATCACAGCCATACGCATGATCCGCAAAAGATCAAAGCGATCATGAATCGGATATCCAGATCCATCGGCCATATGGAGTCGATCAAGAAGATGCTCGAGAACCAACGAGACTGCGCCGATGTCCTGATCCAGCTCGCCGCAGTGCGTGCGGAGATCAATAATACCGGCAAGCTCCTCCTGAAGGAGCATATGGAGCACTGCATCGTGGAAGCGGTGCAGGAGAATGACCAAGAGGCCATCACGCGCATGAATCAGGCGATCGATATGTTCATGAAGTAATATATGGAGCGCAAAAAGGGGCTGTGAAATAACGATCATCTCATTTTCGCGTTCCATCTGCCGCGGGGGACTTGCAGCTCTCATAGGAGTGACCGGGAAACCTTATCCCAGCTGTCTTTCATGCCATAGTCACCCTATCCGCCCCTTTCGGGCACCTTCCCCTAGAGGG
>ERZ1034973.426-NODE-426-length-30267-cov-80.428869_pt1 | contig 30267 bp, 48 predicted proteins | sample MGYA00520686_ERZ1034973 | MGnify/ENA primary metagenome ERZ1034973 (study PRJEB33766, sample SAMN09781775) | gut metagenome | biome: gut microbiome | host: Homo sapiens | place: Madagascar | study: EMG produced TPA metagenomics assembly of the PRJNA485056 data...
CAGCAGCGGAAATGGACACGATGGCACCGGCCACCCATAGCACCCCCGCCGGGGTGATAATAATTTGCGTATTCACTTCATCACCTCCTTTCTCTTCTTCTCTCATTTCATTCTTGCTCCTTTCTGAATTTGGCACGAAAAAACCACCCTTTCGGGTGGCTTTTCGGTTATTCTTTTTTGAAATCCTCTCTGACCGCTCTTTCTAGTAGCAGCAGCACGTATTCCGGAGCTTCATTTGTTCCTTGTTCCCAGTTTTGAATTGTCCGCAATGGGATGCTGTACAAGTCTCCGAATTTCTTCTGACTTAATCCGGTTACTGCTCGGATTTCTTTGCATGTTATCATTTGCGTCTCCTCTTTCTTTTGTGCAAAACATACAGCACAGCAAGTGCACTAATTAGAAATTCTGTTGTCATGTTTTCCACTTCATGCTAAAATTCACATACAAGGGGTTGTTTCCAACCCCCTGCTGAAATTCATGGAAGTGGTTAGCCCAATAACCACTTCCAAAGGAACTTCAAGGCTTCCACGATGATGTTCCCGATTACCAGAATTATTATTCCGGTACGGATATCACTGGATTCCTCTTCCGTGAATTTCTTCATGATTTCCTCCTTTCTGTTGCAAACTCTTTAACTTACGAGTTTATTATATACCCGATTCGGGTATATGTCAATAGGGTAGGAGGATTTTTTTCTTTGTTTTTTTGTTTTTTTGATGATTTTGGAAATTCGCCCTACGCTCCGCCGCCCGGGATTGCATCGGTTGTACTCCCAAGGATGAAGCCGTCCGTGATGTAGGTGAAAATTCCAATGGCGTCATTGCCTTTTGCTAACGCATCACTCCCACAATTCCGGACGGTGAACCCGCCGGCTTGCGATATAAAAAGCACGTTGGCATTGTTGCCATAGTAGGACACGGCTCGGAGTCCTTTGGTTGTGATTGGTCTCGGAATTCCGGTGATGGTTCCAGTTGCCAAGTTCTTGCCAGGATTAACCGCTGCGGTTGTGGCAACGCCGAACTCCAGCTGAACAAGGTTCCCGCACTGCCACCAATTTGGCTGTATGGATACGCTTCCGGTGCCAGCCGTGGCGCTTCCGGTACCGCTTGTTAATTGCGTCAATCCGCGAGTTATTCCTCTAGGGTCTTTATACAAGATTTCACTTCTGACGTTGAACTTGTCCGCTTCCACCGTTCCGGATACTTCGGCGGAAGCGTATTCAATTTTTAACATGTACATATCTTCCCAGTAGTGCGATAGTGTTTCACCATAGCTACCATCTGCAAATATTGTCAATTCTTTTCCGTTGACTATGAAGCCATACATCTCACCACTGTGGTTATAACCATCCAGGGGGATATAGGGTTCTTGGGATAGACCAATAAGTTTTACGCTTTTAACCGATGCCGCATTTTCTTTTAATGTATACTTTTTACTCCAAACAGCTCCAGTCTTAATCTTTGCCCAAGCTTCTTCACCCGGGAAAGAAAAACTTTCCGCCAGTGAGTCCTCGCCGGTTTTTATGGCGCTAATGTCAATAAGCGGATACACTCCGTTATTGATTTTCACACCGCTTTCAGAAATTTGGATATTGTTCATGTTGCCTCCTCCAATTCCGCAATTATTCGCACCAAAAAAAGCCGCTGTTTTTTCGGTTGATGCGTCTACAATGTATAGCCCTGTTGATTTGACGTCGGTCCGGAACTTTCCGCCCGCCGCATCCAGCACGTGAGCCCCAAGCTTGTCGTGATAAAAATATTTCTTTTGCTCGTCGATGTCCCCCTGCGCTGCTTCTGCTGCTGCTTGCGCTGTTGCCGCTGCTTTCCCGGCTGTATAAGCATCAGACGTTGCGGATTGTGCCGCGGAATGTGCTGTTTCGGCCGCTGCTGTTGCTGATTCTGCTTTCTGCTGCGCCAGTGCAGCGGATGATGTGGCTTCCTCTGCCTTCTGCTTTGCCGTTGCGGCGTCTGTTGTAGCCGCTTCCGCCTTTTCTCTTGCGGTGTCTGCCGCTGTTTTTGCTTCCGCTGCGGATGCGGTCGCTTCTTCCGCCTTCTGCTGGGCAATGTCTGCCGATTCCTGCGCCGTCGTTGCGGTGTCTGCCGCGGATTGGACTGCGCCGTCCATGTAATCCTCGTAGCTGTAGCTGTAGTCGTCGTCTTCGTCTTCCGGGTCTTCCGGGACATCTTCCCCCAATTCCGTCAATTCCGCGGTGTCTGATTCTTCCACCGCTTCGAATTCCACGGCGATCCAATTATAGCTGCTAGGGTTCAGAACTTCCGTGCTGCTCATGCTGATGCAGTTGCCAATATAGGCAGCGTCCTCGGTTTCCTCCAGTGTGAAACCTGCCGTCCCGTCCGGGCTGTTCGCCCACGCATTATGTAAATAGAATATTGTGTTATTTTCACGCTCTAATTTTGTTACCATAAAAGCCTCCTTCTATCTACCGATCGCAATCCAGTGGAATGCAGACGGCCACGCGCCTGTCCGTCGTGCCCGGTACGTGAAGCCCGTTTGCGTCACCGACGAAATACACCATTGTGTAGAATTTGGCGCATCTGCTGTTGGCGTTACAACCACGTACGGCGCAATGGTGAACGGCACCGGAAACTGGACCGTTACGGAATAGTTTGTATCTGGTTTTTTTATCGGGCAGGACCCTTTGCCCGCCTGAATGTTCGGCGCGATTAGATTCCCGGCGGCGTCAACTGTGACGCCGTTCAGCGCATCCGCCACCGCGTTCTGTACCTCTGTAGTTAGGTTTTCCGCATCCAGCGGCGTGCCTTCCTGATAAACTTCACCTTCTGCCGGTGTCATGTCAAACGTGTTCGCCTGCCCGTCCACCGGTGCCAGTGTCACCCGGTTCGGGAATTGGCTTGATCTATCCACAAAACCCATTGCTTGCCTCCTATCTCAGATGGTAGCCGGATCCGGTGTAGCCCGTTCCGGCGTGTCTCTGGTATTTTTTATTATTTATCATGATGATTTGCTTCCGGTTTACTTCTTCGCAAACCTGTTCAATATATCTAACTTGTTCGGCAATTATGGAACCGTCCACCGTAGATACGCCGATGATGACCACGCCCCACATGGCCGCCAACCTGTCTGCCGTTCCGGTGATGGTGTCCCAATCCTCTGCCGTCAGGTAACTATCCGCCGTCCAGGTTTTTCCCAGGGCGCCGGCAGTGCTGCCGGATAGTGTGGCCAGATTTCCGGCGATCCGATTCATGTCTTCCACCGTCAGCAGGTCGGATTCCTGCCAGTCTGTTCGGATATCCATTTAAACCCCCTTTCGGTATGCAATTTTCGCCTGCGTGCCTCCGGCCTCGTGCGTCAATTCGATGTCGGAAATTTGCACAACCTCATAATCAACCCCGGCATCGTTTAGATGTTTGTTTTTTTCGGTGTGGTGAAGCCGCACCACGTCCCGGGGCTGCATGCGGGGGTCGCCCTTCCATGTAAATTGGCCGGTGATGTTCGATATTTCGAACCGCCGGCCATGCCGCGGATAAATAACAGCAGCGCCCGCCTTTATGTTGCCTTTAACTTCCAGCGGCTGCAGTTCCAGTGTGTAGCCCGGGCGGCCTGTTGGCGCCGTGATGGTCACGGAACCGCCCGACACGCTCAGCTTCTTGCCCTTAGCTATGCACGGATTAACGTACACGGTTTTTTTCTTCCGCATGTTAGATTTTTTCTTTTTATATGTTTTATAGCTGCACTTATACAGCTTCCCTTTTTTCTTCTTCCGGTAGTAATACGCGTATTTCTTCCCGGCTTTTTTCTTAGCCTGATAGCTTAGGCGCTCCGGCGCCCAGATTAGGTTTTTCGCATTGCTCACCGTATAAGCCCAGTACGGCCCACCGGACGGGTTAATGTTGTACCGCTTCCCGGCCTCTGCCGTTTTCCGTTCGTCCAGTTTGGTCCACGTGTTGGACCTTACGGCAGCGCACCCAAGCAGGTACTCGCTGTTCCCAGATTTGATGGCCGCAAGGTTCCGGTCCACGCTTCGTGTTACCTCCCCGCAGTCCTCTTCGTAAATGTCCCATTTCACCGCCGGCCGCCGCCATGTTAGGCGCGGGATTCCGGCATCCACGAACGCCGGCCAGTATTCACCCGGCACCGTTCCCACGTGGATCAAATCCGCTGCCAGTGTCCGGGCATCGGTATCCGGAATTAGGATGCTGGATTCTGTTCCGGTATTCTTTCCGGTCGGGGCGCCGTCGCTGGATAATGCAGCGCCGCCAATTCCGCCCCGGATAGTATTCTCCAGCAGGCTCCACGCCTTCTGGTATCCGTTCCCGGTTCTGGTGTTGATTACTTGGGCGGAAATCTTTTTTTCGTCTAAGTGCCGGGCGGCGTCTTCCCCTTTGATTGTGATTAAGCCGTCCGCCATCGTCGCCGGCTCCGACAAATAGAAATGGCGGGTCTCCGACATGTCCCCGGGATATCCTGATTGATAATAAATACTTGCGTTGTCGCTGATATTGGATATTGATTGACTGATGTCTTGCGTCCAATAAACCTGTAATTCAATCTCTGACGTCGGAATTGCTTGTGTGTCCACCGATAGGTCCGCCCGTAGCGCCAGGGATGCCTTCACAATATCCGCCTCCGTAAAATCCAAACTGATGCCGGGCGCCATATCGCACAAAATCACCCGGGTGGAATCTGAATTATTGGTTATTGTCACCGTGCCGGACTTTGCCCCGGCAGGAATAACCACGCGGGGCGCGATCGGCATAGAGTAGCCCATCGTGCTGGCCGTTATCGTTCCGGAAGATTCCGGATCAAAAACCAGTGTAATGGATGCAATTTCGATTTGCTTGTTCAGCGCCCAATTAATTGTTACACTCTGCCCCGCGCCCACATGTGTCTGTAGTCCCGTTTTTCCGGTGGCATCGCTCACCGGTTCCCCGGATTTGGGCACGGTCTTTCGGCTGCCGTTCAGCGGTACCCCGCCGCCGGAAAAGTCTGCCACCATCCGGCGGGGGTATTCCGTTGTTATGGTATCGTACACCGCCAGCCCGTCGCCGGACGGCGTGGCCGTCATTGTCACCCTGGTGTCCCTGCCGTTGATGCCTGCCAGAATCTTCATGGGCTTCCGGTACTGTTTTTTGTTTTCGTCGTCAATTTTGCTCATTGTGCCGCTCCAATCATGCGCACGCTGCAGGCTAGGTCCGTGAAGACGGCCGTGCCGTCCGGGCGTGTCACCCTCGTGGGCGTTCCCTTGAATCCGGAAATCAGAATTTCAGCAGTCTGCCGGGTGCCGGTTGCGTCGGTAAATTCCATGGTGGTTTCTTTCCCGACCATTCCGGATAGTTTCCGCACCATTTCATCCGTTAAGTAATCCCACGAAAGCTCCATATCGTCGGAATATTTCGTCCCGACGATATCGCCGCAAACTTTCCCGGTGCAGGTGGTGTATTCCGCTTGGATGATGGCCGTTTTTTCGACCACCATATCCTTCGGGCGGAAAATGTCCAGTCCTGCAATTTTAATTTTGTTGTATACTTCCATTTTTCGCCCCCTATCCTAACCGGTGTTTATATGTGTCATATAAGTCCACAATGGTCTCGCCCAGCTTTGGCCCGGACGGGTAAAGGAAATTTTGAATCACAATCGGCTGCCCGGAATTACCGCCCTGAATGGCCAGCGCCGCAATAATTCCATTTGTAATATTATCGCCCATCTGATTCATCTTCTGGCCCAGCTGGTCCCATAATGTGGCCAACGGGACAACTGCTTCCGCTCCGGCTTCCCCGACTCCATGGGCGCCGCCTGCCAGCAGTGTCGGGCGATCAAAGATTCCGCCCTTCCGGTGCCAACTTACCCCCATACTTTTCGGGTAGCTGATACTGCCCAGTTTCTTATATGTTTTACTTCCTTCGGAAAGTGAAAAGCTCGGCAGTTTAATATTTTTGAAAATCTTTCCAATGGAAATCGGGAACCAGCTTTTTATTTTGTCCACAATTCCTTTAATTTTGTCCCGGGCCCGCGTGAATGGCCCCGTGATTTTTTCTTTGATGGAGTTCCACGCTGTGGCCGTTCTACTTTTCACACTGTTCCATGTACTAATCATTTTGGACTTGATTGCATTCAAAATTGAAACTACAAGTGACCGGATTAATTTCAGCGGCGCCGAAATGGCCGCCTTGATGCCGGACCATGCGCCCTTTGTGATTCGTTTTATTCCGCTCCACACCGTGCTCCAGTCTCCCCGGATCAGTCCGGAAAATACCTTGATGATTCCCAAAATGATATTTAAGGCCGATTGCACGGCGGTCTTTACGATACCAAAAGCGGTTATAAATACGGGCGCCAGAATCCCGGCAACTGCCCGCCATACGGTTTTGATCGTGCTGCAAACCGCTTTGAATTCTCCGGCAAATGGTGCCAGCTCTGCCTTCACCGCATTGACAAACTGCTGCACGGATAGTTTTATCTGGCTCCATATCTGATTAATTTTTTCTTTAAATTGTTTATTGTTGTTGTACAAATAAACAAACGCCGCAACAACCGCGCCGATTGCCGCAACAACCAAGCCCACCGGGCCGATCATCACGGATAACGCGCCGGAAACCTTCGTGCCGATTCCGGAAGCAATTGTTCCCAGTCCTCCCAGGTCGGTAATTGCCCCGGATAGTTTCTGAAATCCACTAATGGACTTCCCGATGGTTCCGGCAATCTTTCCGCCGATTAATAGCGCCGGACCAAGTGCAGCCACGAACACGCCCACGCCCGTGACAGCCTTCTGCGCTGCCGGGCTCATGCCGGAAAACTTGTCCGCCAGCCGGCCAAGCCATTCGGCAGCCGCCTGAACGTACGGTGTTAAGTTGTCGCCGATCCGGATGGCCAACGTTTCCGCCTTCGATTTCAGCGACGTAACTGCACCGCTCAAATTGTCCTGCATGGTGGCCGCCATCTTTCCGGCGGCTCCGTCTGCGCTGCCCAATGCACCCTCTAATTTTCCGATGTCTTTATCGCTGGAATTCATCAGTGCCAGAAAGCCGGACATGGCGTTTTTTCCGACCAACGTTTTAGCAGCGGAGACCTTTTCGGACTCCGAAAGCCCGGAAAATGCGTCCCGGGTATCCCCCAGGATGTCCTTCAAGCTCCGCATGGACCCGTCTGCGTTTGTCGTCTGAATGCGTACGCTTCCGATGCTCTTCCCGGAAACGGTAAAATCCTTAGACAGCCCCTGCATGATTGTCCGGAGAGATGTTCCGGCCTGTGTGCTCTTAATGCCCTGATTGGCCATTAGTCCAAGAGCCTCCGTGGTGTCTTCCACGGAATACCCCAGGGATCCCGCAACCGGGGCGGCGTACTTAAACGATTCGCCCAGCATTTGAACGTTGGTATTGCTGTTTGCGGATGCGGTGGCCAAAACGTCCGCAAAATGGCCGCTATCCTTTGCGGATAGTCCGAACGCGGTCAAAGCGTCCGTCACAATGTCGGACGTGGTGGCCAAATCCTCACCGGATGCCGCCGCCAAATCCATCACGCCTTTAATGCCGGAAAGCATGTCGTCGGTTTTCCAGCCGGCCATGGCCATGTAGTTCATGGCGTCCGCTGATTCGGATGCGGAAAACTTTGTTTTGTTCCCCATCTCGATGGCCTTATTCCTTAAGGCTTCGAAATCCTTCCCGGTGGCGCCGGCCACGGCGGAAACCCTGGACATGCTGCTGTCGAATTGTGCCGTAGTATGCACGGACACGGCACCAACTCCCGCAACTGCTGCGGAGACCGGTGCAATTTTCCGGCCCGCCGCCGTCATTTTTTCGCCGGCCTGGCTAAACTTTTGCCCAATCTGTTCCAGCTTTGGGGATTTCAGTGCGTTCAGTTCCTTCTGAAACTGCTGCACCTCCTGCTTTGCCTGCTCAATCTTCCGGGTAACTTCCAGATACTCTTTTGACGTCTTGTCCACGCCTTTGGCGTCAAGTTGGTTCTGCACGTCTTTCAGCTGCTCCAGCTTCTGCTTTGCTCCGTCCACCCTCTGCCTTAATAGCGTTTGTTTCTGGGTAATCAGATTAATATTAGTCGGGTCCAGCTTTAGCGCTCTGTTGACGTCTCTTAGTGAAGACTGTGTTCCCCTTGTAGCCTTGTTAATTTGCCCCAGGGCCCTGTTTAGGCCCGTGGTGTCTCCATCAAACTTGATTGTGATTCCTTTTACCGTGCCGGCCATTCTGTTCGCCCCTCTCTCACGTTCAAATTTCCATAAGTATAAATACTCGAAAGCCTTATTTCACGCCCCTTATAGGGGCATTTAAACGGCTCATTTTTTTCGGATTATCTGCCAAAAAATGCATCCCAATCAGCCTGCGTGGCTTCTCTTGCTTTTGGCTCCGTTTTTTCCGTTTCGGCGCTTTGGTGCTGCTTGTTATAATCGATACAAAAATCAACCACCTGCCCCAGTGTCATTTTTTCCACCGCTTCAAGGGTTAGGCCTCTGCTGATAGCACCGATAATGATGCAGTTCGTGTCGATGCTTCCGGCTGGATCTTCTTTTTCAGCGCCCCCAGCCTCTTCCGGTTTTTTTCCGATACTACTGTACTGATCAAGGCGTCAAGCACTTCCGGAACGATTTGATCCAGCGGAAAATTTTCAAACTGGTTCGCCCACTCAAACGGCGCCGGGATAGAATCATCCGCATTTTTCGCCATCGCCCAGATGATATTTAACGCCGTTGTGAATTCTGCTCCGGCGAACGAAATCATGGCACTTGAAACGGTATCGGAATCCAGCAACTTGCGCCATTCCAGTTCCCCGGATTCGTCCATAGCTCCGCCAACTAGTACCAGCCCGGATTCCAGCATCGGCAGCAGGTCCGGCAGAATGTCATGCCCGAACTGTGCCCGATAACGCAAAACCCACCCAAGGCTTGCATTTAATTTGATTTTCTGATTCTCCGAAATATTAATTTCTTTTATCATTTTTTATTCTCCCCAATAAAACAAGCGGCGGGGATTTTCCCCGCCTAAAAATTAAACTGTTGCTTTCCCGGTATTTGCACTTTTGTCGCCCGGCTTCAGCGTTGGCATTTTCGGCGCCGTGAAAAGTGTTGAATATCCGGTTGCCTCCGGCGGGTATTCTACCAGCGTCATGCCGGTGCTGTTGTCACCGGTTACCGTAATATCAACGGAATCGGTTTCAACGTCCACCTTGTCCTCGTTGGTTTTGTGTTCGTGCTTAATCGGTCCCATGGACACATTCAGCAGCAGGCCACGGCTGTTCTGTGCGTCGCCTTTTGCCTCGAATGCAATATAAACCGCTGGTTTGTTCATTCCCTTGATGTTCACGATCCCGCCATCAGCAGTTTCGGCGTAGCCCATTAATGCCAGTTTGATCTCCTTGGTAAACATTGCCACCTCCAGGGATCCGCTGAATCCGTTGTCTCCGTTCTGGGCGTAGTATTTTACGTTATCCGCGTAAAACTCAATTTCTAATGTTTCCGGATCGAGAGAAAGCGACACCGCGCCCGGCAGCGCCATCGGCGTGCCCAGTGTTGCCGCTCCGTCTGTTCCCACTTTATACTCTCCAATGTGTACATTTGAGAGTCCAAAAGTTACTTTATTTCCTGCCATTATTAACCTCCTAGTTTACTTCGTAATAAATAACCCACATATTACTTTCCTGGATGTAGTTGTCTTCTGACTTCTGGAACCTGTAGCCCGTGTCCAGAAGGATGCGCTCAATGCGCTGTTCCTCTTCTTCGTCCTTCTTCACAAAGTAGTACTGTAGTTCGTACTCTGGCCGCGTGTAGTAGTTCGAATCATCGGCGGAGAAGGGTTCCGCCCCTGATCCCCGGTAAACCAAAAAAGGCGGCTCCCATCCGTCTTCCGCGTTCCCGAACGCAAGTGGAATTTTTAAATCCTTCAAAACCATTTTTTCGTAAAATGTCAAAGTAGTTTTTTCACCTCCTCCACAAATTTGGCGTTTCCGATTGCTTCCGCCTTTGTAATGTGGCCATCGCCCGGCATGTATCCATAGGTCCCCACGCCGTTCCGGATGGTATGGCCGTTGTTGAGAAGGTACGTCAATTGCGGTTTCTTCTCGTTGTACACCAGCCGGAACCCTCCGCGGTAGCTTTTCTGCTTCCAGCCGCCGGCGTAATCTCCGGATTTTCTCGGCGACGTCGCTTTTAGCATTCTTATGGTATACGCGGCCGCCTTCTTCGATGCCTCTGCCGTCTTCTCTTGTACTTCCTCCGAATACTCGTCCAGGATTTCGCCTATAACGGCGCTCAATCCCTCAACATCTACCACGTCACTCATTTTTTTCACGCTCCGTCAATGTAATCTCGATTGTTTCGCCTTTCACGTATGTCCGAACGACGACATATTCCGCGCCGTTAATAATTACATGGGATTGTCCTTCGTAGTCCCGCCGATCGGATAGAACTATAACCATAGTTGGCTGCATTCCGGTTGTGGCCGCTTGGTAATACTCTACCCGGCTCACGCTCTTCACCTCTGCCCATCGTTCTTTTTCTTCCTCGGTGTGGATAATGTTCCCATACTTGTCCCGGCCGGATTCCGTCCGGCGTATTAGCTTGATTCGCGTATCATACACCGGCGCCGCCTCCTTCCTGGTATTTCTGCATGGTTGCCATGTTGTCCCGTAACATTCTGTAGCGCTTCTGGTACCAGTCTTTGTCGCCGCCGAAATCAAAAGCCGATTTACAAAACAGCTCTACACAAAACATAATTAGCGGATCCATTTCCGGCTGCTGCCGGATGCCTACCGCTTCCATGTCTGCTTTGGCCGCTGCTATGGTTTGCGCTATTTCTTCATCGGCTTCCGTGTGGCTGATTCTCAGGGCTGCCCGGATTCTTTCTGTTTCTGTCATTTTTTCCGCCTCCTAGTTAATCGGCGGGGATTGCTCCCCGCCTAAAAAGATTAAGCAGTGGCAAAAGTGACATAGGCACCGGCCCCGGCATCACGCATGCAGCCCTCTGCCCGTGCGTATCCGGAAATAATAATTTTGTGGGTCTTGATGTCCCTATCGTTTTCTATCATGATATCCTGCACCATGTTCAAAACAAATTTTGAAGTATCCACGATAAAGATATCGTCCCCGGCCGCTGCGTCTTCCTTGACATCGTAGCCCAGTGTGCAGCCGTCACGGAATACCGGCTGGCCGGCAGTGTCCACCATTCCCACAATCTGCTCGAATTTTTTCGCTCTGCTTGCGTATACTTTCAGGTTCGTTCCACGCTGCACGGATCCGACCGCCTTGCAGAAATCCGCAAAGGTCAGGTTCTTTCCCTTTGCCACGGTAACAGCAGCTGCGCCCAGGTCGGTTTTCATCTTCGCGAAAATTTCTGTTGCCAGCGCTTCCCCCATGGAGTTGGCCACCTCGGTCGCCAGGTAATCCTCCAGGGCGCCCTGGCTCATTTTAGCCGCTGCATAGCTCAATTCCACGGTCTTCGCGTAGTCCTGGCCCACAAGGGTCACCTTTACGAATTCATTGTCCTCCAAGGTTGCGGCTGTTCCCTCTTCCACCTTTCCGGCTTTTCCGGCTTTTACTTTGGTGTGCTTTGTTACTTCCAGGATCACGCCGGTGCGCTTGATATCGATATCGCCCAGAATAGGGTGGTCGGTGTAGATGTTGTCCCAGATTTTGTCGTCCAGTGCCTTCGGGATTGCGATAGCATCGGTTCCGGCAGTCAAAAGGGTGCTTCTCTGTTCTTCTGTCGCTTCACCTCTCAGATTTGCATAGAATGCGGATCTGTACTCTTCGGATGCAATCATTTCTGCTCTTGTCATGTTCTTGTTAGGTCCTTTCTGCGGGTCATTGTTCTGCGGGCTAAAAATCGGGATTCCGAATTCTGCCGCGTTTTTTAAATTAATTTTTCTTTCTTCAATTCGGATTTTCGCCAGGATGTTTCTGGCTTCCTCTGCCAGTTCGCTGCTTCTGGCTTCAATTTCTTCGGCGGTCATTCTTTCGCCGTCGTCTCCGTCCAGCTGCTCCAGCAAGTCGTCAAGTTCCGCATTGATTTCCTTCAATCTTTTTCTCAGTTCTTCAAGATTCATTAAATTATCTCCTCTCTGATTTCTTCCAGTTTGATTTTTAAAATTTTCCGATGGAGCTCAGCTCTCCTCTGCGCTCTCTCTTCTTTTTCGCGAACCTCCTCCGCCTTCTGGATTACTCCATCCATGTATTTTCTCGCCGCGATTTCGGTGCCATCGTTGGCCGGAATCGATACGGCGGAAACATCAAAAACCTTCCGGATGCTGCCCGGGCCCCATTCTATTGTCCGGGTCTCCGTGTTATACGTTGGTCCATCCTTTGGGATGAATCCCCAACTCATCTTCGTGATTAATCCGGCCCGGATGTCTTCCAGCAGTCCCCGGCTGCCTTCCGTGCTTCCCAGGTCTGCGATCACTTTCAGGCCATGGTCGTCAATTTCTAAATTTAGCGTGCCGTTAGATTGCCGCGCAAATACGCGGCCATTGTGGTCGTACTGCATAATAACATCTGACATATCACAGCCATCAAAGGCATCAGCGGAAAAAGATTCATAGACGGGGCCGTCTTCATCCTCAAAAAAAAGATACGGGCCGAAAGTGGCCGCATAGCCTTCCACGGTTGTCCCGTCCTGTTCATCTGCTCTAGTCTGTAGTGGCTGCGCCGTCCTGTACTGTCGTTCCTTCTTCACCGGCATTTCCTTGTCCTCCTTCTTCCGTGTTACCGTCCGTTTTTCCGATTTCTTGCGCTTCCGCGTACTCTTTCCGGATGTATCGTTTGTCGCCGCCTTCTACCGGCGCCATGTTGTAGATTTCTAAGCCCTGATTTGTTGTTATAAACCCCCGGTCGAATAGTTGCGTTACGGTGTTCAATTTTTCCGTTGGGGATAGGTATTCAAGGCGGTTCGATGTGAAAATGATTTGGTTGCCGTACGCTTGCGCCGTGTCGCTGAATGCCATCTGCGTGTGCACAAGTGACGCCTGCAGCGCAAACGGTTCAATTTTTCCCTCGTAGAATGCCGCCCATTGGTCGGACGTAAACCGATTTTGCAAAATGGCCTCGTTGACGCCGAAATAGGAAAACACGTTTTCTTTAATTTGCGCCATCTGTTCGGCGTTCACCGTGAACTGCTGGGATTGCACCTGCTGCATACTCTCATATTTCTGATCGATCATCATGACGCCGCCATTGTTGGCGCTGGATAGGTTCGATTCGGTTAGGCGCCGGCGCTCTTTTTCGATGTCGTCACCGTTCAGCGTCATGGCCAGTTTTGCGATGAATCGAATGAAAGCGCTGTTTTGCACACCTTCCACGATTCCTTGGTTATTAGTGTTAATAAGTTCCATGGTAGGCTGCAGCACCCGGTTGTCCTCTCCGAAAAAATCCGAATTATAAAGGTACTGATTCAGCACGCCAACCTTTTCACGCTCAACGGCTGCCACACCTGCCGGGAACCGGAAACGGAAATATTCCCGCCCTTTGTATTCTATCAATTCCACATTTCGGGGATTGACCGGGTAGAATCCGGTCACCGTCTTCATATCGTCCGCATAAAGCGGAATAATGAAGGCGCTGTTCTCCACCATCAGTGTGGTGGCCAGCTTATACAAATACTGCGACGCTACCATGTGCGGGTTCGGTGCCTGCTGAATTCGGCGGGCAAAGGTCTCGTTTCCCTTCCCGGTAACTTCCGGTTTTAATTTGCTACAGTGGGTCGCAATGCAGTGGATCGCCGCCCTTGTTAACTCCATTTCATACACCCCGCCCTCGAAAGATGTGAAGGCTGGGCGGTATGCGTTCATGAGTTCAAAATAATTTTTAACTTGCTTTTCTATTTTCGTTTTCTTCCTGATGTTGTCAAAAAGTCCCATTTATTACACTCCTGAATTTAGTCCGATGTATTTGTCGGCCACATTTTGAAGCACCACAAAACCATCTAACAAAGCGGCCGTTCCGTCAATTCTGTTCCGTTGGTCGCTGCCTTTCACCGGCTGGATGTTGCCGTTGATGTCCGTTTTGACCGACGTATTAAGCAGGCACCATTTGTCAATTGGGTTGTTGTTGTAGATAACCCGGTGGGCCTTAAATTCTGCCGCCAGCTGCTTCATGGGTTCCGATAATGTATAGACACCCTGACGCACCGGCATCATGGACCGGGGCCCGAATGTGCCCTTGTACTCCCGAAGGTCAGCGTCGCCAATGTGCCACGGGTCGTAGCCAATAAACGGGATATAAATCCCTTCTTGTTCCCGTAGCTCTTCGAACCATTCCAGAAATATGCGCTTATCGCACTTATTTCCCGGGCAGGTCCTCATGTAGCCCTTTTCAATCCACAGTTTATAAGGCGCGTTATCTCGTTCCCGGCGGCTGCCGTTGTTCTGCTCCAGCACCTCTTCCGGAATCCAGTACATAGAACGCACGTATAACTTCGGATCGTCCGGCCGCTTAAACAGCACTTTGGCCGCGTTTAGGTCTGTTGTATCCGCCGCGTCAAACGCTCCAATCCCGTATTTAAATTTGATTTCGAAAGTCTCTTCATTGTTCAATTCCTCATAGGTTAGCCAGCCCGATGCGCTGTTTTGTTTCAAGTCGAAATCCTTCACCAAAACGGTTGGCTTAAAAGTTGCGTCCACTTTTGCTTTTTCCACATTTGCTTTCAGCTTTTCGAAACTCTTAATTGTGCCTAATCCCGGATTTGCCTTCATCCACTTTTGTGGATCCGTCCATTCTTTCAGGTCGTCCAGCTCATAAATGAGCGGCAGAAAATTTTCATCATCGATATCGCCAGCCAGCACCCCGGCAGCATATTCATATTGAGCATCAAAAATGCCATTTCGAACAAATCCGTTTGTCGTGATGCAGAATATTAACGGCTGCTCCCGTGCCGTTGTGCCTTGTTTAACTAGGTCATACAAATCACGGTTCTTGATGGCCGCCAGTTCGTCGATGATTGCGCAGTGTACGTCCAGGCCGTCCAGTGTGTTGGTATTGGATGCCAGCGCCCGAATTGTGCCCATATTCGACGGCTGATATATATCACTTGTTCTTTTCCTTGTGTGCTTCCTTAGTAGCGGGCTCATTTCCCGCATCTTTAGTGCCGCGGTGAATCCCAGGTTTGCCTGGTCCTTCGCGGTGGCCACGTTGTAGACTTGCGGGGCGCCTTCCCGGTCGTTGCATAGCATTGCAAGTTCCACGGCAGCGCACTCCGTTGTCTTCCCATTTTTTCGCCCCTCAATAATTAGACATTCGTTGTATTTTCTCTTGTCGTTATCGTCAACAAATCCGAATAACGCCTGCAGGCGTGCTTTCTGGAATAGTTCCAGCTCTAACGGCATACCCAGCCGGCCGGATGGTCGTTTGCAAACGGTTTCAATAAAATTAATGTGACGGTTGCCCAGCTCCGGGTCGAAATGGAACCGCCCGGGTTGTGCGTAGTCCTGAAGAATCTTGTCCGCCGCCTGCTTCAGTTTTTCGCACGCCGGAATTTTATTATCCAGGACCGCCGAAAAATATTTTTCGATTTCAATCACTTTAGCCCCGTCAGCTTTTGGAATTCGTCAAGCTCCGGAACTTCGGCGGATTCCGGAAGAAATCCCGTCAGCTGCTTAATTGCAGCCGTGTAGTTTTTTATCATCGTGTTATAACTTTTTTGGGCGGGGTTTTCCGTCATAACTTCGAACCCGTTCCCGTTGGTCGTCGTGATCACGGCGCCCTGCTCGTCTACAATGTTTTTCAGTTCGGTCAGTGTGCCGGCCATCCACTCAATTTCCGCCGCCAACTTCTCCCCGAAAACCCGCTGTTCCTCGGGGATCTCATTAACAATTTTTTCTAATTGTTTGGCAAAACTGGGCTTCTTTTTACCTCTTGCCATAATAACCCCCTTTCGTGCGAGAATTCGTCCCGCGTCTAAATTAATGTACCCTCCCCAACGGTCCTCCCGGGGTGTTCTTCACCCCGCCCCCTGGGGGGGTTAACGTTGATACCTTTCAAAAAATTTTTCTGATAGTGCAATTTCGAAAGCCTCGTTTCGCCTTCGTTCCTTCCGGATTCTTTCCCGGCAGTCTTCCGGCGTGCTGTTCATCTCGATCAGGTCAGCGCCCAGCCGTTCCGCCAGTTCCTGCCGCTTCCCTTTAATCGGTTCCGCGATAATGATCCAGACGTTACGGCAGTCAATGTCCTGCCCCTCTGCCTGGTTGTCTTGCTGGTGTGCTTGGTCCTCTATTTGTTCATAGATCCAATCCCGCAACCGAATCGAGAACGCCAGCAGGTTGTTGTCCTTCCGGTTCCCACTCCATCCCGTCGCATACCGCAACGCGTCAAGGTCCACAATCAAATCAAGCGGGTGCCGATGCCGTGCCACATATTCATGCCGCCCGGATCCTGGCGCACCGTTAACGATGTGCCGCGCCTGGTTGTGAAGCTGTCCATCATCGTCCACATAGCACCCACGCTGCAGCACGTGCACCGGCGCGTCCTGCTGATGTGCTGCCAGTATCATGGCACGATGTACAGCAAAATGACAATCACGGCACAATAGCTGCAGGTTGTCATGGTTCAAGGTAACTCGTGGATCCGTAATAGTTGCCAGCGTAATCGGTTCAATGTGGTGCACCTCGTGGCCAATCACGGCCCCGCACCTCTCGCACCTGCCGCCGTCTTCCTTGATTCTCTTTTGCACGTAGGCTTCCCGGCAGGCTTGCCATTCCTTGGAATGGTAAAAGCTCTTTGCGTATTCCTTTGCCATTTAATCGATCCCGCACAATTTCCGTTCCCGGTCAGATAATTCGATTGTTATGCCGTCCGCGCAATTCCATCCACGGCGCCGGCGCTTCTCTGCCTCTGCCTCTGCCTCTGCCAGGCTATCTGCTGCCGATCGATTAAGCAAGTACCCGCCACCATATACGCTTTTGTTTGCCGGCTGGTTATCCAGTTTATTAATCCGGTGAAGATCGTCCAGGCTAAAGCTGATATCGATCCCATAGTTTGCCAGATAGTTCATCTTTGCGGCCGTCAGAAGTTGCGGCGGATAGTTCCACGCCGTCATGTTCTTAATCTTTTTCACCTTCTGCCGGTTCTCTTCGTTGGCCGCATTGATTGCATTCAGCAGCGCGGGATCCGTCCGAATGCCGGCAGGTTCCAGATTCGTGGCGAAAGACGTCCGGACCGTTGCGCCGTTCTCGTATGTGATGCCAGCGCCCAGGCAGATGTGCATCTTCTCCCGGTAGTTCGTCCCAATCACCGTGGACATGCCCGGCGTGAACAGAAACCACTTGATTCCGTTCTCATTGTAAAAATCCATAATCTTCCGCAAAATCGAAAATGGCGGATTATCCACAACAACCTTCCCGGTGTAGTTCTCTGCCTTATAATCTCCACCCGGATAGAATGGCCGGACGAATGTTCCAGGATCCAGCCCGTACCGTTCCGCAACGTAATCGCGAACAACGGCATAAATATTTTCCGGTGTATAACAATCATCTGTCGTCAATTTTTGTTTTGCCGATTCCACTAATTCTTCGTATGTTTTATTAAGTGCCATTTTGTTCTCCAAATTTATGCAAAACAAAATACGGCTCAGCCTTTCGGCCTGCCGTACTTCGTCAAAACACATTATTTCATCTGGGGGATGTTCCTATGTTCACGCTATTATTATAGCACACATTTACGAATATTCTGTTATATCTTTTTACTGTTCCGGGGATTGGTTTGTTGCGTTAATTCTTGCGTTAGGTTGAGTAAGTAAGTAAATTTATTTACTTTCCTAGCAGATTGTTGCGTTTTGCATATTCTTCCAATGCTCTCCGGCGGATTTGCCGGACGTAGTCTTTCGCATACCCTAGGCGGTCGCCGGTCACGTCGTCCCGGTCGCGGCGCATGTAGTAGGCCACCAGCACGTCCCGGTGCGTTGGCTCCAGCTTGTCCAGCTCTGCCAGAATCTCCCGGTTGAGCTGCATCCAGTCCCGGACACGCTCTTCCAGTTTGTCTTTTTCCTCCATCAGTTTGATGATTGTGCGATCCATGCGGTCGTGTTCTGCGCTAGTCTGCACACGCTCACCCGTTCCGCTGGTGCCCGCTGCTGTTGCAATCGTTTTCAGTTCTTCGATGCGGTTGCACAAAATAGAAATCTGCGTCCTCGCCTCTGCCAGCTGCATCAACCGCTTGTGTGCTGCGTATGCTTCGTCCGTCATCCCTCTGCCTTATCCTTCCTGCTTGTCCATCGTCTCAATTATAACTCTGGTGCTATCTTTTCGCCCGTACTGCTTCCGGATTACGGCCCCGGCAATCTGGCCGTCGTCCTTGTAGGCCACACCGTTCAGCGCATCCGCCACGCCTTTCATCAGGTTGTCCAGGTCCGGACGGCAGGTCGGGCACATTCCCCGGCGAATCACATCTTCCCGCCGTGCCTTGCTCCAACTTTTCGGCGGGGCGAACGTGAACGTTAGTTCCATCAGCAGCGGCACCCCTTCCGGGAACTTTTTCCCGCCGGCCTTGCTCCTCCGGTACGCCAGAACAACGGATTGCTCGAAGGCCATAGTCTTCCGTGGCGTGTAGGCGTATCCCTTTTTTGTCACCCTTGGGCGTGCCTTTGGCACCGGACGACCCGGAACGTAAAAAACTACTCGCATTCTTTCGCCCCCTCTGCCTGGGTGTTGTTAACGATCTCCCGGTACAATTCTATTTTTCCGTCCCACATCGTCTGCTTTTCCCGGATTCGGTGCTTTTCTCGCTCTTCCCGTTCCTGCAGGTGCAGTTCTTCCAGTTCTTCCAGCACGATCATTCCGTTAAGCACATTCAGCGGCGTGACTTCTAGCCCTTGGATGGCAGATTCTTCCAGGGCTCGGCGCATCGTGTCCCACATGTGCGCATAGTTCCAATCTTTGTTCACTCTTCTCCCTCCATTTCTTCCAACTCTTCCAGCATTTCCAGCACTTCCTGGAAGGCATCCACCTGCCCCTGGTGGAAGCACTTCATCCCGTTCCGGTTCCGCTTCCGGTCGTCCTCGTAGTCCTCTGTTGCGAACTGTAAGCGCTGGTTAATCATGTCCCGTATATCGTCGATATCTATCCGCATAGGTCTGCCCGTCCTTTCCGTTTCAGAATTCTGTTTTGTAGCTCTTCCAGTTCCCGCCGGTTCTCTTCTTCCTCTGCCTGCCGGATTGCTTCCAGATCTCGTTCCTTGTGGTCGGCGTTGTCCTCCGAAATCCAGCCCAGCAGCCACTGGAAATCGTCCATCATGGCCGCGTTGGCCCGGCCAACCTTGTAGCGGCTCAGCCGGTGAATGTAGCGCGTTATCTGATTCGGGATTCTGTTCTCCAGCTCTTCCAGCTGCGCCGGTGTCAATTTAACGTTTTTATTCGGGCCGCACAAAATTGTGGCAGCCTCTGCCCTGCCGTTTTTATCCTCAGGCAGAGGGACGCCCCCCGACGTGGTGAAGTTTTCCACAGCCTCGGGAACCTCTTCGCGCGCGCCCGCGGTGTGTGTGTTTATAGCTATATTATTATTATTATATATATCTATATTATTGGGTGTCATTTTTGCACCATCTGGTGTCATTTTTGCACCATCTGGTGTCATTTTTGCACCATCGATGGTGTCATTTTTGCACCATTCCCGGCGGGCATTTTGTACCATCTCCCGGTCCGTCCGATACCGGAAACGATTATATCCAACTTCATTTTTTTCAAGGTAGCCGGATTCCGTCAGGTCCTTCAAAATGCTGATTACCTGCCGGCGCTTCACGCCTGCCCATTCTGCCAGGTAGTCGATGGAACCGGAATAATAGCAGTTACCCGTCTGGGAAAATCCGTAAATGGTGGCGTACACCATCAGGGCCGCACCGGATAATCCCATTTCGGTCCGCATCCATCCCTGAATTAATATATAATTTTCATCACTAATATTTTTCTTGTTCATATCATGCACCTATATATAATAAAATTAGTGTTAATAGTAAAACCTACCGGCAGCGTTATGGCGCTAATTTTGCGCCTTAAAACGGCACGTCGTCCATGCAGGACGTGAAAGCCTCCGGAAAGTCCGGCTCGCCCTGCGGCTGTCTTGGTTGTCTCTGCTGCTGTCCCTGCTGGTAGCTGTTTCCGGATCCGGCAGAGGCTCCGCCCGTCTTGGATTCGCAGAATTCGTGGCGGGACACTATGCAATCAGTTGCGTATGCCTTCCGCCCTTCCTTGTCTTTGTATGTGCTGGTGTGCATCTGCCCCTCAACAATGATTTTCATGCCTTTGTGCAGGTACTTCTGGGCAAACTCTGCCTGCCGGCCGAATGCCTTACACCGGAAAAAATCCGTTGTATAATCGCCGTTCTGGCTCTTATAGTCCCGCTGCACTGCCAGCGTATAAGTTGCAACGGCGGTTTGGTCCTGGTTATTCAGGTAGCGCAATTCCGGCGCGGCTGTTAGCCGCCCGGAAAATATAACCTTATTCATTCTGCTCTTCCTCCATTTTTCTCACTTCTTCCGCGATTCTCTCCGCGGTTTTTTCGGCAGCTTGCCGAAGCTGATCTCGGATCCAATATGGCGGATAATAGATTGCCAAATCCACAAAAATGCCGCGAGTGATGTCCGGAAAAAAATCACAGATAGTTCTTTCTAGTCTATTTCTTTCGCCACACAATAGATTATAGGCTTCCACCTCGTTGTCCGGATTCGGCCAAGGCACCACTGCGGTGGCTGCAATCAGGTCTCCGCCGAATTCCGACCCTTCCGCAATGATGGATGCATCAACTTTTAATCCTTTCGAATTGTATTTAATTCCGGCGTATGGGCGAATTTGCGCGATGCAGGAGACGTTTAACAAGTTCCCATTTTCCATTTTTACAAATTGCGCCATGCTTCTCCCTCCTTGTCTTTAGCTTTTTCAGTTTCAATGGTTTCTTTAACGGCTTCCATATAAGTTTTATCAATTTCATACTTTAACGCGGCCGCAAATTCTTCGTGTTGTCCATCTTTGCAATTGTGCATACAGATTTTTGCGATGTGATGCAAGAGCGAAAAAAAATCCGGGATTACCTCATCTGGGGCTCCGCAAATAGCGGCGTTAATTTTGCCGTCTTTTTCTGTTTCTATTTTTATCATGTTTTTTATTCCTCCAATTTTTTTACGGTGATATTGAAGCCGCGGATAATATTCCGCTGCATAAAATCCTGGTAGGTGTCTTGCAAGTCGCCAGCCCATTGCATTGCGTTCTCACGACTTTCAAAGGGCCTTGATACTTTGGACGTTCTGCCATTTTTCAATGTCACTATTGTACATAGTTTATATTTTGCGGCCTTTTGACTCTCCATTTTATTCTCCTCCAATATAAAAACGGGGAAAGCAGGAATACTCTGATTCTATTTTTTTGAGCTTCATGAAGTTGGTGAATATTGTATTTTAAAAAGAGCTTATGTTAATGGCCAAAATGTCGCCTTCCCCGTTTTTAGCGTGTTTATAATGTCGTTACGATCCCCCATAGGATTGTAGCGACCATCAGCAGGGTTCCAAGCCCGCCGCCGATATACATGCCGGCGCCGTCAATTCGATCGGACCATCTTTCGTTTTTCTCTTCCTCTTCGAATTCCTCCGGAGTCTCGTTCCGGATGTATTCGAAAGGTTCCAAAATTTTTACTTGTTTCATGATCTTTCCCCCAGATACTCCCGGACCTTCTCCGGGTAAAGTACGTAACAATAGCGTTTGTTTTCTTCCTTGGTCTTGAAGGCGGTCCCGAACGGGAACAAGCCGCGCTGTAGTCCGATCCGGATCGTCAACGGGCTAACGCCAATAATTCCAGCTGCTTCTTTGATTGTCATGGATCCGCCCTCCTTGTCTCATCGGCAAACGCCTGCCAACGCTGCGTCGGTGAAATGTCCCATTCTGCCGGCGTAAAGAAACGGTCTGTGATGCCGCACCGGCGAATAGGTCCGCCGTCGTTGAATGATAGCGGGCATTCTGTGCAGCTCTCCGGATGCGCCCGGCATTCGGACCGGATCAACTGCAATGCGTGCATCAGCTCGTCCGGTGTGTGTTCGTGTGTGCTCATTTCCATCCCTCCATTTTGTGTTGTGTCAATTGTGTTTTCATAGTAACCAAACTAAAAAAAATATTCGTGAACTTCTTTAATTGAAATTCCTAACAGTTCGCACGCCTTGCGCATCTCGTTTCGCTTCCAGTCAATCCGCCCCTTTAGTTTCGCGGTTATTGTGGTCTCACTTAATCCCATTGCGGCGGCAAAGGCTCCCTGCGTTTCGAACACCTCTTTTATTTTGCCTTGCAACTTTCTGAATTTCATTTCATCAATTCCTTTCGTGTGATATCATAATCATATTATTTTTGCTATGTTTTGTCAATACAAAAATTGTATTTTTCTAAAGTTTTCTTTGTTTTGGCTTATATTAATAGTATTATTGCTGTATAAACGCAATGCAAAAAGGGGGCAAAATGAAAAAAACTGATTATGCAATTTTTGAGCAAAAAATTGATACATTATCTCAACGCTTAAGGCTTGCGCTCTACTATGCTGGAATGACACAAGCCGAATTAAGCCGGGCGACCGGAATTGACACTGCTGCTATATCAAGATATTTGAAAGGAACATACACCCCCAAATCACCGGCACTTTACAAATTGGCGCTTGCGCTGGATGTGTCGGACATGTGGCTGGAAGGCTACGACGTGCCGATGGAACGCTCTCAAAAGCAAAAGGAAATTGATTTTAAAAATAATCTGTATAAGAAAATAGCCCAGGATATGGACTTGTTAAAAACCATCTCGCAATATTATAATTTACCAGAAGAAAAACAAAAGATTATACGCGATCTTGTGGATCAAATGTCGCATTAATGGCAATGGGACAACTGGAAATCTGGGGAGGTGTTTGCGAAAATGAAAAATCCGAACGGATACGGAACCATAAAAAAGTTGAATGGGGCACGCCGGCGCCCGTACGGTGCATATATAACAACGGACTATGATATGCCGGAATCCTGGCCGGATATTAGTTTTCTGGCGGATGCGCTGCCGCCTGAACTGTTCCGGGACGTGCAGCAGCGTTATGAATCATACAAGTTGGCCAACATTCAGCCGGCCAAACAAGTGCAAAAGTGCATTGGGACATTTGAAAACAAGCGTGACGCCATGCTTGCGCTGGCAGATTACAACCGGGCGCCGTATGATTTGGCCAATGCGGAAATTACATTTTCGGAAGTTTACAAAATTCTGTATGACCGTGAATTTTGTAAGTTAAAAACATCTATGCGGCAAGTATACACGGCTTCATACAAAAAATGCAAAATCCTGTATGATATGAAAATGCGTGAAATTAAGCTTTCTCACCTCCAGGGCGTGATGGACGATTATGCCGAATATTCAAATTCGGTTCAGACAAACATCAAAATTTTATTTCACGCAATTTTTAAATATTCCATTGAAAATGATATTATATCACGCGATTATTCGAGTTTTGTGAAAATTTCCCAGACCCCGGAAAAGAAAAGAAAACCATTCTCTAGAAACGATATTAAGACCATCCGGGAAAATCTGGATTGGGTTTCATCGTCTGGCGTTCAGATGATGGACATAGTTCTGGTTATGATCTACACCGGGATGCGTATCGGCGAAACACTGGCCGTGCGTAGTGAAGACGTACACCTTGCAGGCCGCTGGATTGCCGTTCATGGAACCAAGACGGCGGCAGCGGATAGAATTGTTCCGATCCACCGGGACATCATCCCAATCATTCAAGCGCGGCTGGATGCCGGCGGGGAGCTGCTGTTTGAGCGTGATGGCGGTGGGAGAATTGGATACTATTATTTCACACTACATTTTTTCGACGACTTTAAAAAACATTTTGGCTTTGAGCAAACGCCTCATGCGTGCCGTCACACTTTTATTTCTTTGGCCATGGCCTCCGAAATGAATCAAGTTCTGATTAGAAAAATGGTCGGGCACGCTGCTTCCAATGTGACGGAGGGAACTTATACACATGCATATATTGCGGATCTAGTTCGTGAAATAGACAAATTCAAAGTATAGTTTTTGTATCTTGTTTGTATCTTATAAGCTAAAATTTAAGCTAATTATCTAGTTTTTAGATTCAGATTCAGATTCAGGAAAAAGCAAAGCCCCTTGAATTTAAACGGTTTCAAGGGGTTTTTTATTTTTTTTGTTTTTTCTGGTGTATTAATATGCACATAATTTATTTTTTTGCTAAAGTACTTTGAAATAACGGTTTTTTGAAGTTTTTTGTATCTTACTAGTATCTTATTATCTCTATTTTTTGGGTTCTTGTGGTGCTTCTAGTGTATAGTCGTTTTTACCTTCCATCGTGCTTTTTATTGCTTGCTTTATTGCTTCCTCAATCATAGCCAAATTTGGATTGAACCCGGTTTCCGGTATTCTTCCGATTGCCTTATTTAGTTCATAATCAGCCACGATATGCTGAGCGCTTCCAATGCGGTCCCAAAGTGGCGTATGCAGGTGCGTTAATATTAATTGTATCACGCAATGAGGGTCGCTTCCATGGTCACCGCCGAAAATATAATACAGTGACTTTTTATCCCGGGCGGATAGGTTCCGGGATATGGTCTCGTACCCCTTCGCGATTCCTTCATCGTCCAATCCGTCTATTATATCGCGGTCAGGATATGCCAACGCGATAAGGTACGGCACCGGGTTTTCCCCTGCAGTCCGTATCCACGCCATCAGCTGCGACACCGTTGGTTCAGATTCTCCGTTCTCCCAGTGTTGCACCGTTCTCCGTGTGATGTCCATTTCTGCCGCCATGTCCATCTGTGATTTTCCCCCGGCTTTCCTTGCCTGCTTTAGTGCTTCCGCTGTTGTTGTTAGCCTCATAATATACCCCCTTTCAATATTTACTCTTTAATTTTAGCAGAAATGAAAGGTGAAAAAACTTTCATGTTTTTTATTGAATTTTGAGAACTTTTTTAAGTTGTTTATGCTTCGAAAAATCTTTAAAATTGTAAAACAATTAAATGTGCAGAAAGGAGTCCTATATGATTAATTTTGTTCATCTATGCGGGTTTCTAATTCGTCAAAATTCAAGCTTCTACACGCTCCAATGCCCATCCGGGTTCTTTCCGTGCCGGTTTTCCGGCGTGGATCCCCCCGCGCTTTCTTCCGCCGTTGAAATTTTGGGCCATCTCGAAAATATCGAAACCGCCCGCCCGTTGTCGCTCGTCGTCTGTGTTGATGATTTTAATTTCTTGTAACTAAAAGCCGGGGAAACTTGCCCCGGCTTTCTGTTGTTATTGTTTTGTTATATCGATTGCTAGATTTGTTCCCGTTGCTGCCATTCCACTAATAACAATTGTTAGTGTAGACGATGGCTTTGTGCAATAATTCCGAATGATTCCGGATACTCCAAGGGATACAATATCCCCCGCCGCCTTTATGGTCTGAGATGCCGTCATTCCGGGAATTGCCACGCCGTCCTGATAGGCTGTCAACGTGATCGTTCCGGCTGCGCTGCCGCTCAGCGTTGCTCCGGCTGCTATGTCATAGTATCCGGGTCCCGTCAGGGTGATTCCATTGCCCTGCAGTTGATAGTTCTGCCCGTATCTTCGTACAACTGTAGCCGGTGCATATGTTCCGCCATCTGGCAACGATACAACGCTATTATTGATTGAATACAATGCACTTTTACAACTCATTTTCTCCTCCTTGGCTCCTCTGCCTGCATCATTTTGCCAACGCTGTCAAAATGGTTTAAATTGCGGCGCCGCATCCGCATCCACCGAACGGATTGGATCCACTGCAGTAGGTTGTTGCGTTAGGGTACCTCACTACCCCACACATAGCCGCCTGAAGCTGTAACTGGTTAACCTGTGCCTGCAGTGCTTCAATTTTATTCTGGGCGATTGCATCCAGAACTTTCTGCGTCTGTTCCGTGGTGTTGGCGTTAATTGCCGCGGTGTTAATTGCTCCGTTATAGTTAACGCCGTCAATTGCTCTTTGGGTCGTGCAGCAGCAGTCGGAAATTCGGTTCTGTGTCTCGTTGAAGTTCCTTAGGTTCTCATAACCGAGATTGCTTAATCCGTTCTGCAATCCCATATAATCCGCCTGAAGGCTGTCGTTCAGTCTTCCCACGCTGTTCTCCAGGCCGTTGAAGTTCATGGCGTTACAAAGTCCGGATTCCGTTACTGGCTCGCCTCCGCCGTTCTGGTTTCCTTTATTCCAGTAGCCTCCGCCCATCATTAACAAAATCAGCAAAGCGAAAATCCACATTCCGCCATTATTGCCACCAAAAGCGTTATTGTCTCGGTCGGTCACTGCCGCAATGTCTGCGAGTGTCATTTCTCCCATTTTTCTTTTCTCCTTTCAAAAAATAATTTAAATATGTTTAACTTGCAAGTTTAACCGACGATTATAATTTAAAAATTTGCAATATTTTTTAAATTGCTCAGGAATTCGTCAACGTCAATTCCTCGTTCTCTGCATATTCTCCGAACCATCTGTTCCGGGCTTGCTCCGTTACTGCTTAGCATGTTCAGCACTTTCCCCATCTGTGGCCCGCCTCTCATTGCCTGCCTTGCTTGTTCTATGATTTCCGGATTCAGTCCGGCGCTGTTCTGTTTCGGCTGATTTCTGAATATACTGCTCCCCATAATTCCGTATCTCCTCTCTGAACTGTTCGAACTCTTCCCGGGTTATGTAGTCGGATTCCTCTGCAGGTTCCGGTGTTTTCGCCTGTATTTCTTCGAATTTAAATTTTCGAATTGTTGGGAACCCGGCTCCATCCGTTGTTTTCAGGTAAAAAATATCTTCGTTCCCATCGAATAGGGCGGCGGAACTGTTTGGTGCCATTTGGTAGGCTTTCGCCCCTTCTTCTCCGGTTACTCGTGTTATTGATTCTTGCCTTATTGAATAATTTTGAAATTGATTGAATGGGCTATAATACACGTCTCCACCTCCTATCTCTTTTTTCAAAATCATTGTAAAAAAATAAACGGCAGTCACCCTTTCGGATTACTGCCGTTTTCTTCTTGCTTTATTCTCTTATTTCTTCCGGATTACTGCCGTATACGCTCCGCTTCCTTGGTGGTAGTATTGGGTCTAGCCTCTGCACTTCATCATATTTTTTTCTTAGTCTGGAAATGATGCGGTCGATTCCAGAAATTGAAATATTTAACTCCATCGCCTGCTTTACCCGGGACCATCCAGCCGCCCGGGTCCGGATAACAATCTCCTCCTCTTCGGTTAGGTTTGCCAGCTGGATAAATCGTTCTAAGACCAACTTGGTCCAGATTACTTCGTTCGTCATTACTTCAATCGGATCCTCACATAGATTTTTCGCTTCTCATAGCTTTTCTTTCTTTTCGGTCCGTAGTTCTTCGCGTTGACGTCGGAACCGCCTGCCGAATACCAAAGCGGAAACCCTTGTTTACTTTTGCCGGCGTAAACCATGGTGTGCGGCTTGTTTGCAAAACCGCAAATATCTCCCTTTTTCAGCTTTGCATATCTCCACGACTTTCGGGGATATGCAATTTTCGCCTTCTTCCGGATGATGGAGCTGCCGGACCCGTGAATCTTTGTATCAAGCCAAATATATTTACCTTTCGGCAGTACGCCGATAGATTGCAGCGCAAAAGAAACGTATGTAGCGCAATTCGTCCGTTTGTTCTTCAAGGCGCTCGCTAGGCTCTTGCAGGCGTGGTTCGCTGAATAGCGCACGTGCGCCTTAATCATCTTAGTGGCGTTGGTTTTCAGTGCCGCCAGCAGCTTATCCACCTTGGTGCTGGGTGCAACTTTCAGCAGCCGGACATATTTCTGCCCCTTGCTGTCCTTCCAGATGGTCCAGCCTTTAAGCGCCGGCACATAAACGTAATGCCCGTTAATCTTGGTCGCGTGGATTACTTTCCCGGGCTCCAGCGTTTTAATTTTTTTGGATTTGTAAGACGGCTTAACCCGCACCGGATCCGCCTTGATTGTCTTGTAATACCTATCAATTTTTCTACTTTTTGCCATTGTAAACCGCCTTCCCTTTTTTGTTAAAAACGGAATAGCCGTTTTTATCGGCGCATTTTTTAGCGTTGGCCAAGTCCTTAAACGCGCCTTTTTGCGTTTCCGGCTTGTTCCACGCTTTCCGGACACGGTAGATTTCTGCGCCGGATGCTGCCGGCTTTTTGGTTCCGTCGGAAAACTTGACGCCCATATATTTGCATATTCCTTTGGCGATTGCCTTGCCGTACTTGTCCGGGTGGTCCCTCAATGTGGCCAAATCAGCCTTGATGCTTCCCGTTTCCAGGATGCACGCCGGCATGTCCGTCCCGTTCAACTCGAACAAATCCGTGCGACGCTGCACGCCTCTCGACCTCATTCCAACGCCTTTTTTTACGGCGCTGTTTAACGTTTTGGCCAGCTTCTTCCCGCTTCCGGAAACATAAAGCGGCATGACGCCCTTCGGCGCTCCGGAATAATCACAATGGATGGAAACGTAAAGGGCGGCGCCCACTCTATTGGCCCACCGTACGTCTTCGATCATGTTTTTATTGTTTCCGTGATCGGCGTCGCTGATTACCTTGACGCCGGACGCCCTCAGATACTTCACGGCTGCTTTTGTGATTGGCAGCATTAACGCCGCCTCCGTGTACTGCTTCCCGCCGGACTTGTAGGCGCATCCACTGTCCCACGCTCCGTCCAGGCTCACGCCGTGGCCACACTGTACTGCAATAGTTTTCATTTTTCGCCTCCTACTCTTCGGCCTGCTGGTCGTCGCTGTCTTCTTCTTCGTCTTCCTCTTCGTTCAGTTCGTATTCCTGCACCTCGTCGTCCGTCAGCTCAATGTCCGGGCGCACGTTAAGGCCCAGCGCCTGCTTAAATGCCTGATTCAGACCAACGGCAGCCAATCCGGAAACGGCACCGGAAACAATTCCGGAATAGCTAAATCCCGAAACGATAACGCCGGAAATGGCGCCGATAATCAGCAGCGCCAGCGGGATCCACTTGTTATCCGTTGGCAAGAAATTCCGCATCACGTAACCAACGCAAAGGGAAAGTGCCACGATACACGGCACGAAAAAATCAGAAATAAAGTTAATGTCCATAGTTTTATACCTCCTTAAATAAAAAGCACCGTCAGCGGGCATTCTGTGCCCTTCTGCGGTGTGTTCTGTCTTATTGTTCGATTAAATGGTTTGTTAAGTCTGTTTTTGCTTTCTTCATGGCCTCGACGTCGTTGCCATCGATGCCATGGGCCAGCAGTGCCAGCAGTGCCCGTTGGGTAATTTTGTTACCCTCTTCCAGCCGCTGCATTCCGGTGTCCAGGTCGTTCAGCCTGTTATAATCATTTACGGCTTTCCGTTCCAGTTCCGCAATGCGGTGGTCCTGGGTTTCCCCGGGTTTCCGAAAATGTTTATAAATCCGAATCAGCACGCCGGCAGCAGCGGAAATGGACACGATGGCACCGGCCACCCATAGCACCCCCGCCGGGGTAATAATAATTTGCGTATTCACTTAATCACCTCCTTTCTCTTCTAGAGCTGTTTTTCTGATTTCATTCTTGCTCCTTTCATTTTTTCAAATAAAAAACCGCCTTTCGGCGGTCAACTAACTTATTCATCTTCTAACAGCCTTTTTTCTACGGCTTTCCATATGTATTCACTCATGCTTTCGCCTTTTTCCTTGGCTTTCGCTTTTACGATATCTTTCTTTCCTTTGGCAACCATGATATTGATATGGTCATAATTTTTTCGGTTGTATTCGTTTTGGTATTTTATTTGGTCAAACTTTTTTTCGCTTGTCATTTTTCCCGTTCCTGTTATAATAATTATAGGTTTTGGGGGTGCCAGTGGCAAGCCTGACACCCTTGTTGATTCAGAAGTTCAGCTTTTCAAGCTGGGCTTCTTTTTTTATTCTTCTTCTCTTTGATTTGCTCCGACGATTCTTCGGATTAATTCCAGAATTTCGTGTTCGCTGTGCCCTTTTTCATCGCACCATTCAATAACTTCCTTGATTTCTTTTTTGTCCATCTCGTCCATGATAACCTCCTTTCTATGCTTGCCCATTACTCGCTGATTCGTTTCCTTATCAACTGTCTATATTATATATCATATTAAGTAATATGTAAAGCTTATTTCAAAATATTTTGAGAAAATTATGAATCCTACGCTCCGCCGCCCGGTTGCGCGCCGGTGCCGCTACCGCGGGAAAGGGCGGGGCTTGTTGGCGTGGCTCGACGGAAGACAAAGGCTTTGCCGGGAGGGCGACGCCAACATGGGCACCGGCAGCGCGGGAAATGGCGGAGCTTGTTGGCGTGGCCCGACGAAGGATTAAGGCTCTGCCGGCAGGGCGA
>ERZ1034973.429-NODE-429-length-30023-cov-12.999967_pt1 | contig 30023 bp, 24 predicted proteins | sample MGYA00520686_ERZ1034973 | MGnify/ENA primary metagenome ERZ1034973 (study PRJEB33766, sample SAMN09781775) | gut metagenome | biome: gut microbiome | host: Homo sapiens | place: Madagascar | study: EMG produced TPA metagenomics assembly of the PRJNA485056 data...
TTCTGTTTGTAATCAACTTTCCCCCTCACACGGGAATTTCAAAAAACTATTGAGGCGGTCGTCTCGCAGTTCCATCTATGCTAAAAATGTTTGGTTTTTACGAAAGAAATAATCAAAAAATTTATCTTTTAATTCCGAATATTTTCCATGAGGGATCGGAATCTGTATGCCATCTGTCATGGTGATGGTCTTACTGGAAATATTCTGCACATAATCCATATTGATGAGATAGGACCTGTGGCAGCGGACAAATTGTTCGTAATCTTTCAACTGTTCGCACAGATCATCCAATCTGCCGATACTGTCCAGTACTTCTCCGTCCTTGCGGTGGAACAAAAGTGTCCGTCCCATCACCTCACAATATTGCAACCGGTCAAGATTCAGTCTGGTGATTCCGGTTCTGCTGCGCAGGATCAAGCTGTTTTCCTTATCTTTGTGGCATTCCGAAAGTACAGAATCCATCAGGCGGTAAAAACTTTCCTGCCAGATAGGCTTCAACTGGTAGAAATAAGCGCCTACCGAATAAGAATCCACAGCATACTCTGCTGAAGATGTCAGATAGATAATCTTTACCGAAGTATCATACTGCCGGATTTCCATGGCCGTACTGATACCGTTCTGCGCAGGCATCAGCACATCTAGAAAAATAATATCCAGCCTCGTTCCTCTCTCCACTTCCGTCAGCAGCTCCAGCGGACTGTTAAATGAGGCATACATAATATCCTGATTCCGTTCTACCCGATACTTGTCCATCAGCGCACCAAGTTCTCTCAGTACCGACAGATCATCATCACAAAATGCTATTTTTATCATAGGTTTTCTTTCTCAGTTTCCAAACTCATCTGTAATTTCCATGACAATTATACGCACACTTGAAGCTTTCAGTCAAACAATATTTCCTCCACTGTTACGAATTGGAATCCACGTTTCTGCAAAACATCCACCACTTCCAGTGCAGCAGTCACAGAAGTATCATAATAATCGTGCATTAAAATAATATCACCGTCTCCGGCATTTTCCACCACTTTTGCCGCAATACACTCTGCATTGTGGGAGCACCAGTCCAGTGGATCAATATTCCACAGCACCGGGAACATATTTAATTCTTTTTCAAAACTTTTGTCCCAGCTTCCATAGGGCGGACGAACGAAGCTCACCTTTTCCCCGGTAATATTTTCCAGGATCTCATTGGTCTTTACCAGTTCCTCCCGGAACGTTTCCCTGTTTCCGGAGGTGAGTTGGATATGACTGTACGTATGGTTTCCGATCAGATGTCCTTCCTCCTGTTCTCTCCGGATAATATTGGGATAATTCTGTGCGTTCTCCCCGGTCACAAAAAAAGTTGCCACCACATTTCGTTCTTTTAAACCATCCAAAAGCTGTTCTGTATACCTCGGATGCGGACCGTCATCAAACGTCAGCGCAATCTTTTTCGCCACATCTTCCTCTCCGGTGATCTTCCCGGTCGATACTTCCTGCGAAGCAGGTGCTGTAGTATCCTGACGTTTTCCTCCGGCCCACAGGCATAACATTCCCATGATCATATCAAAAACCAGAATTCCCACCAGCGTTTTTTTCATTTTCATCCATCCGCTTACTGCTTTCACAGAAAATATATGCATCCGGACAAACGGCAATTCCTCGCAGCAAAAAAGGAACTTCGGAGCACAAAACTCCAAAGTTCCTTTCTGTTCTATGTCTGTCATCAAATCTTGAATACAGAAATCTCGTTCTTGAGACCTTCCATATTCTCATCCAGTACACTTGCCGTATTGCTCAGCTTCTCTACATGCTCAAGCAACTTATTAGCCACATCATTAACAGTCTCGGCACTTCCCGCAGTCTCTTCGATGATATCCGAAATATTCTTCACTGCTGCTACCGCTGCACTACGTTCGCCATCAGCCTTTTCTGTACTTGCTGCAATATCCTTCAATCCCTCGATCAGCTGCCCCATACGAGCCTGCATCTCACGGAATACTGCAATTACCTCGTCCACTGCCTTGGTCTGAAGCTCTACCATCGCCTGTGCCTGGCTTGCGCTGTCTACACTGTTCTGCGTCTGTGCAGTAATGTTCGCAACATTATTGCTGATCTCACCGGCCGCCTTGGCGGAATCATCTGCCAGCTTGCGGATCTCTTCCGCTACCACAGCGAAACCTCTTCCGGCCTCTCCCGCTCTGGCTGCCTCAATGGAAGCATTCAGGGACAGCAGATTGGTCTGCTCCGTGATCTCCGTGATCGTACCGACAAAGCTGTTGATGATCGCGGATTCCTTACGAAGAGATTCGATACTGTCACTTACCTTTGCAGTCATCTTGGTCGTCTCACCGGCTCTGTCACCCAGTACCTGTACAATCTCCATTCCTTTGTTGATCATACCCTCGGTCTCATCCACCAGTTTCTCAACACGTTCTACCACGCGGCTTACTTCCTGCATTTCATTGGAGAGGACATCTGTCTTCTCCACACATTCCTGCGCATGTCTGGACTGTTCTTCCATGCCTTCGTTGATCTCTCCGATGGCTCTGGTAATATCCTGGGAATACTCATGGATCAATTCGGAAGCCTGTCCTACATTCTGTGCGGATATTTCCAGTTCTCCGGTGGCATTGCTTACCTGATTTACCAGCTTCTTGGTATTCGTGATCATATTGGTCGCAGATCCTGCCAGATCCTGGAACTCATCATGTCCCTTGGCAGATACCGTCACGGTCAGATCGCCCTGTGCCACATCACCGAACTTTCTGGAGATGCGTTTCATGTTATTCTCAATACCGGCAGTAATAAAGATACCCACGATCACCACGATCACACATGCCAGGAGCACCAGTCCAATGGTCATATTACGGATCTCCATAGCCTGGCTGGTCACCACACGCATAGGCACCAGTGCACAGGTGGTAAAGTCCACTTCCGCACTGCGGCTATAGATAAAGAGGTACTTTTCTCCACGGAACTCCACTTCCGCAGTGCCGGAATCCGATACTGCCTGCTCCATTACCTCATTATAAAACTCCTGATCAACGAACACAGTCTCATCCTCAGCCAGAGTACTCTCTTCACCGTCTTCGAGCTGCTCCACTACCAGTTCTCTTCCACCCGGAGTGATAAATCCAATGATACTGTCATCACCGATATCGATCTCCTTCAAAAAGTTCGTAATAGCCAAAGGCTTCATGTCAATAACAACGCAGGCATTGTTAGACTGGCTCATCATCTGGAAAGACAATATGTAGTCCTGCTGTGTCTCTTTTACCTTTTCATCCAGCACCGGATGGCTGTCGATCCACTGTGGGATGCTTCTTCTGCCTTCGCCGGAAGCTACCGACTCCTTATATTCATCCAGGAATCCATCCACACCGGAAGAAAGCTTGGTAGACAAAAGTCCCACACCTTCCTTGGGAATAATGTGCATATGACTGATGAACGGATTCGACGTCTGCACCGATAAAAGATTCGACTTCGTAGCTGTCAGGAAGTTCAGCTTGTCTACCGGATTGTCCTCGAACATTCCCAGGAAATATTTCCGAAGATCATCGTCATACGCATACTTTAAGCCCTCGGAACGGATAAAATCACAAGTCATCTCCAGATATTCCGTTGCCATGCGCACAGTCTGTAACGTGGAATCTGTATATTTCTCACTTAAGCCTTCCGCAGACTTCTGGTATGCCGAAATGCCGATAATGATCATGAACACGATCGGAACCAGGAAACATACTACGATCTTATTGCGTATACTGAACAGTTTGGAGCTTTTCCCACTCCTGCCGGATGTCTTCTTCGGTGTCTTTGTCTTTACAGCCTTCTCCTTCGGTACTTTTGTTACCTTTTTCTCAGGTTTTGGCTTCTTTTTGGAAGCTTTCTCTTTTTTCCCCGCAAAAAGAGATTTTTTTGTTTTCTCAACATTCGTACTCATACAATATCCTCCGGTACATGTAATCATATTAAGAAGTATACCATGCTTTTTGCTATAATGAAACAGCATTTTATGCGTTTTGTTATACTTTTTTGCGCAATTTTAACAAAAATCCATCTTTTTTAAGAATGTTTCTGTGAATTTTACCTGCTCCGCCAGATTCAATATCTGAATCTGTAATTCCTGCCGCCGGTGCAGATCATCCCATGCTCGCAGCTGTCCGGTCAGTATCCTGTTTCCCACCAGTGCAGCACCACTAAGTGCCGTGTTGCCGCCGGTCACGGTACGATCTGTAAGTTCCTTCGGAAGCAGTCCGATGGCTGCAGCTGCCTTCGGATCCAGGTAATAGCCAAAGCCTCCTGCCAGCACTACCTTGGAAATATCCGAAAATCTGATTCCATAGCTTTCCGTCAGGATCTCTATGCCTGCGGCAATGGCTCCCTTCGCCAGTTGTACCGCACGCACGGCTTCTTTCGTGACAAGTACATCTCCGATACGGATCCCCTTCGTAAAATAGGGTTCCTTTAACAGTCCCTGCCGATCCATCAATCCCTCTTCCAAAAGCTTTTGTAACAATTTCACCATATCCGCGCCCCAGATACCACGGTTTGCCCCGCCCTCGAAGGCAGGTCCGGCCGCCGTGGCACAGGCATACAGCTTCTGTCTGTTACCCAGCGCCATCTCACCGTTGGTACCCAGATCGATGAGCAGCATGGGCTCCTCCTGCTCCAACATTTGACAGGCCAGTATTCCTGCTATGATGTCCCCGCCGACAAAAGCAGACAATCCGGGAATGATATGACAGGAAATGCCTGCGATCTGCGTGTCCACAGCTCCGCAATGACTTACCTGAAAAGGTGCCCTGCCCAGCTCTGCCGGATCCCAGCCCATCAGCAGATAGGTCATAGTGGTATTCGCCGCAATGACCATCTGTATAGACTCCTTCTCCCGTATTTTTTTGGAAAAACGCTGCGCTCCCTTTTCAATGAGGTCCAGGACTTTTTTCTGCATATCTGCAGCTTTCCCCGGATCCCTTGCCGCCTCTATCCGTGAGAGTACATCGGCACCGTAGCTGACCTGTGGATTCACACTCGGAAAACTGTCCACTACTTTACCGTCTGCATCATAGAGCTGCATAGCAATGGTAGTCGTTCCGATATCCACTGTCATCAGCCGGATATCTTCCGTATTCTGCAATGATAACGGAGGAAGCTCCAGCTTTTCTGTCACCACCTGCATCCCCCGGATCACTCCGGGGCATCTGCCGCAGCCGGTGCAGATCAGACATCTGGTTCCCTTTTTTCCTGTAAGACTGCTGGTTGTATTATACAAACTGATTCCTCTCTTCATTGTAATGATAATCGATGGATGCCAGCTTATCCCTGATCTCCTGTTCCTTCACATCAAGATCATCGCAGAGCTGCTCCAGGCTTCCGTAGTAGTCACGGAGTTTCAGATTGATAAAGCTTAATAACATGACCGGATCCTGTGGTATCATAAAAAACCTCGCTTTTAAAATATTATTACTATAACATCTTAAACGAAAAAAGCGAAAATGACAAGTCTGCCACTTTCGCTTTTCGTATTACTGTTTATTTATTTTTAGAGCCTTTCTCACATTTGGCGGAAAGCTTATCGTCCTCTACGGTAATGACGATGGTATCGCCCTCCTCCACCTGATCTGCCAGGATCATCTTGGCAGCCAGGGTCTCCACATACTTCTGAATATAACGTTTCAGAGGTCGTGCACCATAGACCGGATCATACGCGTTATCCACGATGTACTGCATAGCCTCGTCCGACAAACGGATCGTCAACTGCTTATCCTCCAGACGCTTGTTCAGATCGGCAATGATCAGATGAATGATACCGCCGATATTATCTTTGGTCAGAGGCTTGAACAGGATCGTCTCATCCAGACGGTTCAGAAATTCCGGACGGAAATGAGCACGCAGATCGTTCATGACTGCTGCCTCTGCCTCCGGCTTGATGGTGCCGTCTTCGTTGATACCGTCCAACAGATAGCTTGCGCCGATGTTGGAGGTCATGATCAGAATCGTATTCTTGAAATCTACGGTACGACCCTGAGAATCGGTGATACGACCATCATCCAGTACCTGTAACAGTACATTGAATACATCCGGATGTGCCTTTTCGATCTCATCAAACAATACCACGCTGTAAGGTTTTCTCCGGACAGCTTCGGTCAGCTGACCGCCCTCTTCGTATCCTACGTATCCGGGAGGTGCACCGATCAGACGGGAGACAGAATATTTCTCCATGTATTCACTCATATCGATACGAACCATGTTGTTCTCGTCGTCAAACAGTGCTGCTGCCAGGCTCTTCGCCAGCTCCGTCTTACCTACACCGGTAGGTCCTAAGAACAGGAAGGAACCTATGGGCTTGCTGGGATCCTTGATACCGGCTTTGGAACGGATGATGGCTTCGGTAACCTTGGTCACGCCTTCGTCCTGTCCAACTACACGTTTGTGCAATTCTTCGTCGAGGTGAAGGGTCTTGTTACGCTCACTCTCGGTCAGTTTGGCTACCGGGATACCGGTCCAGCGGGAAATGATCCTTGCGATCTCTTCCTCAGACACCTTTTCATGTACCAGCGACATATCCGATTCGCCGACCTTATTTTCCTCCTGCTCCAGCTGTTTCTCCAGTGCAGGAAGTTCGCTGTATTTTAATCTGCCCGCTTTCTCATAGTCTCCTTCCCGCTCTGCGATCTGGATCTCATTGTTGATACGGTCTCTGTCCTCACGCAGCTTGGAAAGCTTATCTACGGATGCCTTCTCGTTATCCCACTGTGCTTTTCTCGTATTGAACTGATCCTTTAACTCTGCCAGTTCCTTCTGCAGATCAGCCAGACGTTCCTTACTGATCCGGTCATCCTCTTTTTTCAGAGCAGTCTCCTCGATCTCCAGCTGTGTCACCTTACGTTGCAGTTCATCCAGCTCCGTAGGCATACTGTCCATCTCGGTCTTGATCAGGGCGCAGGCTTCATCCACCAGGTCGATCGCCTTATCCGGCAGGAATCTGTCGGTGATATAACGGTTGGAAAGTACCGCTGCACTTACCAGCGCATTATCCATGATCTTAACACCATGATATACTTCGTAACGATCCTTCAGTCCACGCAGGATAGAAATCGTGTCCTCCACAGTAGGTTCTTCTACCATAACCGGCTGGAAACGCCGTTCCAAAGCGGCATCTTTTTCAATATACTGTCTGTATTCATCCAGTGTGGTAGCACCGATACAGTGCAGTTCACCACGGGCCAGCATAGGTTTTAACATATTGCCTGCATCCAGAGCGCCATCTGTCTTACCGGCACCAACAATGGTATGCAGCTCATCAATGAACAGAATGATCTGTCCGTCGCTGTTCTTCACATCATCCAGTACGGCTTTCAGACGTTCCTCAAATTCACCTCTGTATTTTGCGCCGGCTACCAGTGCACCCATATCCAATGCGAAAATCTTCTTATCCTTCAGTCCCTGCGGTACATCACCTTTTACAATACGTTGTGCCAGCCCTTCCACCACGGCGGTCTTACCGACACCGGGTTCACCGATCAATACAGGGTTGTTCTTCGTTTTACGGGACAGGATACGTACCACGTTACGGATCTCACTGTCTCGTCCGATGACAGGATCCAGCTTCTGGTTTCTCGCTTTCTCCACCAGATCCTGACCGTATTTTTCCAAAGTATCATAAGTAGCCTCCGGATTGTCACTGGTAACTCTCTGGTTGCCTCTTACGGTAGACAGAGCCTGTAAAAAACGCTCTCTTGTGATGCCGTATTCCTTCCAGATCTCGGCGATCTCCTTGTTGGGATTCCTGATCATGGCAAGGAACAGATGCTCAACGGAGACATATTCATCTCCCATCTGCTTTGCCTCATCTGATGCGCTGACCAGTACCTTGTTTAGATACTGACCGACATAAGGCTGACCGCCCTGCACCTTTACTCTTTTCTCCAAAGCCTGTTTTGCACGGTTTACAAAGTGATCCTTTTGGATCTCCATCTTTTCCACAAGCTTTAAGATCAGACTGTCATCCAACGTCAGCAGACTGTACAGCAGATGCTCCTGCTCGATCTCCTGGTTGCCATATTCCATGGCGAGCTTCTCACAGCCGTTGACGGCTTCTATGGATTTCTGTGTAAATTTATCAATATTCATAATCGTTCGCCTCCTCACATAAGGTTATGCAATTTTGTTTATCTGGTTAATTTCTTAGACGATGAGCTGCTTTCGTTTGAATCCTTACCTTCAAATTTCTTTTAGCGTTCCTTCGTCAAACAGATGTCACGATCTCAAAATCTCTCTTGTTTCATCTGTTCTATAGTTAATATAACACATAGCGTAAGAAAATCAATTAAGAAAGTATAAACTTTATATAGAATCTTTCGAAAATGCATAATTTCCCCTTTGCATTTTCCATGATGCAATTGATCGATACACTTTCACAACAGGTGTGCATGATTATAAAGAGAGATCAGTCATGGGTCTATACAGAAAAATCTTGTTTTCTGATCCCCTTTTCCGCCATAATGTCACTCCAGAAGATTCACTTTTGGTCTATAGAAAAAAATGGCGCTGCCACCGCATTCCATCTGCTCATAAAGCAGAATGCAACACAGTGGCGGCGCCATTTTTCATCATTTGTTATTCCTATCCGGCTACAAAGGTCAGACCTATTTTGCTGTAACGCCCTTTACTTCATAGCCGGCGTCGGTCACAGCCCTGGTCAATACCTCATCTGACACATCGGAAGCCAGTTCCACGGTAGCGTTTTTCTGCTCAAGGCTCATGGTAACGGCTTTCACGCCTTCTACTGCCTCCAGTGCCTTCTGTACGGTTCCGGTGCAGTGGTTGCACATCATTCCTTCGATACTGATTACTTTTGTCATTGTGTTTGTCCTCTCTTTCTCCTGCTTTACATCTTGTCTGTTATTTTGCTCTGCGGGAGCTTTCAGTATGCACTGTTCTTCCTCCGCAGCTGCATGCGTTGTCTCGATTTCCTTATGGGTTACTTCCGGTGCTTCCTTTTTCAGCGGGGTAAATCCACTCTTAAAGCCTCTCAGCCGCAGGGCATTTCCCACGACAAAGATACTGCTTAAGCTCATGGCCGCCGCGCCGAACATGGGATTCAGCCGGATCTGGAACGCCGGATACAACACACCGGCTGCCAGAGGGATGCCGATGCAGTTGTAGAAAAATGCCCAGAACAGGTTTTCCTTAATATTGCGGATCACGGCACGGCTCAGCTTCATGGCAGTCACCGCATCCCGAAGATCGTTTTTCATCAGGATAATGTCAGCACTCTCCATGGCGACATCGGTACCTGCGCCGATGGCCATACCCACATCTGCTGCCGCCAGTGCGGGAGCATCGTTGATACCGTCACCGATCATTGCCACCTTGTGTCCCTGACGCTTTAACTCACTGACCTTTTTCTCCTTATCCTGCGGCAGTACCTCTGCCACGACTTCGGAGATCCCCAGCTTCTGCCGTACGGCTTCCGCGGTGCGGCGGTTGTCTCCGGTCAGCATGATGACTCTGACGCCCATTTTCTCCCATGCGTTGATCGCTTCATAGGAGGTGGCTTTGACAGTATCTGATACACCGATGATGCCTAAGAATCTTCCTTCCTGCGCCACCAGAAGCGGTGTCATGCCTCCGTCTGCCATCCGGTTCAGACCTTCTGCGGCTCCCTGCGGCAGTGTGATATTCTTCTCCTGTAAAAATGCAAGATTACCTACATAGAACTTTGTGCCTGCCGGGAATGTCACACTGTCTGCATCTGATCTTGCAATTCCGGTTGCCGGATTCTGTTCTGCGATCTTGCCTGAATTTTCCGGTACATCCGCAGTACTATCCCTTTTCCCTGCATAAAATACCGCCGTAGGACCGTCATTTTTTGCTGCTTCCACTGCCCGGAAATCTGCTGCCAGCGCACCTTCCACACCACGCCCGAAGGTTGCCTTGAAATCCACGATCTCCGGAATTGTCAGTTGGAAGCTTTCCGCATATTCCACTACCGCCTCTGCCAGCGGATGCTCACTCTTTTTCTCCAGTGCCGCCGCGATCTGCATCATGGCATCCGCAGGAAAATCACTCTGATAACCGCCTACTTCTTCTACTTTTAACTTGCCGCTTGTGATGGTTCCGGTCTTGTCCAGTACCACGGTGTCGATCTCCTTAGCCTGCTGTAAGGCTTCCCCGGTCTTGATCAGGATGCCATTACCTGCTCCTACGCCGGTCCCTACCATGATAGCCACCGGAGTTGCCAGTCCCAGCGCGCAGGGACAGGAAATCACCAGTACGGCAATGGCTGTAGAAATGGCAAATTCCGCGGTAGCACCGCTTATCAGCCACACGATCAGGGTGATCAGGGAAATGGTCATGACCGTAGGCACAAATACTCCTGCCACTTTATCTGCCAGCTGTACAATCGGAGCCTTGCTGGCGCTTGCTTCCTCCACCAGGCGGATGATCTGTGCCAGCGTCGTATCATCGCCGACACGGTCCGCACGACATTTTAAGAAACCTGCTTTGTTCACGGTAGCAGAGACCACATGGTCACCCGCCTGCTTCTCCACAGGGACACTCTCACCGGTGATGGCTGCTTCGTCCACACTGGAGTTACCCTCCAGCACGATGCCGTCCACCGGTACCAGACTTCCGGGCTTTACCAGGAAAATGTCGCCCTTTTGCAAACTCTCCGTAGGCACTTCCTTCTCCTGTCCGTCCTCGGTTACAAAGATCGCCACCTTGGGAGCCAGATTCATCAGCTTGGTAATAGCCTCACTGGTCTTGCCCTTGGAACGGCTCTCCAGATATTTTCCGACCGTGATCAGGGTCAGGATCGTACCGGAGGATTCAAAATACAGATCGTGTGAATAATGCTCTACTACTGCCATGTCACCGTAGCCTAAGCCATAGCTGATCCGGTACATGGCGAAAATGCCGTACACAAGCGCCGCGCCGGATCCTAAGGCGATCAGGCTGTCCATGTTCGGGCTGCGGTGCGCCAGGGTTTTAAATCCTACGGAGAAAAACTTCCGGTTCACATACAGAATCGGCAACAACAGTAAAAACTGTGTCAATGCAAAATTCATGGCGTTGGCATTGCCGTGCATGGTATTCACGATAAATGCAGGAACCGGAATCCCGAACCATTCTTTGAACATGTGGTGCATGGACACATACATTAACGGGATCAGGAACCCGATGGAGATTCCAAGCCGCCATTTCATGGCTCTTGCGTCCGCATCCAGCTTCTGCTGCAATTCCTGCTTGCCGTCGACTACGGACCTTCCTGTACTTCCCGCATTCCCGGAAGTGCTCCGCCCGCCTGCACCTGCCGCACTGCCTTCGGTCATTACCGAAGCACCGTAGCCTGCTTTCACCACAGCATCAATGATTTCCGTCGAAGTGATCTTCGTCTCGTCATAGGTCACATCCATGGTCTCTGTCAGTAGATTCACGGATGCTTTTTCCACATTTTCCAATTTATTGACTGCCTTTTCCACATGCGAAGAGCATGCGGAGCAGGACATTCCCGTAACATGATATCTTTCCTTCATAAAAATAACCCTGCCTTTCCATAACCTGCAAAGTTTCTGTTATTTTCAGTGCCTTAACGCACGAATTTACAGTTTTATCTGCAGTCATGCCTTTACTTATTTCAATTTTTTCACCAGATCCACTGCTTCCTCTACGATAGCAGTATTTCCCTTCCGGATCTCTTCCACCACGCAGGTCTCCATATGCTCCTTCAGGATTGCATAGCCAAAAGCCTGCAGCGCGCTCTCCACCGCAGCCACCTGCGTCAGGATGTCTCCGCAGTATCGGTTTTCTTCCAACATCCGGCTGATACCGTTCAGTTGTCCCGTCATGCGGCTTAAACGGTTCTGTAATTGTTTTCTTTCTTTTTCAGAGCGAGGTGTTGCTTTCTGATGACAATGACAGCATTCCATACCCTTCTCTTCTAATTTTTCTTTTAATTGTTCTGCCATACTTTCTCCCATTCTGAAGCCGGTTCCTGCAATTTTTTCTACATGCCCACATATTCTTTATTGTCCTCTGATCACATAACAGCGTTCAATGTATATAGAAGGACTAATTGTTGCAGCTATATAAAATACCCCACAGGGGTATCTTGTATAGTTACAAGATATACCCCCACAGGGTATTTGTCAAGAGGCACTTTCTAATTCCTGCCAGTTCATCTCTGACCAAAACAGATCCTTACGATCTGCATCTTCATGATTCTGTCGCCGGTTCTGGCGAGGAAGCGGAATAATCCGCTGACGGAAGGGTCTCGAAGATCATTATAGCCCAGCATATAGCCACGGCTTGTGACCTGCAATCTGCTGTCCCACGTGGAAAGCTCACTTTTCGCATCCGAAACCGCAAAATACGCGCCCACATCCTGAATTTTAGCGCTCCTGAGCCATGTCTTTGCTATCATCTTAACCGCTGTCCGGTTCGCCGCGTCAAATACCAGCACACCACCGGGAAAACTGTCAGCCATTGCCTGTACCAGCGTCTTGACTTGCTCCGTCAAAAAATAATAGAATACTCCGGAGGCAAAGAAAATCGCCCCTTCGGACGCGTCGATTTTGGTAAACCATTCCGTATCATTCAAATTGCAGGGAATATTTTCCTCACGGTCTCCGGCTGGCAGTATTTGGTTTCGTACAGCGATAACATCCGGAAAATCCAGATTGTAAATTTTACAGTTGCCATTGTCACAGGCTCTGCCGGTACTATCAAGTCCACAGCCCAAATTGACCACCGCCGCATCGGGATGGTCTGCCAGGTAATTTTGTACCTCCCACGCAAGGTCATTCTGCCGCATGGCAACCTCCAGCGAACCGAAACGCTGCATCAGACCGTGGGATTTTTTCTCCACCTGTGAAAAGTCATAGTCGATCTGATCGATCAGGTGTACCGCCATCTCGTCCCGATAGAGGTTCGGATACAACTCCGAGCATAGCTTTCGGGAATAAAGCGGGATGATCAGCGTCTCCTGTACGGTGTTCTTCTCAATCTTGTATTTCATGGACATCTCTCACTTTCTTGCATTTTTGCCATTTCTTTTTCGTTAGTTTTGTCTAACCACTGTATATAGTTGTGCGGTTAGCTTGTGCTAACTTGCATATCTTAGAAAAGCCGCATTACTGCGGCCTTTCAGCTGACTGTTTTTGGTTTTCGTTTATATTATACTGAACTTATTTCTGTTTTGCAAGGTAGATTTCCTAATGCTTTTTTATCCGTGCTTTCTCTGAAGTAAGATTCCCATGGTAATCAGAAGAATTCCCCCGAAAAGTAACATGATTTCCATTACATAAGCTGTAATGTCTTCTCCCGTCTTCGGTACTACGTCCAATTCCTGCGTAACTGCCTGTGTTGTAGCCGGCTGTGCATCAGAACTGTTGTTATCGTTTCCTTTAGAATCCTCGTGAGAGCTTCCACCGGTACTGGTACCTGCGGTCGTCTTTTCCTTTTTCACAATGACATAGGTAGAAAACTGATTGGTCTCGAAGGTGACTTTTCCATCGATCACTTTCGTAGGCAATGCAGTGGTAGTTCCGTTATGATCTCTCACTACCACGTAGTCATAATTTGCATCGTAATTGTTGATTCCAAGACTTAAGGTTATCGGATTGGTAAATTCCGTAATCTTTGTTTCCCAGTTCGTGCCATCCCCTTTGGCTACGATCTGGTTCAGATCCAGTTCCACTGCCTGCGCCGATACCGCTCCGGCCACTTTCTGCTGTGCCGCCGTCATATCGTATCCGGTACTGTCGGCAACTGTCAGCTGAAGATTACCGCTTCCTGCTGCATTGGCGCCGTTGCTGATGGATGCGGAAGTCACTTCCTTTGCTGCCGAAGTGTCCACCGTGTCCTCCGCTTTTTCAAAGATTCCTTTAAAATGGATCTGGGTATTTGGCATCGTAAAAGTAAACGTAGAAACATCCTTTGCCGCTTTAAGTTTTTCCCCATTTAATGAAACATTCGTTAACTGGTATCCGTAATCCGGCTTCAATTCCACGGTAACCTTATCCCCCGGCTGCACCACCAGATTCCCGCCTCTGTTGTCTCCTGCATTGTTTCCATAAGAATCATTGGTATTGGGTGCAGCATCATTTATTTGAATGATCCGGGCCGTCCCATGCTCCAGATAAGCATCCTCTCCGTAGGTTATCGAATCATATCCCCATGTTATTGTAATTCTCTCTTTGTCTACCTGAAGGGAGTGGATTCCTTTTTCCGTCCATGTCACCGCATTTTCCTGTGAACTTCCGGCTCCCTGAATCATGTATTTTCCTGAACCGCTGTTAAGTACATATACTTTTACCGTGTCCACAGAATCGTCCACTCTGTATTCTGCTCCATCCACGGAAATTTTGTTTTCCCCGATCCATTCTTGCAAAGTCTTATAGGTATTTTCAATTCCTATATAGATTTCGATATTATTATTTTTCCATGTGGCATAATCGTTTGGAGAGATACCGTCACCTTCTAATCGAAAACAGATATTGTTTCCCGTTCCCGGATTCGGTCCGGGTACATTTCCTCCCGCTGCTTCGAACATGGGTTCAAATTTCAGATCCACATTTTCTACCTTGGTTTGATAAATATACGAAGCACCATTGTAGGTCATGCTTGCATCTGCGATGCTCTGACCATTCACCATAAAGCTTCTCAGGACGCAATCCTTATCCGGTGTCAGTGTTATGGTAAGCTCTTTTCCTGCTGCCACAGTTACCTGTGCAGCATCCCCCTGTAATCCGGCCCCTTCTATTTTCATACTACCGGCAGCATATTGGAATACACCATTCTGCGCACTGTTCCACTGTGCATGGCTATCCGCACCCACCGTATATGTCTGGCTGTTGTCCTCTGCTCTTACATGAAATTCCGGCAAAGCCACCAATATCAACACCATTAAAAGTAAAAAACCAAATATCGTTCTCCTACTTTTGTACATCAGTGCAAGTCCTCCTTTTATAATATACTTATATATATTCATAGGATACCTGCCTTTTTCAAGTTGACATTTGTCTCAACCTGCCAAATCCACGCATTTTCTGCGTTCATGGGTATCACAATGCCAATCCGTCTCTTATACCCACGCTTTCTCTGCTCCGTGGGTATCACATCGTCAATCCGTCTCTTATACCCGCGCTTTCTCTGCTCCGTGGGTATCACATCGTCAATCCGTCTCTCATACCCGCACAACACACGCCGCAAGGCGCACGATAAAAAAGAATCTCGCTTGCGAGATTCTCCGCCTGCGGCGGGTCGTTTTTGCGACATATTTCATAACCGCCGCAGTGCGATCCCTACGGAGCTTTTTTAATTCATAGGAAGAAATTTCCTATGAATTAAAAAAGCACAGTCCCTCACAGGGCTGTGCCTTTCTCATTCTCTCGCTATTTCTTATCTTCTTCCCAGTTATAGTAAAACTGGATCAGTCCGATGCGGCTCCTGGTACCGGTCTTCTCATTTAATGCAGCGATATGTCGATACAACATCGCGCGTGAGACAAAGAGGCTGTCGGCGATCTCCTGCATTCCATCATCGGACAACAGCAGAAGCTGCAGCACTTCCTGCTCCCGTTCCGTCAGATCAAAAGATTCTGCAAATCTCTCCAGCCGACTCTGACCGGCGGACATTTCATGATTTTCCATTGCTTCGGGAGCCTTTACAATCTGCGTACAACTATAATACCACAACAGTGCCACACTGATCAGTACAAACAATACCAGTGCCAGTACTGCCGTCAGGATATGATTTTCTCCATTCAGCAGGCTTACGGAAGCTACTCCTGTGATCACAGCGCCCAGATTGTTCGCCGCTCTTCCTATACCTGCCCATAGCCTGCCATCCTGCATGCGATAGGACAGCTGGATAAATCCGTTTGTGAAAAACACCACGAAAAATCCCGCAGACACATAGAAGATCAACAGTCCCGGCAGAAACGGTCCGCCGCTTTCGATGATCAGCACACAGATAGTCGACAGGATCGTCACCGCATACATGATCAGTCCACGATATCTTCCGTTATTCAGATCAAACAATACTCCTGCCAGCAATCCGCTGAGTGCTAAGAACAGTCTCGGCCACTGACCGATATCCATGGTACCTGCAGCATGTGCAATGGTCACAGCATTGTCAAGCGTTGCGAAGATACATGTCATCAGAACAACCGTCACCAGTAATGCCACACCTGCCAGCCGGGGATTCTTCCATGATATCTGCTCCGCAGTAACACTTTCCTGCGCGTTTTTCACCGACACCATTTCTCCGTCCTCTGCCTTCTGTCTCCTGTGGTATCCTGGCAGTGCATTCTGCGCCATTCCGACAGTCAGTACCCACAGCATCACAAAACTTCCCGCCAAAAAGATACCTTCCACTGTCTCTCCCCACAACAGATTGTGGTTCAGAAACTGAAGGAGCAGCCCCACGGCATAAGCCACACTCACGGTCTTCGCCGGATGCCTGCTTCCCCTAAGCAGCTGTGCCGCCAGGTAATGCGTCCTGCTGCCCAGATATCCCAGTATCAGGAACAGAAAACACCCGCTGCCCAATAGTACCCGGTACCCATCCCCGGCAAACAGCAGTACATATCCTGCGATCACCGGCACCGGCAAGAAGAATCCCGCTGCCTTGAACGCAGTGGGATTCCCGGATTTGCTTTTCCATTTTTCTATCAGAGAATATGCCAGAAAACCCAGTGCACTGACACCCAGGATATAGCTCTGCGCCAGCACTACTCCTGTGGGATCCGTATATAAAGCCACCCGGTTATCAAACAGATACTCTGTTCCTAAAAATACAAAATAGAAAACAGCTAATGAAAGCATGGTCTCTCCTTAAACAGACTGGAAACCGCCTTCTAGATCCTCAATGATATCATCAATATTCTCCGTACCAATAGACAGACGAATCGTATTGCTGTAGATTCCCTGCTCATTCAGCTCTTCCTCAGACAGCTGTGCATGGGTGGTGGAAGCCGGATGGATGACCAGAGACTTCACATCTGCTACGTTTGCCAGAAGTGAGAACAGCTCCAGATTATCACAGAACTTTTTCGCTGTCTCCTTGCCGCCCTTGATCTCGAAGGTGAAGATGGAACCGCCTCCGTTCGGGAAATATTTCTTATACAACTCCTGCTGCTCCGGATCGGTGGATGCGGAAGGATGATGCACACGTTCTACCTGCGGATGATTGTTCAGATACTGTACAACCTTCAGTGCATTCTCCACATGACGCTCCACGCGCAGAGACAGTGTCTCCAGTCCCTGTAAGAAAATAAAAGCATGGAAAGGGGAAATGCAGCCGCCCATATCACGAAGGAGCATTGCACGGATAGCGGTCACAAAAGCCGCGCCCGGTGCTGCCTTGGTGAAAGTCACACCATGATAGCTGGGATTCGGAGTGCACAGATGAGGGAACTTGCCGCTGCCCTCCCAGTCAAATTTACCATTCTCTACGATCACACCACCTAAGCTGGTGCCGTGTCCGCCGATGAATTTGGTTGCAGAATGTACCACGATATCTGCGCCGTACTCAAAAGGACGTACCAGATAAGGAGTCGCAAACGTATTGTCCACTACCAGAGGGACCTTGTGTGCATGGGCGATCTGTGCCAGGCGCTCAATGTCTACCACATCAGAGTTGGGATTGCCCAGAGTCTCGATGTAGAGCGCCTTGGTGTTCTCCTGAAAGCTTGCTTCGATCCTGTCATAATCGGAAGGAGCCACGAAAGTAGTGGTCACACCGTAGTCCACCAGGGTATGCGCCAGCAGATTGTAGGTTCCGCCGTAAATATTATTTGCAGAAACAATGTGATCTCCCTGTTTTGCCAGGTTCTGAATCGTATAGCAGATAGCTGCCGCTCCGCTGGCTACTGCCAGCGCTGCGGTACCGCCCTCTAATGCCGCAATACGCTGCTCAAAGACACCCTGGGTAGGGTTGCCCAGACGACCGTAGATCTCCCCGGGATCTTCCAGTCCGAAGCGTGCTGCTGCATGGTCGCAGTTGCGGAATACATAAGAAGATGTCTGATAAATGGGAACGGCTCTCGCACCGGTCACAGGATCGGGCTGCTCCTGTCCCACGTGTAACTGTAATGTCTCGAATTTTAAATTACGCTCTGCATAGGGCTTTTTGCTCATGTTCTGCCTCATTTCTGCACTTTATGTGCTTATGTATTTTTCTATGATGCCAGGATCAAAAGGTCTAAGCCCACATGCTTGACCCCGACTTTATTTCTATAAAAACATGCTAAAACACATTACAAATTCTGTCAATGTAAAACTTTAGCACAGTACCATGATTTACTTCACCAGCCGGTCCTTATACTTCAGCCATTTTCCCGTCCGTATCCTGTTAGTGAACAAAAATGCCCGTACGACCCAGTCCATGGTCATAGCGATCCAGACGCCGATGACGCCAAGTCCCAGACCCTGTCCCAAAATATATGCCATGCCCACACGGCAGAGCCACATGGAAGCGATCGCCACGATCATGGTAAATCTCACATCTCCCGCAGCGCGAAGTGCATTGGACTGTGCAAAGGACAACGGATGCACCAGCATACAACATACACAGCTGTAACATAACAGAAAAACAGTTATTTTCATTGTCTCCGGACTCAGATGATAGATTCCGCAGATCGGTCGAGCAAAAATAATCATGGGAATTCCCAACAGGATCATACAGGCATATGCTACTTTCATCATTTTTTTCAGATAATATAATGCCTGCTCTGTTTCTCCTGCGCCGATGCACTGTCCGATCACAGTGATCATTGCCACACCGATGGCATTGGCAGGGATCTGCTGGAAGCTGGCAATGCTGCCTGTTACGGCATTTGCCGTCGTAGCTGCCATTCCAAATCCGGCGATCAGGCTGGTGGTCAGAAGCTTACCAATCTGAAAAATGCTATTCTCCAATCCGTTCGGTACGCCGATATACAGGATTTTCCCAAGGATTTTGGTATCCAGACGCCAATGATTGCTCATGATGATCTTGTCACTTTTCTTAAGCAGCACTACGATCAGCACCGCAGACAATACTCTGGAAAAAAGCGTGGACAGCGCCGCTCCTGCAGCACCGATTCCAACACCGTAGATCAAAATGGCATTTCCCACTACGTTCACCAGATTCGCTACCAATGACACCTTCATGGACACCTTGGAATCTCCCACCGCACGGAACAGAGCTGCACCACCGTTATAAATTCCCAGAAAAGGAAAGGACACCGCCACAATATAAAAATAAATTCTTGCAGCACTCATGACATCCGCTTCCACATTGCCGTAAAGCAATGCCAGCAGTCCCCTGTTCCAGATCAGCGCTATCGTCATAAACAGAAGGGCCAAACCACCAACCGCTATAAACAGCTGATTGGAGGCCCGGCCTACCATTTCCTTATCTCCGTGTCCCATATATTGCGCCGCCACAACTGCACCGCCGCTGGCCATGGCCGTGAACAGACCGATCAATAACACACAGATACTGTCCACCAGGGAGATTCCGGATACCACGGCTTCTCCACAGCTGGCTGCCATCACTGTGTCAGCCATTCCCATTGCGATTGCCAGAAACTGTTCTATGATCAGCGGCCACAATAATTTTTTCAATGCATCCTGTGAAAATAACATTGTTTTCTCTTCCGGCATAATTTACATCATTCCTTTATCCTTACATTAACATCTGCCAAAATAGCACATTGTCATTGCATTGTAAATAGAAATGTAATTTTATGATTCAGTAACTATTCAGCACCCCATTCGCAAAATCGCCTCTACGAGGCTTTCCTGAATAACATGCTTGCATGTTATTTGCTCATAGTGGTTACTTCGCCCTATAAATAGTTACAGTTCCTGATATACAAAATAATCCGCAGCCACCGAACCGCCGGCCGCACCCTGTTCGTTGATGGCAAACAGTCCGTCCTTGACACCGACCCAGCGGCCCGGAGTTGCTTCCACCATCTGTCCCACAGGCTGTAAATTTTCTTCCGTGGTTCCCACGTAGAACGTGCGGTAAGTCTCCTTCTCCACCTTCATCTGGATATAAATGACATCACTGTTCCATTCACCCAGACCGGTGCGCACTTCATCGTCCTTCGTCCAGTTGCCGGTGCGTTGCTGCAGGCTCATTTTGCCGTGTATTTTCTGAACTGCAAGTGCTGTATAACATCCGCCCAGCGATACCAGTCCTGCCACATCGCCGTCCTTCATCTGCTCCAGATGCAGACAGGTGGTAACAGAAAATTCCGGTGCCGGCCACTTCTGCAATAACAGATTGCTAATGTCGCACAGCTGTGTCTTCGGATCCGCCGCCTGTGCATGGAGAAGGAGCTGACCGTCTTTCAGATCGTACCATTCCTTTTTATAATTGGCATTCCACTGCCATTGCAGTCCTAAACGATCTCCTTCGAAGAAATCGCTGTCCTCCGGGGTATCGATGGGATATGCAGCTCCCACTTCCGGCTTCTTGTAACGCAGTACCGGCTCACCACAGCCGTCCACGGCATTTACTCCGATCACCGGCCAGTCGTTTTCCCAGTGCATGGGCTGTAAATGTACGATACGTCCCGCATTGCCCACGTCCTGGAAATGCAGGAACCAGTCCTGTCCGTCCGGCGTATCCACCCAGGCACCCTGGTGAGGTCCGTTGACGGGGGAATTGCCCTGGTGCAGGACGATTTTCTCTTCCCATGGACCGTAAATATTTTTCGACCGCAGTACGGTCTGCCAGCCAGGCTTCACGCCCCCTGCCGGAGCGAAGATATAGTAATAGCCGTTTCTCTTATACAGCTTCGGGCCCTCGATGGTGGGCTGGGTTGCATGACCGTCATAGATGAACTGACCGTCATCCAGCACTCCGGAGCAGTCCGGTTCGATGGGAGACATATACAGCATGCTCTTGAAGCCGATACGGCTTCTGGCGAAAGCAGTTACCATATAAGCTTTGCCGTCCTCATCCCAGAAAGGGCAGGGATCGATCCAGCCCACTACCTTTCTGACATAAGCAGGCTCGCTCCATTTGCCCCACGGGTCTGTGGTCTTGCACATCATAATCCCCTCATCCGGCATGGGAATAAATACGTAGTAAGTTCCCTCATGGAAGCGGATGGCAGGTGCCCAGGTACCGCAGCCGTGCACCGGCTTGTCATAATATTCAAAGGGAAGTTTATCCATGATGTAATTGATGACCTTCCAGTTCACAAGATCCTTGGAATGTAACAGAGGAACTGCGGGGGTATTGCAGAAGCTGGAAGCGATCATAAAATAATCCTCTCCCACACGAATGGCATCCGGGTCCGAGTAATCCGTATACAGGATCGGGTTGGAATAGGTGCCGTCGCCCTGATCGGCGATCCACATTTTATGTATCTTCGTCTTGTCCATAGTATCTCCATTCCGCAGCCTTTTGCTACTGTTTTGTATTTTATAAAACCAGTATAGCAGATATCCCGTCACATCGCGTGTCAATTTCCCATTAGTTTGTGTCAAATCTTGCATTTCAATAGAATAAATGTCATAATAGTGACAAAAGTTGCAGGAGGAAAACACCGTGAGTTTCTTTTATCAGAATCGCAAAGAACAACTCTATCTGTATCTGTCCAATAATAATCCTTACGCCGTCCATCTTCACAGACAGCTGGAGCTGATCTATGTCTTAAGCGGTTCCACCACGGTCACTGTGGAACAACAGGAATTTCCGCTGACTCCCGGTCAGGGTGTCCTCGTTTTTCCGAACCAGATGCACGGCTTAAAACATGTGGAACCCGGTCAGAATCTGCTCTGTATCTTCGAGCCGGATTTCTGTCATTCCTTCCGACATTTTTTTCAGAATAAAAAACCCTCACGCAACGATTTTGCCATCTCCACCCTCTCAGAGCACAGCCACATTGCCTTACAGGGACTCGAGGCTCTGGCTTCCACCATGGAAAAAGATCGTCCCACTCCTTCTGATGTGCAGATCTATGCGGAAGGGTATCTGACGCTCCTTTTGGCAGATCTCCTACCCGCTCTCCCCCTGCAGACCCGGAAAAGCACAGAGGATCTGGAGCTGGAGCAGAGGCTGCTTCTCTATCTGGATGCCAACTACACGAAGGAATTGTCCCTGGACAGTCTCTCGAAAGAATTCGGTGTCAGCCGTTTTGTCCTCTCCCGGATATTTACGGAAAAGTTCCACACCACTTTCCCGGATTATATGAATTCCAGAAGACTTGATTATGCCAGAGACCTTCTGCTGTCCACAGAGCTCTCCGTGACACAGATTGCGCTGGATGCCGGCTTTGGCAGCTCCCGTACCTTTTTCCGTGCCTTTCAGGATACCTTCCATACCACTCCGGGAGCTTACCGCAGGCAGACGGAATCTACCCACAACAGCTCCTCGCCCGCCCGGATATAATCCTTCCAGGTACGAACGATCCGTCCCCGGTCAGGTGTCTGACACATCTCCACTGTCACCGCCGTATCCACGCCTTCTCTCGCCAGCCCTTCCTGATCAAATTCTACGAGAAGCTTGCCTTTTCTCACGATCTCATTGGGCAGGACATTACAGCGGTAATAAGTGCTATGAAGTTCTTCTTTATCCTTACAGATATTCAATAGCAGCTCCACCCCACTGTCCGTGCGGAAACGGATCCGGTTGCCCATAGGATAAAGCTTCAGCACTTTTCCTGCAGTGGGGGCATAGACTCTACCGTCCGATGGCAGAATGGTAATGCACTTCGTATTGTCATCCGCCGCTTCTTCCGTTGTGTCCTGCAAAGTATCCTGCGATATTTTCCTGATCTCGCCGTTCACCGGACTCCCTATGGCGGTGCCTTCCATAACCAGCTGTCTGTTCCCTGTTATTTTTCTCTCTTCCTGTCTGTTTACCGCCTCTTCTGTTTCTTCCATGTTCCACCGGATGCTCCTGCCCAACCAGAAACCGATCAGCAGTCCCAGCACTCCCGTTGCCACCACAGCATACATCTGCATGTTTCTACCTTCCTTTTTCCATAATAAGACTCTTACATCTTATTCTGTCTCATTTTCAGGAAAACATGCCAGTTTTTCATTCATAAAATCCAAGAGTATCGCTGCCACGATCCCCGCCGCCATGCAGAACAGATTCCGGGATGCCGCATCCGCCGATGTTGTAAAGCTGCCCCAGGGAACAGTCATCACCGTAGCCGCACCGACGATCCCGAGAATTCCATGAAACATCAACGCATAATGCCTCTCAAACAGCCGGTTTACCAGTTTTGCCAGACAGATGAAAGTCACCACGCACCCTGCCATTCCCGGAAACAGAACCTCCGGTCTCACATGACCGATCCCTTCCACAAAGGGCGTATACAGTCCCAAGGGCATCAATATCGTTGAAAAGCTCATGCCCGGAGCGATCACCGAAAGAGCAAAGGCAAAGCCGCAGAACAAAAAGCTGAAAAATCCCGGCTCCACGGTATTTTGGGAATTCTGCAGCCAGAATAACAGACTAAGCATTGCCACCAATGTCACGCAGGATAAGATCACATTTCCCACATTCCTGCCCTGTTCTCCCGCTTCTCTCCACAACGAGGGAAGCATTCCCACGATCAGTCCCACAAACACGCAAACAGAAGGCTCCGGGTAAGTCTCTAATACATATGATAACAGATTCGCCACCCCTAAAAATCCTGCTGCCGATCCGATCATATAAGGGAACAATTCCGGCAGATGGGTCCGCCACTTATGTACCGGATCCGACAAAAGCTCCATGATCGGTCGATAGACTCCGAACACTACACTTAAAACGCCTCCGGATATCCCCGGGAGTACCGCTCCAAGACCGATCAGCGCCCCTTGTAATACTTTTCCCAAAAATCTAAGATCCATCGTCATTCTCCGCATCCTGTTGCTCTTAAAATCATATGCTTTTTCCATAAGAAAATAGGTCTAAAAATCAAAGATAATTATTGACATTTCGATCGGGGCAATGGTATACTCTAACCGTATTCTAAATGAAAGTCATTGATCTCACATATTTTTGTAAGACATTGCTACTTTTTCACGGATGCTTTACAAAAATATGTGATTTTTTTGTCCTACGTTTTAGAATCATCAAAAGGATCAGGCAAAGCCTGAATTATTAAAGGAGGTACCAATAATGAATAACGGTACAGTTAAGTGGTTCAATGCTCAGAAGGGTTATGGTTTCATCACCAACGATGCTAACGGCGAGGAAGTATTCGTACACTTTTCCGCAATCAATGCTGATGGTTTCAAGTCTCTGGAAGAGGGCCAGAAGGTAACTTTCGATACCGAGTGCGATCCTCAGAACAGCAGCAAGATCCGTGCTACCAACGTTACTGTTGTAGCTTAATAGCAAGACAAACCAAAAGGATCAGTCCCTTAGGACTGATCCTTTTTTGTAACTATTTATAGGGCGAATGCGGTTCTGGTTTCAGATTTTCTTTTGTATACATGATTTTTTCTGCTACTTTCTCAGCTCAGGCACGAAACTGTCAAAGATAAAGATATCGAAATGCTTTCTCGCTTCATCCAGTTCCTGCTGGCTCTTGATAGTCCAGGCCGCTGCGGTATTATGATACAGACCTCTGCAAAGCTTTCTTGACAGGATCTCGGGATAATGGTGATTGTATGCCACGAAATCCGGCTTCGTCACGAAGTTCAACAGCAGATTCTGCAGGACAAAATACAATATTCCCACATACTCTCCTTCCTTCAGGAAAGCATCGGACAGCTGACCGCGCACCAGATCCGGATGATTCTTACGATACCACCGTACTCCCAGAGGATTAAAGGACTCCATGCAGTACATTCCCTTGTAGGCCCGAAGCATCTTATCCGCAATGGGGCACAGGGACAGGTCGGTACGCTCGATCTTGAACTCCACGATCAGAGGTACTTTTCCGTCCACCATCTTAAGCACATCCTCGAACTTCGGGATCTTCTCCGTGGACTCACACAGATGGAACTGCTGCAATTCCTCATAAGTGTAATCACAGATTTTTCCTTCGCCGCCGCAGACTCTTTTTAAGGTAAAATCATGGAACACCACGGGAATCCTATCCTTCGTCAGCTGAATATCCAGTTCGATACCGAAGCCTGCGTCCACTGCCTTGCGGAATGCTGCCATGGAGTTCTCCGGAGCGTCTGTGGCATTGTCATGCAGACCTCTGTGAGCATAGAGCCATTCTTTAAAAGGGGCTGTGTCCGGTTTGTGCAGCATCCTCGGCATGATCATGAGAAAATACAGAACTGCGAGAACCACCAAAACAATCAATAAGATTCCTAATACTTTCATTCCTATAACCTTCTATCTTCCTGTAACTTTTTACAGCGAATCCATACCGTTTCTATCACAGTATAGATTCGCTGCCTTTTACTTTAATCCACTACTCTTTTATTTTCAAGTAGGTATTTCTTAAGATTCTCCAAAGAGCTTACAACACATTTGTCAAATTGTATCGTCCTGCCAAGTATATACCGAAGTTATCCGCATCAGTCATCTACGTCAAAGTTCTCCAAAATGCTCTCCTTCTTCTGGGGCTTCACATCGCCGTGACGTACCTGGGTCATAGTAAGGAATGCCATCAGGGAGAAGAACAGGGCATAGGGAAACAGGGTGTTATAGGACACGTTTTCCAGCAGGAATCCGGAGAGTACCGGTGTCAGGATCTGCGCTGCCATGGAGAACGTATAATAGGTTCCGGTGAATTTTCCCACATCGCTGCCACTGCTCATGGCCACGATCATCGGATAGGAATTCACGTTGATTGCCGCCCATGCCACACCGATCAGGGCGAATGCCACATTGACGAGGGGGTGATATTCTCTTGCAAAAATAGCGGCTCCGTAGCAGGCTGCCATCAGCAGGACACCGCCCATGATAGTCTTCTTACGACCGATCTTCGCAGAGATGTTTCCAATGGGAATATAGCTCAGAATAGCAGCTACCGTCGCTACCATCAGACAGTTGGCGAAGCTTCCGCCCTCCATCTTCCATACTACCTTCGTATAGCGGGAAAAGGCTGTGGTCACGGCATTATACGCGGTGAACCATAAGAAGATAGATGCAAGCATGAAGTACATACTGCGCTTCACTTCCTTGGGCATACCTTTTGCATTTTCGGTCTTTCCCATCTGCTGTTTTCCGTCGGAAGCTTTTGCCTCTCCGGTGTCTCCCACTGCCTCGATTTCTCCGGCAGCTTCCACACCCTCTGCAATCGCTTTTTCTTCTACTTTTTCTGTATTTACCGCCTCTGCCTTCTCGACTTCTTCCCGCAGCTTATTTTCCCGGATAGTGATCACGAGAATTCCCACAGCGATCGCCATGACTGCTGCAATACTTGCAAATAAAGGCAGATAATCCGGTGTCTCACCTTTGCCCACCAATACCTTGATCATGATCAGCGCATAGACACCGCCCACAGCTCCCATGAGGTTGATCACCGCATTGGCACGGCTGCGCAGATGGTTCGGAGTTACATCCGGCATCAGTGCCACCGCCGGGGAACGATACAGTCCCATGGACACCAGGGTGAAAAACAGCACCGCCAGGAAGATCACCTGGTTACTGAAGGACTCTCCGGTGCTCCATCTTGCTTTTTCCGCATTGTCGATCATCGGCAACAGCATCATGAAAATTACCGCCAGGATCGTACCTGCCACGATAAAGGGCATTCTTCTGCCAAGCTTCGTATGTACCTTATCTGACAGCATACCGAACACCGGCAACAGAAAGATCGCCAGCACATTGTCAAGTGCCATCACCGCTCCCGTCATGGTCTCACCCAGATAATAGGTATTCTGCAGGATCAGGGGGATGATGTTGTCATACATCTGCCAGAAGGAGCAGATGCTAAGAAAAGCCAGTCCGATCAGAAACGTTCTTTTGTAATTTAATTTTGTCTCCATAAGAAAACCTCCCAAGTTGATAGTTTTATTTTATCAGAGGGGGATGCCATACGCAATCTTCGGGAGTAAAATCGATGTAAATTTTCTTTTCGAAACTGCTTTTGCATTGAGCTCCTGTTTCAAAGCATCAACCACCATGAAGTGACAAAAGTCGTTCCAGCGTGGCACACTGGCTGGTCCACCGCCTGAGAAAACGCTGAAATATCACACTTTCTCCTTGAAATATGCGGGCATTTATGTATAATGGAAGAAGTGACTTTGTAACGCATATAAATAAGAAGAGGTTTTTAGAATGATCAGTGCAAACAACGTAACTTACCGTGTGGGTAAGAAAGCATTATTCGAAGATGTCAACATCAAGTTTACCGAGGGCAACTGTTACGGACTCATCGGAGCCAACGGTGCCGGTAAATCCACCTTTTTGAAGATCCTGTCCGGTCAGCTGGACACCACCAAAGGTGATATCGTCATCACCCCCGGTCAGCGTCTCTCCGTGTTGGAGCAGGATCATTTCAAATACGACGAGAATGTGGTTATGGATACCGTTATCATGGGTAACGCGCGTCTCTTCCAGATCATGAAGGAAAAGGATGCCATCTATGCCAAGGAAGATTTCAGTGATGAGGACGGCATCCGTGCCAGCGAACTGGAAGCAGAATTCGCTGAGATGGACGGTTGGGAAGCAGAATCCAATGCCGCCATGCTGTTAAACGGTCTGGGCATCGGCACCGAGTTCCACTACTCTCTCATGAAAGATTTAGACGGCAGTCTGAAGGTGAAGGTTCTGTTAGCCAAAGCACTGTTCGGTAACCCCGACATTCTGTTGCTCGACGAGCCTACCAACCATCTGGATCTGGATGCGATCGCATGGCTGGAGGATTTCCTGATTGATTTTGAGAATACCGTTATCGTGGTATCCCATGACCGTTATTTTCTGAACAAGGTATGTACCCAGATCGCCGACATCGACTACGGCAAGATCCAGCTGTATGCCGGTAACTATGACTTCTGGTATGAATCCAGCCAGCTGCTGGTGAAGCAGATGAAAGAAGCCAATAAGAAAAAGGAAGAAAAGATCAAGGAATTACAGGAGTTCATCTCCCGTTTCTCCGCAAATGCTTCCAAATCCAAGCAGGCTACTTCCAGAAAACGTGCCCTGGAAAAAATTGAGTTGGATGACATTAAGCCCTCCAGCAGAAAATATCCCTATATCGACTTCCGCCCCGAGCGTGAGATCGGTAACGAAGTACTGGCTGTGGAGCATCTGTCCAAGACCATCAACGGAGAAAAGGTGTTAGATGACATCTCCTTTACTCTGGGTCGAGAAGACAAGGTGGCTTTCGTAGGAAGCTGCGAGCTGGCGAAGACCACACTGTTCCAGATCCTTGCCGGAGAGATCGAGCCGGATGAGGGAACCTACAAGTGGGGTGTTACCACTTCCCAGTCCTACTTCCCGAAGGATAATACCGCAGAGTTCGACAATGATATGACCATCGCCGACTGGCTGACCGGTTACTCTCCCGTAAAGGATGCTACTTATGTCCGTGGTTTCCTGGGACGTATGCTGTTCGCCGGCGAAGACGGTGTGAAGAAGGTCCGCATCCTCTCCGGTGGTGAGAAGGTTCGCTGCCTGCTGTCCAAGATGATGATCAGCGGCGCCAACTGTCTGATCCTGGATGAGCCCACCAACCATCTGGACATGGAGTCCATCACCGCGCTGAACAACGGTCTGATCAAGTTCCCCGGTGTGGCACTGTTCTCCTGCCATGACCACCAGTTCGTACAGACCACTGCCAACCGTATCATCGAGATCCTGCCGAATGGCAGCCTGGTAGACAAGATCACTACCTACGATGAGTATCTGGCAAGCGATGAAATGGCAAGAAAGCGTACTGTATTCACCGCACAGACCGAAGACGACGAGAACTAAGACGAATAAAATGGATGCCGGTGCTGCCGACATCCATTTTGTTAATTTCCCAATTCTGTTTCGTTTAATGATCTCCATTAAAACATGTAATATTTACAAACACTGTCTCTATACGCAAAAACTAGCTCTAATGTATGTTAATGCGGACCAGTCCCCCAAAATAATCTCAGAAAGGAGAGAAATATGGTAGATCTTCACGTACATTCCACCTGTTCCGACGGTACCTTTACCCCGGAAGAATTAGTTGATTATGCAATTCAAAAAGGCTTAACCGCATTCGCTCTCACCGATCACGATACGGTAAACGGACTGGACCGGGCGATCCGATATGCGGAGGAACTGCGGCAGGCTCAGGCGGCATCCCCAGTCATTTCCTCCCATAACGATGCAGACGACCGCTTTCCGGTTTCTTTCTCCCGTAACGATGCAGCTGCCCGCCTTCCGGTTTCTTCTGTTCCAGCTGCTGACGTTCCCCGCGTGCCTGAGATCATTCCCGGTATTGAACTGTCTACGGAATATCAGGGCAAAGATATTCACATGGTTGGCCTTTTCATTGATTACCGCCAGCCGGAGTTTGCCCATTATTTAGAAGATTTCATTCGTTCCCGCGAGAACCGCAATGAAAAAATGTGTGCGCTTCTCAGAGAGCATGACATTGACATTACTTACGAGGCACTTCTGGCGGAATTCCCCGGTGCGGTTATCACCAGAGCTCATTTTGCAAGATATCTCCTCTCCCACGGCTATATCCAGAGCATGAAGGAAGCATTTGACCGCTACGTGGGCGATCACTGCCCCTGCTTTGTTCCAAGGGAAAAGGTGACTCCCGCTCAGGCTGTGGAACTGATCCTGGGGGCCGGCGGCGTACCGGTGCTGGCACATCCGATCCTCTATCACATGAGCGATGATCGTCTGGATACTCTCGTAGCGGAATTGAAAAAGATCGGCCTCGTGGGCATCGAAGCCATTTACAGCACCTACAATACCGCCGAGGAACGCCAGATCCGCGGACTTGCCTCCAAATATGATCTGCAGATCAGCGGCGGCTCCGACTTCCACGGCGCCAACAAGCCCAAGATCGACCTCGGAACCGGCTGGGGGAAGCTGTATGTACCGGATGAAGTATTAGAAAATCTACGCCCGGACCGGTAACTTGAGAGTTAGTGAAATACCACCCGGATGACTTTGTTGTCTTCCTGGGTGGTATT
>ERZ1034973.440-NODE-440-length-29732-cov-30.802911_pt1 | contig 29732 bp, 23 predicted proteins | sample MGYA00520686_ERZ1034973 | MGnify/ENA primary metagenome ERZ1034973 (study PRJEB33766, sample SAMN09781775) | gut metagenome | biome: gut microbiome | host: Homo sapiens | place: Madagascar | study: EMG produced TPA metagenomics assembly of the PRJNA485056 data...
TTTGTTTCTTTCTTTTCCAGTTTTGAGGTGATGAAGTTTGTATGACAACGTAAGTAATCCTAACTAATTTTGAACACCTACTTAACCTCAAAACTAAGAACTCAAAACGATACTAAATATTTATCGCTGCAAGCGCGATACTATTAAATTTGGCTTCGGCATCGTCGCCACGTGAGGGCAATACGACGGGGCGGAGCGTACCTTGCAACGAACCCGCTACTTTGGCTTGCGCAAATAGGGGGAGGGCTTTGTAAAGCAGATTGCCCGCTTCGATGTCGGGCACGATAATGGCATCGGCTTGCCCTTCAAGGCAAGAGTTGATACCCTTGACATGGAGTGCTACAGGGTCGCAAGCAGTGCGGAGGTCGAGCGGACCGTCAACGCGCAACGCGCCCCATTCACCCTCGGCAGCACGTTGGCAAATCTCAGCATAGCCTAACGTATGCGGAAACTTAGGATTGACCGTCTCGGCACAGTGAGTCAGGGCGATGCGTGGCTCTTCTATGCCAAAGGCATGGAGTAGGCGCGCCATATAGGCCACTTGGCTAAGGCGTTGCTCGTGAGTAGGATAAGGTATGACGGCTGCATCGCTGAAGAAGAAGAGTTTATCGTAACGAGGCATTTCGGCCACGGCGATGTGAGTGAGCACATGGCCGTTGGGCAATAAGCCCCACTCTTTATTCAAGACGGCGTGTAAGAGCGTTTCGGTGTGCAACAGTCCTTTTACCAATACATCGGCCTCGCCTTCGCGTACCATTTGTACGGCCTTTTGGGCGGCCTGGGTATCGTCTGCGGCTTCTACAAAGTCTACACGACCTGTTGACTTTAGTGCGGACTTAGTGGAGGAAGCAAATTGCGAACAATGTCCTATAAAGGTGGCCTCGGCAAAGCCATGTAGTACGGCCTTTGTCACAGCCTCACGTGTACTATCGTCCGAACCGCATACTACGGCCAAACGCACGCGCTGCGGCAATTGTTGTAGGTGAGCCGTTAGCTCAGCAAAACTCTTTATTGCTTTCTCCATATTTGTATGATTTATTCACATTTTACTCAAACGCGTGCTAAGTTAGTAAATGTGTCTTGATTATTGCACACTTTACAAGATTTTATGCATTAATGGTGTACTTTTATAGGGTTCCGGAACAACAGAAGGTGCATTTTCGCAATAATTTTGTACATTTGCCTTTCAAAACGAGCCCTTGTAGTTCAATGGATAGAACACCGCTCTCCTAAAGCAGTGATCTGAGTTCGATTCTCAGCGGGGGTACAATCATAAACGTTAACGTAACGATTAACGAAAAGATTAATGAAGAATTAACGACAAATTAATGACATTAATGTTCAAGAACGCATAACGATACAATTACGTGCTTCGTGCTTTTTATGAACATTGATTATCATTAATTTGTCGTTAATTCTTCATTAGTAACTTATAAAAAAAGACTTCAGCAGTTTTATATGTGCTTCGCACTTTTTCAAACACGGATTACCAAGAATTATTGAATGAAAATCTCTCATGGAATAATTCGTGTTTAAAAGAAAAGTTTGAGTCTGTGTTACAGATTTTTGTTAACCGTTTTTATTCATGTTCATACTTCTTGTTACATGGCTTCAACCGATAACCTTACGCCCATGATGAAGCAGTTCTATGACCTCAAGGCCAAAAACCCTGATGCTATACTGCTGTTTCGCTGTGGCGACTTTTACGAGACTTACGCTAAAGATGCCGTCACCGCCTCACAGGTGTTGGGCATTACCCTCACACGTCGTAATAACAAGGGACAAAACCCGGCCACCGAAATGGCAGGGTTCCCTCATCACGCACTCGACACTTATTTGCCCCGACTTATCAGGGCAGGCTATCGCGTGGCCATTTGCGACCAATTGGAGGACCCTAAGTTAGCTAAGAAACTCGTTAAGCGCGGCATTACCGAATTGGTAACGCCAGGCGTAGCCATGACCGACAACGTGCTCAACGCACGCGAAAATAACTTTTTGGCGGCCATTCACTTTGGCGTAAAGGCTGTGGGACTCTCGTTTCTCGACATCTCTACAGGCGAGTTTTTGGTAGCTGAGGGCACAACCGAATACATTGACAAGCTCTTGGCTGGCTTTGCCCCCAAAGAGGTGTTGGTGCAACATGGATTGAAAGGGCGTTACGAGGGCTTGTATGGTTCAAAAAACTTTATTTTTGAACTTGATGACTGGGCCTTTACGCCTCAGACGGCATTGGATAGACTGACGCGCCACTTTCAGGTGCGCAATCTCAAGGGCTTTGGCGTAGAACATTTGAAGGACGGCGTTGTGGCAGCAGGCGCGATTATGTGTTACCTCGAAATGACGCAACACACACAGACAGGCCACATCACTTCGCTTCGCCGCATTGAAGAGGACGCTTACGTGCGCCTTGACAACTTTACGATGCGCAACCTCGAGTTGGTGCAGCCTATGGCCGAAGGAGGCACTTCGCTGCTAAAGGTGATTGACCACACGCTTACGCCAATGGGCGCACGCGCTATGCACCGTTGGGTGATCTTCCCCTTGCGTTCGGTGAAGCAAATTACGGAACGACAAGACGGAGTGGAACACTTCTTTAAACACCCCGACTTTCGTGAACTATGCGAAATGGAGTTGCCGAAGATTGGCGATATGGAACGCATCGTGAGCCGCGTGGCGGTGATGCGTGTCAACCCTCGCGAGCTCCAACAACTGCGTGCAGCGCTTGAGAGTACAGCGCTGCTCAAGTATGCCTGTGCGCACGCTGACTGCGAGGCGCTCTTACAGGTGAGCCAACAACTTGATGCGCTTACGGCCTTGCGCGACCGCATTAAGCAAACGCTCTGTCCTGACCCACCGATATTGGTGAATAAGGGCGGTGTGATAGCCGATGGTGTGAACGAAGAATTGGACGAACTGCGCCACATCTCGACTTCAAGCAAAGATTATCTGATGAAGATACAGCAGCGCGAGAGTGACGCTACGGGCATTCCAAGCCTCAAGATTGGCTTTAACAACGTGTTTGGCTACTACATCGAGGTGCGCAATGCGTATAAGGACAAGGTGCCTGAGACGTGGATTAGAAAGCAGACGCTTGCACAGGCTGAACGCTACATCACGCAAGAGCTGAAGGAGTATGAAGACAAGATATTGGGCGCGGAGGACCGCATTCTTGAACTCGAAGCGCGCCTCTTTGCCGAATTGGTGAGCGATGTTGCAACATTCGTTACTCCCTTGCAGCGCGACGCAGTAGCGCTGAGTCACCTTGACTGCTTACAAAGCCTTGCTGCCGTGGCGCGTGCCAATCATTATGTGCGTCCTGTAGTAGACGATGGCTTGGTGCTTGACATTCACGAAGGCCGTCACCCCGTTATCGAGACGTTGATGCCTCCTGGCGAGGAGTATGTGTCAAACAATGTTGAGTTGGACACGAAGGAACAACAGATCATCATCGTGACGGGTCCTAACATGGCGGGTAAGAGTGCCTTGCTGCGTCAGACGGCACTCATCACGTTAATGGCACAGATTGGGTCGTTCGTGCCTGCCGAATCGGCTCATATTGGACTGGTGGACAAGATCTTTACACGTGTGGGGGCAAGTGACAACATTTCAGTGGGCGAGAGTACCTTTATGGTCGAGATGAGTGAAGCGGCGAATATTATGAACAACCTTACGGAGCGTTCGTTGGTACTTTTTGATGAATTGGGACGCGGCACGTCCACCTACGACGGCATCTCTATCGCTTGGGCCATTGTGGAGTACATTCACGAGAATCCGAAAGCGCACGCACGCACGCTCTTTGCCACGCACTATCATGAACTGAACGAAATGGAGAAGCTCTTTACGCGCATTAAGAATTGGAATGTATCGGTGCGCGAAGTGGACGGCCGTGTCGTATTCTTGCGCAAACTTCAGCGTGGCGGTTCGGAACACTCCTTTGGTATTCATGTAGCGCGCTTGGCGGGTATGCCTCAGACGATTGTTCATCGTGCCGAACAAATCCTCGCCGACCTCGAAAAGGCGGGTGCTCAAGCGGGTACGAGTGTGCCACGCGCTGAGAGCAACACGAAGCACGAAGAGGGTATGCAGCTCAGTTTCTTCCAACTTGACGACCCCGTATTGAGTCAGATACGCGATGAACTGCTCCACCTCGATGTCAACAACCTCACTCCCCTCGAGGCGCTTAATAAACTCAATGACATTAAAAGAATATTGAAGGGGTAAAGGCAAACTAAAGGCAAACTAAAGTCTCTCCCCCTAACCTTCTTCCCGATAAGGGAGAGGGTTAGGGGGAGAGACTTTTCAATTTGGTGTAAAAAATGGGTCTATGTTATGTATGTGTTCTCGCGCTTAGCCCAACTTTCACACCCCTAAAAAACTTTCAATTTTTTATCGCTCAAATTTGTCACCCTATATATTGCAAAAGAAGCAATAAAAGCCTATTTAATATTGCCTTAAGCCACTTACAAGCCCCCCGATGCAAAATGTAGGACACAAACGTTAATATAAAAAGGCGTAACTTTGCGCCATGCACGTGAATGTACAACTCAGGAATAATTTTGTTTACAACTCCTCACCCCCTACCCGCATGATGCAACCAGTCAATTTGCGATTGTCTGAAAAACCGACTATCTTTGCACTGATACTATTCTTGTATAAATAACAATGTACTCAACACGATGATAAAGGCTCATTACCATCTCTATGCTATTACCCGACTGCTGATAGTCGTAACCCTGCTTATGTCTGCCACATTTGCGGCCGACGCTGAACGAGTTGACTACCAAAGGGCTGCAAAAATTGCCCAAAAGTATATTACGCTGCGTAACAATAAAAGCATTAAAGCACAAGCGGAACAACAAGGACATGGCACTGGCAATGCACCTTATTATATATTTAATGATGCACACGGACACGGCTTTGTAATTGTTGCAGGCAATGACGCCATGGGCGAAATATTGGCTTACGATACCGAAAACACGCTTGACACGCTGAATGCGAACCCTTGTGTAAAATGGCTATTAGAGGGGTACAGACAAGCATACTATGACATTGAGCGTGAAAAGGTGGCTACGCAAGCTAGCCCTCGCGCAGCAACTTTCAGCCAGACAGTGCAGCCTCTGCTCAAAACCAAGTGGGGACAATCGCACCCCTTCAATGCTCAAACGGGGTATCCATACAGCGGTTGCGTGGCCACTGCCGTGGCACAAATGATGTATTACTACCAATGGCCCGCACACGGCTTTGGCAAGCATGAATATACCGTTACCTACGACCAAACTACCAAAAGTGCCGACTTTAGCCAATCTTATTACGACTGGGCTGAGATGCTGCCCGATTACCGCTATCCCGTGCGCGCCACCGCCACACAGGAGCATGCCGTGGCACAACTCATGAGCGATGTGGGCATAGCCTCATCTATGCAGTACACTCCCAGTTCGAGCGGCACACAGGGGCTTTTTGCATACCAAGCCCTGCAAAAGCACTTTGACTATACTGCGGCATACGTGACGAGGGCTGTGGAGGGCCCAAGTCGCTTTGCCAGCATATTGCGGCAGGAGTTGCTGAATGGCTGTCCCGTTTACCTTGAGGGGCGCCCCGCCAACACTGCTTCGGGACACGCCTGGGTGGCCGATGGCTTTGACGAGAATGGCCTTTTCCACATGAATTTTGGCTGGGAAGGGCAAGGCGATGCTTATTATTCGCTCACCAATCTCAGTTTGTCACAAACCGGTGGTGAGTTTCAGGGTAAGCCCTTGGCCTTTAACCGTGCCGTAACGGCCATTCTTGCACACCCCAACAATGGTAAATATCCCGATATAGACCGCGGGCTTTTGGAGGGTTCGCCCCAGCTCATGTTTAATGAGGGAGGCTCTGTCACGCTCAAGGGTGCTGACGACAAGAGTTTCAGCACCTCACAGCCCCAAACCGTTGTGATTAACTCATTTGTAAACAGAGGCACTCCCTTTAAGGGCGACATTGGCATAGCCGTTTGCAACGACAGTGGCAAGTTTGTGCGCGTGGCCTATTCAGACGACCATGACAACGGCGGATTTACGGAGCGCATTTATGGGGCAGACCATGATGGCTTTATGGGGACTGACTATTTGGTAAATCAGCCACAGCACGTGCAGATGAGTTTGGCTGGTCTTGCCAACGGATATTATAGCCTTACCCCCGTGTGTGTGGCGCGTAACGATGATGGTACATGGGGCGACCTGTTCAGAATGAAAAAGGCCCCCATCATTGAGGTGGAACTGACTGACGATGCAGGTCGCGTGTCTGAGGTGTGCTCCGACGAGGCTCACTTTCAGCTCATGGCACAGCCACGCCTCAGCGGTGCGGCCGAACAGGGTGGCAGGGTGCAGGCATTTTTTACTGTTAAAAACCTTAATGGTGTGCCGCGCGACTGCTACATGAGGGTGCAGCTGCTTGATGAGCATCAGGTGGTTGTGTTAGACACCCGGGTGGACGAATGTACCGAAATAGAAGGATTTTCTGAGGCTGAAATACCCATCACGCTTTCACTCCCCGCCAGTCTTGTGCCAGGGCGTTACGAAGCGAGGCTGCTGCTTTCGGCCGATGCGGAGGAGTCTCTGTTTTACCCCATCAATAATATACACGACAAGGAGGTGCCTTACATTGATGTAGCTGAAGCAGAGGACAAACCGCTCATGGCCAAGGTTGAAGTGTTCATGGCCGACGACTCTAACGACAAGATTGAGAATGGCAGTGTTGACCTCTCGCAAACGTCTCTTTTTAAACTTGCTGTGTCGTTGCGCACATCAGAAGACAAGTGTTACAGCGGACATATTACGATGCTGGCCGAAGACACTCAGACGAAAGAAAGGACTTATGTGAAAGGCATTGATGACGAGGTTGACGTGTCGTCATCTTACGACGTACCATTATTTAGCTATTGGCTGCGCAAGGATAATTTGCCATGGTACGATGGCCACACCTATCGCCTTATAGTTATGGGCAAGCTTGACGGGCAAGACGTTGAGCTGAACAATCCTGAGGCGCCCCCCTATTACCTGAAACGCGAGGGCGATGTGCTCACACTCTTTCAGCAAGATGTGGTGACAGGGTCATCGTCAACCTCAACTTGTTTGTCCACTACTAAGCCATTCAGTGTGAGGCGCAAGGGTGACGATTTTATTATTTCGGCCCACGATTTGTTCGGTGTGAGCATGTACAACGTAAGCGGCAGATTGGTTAAGCGTGCTTTGTCTGCTAACGGACGACAGGGTGTGCTATCACTCCGAAAGTTGGAGCGGGGTATTTATTTGCTGCACATTGAGTGTGACGGGGGACGCCATACTTACAATGAAATCGTTTTGGTGAAATAAAGATGTGGCTTTTAGGGAGAGGTTTGTTATACATGAAATAAACAAGTTAACAAGTTGACAGGTTGACAAGTAAGTATGCTTTACACTACTTATTATGTTAAAATCTGAATGGTAAGAAGCTTAAAAAGCTTGACAAACTTACTTGTCAACTTGTTAACCCGTTAATCGGAAATTCCGCCAACGCGTTTTTATTAAGGACATAAACACAGATAATCTGTGTGAGGATTTTGGGAATATATCAAACGACAATAAGAGACAACGAACCATGATGTGCCCCTACAAAGGCACAATGGACGTTGTCTCTTATTGTTGTTTGGTTGTATGCAGGATTGTCTGCTTTTTATCTCACAACGCGAATGAGTCCTGTGCCATTGCAGCGGGCGCAAGTATAGACATAGCCATTATATCCTTGCACTCTTCCTTTACCATGGCAGCGAGGGCATTTTATAAAATTAGCACGCATTGAAGCCCTTAGCGCACCATATTGCACGTTTTTGTTTTGGAGTGTTTTATTCCCATACCTTTCCATCATTTGCGTAGAACGATTTACGCATTTCTCCGTATCAACCGTTACTTTACCGGCACACTTTCTAAGTAATGGTACTGCTTCTTTAACAACTACTTGGCCACGGCCAGCTTCCACCTTTACAGGCCAATCTACGATGGCTGCCAATATCACGACAACCGCAAAAGTTTTTTTGATAAGTGATTTCATGAACTACTTATTTTTAATGGTTTTACAATAGAGCTTTTATAATCATTACTACAATGAAAATAATTACGATAATGTAAAAACAGCCTAAGAGACTGAATTCATCGTTTTTCGGAGGGGGGGGCGGTGGTTGTGGCGTCGGTCGTGGCTGTAGGGTCGGTGATTGTTGCGGCCTTTTTTCCTCTCTTGGCACATAGATTGTAACCTCGGGATCTTGGATTGTAACCTCTTGATCTTGTGCTGACGGATTTCTCAACCATTGTAAGATGTCGTCCACACTTTGCGGACGCCTTGTCCTATCGGTGTTCATCAACCACACAATAAGCTGCTTTGTTTCATCAGAAACATTCGGCATTGGCAATGCGATATGTTTGTCGCGGGTATGATCTTCATAAAGACTTGTGTATGTCGGTACCACCCTATTCGTAAGCAAACGATAAAGTGTTGCACCAAGAGCATAGAAGTCTGACCATGGCCCTAACTTATCGAAACTGCCATCCACTTGTTCTGGAGGGGCATATCTTTCAGTTCGTGCTACGCCCGTAAACATAGTGGCTCCCACGCCTCCTATATAATCTTTGCTTGCACCGAGATCTATCAACTTTACATATCCGTTCGGTGTCTTCATGATGTTGGCTGGCTTGAGGTCGAGGTGTAGCAAATCTTTTGAATGGATTGCTTTCAAGCCACCGAGTATCTGCTTCAGATAGTTGTATACAGTAGTTTCGGTATAGGGTGCATTTCTTTTTCTCAAATACTCCTCCAAATTGGTGCCCTCTACGAAGTCCATCACATAGTATGCCGTACCATTCTCTTCAAAGCAATCGTACACTTTCACCACATGCACATTGCTTATAAGTCTTAGTCGCTCATACTCTTTTCTGAACTTCACGATTTGCTCACCAAATTGTTGCGTGTAATTTCCGTTCGTGCTTACCGACACGCCGTCCGCGTCACGAAAGTTTGCCGATGTCATGAAGAACTCTTTGATGGCAACCTTCGTGTTATGCGGTCTACACACGGCAAGATAGGTTTTTCCGAAGCCACCCGATGAGAGGTGGCCTCGGATTATATACCTGCCATTGAGCATAGTCCCGATGGGGAGCATTGATTTATCGTTTGTCATGCTACTTACAACCGGTTATACGTAGTCGTCTCCTTTTTACCATCATCATCAACAGATTCTGTTACATACTTATTGTCTTGCAACATGATGATGCGCTCGGTTGAGGCTTCGAGGCAGTCTGATTGCATATCCTTTGCAAATCCTTTTGAATATTCTTCCAAATCACTTCCTGTCAGTTCACCAATGAAGGAGTCGTCTGATGGATCAAAGTACTTCACGCTTGTTACCTTCACACTAACCGAAACTGGAGATGATACGATTTCTTTATCGTCGTTCACCTTCCAATCGCCATAACCTTTGATGCTTATACCAATTTTTATTCGGACTTTTACACCGTCATATTCTGTTTCTGTGGTTGCAACAGCAGTTTGAGACGATGTAAACGTACCATCTTCTTTTTGATTATCCACTCCCATAAGACTAATCTCGTTTCCGTCAAATGTCATTGTTTTAGCATAGCGCCAAGAACCGACGAGTTTGTCTTTAGTAGTTTTGCAAGCAGTCAAACCTAATAGAATTACTGCAATTGCAATGATAAGAGAAATTTTGTTCTTCATATTTCACTCATTTATATTGTTTAATAATTGCCATAAAATGCTACAGTATCTGTAGCACAAGAATTTACATAGTTTACTGCAACAGGTCTTATTGTTACTCTATCTGTTTTATTCCAACTATAAAGTCCGAGTATTAAATTACACGTAATAGGATTACCATGGGAATCTGCTTCACCAGTCCATGATAATTGATAATCCCAATTTCCAAATCTCGTTTTATAAATGGACGAAAAAGGGAAAAATAAAGTTTTACCATTTGGACCTTTTACAAGGTATCCTTCTACTCCATTTTTTTGGTTTTGTTTATGCTGCACATATCATGCAACTCTTGAAATTGCGCGATAGTTGGCATACACCAATTATATCCTAATATTGATTGAGCCATATCATATTCTGTTCCTGAAATAGCATCCATGCCATCAGGCACCCTTGATATATTCTCCCAATAAGGATCCCCCCAAACGAACAAGCCTCCTTCATCTGTTATTGAAGCAGCACCCAAATTCCTATCAGCCCACAAGGTGCCTGAGGGGAGGCCCAAATCCACAACTTGTCCTTTTGTGAAATCCACGGATTTATTTTTGCGCGCTGGAGTCGTTTTTGAATGGTTTATTCTTGATTTGTTTGTCCTTGTAGTCTTTTGTGTATGACTAACCTTATTGGTTCTGCGTACAATCGCTTTTTGTGCTGAAATATTAAAACAAACCATTAACAGCATCAAGATTAAAATTATTTTTTTCATATTTTTTGTTTATAGAGTTTCTAATTTATTACCTTTCTTGTCATACCAAGTGCCTTTACTTGGTTGCCCTTTCTTGAAGGAACCGACAAAGTATTCTCCTGTTTGCTTAACAATATACCTGCCTTTATTGAATTCATCGTTGGCAAAAGAGCCATAATATACATCTCCGTTAGGTAAACTAAAACAAGCATTCTGGCCATTCATTTCACCATTATAGAAATCACCTTCATAAGTGCCATATTCAGTAGTTATTTTACCATGACCATCCATGAGTTGGTCAACCAAAGCTGAATCAGCTACAGTAGAATCATTCGAAATAGTACCATTAAAATAGTCACCATTACGATATTTTAGAAGTCCATTACAATCTCTGCCACTGATTGTACCAGAGAATGACTCTCGAGGGTCGTCTTCCGCATAGTGTATTTCACGCTGACCATCAGGAATTTCACTTCGAAATCTATAATACCTTTTGCCTTCATAAACACAATAGACTTCATCATGCCTGGCGGAGTCGACATACCAATTTACTTCACTTTGTGCTATTGATTCATCAAAATTATCCATATTATACCAAATGTATGATCCCCCTATTGGCACAACAATCCCGAATATGATCCACAATATGTTATTGCCGCTATGATCTGATTCTGTAGCCGTGCCTTGTCCATACTGGTTGTCTTGTTTCTCACCTTCGGCAAAGAATAGTAACACGTTCCAAAATGGGACGAACATCCATGCGCCCGACTTGCCTAAATCGTGACAACGCTTGGCACATTGAGCATAGAGGAACCAGAAAAAGACTGCTGTACAAGCAAGGGATAACAAGATTACACCTCCATTTCCGTCGGAATGTTCTATATCAAACAAGAGGAGAGATGCAAACCAAGCCACGAAGCCCACTACATACGAAAGAATGAGTTGCACGCGCCCTATTCTGCCCTTGAATGAGAATGGGCGGAAAGAGTCTCTTTTTCTCCAAGCCTCTACGTCCTCGGTTTTCTGCTTACTATAAGTGTTTCTAGACTCTTCTGAACTCTGTGCAAAACGCTCTGTTGCCATAGAGTCTATTACACGCTGCGTCTCAGACATGCCATGCGCAAGTATATAGTTCAAAGCTTCTCGCAAGGGAACATCGAACGTTTCACTATACTTCTGAGCCAAGAGACGTTTGGAGTCCGTATTATCTGAGTTACTATTATCTTTAACTGCTTGACTCCCCACAATGGTCTCCTCATCTGCCGTAAAGTCTTGTCCTTCGTTCTCAGCACTTTTACTTTCAGCTACAGAAGGTACAGCGTCCAAAGACAATTGGTTTTTAAAATCACGCACTGTCTGTGTACGCTTCTTCACATTCGGACACATTGCCTCGGTTACCACCTTAATAAGATTGATTGGCACACCTTTTTCACGCAGATTGTCCTCTACCAATTCATCGTCGCTCACAAGTTCGGAAGCTGCGGGAGGCGTTTCGCGGGTGAGGAGTTTGTAAAGTGTGGCACCAAGGGCATAGACATCGATGGTGGGACGGAACTCGCCGCTCTTTGCCTGATTACCTTGCTCTATGGGCGCATAACCAGCCGTGCCGAGACCGATGTTGGTGGAGGTTTCGGGTTGACCGTTGGCATCGTAGTGCTTGCTCAGTCCAAAGTCTATCAAGAAGATGTGGCCATCGCTTGCACGGCGCATGATGTTGCCGGGCTTGAGGTCGAGGTGAAGCATGTGGTGTGTCTCATGCATATAGATGAGCGCATCGGCCACAGCCTTGATGATGTTGGTGGCCTCATCGGCACCTATCGGACCCGACTTTACATAATCGTTGAGGTTCTGACCTTCGATGTAGTCCATCACATAGTAAAACGTTCCATTCTCATCGAACAGGTCGGTTACACGCACGATATTAGGGTGCTCTAGGTGAGAGAGGTTGCGCGCCTCTTTTTGAAATTTACGGCAATAGTTGTACGACAGGCTGCCGTCGGTCATGCCCGTAATGCTGCCATCTTCGCCACGCGAGTTGACCTCCTTCATAAAGAACTCTTTGATGGCGACTTTCTTGCCCAAATGTACGTGCTCGGCAAGGTAGGTAATGCCAAATGCGCCTTGTCCAAGGACACGCTCTATTCTGTATGCCCCCTCACGCAGAAGGGTGCCGGTTGATAATTTCTGTTGCATGGGTTATTTAAGGGGATATTTAAGGTTCTGTTTGGTCCGTCATTCGCATGTTTACTTTTTCGAGGCCTTCTGTTTTTTTCTCTGACACACTTATTTCTTCTTTGCGTTAAACTTAGAAGTTTGCTTCTCTTCTTTTGGAGAGCCTTTTCTACTCTTGAAAATCTCGCTAACAATGTGTTCGTCCTTCTTTGCGTCCGGCTTGTCGTCTGCAACCGTTTGCGGCTCTTCTCGGTTAGTTGGTTTTGCAGGCTTGCTGCCCACCCCTTGTGGTTGTCTTTCGGCAGAGGCCGGTAAAGATGTTTCACGTTGAGGGGAAACAGGCTGTAAAGAGGTGTTCTCTATGAGTGCATCGCTTTTTTTCTTCTCAGCAGACCGGCCCTTGGCAGAATCTATTTTAGTGCTATCGGGCTTTGCGCTCTCATTCTCTTTATTACCCAAAATGAAGTACGAAGCACCAGCAGCTATAATGACTAAAAGCAACACGACCAACAGCCACGGCAACAGATTACGGCGCTTAGGCTGCGGATGCAGAGTGGTGGCAGAAAATTCGGGAGTAACAAACGTGCCCTTTGGCTCCTGCAGGCGAGGCGGAACTGGTGCTTGAAGGGGATTAACTCCTATTACCTTTTCAATATGTATAAGGTGTGCCGTGTGGTTGTCCTTGTTTTCCTCAGTCACACTGCGGAGCATCTCAAGTTTCTCCTCATCGGTGGAGTTTGGTTTGGTGATGATGTTGAGAATATTCTCATCGGTGGACTGCTCAAGCATGCCGTCGGAACACATATAAAAATAGTCGCCCGGCTTAATGTCGGTGAGGTGGGCAATGTCGGCTCTTGCGCGCTGCTCCTGACAGGGCTGCATGGCACGCGTGATAACATTCTTCTGCGGGTGGTGGAGCGCCTCCTCCTCTGTAATCTCGCCTATCTTGACAAGGTCGTTGACGAGCGAATGGTCGCGCGTATGAAAGACGATGCGCGCTGGCGAATGCTTGGTGGCGGGACGCAATTGGTAAACGCGGCTGTCGCCAATGTGAGCTACCGTTGCGCCATTGGCGTGCAAACAAAGGAAGGTCATAGTAGTGCCCATTTTGCGTTCGGCCCCATCGTCCTTGGCATCGAGCGCGTCGTAGGCTGCGGCAAGGGCTTGACGAAAGAGGTCGTCGCTGAGGGGTTCGCCGGCATGCCACTGGCTGAGTATCGTACGACTAATTTGCTCGCACACCGTGGCCGAAGCCACCTCGCCTTTTTCATGTCCGCCCATTCCGTCGCACAGTACGAAAAGGCGGCAATCTGTTGTAGACAGTCCTAAAGCCGGGAAGAGTGAGTCCTCTTGATTGGCTCGCTGCCCAAGCTCCTGCAGATTGTATGCTTTAATTTGATATTTCATTGAATGTGTGTTATACTGTAAAAGTTAACTCCGTGCTTCCCATTTTAATGCGGTCGCCGTTATTAAGAATAAGCTGGTCAAACTGGTTGATGAGCGCACCGTTCAGGTAAGAAGGATTCTTGTTAGCGCCATTTTTCAACAAATGCACAATCTGCCCGCGTTGATTATACACTTCAATAATGGCGTGGCTACGGCTCATGGTGCGGTCAGTAGTCTGTATCTGCACGGTGGCCGACGATGTGGTGGCCTTCCGCCCGATGGTGTTGGAGCCTTGCATCAGCTGATAACATCGGCCCATGACATCAACGAGTTTGCCTATCGTCCTATTGGGAGCATGGCCCACGGTGGTCACGTCTGTACTGCCCGATGCTGCTTGTCCTGAACGTAGCTGCGTTTCCTCATTACTGGCTTGTGACGTACCCGCGCTGCCATACTGCGTTTCCTCACATTCTGAGGTCTGGGTGGGCACATAGCGCTGACATTGGCCAACAACGTGCTTCTCCTTACATACTGGGCATGTGAAAGTGGCTGCATTGATATTTGGCACATTGTTCAAGCGGAGTATCTTGCCACAAGTGGGACATTTTATTCTTATCGTATTATCCATTGCTGCTGTTTTAAGTAAGATTACCACCTCATCACAGGCATATTATCGGGAAAACGTCCCCACATCACGGGGTGCTGCTGGTTTCCCGACAGGCGCTTCACCCTTGCGCTGACATAGTCGAAGAGTTCCTTGGCTGTAATGATGCGGTTGTGGTTGGCGTCGGCACCGCCCCGCAATCCGTGCTGCAAGGCATAGGTAAAGAAGCCGTTGGTAAGTTTTCTTGACTCAATCGAAACTTCATTGCCGCGGCACGACAGAAAGAGCATGACGTTGCTATTCTTTCTCACGCCTCCGCCTTGATGTCTTGTGTTGCGGTTCTGGCGCATAGCTCCCGCAAAACAAGCATCGGCAAAGATCATCTTGTTACGGCTCTTGCATGTCGCCATGGCTGAATAGATGCTTCCATAGCTGAGTATGCCGTCGTAGCACACAAAACCACCTGGTACACCGTGGCCGCTGAAAAACAATACCACAATATCGTTGGCTGTAGCCTTTGCCACCATATTACGCAAGGCAGCTTTTACGGTTGCGAGTTTTGCCTGACTGTTAGTCAAGAGCTTTGTTTGGGCGTACTTGTTCTGCTGATACACCCACTGCATGGTGGCGGCATCGTTGTGGGGCAGGCGAAGGTCATTCCGGCTGCCAGGATAGTCGGATATGCCCACCGAGAGGAGGTAAGTCTTTGCCTCTCCCTGCAAGGGTACTGCCAGCAGCACCACCCAAAGCAGCAAGCTCTTTATTGCCTTAGGCATCTTGAATGTCGGCATTGTTGCAGTAGTCAGGCTGATCGTCGCTTACATTATAGGCCAGATGTTCTTGCTCTTGCTGCATCATGTCCTGCTGCTGTGCAACGTGCGCATCTTGAAAATCCTGCATCTGAATATTTTCGTTGGACACATCGAACACCTCGCCCTCTTCAATCTGCTGGTTTTGATTGTAATCCACAATGACGGTATCAGCCGTACCGTCGTAATCCGCATCTATCACAGCACCTATATAATGACCATCAGTAATTGTGGCCGCCTGCATCATGCTTCCGTCTTCGTTTTGTACATCATACACGCCTAACACTTGTATCTGATTATCATGCACGCCCATACCATCGTCGCTGGCAGTTTGCAGATTAGGATTATTTTGCGCTACAAAGTTGTCACCGCCATGACCAGTATAGTCGCTCTCGCCATTTGATGCCACATCTTCAACGGTTGCATTCACATCGCGCGGTGCCTCGGATACGTAGTGAGGCTGCTCGGTCTCGATACCGTCTTGGGGGTCTGCAACAGCCTCTACCTCCTGTGACTCTGCAGCGTTGTCAGTCTGCGCTTCCGCCGTCTGGGTATTGTTCTCCTCCTGGTCGTTGTTGCTTTCATCAACCACTGCTTCTACACCCAACGTGGCTCCGCTGCCAACGGCAGCACCTACAACGGCTGCGCCAGCCATGGCAGCACCCCTTTTTCCGCGAGTTTTCTTGGGTTTTGCGTTCGGTTCGGCAGCTGGTGTTGCTTGGTTAGCTTTAGGGTTATTGCCACTCTGAGGCTGCATGATAATTGTTTCTTCGTTGTTCATCGTTTTTTGGTATTTATTGACTCAAGTTTCGGATTCAGCCCGCGCTTGCTAAATCCGAAACTTGAGTTATTGAGTTAATGATGACACAAAGTTATGCCGCCAGCCATGAGTTGTAAAGACATTTTTGAAAGATTGTAGCAACTATCCCGTTTATTGTACAAAATGTCAGTGGGTGTACTTACACCCGCAGGAGATGCACTGCTTGTAGTACTCTATGTTGCGATAGGGTATGTTTCCGAAAGGCTTGCCACATTGCGGGTTAGGACACTTGTATTTCTTGGCATATTCTTCGTTAAGGTCGTGAATTTGTTGCGCCACGCTGTCCTCATTTTTACCCCGGCAAAAGAAATATACCGCCAGGAGCAACGCACCAAGCACTATAACAACACGCACTGCCACATTGATGCCAGGAACCAGACCTACGCACACACCGAGCAACGACAGTATACCCTGCAAACGCTGCTGGTTGGCTTTCTGAGAGACTTTATTTTGTATGTCGAGCACTTGCTGCTCATATTCACTCCATACAGCTTTCAACGGGCGTAACGAGAAAGTAGGTACTTCTTTTGCAGGCTGGCCGCCCATTGGCGCTGACACACCATTAACCAGCTGGAGTATTTGCCGCAAGGGCAACAGAAAGCGGTCTTTGCCGAGCTGCACACGGCTTGAAACCGTCAGCGCCTTGCTGAATACCTGATTGCCGTCTACGTATGTCTCATTTTGCAGATTAAGGTTCTCTATGTTGATGTGGCCACCATTTATCGTGATGCGGCAATGCTTGCGGCTTACCGAGAGTGGTACCATGCCCGCAGGGCCTATGTTAAACTCTCTTCCGTCGACCATGCAATGAAGGCGGCGTGCCCCCTCTTCTCTTCCTATTATTATTTCCATAAAAAATTCGGTGTTTATAATCACCCTAAATGTACTACCCTACTTAACGGGTTCCTTCTTTGCCATCGAATTCGTTACACGCATAAGGAGCAAGGCTTTCAACTGCTTGAGCGCCTCCTTGGATATGCCCAACTTGAAAGCAAAGTTTACACCATCAGTCAGCACGAGGCTTTTTTGCAAGGGTTGAACCTTGTATACAAAACTAAGGTTTACGATAAAGCGCTTGCCTATGCGCACAAAGAAAGAGGCTTGCTCGCGCAAACTTTCGCTCACAAGTTGCTGCATGCGCGACAGGTTCATACAGATGGAGTGCTTCTGCTTGTTGACGAGCACAATATCGGTGTAATTGCCATCGCCCACCATGTAGACCACTTTGGAACAATCAAGTCGCACCAATTCGTCGCGAGTGATAATGTAAATATATCTGCTATCCATATAGATGTATTTAAGTTAACAAAGTTGTTCTGAACTCACACAAGGGGTGTAATTAAGGTTAAGAGCCAAAAAAGCGTGGCACCATCGCCCGTTGCTGAAATAGAGGTTGTGGAAGAGACCTATTCAGTATGCAACAGACAATAGTCCACGCTTGTACAAAGGTATTTGTAGCACGCACCGCCTCACGCCATTTGCTAAAGAATGGTGTGAGGTGCGCATGTAATGATACCATAATACGCGTGAACGATATTGTACGTTTTGCCTTACTGAATATCGAAACTTCCACATTTCTATTTCAAGACAACGTTCAATACGCTCATTCATTGAGGGTCTTCACAGCAGTTGGGCATTTCCAACAACTCTGACCCTAAGCGCAAAGTTAAGTATTTATTATTTAAGGGTGGTTCTAAAAATTCCGTTTTTTGAGTTCTGCTATTCTGAAATGTGATTTGCACACTCTCGGAAGTTTCTTTCTGAAAGTTTGTTCGGTCACATAGCCCGCTATGCTCCCTCTCAAACTTTTAAAAAAAATACTTCTGATAGCGCACCAATCCCTATTTCAGAATTATTAGAACCACCCTTAAGACAATGCCATTTTCTACCCCTAAAATTTAGGGGTTAAGGTGATGCATATACGAAGCATATAAAAAGGCATCAAACAACACCTCAACTGAAAAATAAGAACTTCCACATTGCTATTTCACGGTAGCTGCTCAATGCTCTGTTTTTGCTTACTTTACTTGTCATTATGTATTTTGACGCTGCAAAAATACAACTCTTCGCACTCTGTCACAAGCATGTTGGCGTTGATTGTACAAAATGTGCGATTATTGTATGAGTTGCTGCGCAGGAAGTGTTTTTTTGTAATAGATGCTACCCAAAGCAGGCGATGCGACACCGCGGATACCACGTGCTTGGGCAATCGCGCGTTGTGAGGCAGGGTGTTCAAAATAGACATTAAAACGAGATAGTTTGAGGAAATCCTAAGTTGCTTGAAACGCACTGCAAAAACGCAAGCACCAAATGCTACTTCTAAACGCAAGCACTAATGGCAATTCGTTATAAAGCCTAAAAAATTAATGGAGGCACCGTCTCCACGAGCCTCCATTAACCAACACAAAAACTAAACTAGACTTAACTAAACTATTTGATAGCGTTATCATCACGACAACTTGATAATGCAAATATATAAAACCGAACGAGTTAAATCAAGATTTTGTAAAGAAAAGTTTACAAAAGCGATGTTTTTAACATTTGGGCGTGTTATAAAGCATATAATTATCTAAAATAACCATGGCAGCCATGGCTTCGACAATGGGTACGGCGCGAGGCAGAACGCAGGGGTCGTGTCGGCCACGGGCTTTGAGTAGGGTGGCGCGTCCTTCGCGGTCGACGGTAGGCTGCTCACGCAGTAGGGTAGCCACGGGTTTGAAAGCTACGCGGAAGTAGATATCCTGTCCGTTGCTCAGTCCGCCTTGTATGCCGCCACTGTGGTTCGTACGAGTGGTGATGCGTCCTTCTTCGTCGGTGGTGAAGAGGTCGTTCTGCTCACTGCCGCGTGCGGTAACGCCAGCAAATCCGTCACCATATTCAAATCCCTTTACGGCATTGATACCCAGCATAGCAGCCCCCAGCTGTGCGTGTAACTTGTCAAACACGGGTTCACCCAATCCTACGGGACACCCTTCGATGACGCAAGTGATGATGCCACCAATGGTGTCGCCCTCAGCTTTCACTTCAGAGATGAGTTGTGCCATTTCGGCAGCCTTCTCAGCATCGGGGCAACGTACGGGATTCTTTTCTATCTCGTTGAAGTCGTAGTCATGATAAGTGCCTGTTAAGGCGATGGAGCCTACTTGTGAGGTGTAAGCCGTGATGCGAATGCCCTTCTCGCGCAATACCATTTTAGCAAAAGCACCGCCCACGACGCGTGCTATCGTCTCACGAGCAGATGTACGTCCGCCGCCACGGTGGTCGCGAATGCCATACTTCGTTTGGTAGGTGAAGTCGGCGTGTGAAGGGCGAAAGACGTCACGCATATTGTCATAGTCGTTAGAGTGCTGATTTTCGTTGCGCACTAAGAAGCCTATGGGGCAACCTGTAGTTTTGCCTTCAAACGTGCCAGAAAGTATCTCTACGCGATCCGTCTCTTTGCGGTCGGTGGTAAGTCGGCTCTGTCCAGGGCGGCGTCGATTGAGTTCTGACTGCAGAAAGTCGAGGTCGACGGTGATGCCAGCGGGCATTCCGTCTATCACGCCTCCAATGCCTGCACCGTGGCTTTCGCCGAAGGTGGTGAGTCGAAATAGGTGGCCAAATGTGTTGCTCATGTTTTGTTTAGTTAGTTTTTTGTTAGTTGACGAGTTAACAAGTTGACAAGTTAACAAGTTGACAAGTTAACAAGTAGACGAGTTAACAAGTTGACGAGCAAGTTACCTAATTAAAGGGACATGCTTATTCGTTAACTTGTCAACTCGTCTACTTGTTAACTCGTCAACAAAATATTTTAGTGCTTGTGGCAGCAGCCTTCTCCTTCGCCATGATGATGACCGCCACAGCAGCCTTCGCCTTCACCATGATGATGACCACCGCAGCAGCCTTCGCCTTCGCCTTCGCCGTGATGGCAACCGCCTTCGCAACCACCCTCGCAGTTGCAGCCGCCTTCGCCGCTCATCATCTTGATGAGTTCTTTTAGTTCATCGTCAGTAGCATCGCGCATCGTGACTACTTGACCTTTAAAGTGGAGGTCTTTGCCAGCTAAGGGGTGGTTGAGGTCGATTACGACAACATTGTCTTTTACTTCAAGTACGAGGCCTTGGAAACGATTGCCGTCAGCATTGACCAAAGGCAATACGGCACCAGGGTAAACCATATCTTTGTCAAACTTACCGTTGATGCTAAAAGTCTCTTTGGGGAGTTCAATCACGTGCTCTTGTACGTAGGGGCCGTATGCATCGTCTTGCTTCAGTGTGAAGTCGAAGTCAGCGCCTTGAGTCAAAGCTAAGATTTTATCTTCAAATGTATCGAGTGCCACACCCATACCACTGATAAATTGGAAGGGGTGTTCAACGGGAGCTTTCTCAATGAGTTCGTGAATGCCCTTTTCGTTGTCAGCGTAGAGTTCGTATGCTACTGTCACATACTTGTGTGGTGTTTGTTCCATGTGTTATGTAATTTATTGTTTTTAGGGTTAATGTTTTTTTAAGTTGATAAGTTACTAACTTGTCAACTCGTCAGCAAAAAGCAATCACGCCAACTCCAGGTTGAGTTCTTGGCGTAGAAATTCGAGGTCGGGACAAGTATTGAGCATCTCCTTATATTGTTCAACGCGACTAAAGGCGCGATGAGGAGCCGTATCGGCCTTGATGTTAAACTTCAGCGTGATGTAGTCGTTACGCAACTGCGTGCGCAGGTAGTTCATCAGCGAGATTTGTTCCTTGCGCATATACTGTTCTACGAGTTCATTCTCAAGTTCTACAGAGATAGTCCACGTAGCCGTGTCAAGTTTCGGTTCCATGCTCTTCATACGCCCCATGAGGTGATACTTCTCTTTGGGCAACTGCTGTGCGTAACGAAACCAATAGTACGTCATGCGGTCTGCATCGAAAGGTGTGCAGAGCTTCTGTGTCACAGGTTTCTCGCTCGTAGTGTTTTGTGCGTTAGAGGCTGTGTTAGGCGTAGCAGAGGCAGATTGTGCAGCACGGATTTGCTGTTGCATGGCACGGATAGACAGCGTGCGAGCAGGCCGTGCGCGGTAGGGAGTAGCATTGCTAGTAGCTGTTGCCAATTGCTGGTAAGTAGACTGGCTTTGTAGCACGTTATCGGCCGAGATAGGAGTCGATGCAGTATGAGAAGGAGGTGTTGCAGTGGTGGGGCGTTGCGCGTTAGTTGCTGCGGGGCGTTGTGCTGCGGTGGCAGTCCGTTGTTGACCTTGAACTGCGGGAGCAGCAAGGTGAGAAAATATGGGTTTAAGTCGTCGTGTAGGGCGACGCCCACAACTTGGATCGTCATCGCCAGCAGCCGCTTGCGCCACCTCTATCAGGGTGAGCTCCACGAGTAGTCGCTTATTGCGTGCCGTGTTGTAGCTCATGTCACAAGAGTTGCATAGCTTCAGTGCTCGATAGAGCAATTTCGGTTCGCAGCGCATCGCCTGTTCGTGATAGCGTTGGCGCACCTGTTCGCTCACGTCGAGTAGGGGCAGCGTTTGCTCGTCGCGGCTCATCAACAGATTGCGAAAGTGAGAGGCCAAACCACCGATAAAGTAGTTTGCTTCAAATCCTTTGCTGAGAATGTTGTTGAGGCGAGCCATGGCCGAAGGAATGTCGCATTTCAGGAGTGTGTCCGTCATGCTAAAGTACTCATCGTAGTCGAGCACGTTGAGGTCTTCAATCACCTTCTGGTAAGTGATGTTGCCCTCGCAGAAACTTGTTACTTGGTCGAAGATAGAGAGTGCATCGCGCATACCACCGTCAGCCTTTTCTGCAATGACTTGTAGTGCTTCGGGTTCGTAGGTGATGCCCTCCTTTTGTGCCACATAAGCAAGGTGCTTAATGGTGTCGGCCACCGTGATGCGTGCAAAGTCATAGATTTGGCAACGGCTCAGAATGGTCGGTAAGATCTTATGCTTCTCTGTGGTAGCCAATACAAAAATGGCATGTGAGGGCGGTTCTTCCAACGTCTTTAAGAAAGCATTGAAGGCCGCAGTAGAGAGCATGTGTACCTCGTCGATAATGAAGACCTTGTAGCGTCCCACTTGTGGTGGTATCTGCACCTGTTCGATGAGTCCACGAATGTCCTCTACACCATTATTAGATGCAGCGTCGAGTTCGTGAATGTTATACGAACGCTGTTCGTTAAACGCTTTACAACTTTCGCATTCGTTACAGGCTTCGCCATCGGCCGTAGGTGATAGGCAGTTGATGGTCTTCGCAAAAATACGTGCACACGTCGTCTTACCCACACCGCGTGGCCCGCAGAAGAGGTAGGCGTGTGCCAATTTTCCTTGTGCAATGGCATTCTTTAGCGTTGTGGTTAAAGCGTGCTGTCCCACCACGCTATCAAACGTTGTAGGACGGTATTTTCTGGCTGATACTATATATTCGCTCATTCTTTTTGCTTTGTATGGGGCAAAGATAGTGCAAGGCGAGCGCAAAACGTCAAGTTTGCTTGAACGTTCTGCCGAGCCGTAGCCTATCTTATGCAAAGATAGTGCAAGGCGAGCGCAATGCAAAATGAAAGTCGGAAAACTTTCATTTTTGCATAGCCGAGCCGTAGCCTATTTTATTTAAAGATAGTGCAAGGCGAGCGCAAAGCAAATAAAAATTGCATTTTTCTTTTCTTTGCACTATCTTTGCAAAAAAATATAAATCATGGCACAACGATTAGAACAGTCGCAAGCGGCAGTACAGACACAGCAACTTTCGTCAATGCAAGTGGCTGTGGCAAAACTCGTGGAGTTACCCGTCACAGAGTTGGTAACTCGTGTGCGTGACGAAATGGTTGATAATGCTGCTCTTGAAGAGAAAGACCCTGATAACTTTGACGTTGATAAAGCCACGGAGGCAGACGACGCACAACGCGACGACGATCTTGAAGCGGGAGAAGGCGATGAGGCTGGTGTGCGTGATGAGGAGAATAGCTTTGAAGAGCAAGCTGACTATGGTAGCGAAGCTGATGCCATGGGCGACTACTTCTCAGCCGACGACGTGCCGTCTTACTTACAACAGCGTGCTGACGCTGAGCGTGATAAGAATGAATTTCAGTATGCTGGCACGGTATCGTTCTACGACGAACTGCAAAGTCAGATTAGTGAACATAACCTGACGGAGCGTGAGGCCGAACTCATGGAGTATATTATCGGTTCGCTCGACGAAGATGGCTTCTTGCGCAAAGACCTCGATGCCATGGTCGATGAATTGGTTATCTATCATAATATAGAGACGACTCACGCAGAGTTAGAACGTTTGCTTGGCATTTTGCAACAGTTTGAGCCTCGTGGCATTGGGGCGCGTTCGCTACAAGAGTGTCTCCACATTCAACTGACTGACCCCGACCACCGCACGCCCTACACCGACTTGGCACTGCGCGTCGTTGATCGTTACTTTAAGGAGTTTGTAGGTCGTCATTGGGACGTGATAAAGCAGCGTTTACAGATAGATGACGATACGTTCGACCACGTGCGCTATGTCCTGACCCATCTTAATCCGCGTCCAGGCAGTGCGCTGAGTGAGTCAGCAGCGATTGGTGCTCCTACAGTAGTGCCCGACTTCTTTGTACGCGTAAACGAAGAGAGGCAAGTGGTCGTAACGCTCAATCAAGGCGACGTGCCTGAATTGCAAGTAAGTCCCGCCTTTCGCGATAGTATTAAGCAGTATGGCTCGAACCGCAGCAAACTGAGCCGTGAGCAGCGTGATGCTTACACCTATGCCCGACAGAAGGTAGACGCGGCACAATCGTTTATCAACCTCTTGACGCGCCGCCGCGAAACGCTCTTGGCCGTGATGCAGGTGATCGCAAAGAAGCAGCAAGCCTTCTTCCTTGGCGATGACGATGAAGATGCCCTTGTGCCCCTCACATTGAAGGACGTGGCCGATGTCGTAGGCGTAGACGTGTCGACCGTGTCGCGTGTGACGAGTAGTAAGTACGTTCAGACGCTCTATGGCACCTATGCGTTGAAGTTTTTCTTCGGTAGCCAGTTTACGACTGCCGATGGCGACGAACTCTCAGCGCGCAAAGTGAAGGCCGCTCTTAAGGAGTTGATAGACGGTGAAGATAAACACCGCCCTTTGTCCGACGAAGCCTTAGCCGCGCAACTCAAGGCCCAAGGTTTTAACGTGGCGCGTCGTACCGTAGCCAAATACCGCGATGTCTTAGGACTCCCCACGGCACGATTGAGAAAAGAGTAGCGGTGGAAAATGCATGGTTAATGTGCAAATGCTTGGTTAATGTGCAAATGTGTAAATGTGCAAATGGTCGCATCCTTTTGCCGCGTTTGTGGATAATGGATAGATGTCTGTGTTTAAAAGGCAGAAACGCTATCATATTTACACATTAGCATATTCATACATTATCATATTTACACATTAGCATATTCACACATTAGCACATTAGCAAATTAGCACATTAACAAAGTGAACAAAGAATATATCGAGAAGTTAGAGAAGCATTTTGCGCCCCCTGCTGAGGCTGATACGGGGCGCACGGGCATATCGTCAACGTTGTTGGTGGTAGCCTCACAAGTCGTGTCGTCGCTCTACTCGCCCTTCTACCTTCCAGTGGTGGCCTTTGTCGTGTTGTTTCTGTTTAGTTATCTCAACATGCTCACATGGCCAACGAAAATATTTTTGACCTCGTTGGTGTATGTGTTTACCATACTCTTTCCACACTTAGGCATTTACCTTTACCGTCGGTTGAATGGTTGGACACGTCACCAGATGAGCAAGCGCGAGCGCCGCTACGTGCCTTATGCCGTCAGCATTGTGTGCTATACCGCCCTGTTGGTATTGCTCTATCGCATTCACATGCCACGCTTTGCTATAGGCGTGATCGTAGGCGCTTTGGTTATACAGATAATCTGCGTAATCGTCAATAGCCGCATCAAGATTAGCACCCACGCTGCTGCCTCAGGCGGTGTGATAGGCGCATTGATGGCCTTTTCATTCATATTCTCGTTCAACCCCATGTGGTGGCTCTGCCTTGCCGTGTTACTCTGCGGCATGGTGTGTACAGCGCGCCTTATTCTGCGCCAACACACGTATGCGGAGGTAGGATGGGGCGTACTCGTCGGTGTGTTGAGCGGATTGATAAGCATTTTACTCGTTTAGTTGCAGCACGCAACTAAACGAGTAAAATGGGTAAATGTGAGAATGTGCAAATTGTCGCCTTTGCTTGCTGAGTTTATAAGTGCATTATACTATTCTCACATTCTCACATTTGCACATTCTCACATTTGCACATTAACTAAGCATTTGCACATTCTTACATCTCATATTTTCACATAAAAAAATAAGTTATGTTGTCACCAATCGTAAGTATTATCATGGGCAGTACCAGTGACCTGCCCGTTATGGAAAAAGCAGCCAAGTTCTTGGAAGAGATGCAAATTCCCTTCGAGATGAATGCCCTTTCGGCACATCGTACTCCAGCTGAGGTAGAAGCCTTTGCACAGGGGGCAAAAGAGCGTGGTCTGCGCGTAATCATTGCAGGTGCAGGTATGGCAGCCGCATTGCCAGGCGTAATTGCCGCCAGCACGACGTTGCCCGTTATTGGTGTACCCATCAAAGGCATGCTCGACGGACTTGACGCTATGCTTTCTATCATACAGATGCCTCCTGGCATTCCCGTAGCTACAGTAGGTGTGAATGGTGCACAAAATGCAGCAATCCTTGCTGTCGAAATGCTCGCTCTCAGCGATGATGCCTTAGCCGAACGTTTAGCCGCTTATAAAGAAGGCTTGAAACAAAAGATTGTTAAGGCTAATGCCGACCTCAAAGAGGTGAAGTATCAGTATAAAACTAACTAGTTAATGTGCTAATATGCTAATGTGCTAATATGTTAATGTGTTAATGTGCTAATGGTTGCACCCTGAGTATTAGCACATTAGCATATTAGCATATTAGCAAATTGCCCCATTAGCATATTAGCATATTAGCATATTAGCACATTAGCAAATTGCCCCATTAGCACATTAGCAAATTGCCCCATTAGCATATTAGCAAATTACCCCATTAGCATATTAGCAAATTACCCCATGTCTCTATTCAACTATACCCCTCGTCACAGTCACGAGGTAAAGATAGGCAATCGCCCGTTGGGTGGCGACCAACCCCTACGCATACAGAGCATGACCACTACAGCCACCACCGACACGGAAGGGTGCGTGCGCCAGTGTATGGCCATATTTGATGCTGGGGCAGACTACGTGCGCTTGACAACACAAGGCACACGTGAGGCTGAAAACCTACGCAATATTAAGGAAGAACTCCGTCGACGCGGTTACGACCGCCCTTTAGTGGCCGATGTACACTTCAATCCTGCTGTGGCCGATGTGGCTGCTACGATTGTTGAAAAGGTACGTATCAATCCAGGCAACTACGTTGACCCCGCTCGCCAGTTCAAACACTTAGAGTATACTGACGAAGAGTATGCCGCAGAACTCGATCGACTCGAAAAACGCTTCACGCAGTTGCTCAACATTTGCAAAGAACACCACACCGCCTTGCGCATTGGTGTCAACCATGGTTCACTCTCCGACCGTATCATGTGTCGTTATGGCGACACGCCAGCAGGTATCGTAGAGAGCTGCTTAGAGTTCTTGCGCGTTTGCGTAAAGGAAGACTTCAAAGACGTAGTTATATCAATCAAAGCTTCTAACACGCAAGTCATGGTGCGTACGGTGCGTTTGTTGTGCGAAAAGATGCGCATCGAACACATGGACTTTCCCCTTCACCTCGGCGTGACCGAAGCTGGCGAGGGCGAAGACGGTCGTATCAAGAGTGCTGTAGGCATAGGAGCCTTGTTGGCCGACGGTATTGGTGACACCTTGCGTGTGAGCCTCAGCGAAGCCCCCGAAGTAGAAGTGCCTGTGGCCTATAAGTTGGCCTCGTATGTAGTACAACGTGCGGGCCACCCCGAAATACCCGGTCAAGAAGCACCGCAGTTCAATTATGTCAATCCCACGCGCCGCCGCACCGTAGCAGTGGGCAATATCGGTGGCGACAACGTACCCGTAGTTATCTCATCACGTTTAGAAGGCGCGCTGACTGAGGCTGCTCCAGAAGGACAGGCTCAACCCGATTATTACTACGTGGGAGCGAACCTTCCCAAGGCCGATAAGCGCGTGAAGGGCGTGGGCTATATCGTCGATGCACCCCATTGGAAGGGCGAGTCCGACACTTACCCCGTCTTTACGAAGCAGTACTTAATGGCGATGCCTACGTGTGGAGCCGCTATCAAGTTCCTCTTCTTGACTTATCTCGACCTTGATGATGAGGTGAAGGCCTTGTTGCGCACAGTGCCGGGCGTAGTGATTATTGCGCAAAGCAATCACCAAAACCGTTTGGGCGAACAACGTGCCTTGGTTCACGAACTTTGGCGTGACGACCTTCGCACGCCTGTTGTATTCTTCGAGCAATACCGCTTGGGCGAGCAACAGAAGGAGGAATTTCAACTCTATGCGGCAGCCGACTTAGGAGCCTTGCTCTTCGACGGACTGACGGACGGCATAATGCTTTTCAATCAGAAACCTGAAGGGCAACGTCCTTTATCCATTGCAGTGCAAGACGCTACGGCCTTTGCCATATTGCAAGCTGCGCGTTTGCGCACGACAAAGACGGAGTACATCAGTTGCCCTGGTTGTGGCCGCACGCTCTACGACCTTCCGGGCACGATAGCACGCATCAAGGCTGCTACGGCTCACTTGAAGGGCCTCAAGATTGGCATCATGGGTTGCATCGTCAATGGTCCTGGCGAAATGGCCGATGCGGACTATGGTTACGTAGGTGCAGCACGTGGTAAGGTGAGTCTTTATCGCGGCAAGGTATGTGTCGAGAAGAACATTCCTACAGAACAGGCCGTGGATAAACTGCTCGAACTCATAGAGTCCGATCGTAACGTTAACGCGTGAACACGCTAAACCATTAATACGTTAAGGCGTTAAGGCGCGCTTCGCGTTTTGTTTTGAACATTAATTATCATTAATTGTTCATTAATTACTTCATTAATTGGCTATTGTATTTAGATAATTAACGAAAAAAATTAATGAAATAATTAATGAACAATTAATGATAATTAATGTTCAAAACAAAGCGCGAAGCGCGCCTTAATGTGTTAATGTATTAATACGTGTTTTATATGTTCAAAAATAGAGAAATAGTGTTCAAAAAGGGCTGAAACATTCGCGTTATACGATTAATGTTTGTATCTTAGCAACGTACTAACCAAAATCAAACAGATAAATGGAAACGATCAATAATAAAAACTACTGCATCATTTTGGCAGGAGGCACGGGGCGTCGCCTTTGGCCCACTAGTCAAAAGGAGATGCCCAAACAGTTTATTGACTTCTTCGGGTCGGGGCGCACGTTGCTACAACAGACCTTCGATCGTTTTGTACGTTTCATTCCGATACAACATATATTCGTCTCCACTTTCGAAGACTACGTACCCTTAGTACACAGTCAGTTGCCCGAACTCCCCGAGGCTAATATCCTGCCCGAACCCGTGCAACTCAATACGGCTCCTGCGGCTATTTGGGGTACGTGGCACGCCGTATTGGCCGACCCAGAGGCTTGCGTAGTCGTAAGTCCGGCCGACCAAATCATTCAGCATGAAGAGACGTTTGAACAACAAATACTCCACGGCCTTGATTATGTCAACACCCATGCCGACTTCTTAGCTATGGGCGTAAAGCCTACGCAGCCCAATACGGCTTATGGTTACATACAGATGGGGGATGAGGTAGACGAGAAGGATATGTTCAAAGTACAGTCCTTTAGCGAAAAGCCTGAGTTGAACTATGCCCGACTCTTCTTAGAAAGTGGAGAGTTTCTTTGGAATACGGGCATCTTCCTTTGGAAGGGCGAGACTATGGGGCGTCACCTCTCAAAGATGGCCCATCGTCCTGACCAACCCGTTGAGGCTGTGGCGCAGCAGATGGTGACGATTGCACAGGAGGTAGACTATGTGCGTTCGTGCATACCTGAAGGCTTACCCCGAAGTATCGACCTCTTGGTGCTCGAACATTGTGACAACGTAGCCGTGCAAGCTTGTACGTTCGGTTGGGCCGATGTTGGTTGTTGGACAGAGCTACGCGAAGTGTCGAAGACCGATGCCGACGGCAATGCCGTAACGGGAGGAGCCAAAGTTATGTTGCAAGGTACGCAGAACTGTATGATAGCCCTCCCGAAGGGCATGAAGGCCATTATTGCAGGCCTTGACGGCTATGTCGTATCAGAACAGAATGGCGTGTTGATGATTTGTCCCAACACCGACCCCGATGCCATTCGCCGTCTTATCAACAAGGGGGCATTTAGTTTGTAATTAGACTGCGTATATACAAAAGAAGGAGATGTGTCAAATAAGTTTTGACACATCTCCTTCTTATTTAATTTTCGGATTTAGATAAACTGCAATTTGTCGGCCTAATTGGGGGGCGGGTTTGTAACCCGCGGCAGCAGCAGGTTGCTTATAGTCG
>ERZ1034973.444-NODE-444-length-29647-cov-11.322182_pt1 | contig 29647 bp, 19 predicted proteins | sample MGYA00520686_ERZ1034973 | MGnify/ENA primary metagenome ERZ1034973 (study PRJEB33766, sample SAMN09781775) | gut metagenome | biome: gut microbiome | host: Homo sapiens | place: Madagascar | study: EMG produced TPA metagenomics assembly of the PRJNA485056 data...
AAATTGCAAATCTGCCTGCGCTTTTATTCTTTTTACAAAAAACTCGACATTCGGGCTATTTACAGAGTAAAAAAATTAAATCAGCTACCAGAAAAAACAGCGGATTTTATGTCCATCGGGGAGCGTTGTAAATTCGGGGATCTCCTGCCGGCACTTTTCTGCCGCTTTTGGACAGCGGTATGAAAACGGACAGCAATGCTCCTGTTCAAGCGTTGTCTTTACTTCAACATTAGACCTTGAAAGCTTGCCGGACGCTCCCTCAAAAAGCAGCTTTGTATACGGATGAAGCGCGTCCTTGTACAAAGTACGGGCATCTCCTTCCTCAACCATTACGCCGCGGAACATAACGCCGATTCTGTCGCAAAAATACGAGGCAACCTTTAAATCGTGCGTAATAAAAATAAAGCTCAAGCCTCTTTTCCGGCGCAAATCCTGAAGAAGGTTTATAATCTGCCCCTGAATAGACACATCCAGCGCAGAAACAACCTCGTCGCAGACAAGAAGCCGCGGATTCATAATCAGACCGCGCGCTATAGAGATTCTTTGCCGCTGACCGCCTGAAAATTCAGCAGGACGCCGGCTCAAATCTTCCGCGCACAGTCCGACTTCCTGAATTATTTCTTCAGCGCGATTCCGGGCATCTTCCTTTCCGCGCCACAAAGACGAATAGCGGAGCGCGGATACAAGAATTTCGTAAACCGTCATGCGGGGGTTCAAGGATTTTGCAGGATCCTGAAAAATATATTTCACTTTTTCACGGTAATCTTTAAGCTCTTTTTTTCCGAGCGAAGAAACATCCTTGCCGAAAAATTCTATTTTTCCGGAAGTCTGCCTGTACATCTGCACAATCAGCCGGGCAGTCGTCGTTTTTCCGCAGCCGGATTCACCCACAATTCCGTAAGTTGAACCGGAAGGAATTTCAAATGAAACATCGTTCACGGCATACACAGTTTTTTTATTTTTTGCAAAAAATCCCGCCTCCAGACTAAACTGCTTTGTAAGCCCTGAAACTTTAAGCGCGATTTCTTTATTTTCTTCACCAGATTTTATGCTCTCAGTCAAATTTTTCCTCTTTTGAAATTGAAGCCATTTTTCCTTTTGTATAGTGCTCGCCGAATTCAGGCAGCGCAGAAATCAGAGCCTTTGTATACGGATGTCCAGGGTTTTTCATAATCCGCTCAGAAGAACCTGTTTCAACAACCTTTCCGCGGTACATAACACAGATACGGTCGCTTATCTGCGACACAAGATTTATGTCGTGGCTGATAAAAATAATAGAAAGCCCTCTTTCTTCTTTTAAGCGCAAAAGAAGGGAAACTATCTGGGCTTGAATCGTAACATCCAGCGCAGTCGTAGGCTCATCCGCAATCAAAAGCCCGCAGTTCTGCGCAAGCGCCAGCGCAATTCCTATTCTTTGCAGCTGACCGCCCGAAAACTGATGCGGAAACGCCTTTAAACGTCCGTATGAATCCGGCAGTCCCACATCATCCAAAAGCTTGGCGGCTTTTTTATCAGATTCTTCTTTTGTAATATCCGGCTCAGAAACCTTGAATGTCTCAAAAAAGACACTCCCGATATTCTGCAGCGGGTCAAAACTTCTTCCAGGCTCCTGAAATATAAGGGCAATTTTTTGCTCCCGGAATTTCCTTAATTCTTTCTGCTCAAGAGCCGTTAAATCAATGCCATTAAAATAAATATGCCCGGACATCTGCGCATTCTGCGGAAGAAGCCCCGGAATCGCAGTGGTTGAGACAGACTTTCCGGAACCGGATTCTCCAACAATCCCCAGAATTTCACCTTTTTTTATATAAAAAGAAACATTCTTTACAGCCGGAGAAAGAACTTTTTTAGCTCCGCGAATCATCTGAAAGGACACAGAAAGATTTTTTACGTAAAGCAGAAAATCCTTGCATTCGGGAAGATTTTCAGAACATTCATCCTCTGAATCTTTGCAGGCACCGGGAATTTTCCGCTTTTTAAAGACAATGTTGTACGGGTCAAAAAAATCGCGCAGCGCATCACCAAGAAAATTAAATGCAAGCGTAACCAGAAGAAGCATAAAGACCGGCCACAGAAGCCATGGAAAATTCCTAAGGTTTGAAAGCGTTGAAATATCACGGTTTATCAACGAGCCCCAGCTTACCGCAGGATCGCTTATTCCAAGCCCCAGATACGAAAGAGTTGTCTCGCTCATAATAAAGCCCGGAACAGAAAGCGCGGTGCTCACAATCAAAAGGCTTGAAATCTGGGGAATTATATGCCTGAAAATAACAACAAGTGGCGGAATTCCTTCAAGCTGCGCATCCACAACAAATTCCTCGCGCTTTATTGAATGGACCATTCCGCGGATTGTGCGCGCGCTCCCCGGCCATCCCACAAGGGCAAGAATCAGAGTAATCACCATATAGGAAGTTCCGGAATCCATCTTTGAATTCAGAAGCGAGCGCAAAAAAAGAATAAAATAAAGCGATGGAATAAGCATAAAAAATTCCGCGAAGCGCATTATAGCCCAATCTGTGGCGCTTCCAAAATAACCGGAAAAACCGCCAAGGACAATCGCAAGAAAAAGAGAAATCGCAGTCGCGGCAAAACCAATTGTAAGGGAAATTCTGCTTCCATATACAATCCTGCTGAAAAGGTCGCGGCCAAGATTGTCAGCGCCTAAAAGATACACAGGATATTCAGAGTCTGAACCAAAAAGATGAGTCCTGCACGGAATTATTCCAAGGAGCTTATACGGCTCGCCTTTTACAAAAAGCTTAAAACCGTGAATACAGTCCTCGTCCTTTACACGCACGTATTCCCATGTCGCTTTGTTTATTACCCGATATTCGCGGACTTTCAAGCCTTTTTTTGTAAGCTGAAGGTTTGCAGGATGAAAAGTATTGCTTTCATAAGTTTTTACAGCCGGATACGGTGCAAAAAATTCCGCGAAAATCATCACAAAATAAACAAGAACAAGCAGAATCAAACCTGTCAATGCAAGGGGACGATTTTTTAAATACCTCAGGAAATTCTTCATCAAGTTCGCTTTTTAGTTGTTTTTCATCCAGTTTTTAATGCCGCGGACAACATCAGAATCTATAACGTGCTCAACGCGGCAGGCATTCTGCTCGGCCTGCTCTTCTTCCAGCCCGGTTATTTTCATAATGAACTTTGTAAGAAGCTGATGTCTATCGTAAACATCCTGCGCTTTTGCCAGCCCCTTTTCAGTAAAATTGATATGCAGGTTTTCATCAATAAAAATGTATCCGTCTTCTTTTAAAATTCCCATAGCGCGGCTTACGCTCGGTTTTGAAACGTTCAGCTTATGGGCAACATCAATGGCATGACATTCATTTTTTTCCTGCCATATCATCAGAATTGCCTCAAGGTAATCTTCGCCCGATTCGTACATAAAATTTCTCCTATAAGAACCTTCCGGCTTTTAGTCATTCGACATAATTTCTTTTGAAAGCTCCATAATCATATTATAGACCGGTTTTCCGCCCGGAACCATCGGCAGAACCATCTCGTCTTTATCAACCCTGGCATCGATAACCGCAGCTTTTCCAGATTTAAAGGCTTCATCAAAAACCTGCGCAAATTCCTTTGCGTTGGCCGCCCTGTAACCTTTTATTCCATAAGCATCGGCAAGCTTTACCCAGTCCGGTCCGAAATCCAGAGTCGTCTGACTGAAGCGTTTTCCATAAAAAAGACGCTGCCACATACGCACGTTTCCAAGCGCATTGTTATTTTCAACAACAATTACAATAGGAAGATTATAATGCGCGATTGTCGCAAGCTCGTTGCAGTTCATCCGGAAAGAACCATCTCCGGCAATGTGAACTACCCGGCTTCCAGTCTTTGAAAGAGAGATTCCAATCGCCGCACCAGTTCCATAGCCCATAGTTCCCAGACCGCCAGAAGTCACAAAACGGCGTTTCTTGCCGAACGGATAAAACTGCGCAGTCCACATCTGATGCTGACCGACTTCTGTGGTAATAAAGCAGTCATCGCCCGCAACTTCGTGTATGTGCTCGCAGATAAATTTTGGATTTATTGAATCTTTTGGATTTTTATCGTAACAAGACGGATATGTTTTTTTCCATTCATTAATCCTTCCAAGCCACTCTTTGTGCTCATTCTTATTTACAAGCGGAATTAATTTTGAAAGCACATCCTTAACATCTCCCACAACGCTCGCATCTGTGCAGATATTTTTGTTTATTTCCGCAGGATCAATGTCAATATGAAGAATTTTAGCCCTTTCCGCAAATTTAGAAGCATCTCCATAAACGCGGTCAGAAAAACGCGCGCCAACCGCAATCACAAGATCGGCTTCCGTAATGCCCATATTGCTTGCATAAGTTCCGTGCATTCCAACCATCCATGTACAAAGAGGATGGGAAGAAGGGAAAACATCACGCCCCATAAGGGATTGGCTTACAGGAATCGATGCTTTTTCCGCAAGCTCAAGAAGCTCTTTTTCCGCGCCGGAAATTTTTACGCCGCCTCCGGCATAGATTATAGGACGTTCAGAAGCATTGATTATTTCAGCGGCTTTTTTTATATCAGTCTCAGAAGGAGAAGGAACTGTCACCGCGCGCTTAAAACTTGAAGCGTTCAGAGATACCCTTGCAAGAGAGTCAGGGTCTTTGGAAGGCTCAAATTCATACTGAACGTTCAGCGCTGTGACATCCTTTAAAATATCAATTAGAACCGGTCCAGGACGGCCAGACTTAGCGATAAGAAAAGCCTCTCTGATTGTCTGCGCCAGATCTTTTATATCTTTTACAAGAAAATTATGCTTTGTAATAGGCAAAGTTACGCCGGTGATGTCAATTTCCTGGAAAGAGTCACGTCCCAGCAACGCTTTTCCAACATTGCAGGTTATTGCAACAACCGGAACTGAATCCATATATGCGGTGGCAATTCCTGTAACAAGATTAGTCGCTCCCGGTCCGGAGGTCGCCATGCACACGCCGACTTTTCCTGTAGCGCGCGCATATCCGTCGGCGGCGTGGCTTGCCCCCTGTTCATGCGCCGTAAGAATATGTTTAATACGGTCAGAATTCTTGTAAAGCTCATCATAAATATTCAGGATACATCCTCCGGGATAACCGAAAACTGTATCCACGCCTTGCTCTATAAGACATTCAATAACAATCTGAGAACCGTTTATCAACATAACATTTCCTTATTCTGATTTATCCCGAATATCGACAAGTTTTATAAATTCAACACTCAGGATATTTAAAATATACTATAGAATAACGTTTTTTTATGTTGTTTTCAATGAGTTCATGAAACGGCGCAAAAAACTAAAAAACTTGATTTAGCGTATATCGTCAGCAACAATATTCAGTCTTGAAAGTATTTCCTTAAGCTGAGCCTCTGAGATGCCGGCGACTTTTACCGTAAGTTTTCGTTTTCCGGAATCCTTCAATTCGCGTGTAACCAGTGAAACAAGGTTTCCGTTCTCCTTTGCAATTTCATTAACAAGTTTTGCAAGCTGTCCAGGAGTATCATCCAGAGTAAGGATAAAGCGGACGCCCTCTTCGCGGGAACCGAACATATCCGTAAACAGCTGGAACAGGTCGCTTTCAGTAATAATTCCCACAAGACAGTCGCCTGAAACCACAGGAACACAGCCGATTCCATTGTCGACCATAAGCTTGGCGGCGTTTTCCACAACTTCTGATTCAGAAACCGTAACAACTTTTCTTGTCATTATTTTTTCAACAGTAATTTTTGAAAGAAGATAACCAATTTCAAACATATCAAGCGTAGTTGCTTCTGAAGGAGCAGCTTTCGCCATATCCTTTTTTGTAAGGATTCCCACAAGATTATTATTCTTGTCAATTACAGGAAGTTTTCCGATGTTTTTTTTAGTCATCAAAGCCTTGGCTTCTGTAATTGAATTTTCAGGCGAGATTGTAACAGGATTTTTTGTCATTACATTTTTTACCAGCATAAGCAACTCCAATGAAAAAGGTTTTATTTTGCGTTTTTTATAGATTGAAAATCAAACAAACTCCCGGTCAAAAGTCAAGATTTGGCTTTTAACGTGCGCCTATTCAATTTATTAGTTCAGCATAAAAACTCAAAATTCAAGCTAATCAATTATACCACGAAAATATAAAAGTAAATGAAAAAAGTTTAGCCGCCAAGGTATGCGTTCTTTACAGAATCGTCATTCAGAAGTTCAGCGGCATTGCCGGATTTTATAATTTCGCCGGTTTCAAGAACGTAGGCGCGGTCGGCAATGGAAAGAGCCTTGAACGCGTTCTGCTCTACAAGAAGAATCGTTGTTCCATCCGCATTGATTCTTTTGACAATCTCAAAAATCTCGTCAACAAGAATCGGAGCAAGCCCCATAGAAGGCTCGTCAAGCAAAAGAAGCTCCGGCTGGCTCATAAGCGCACGCCCCATAGCAAGCATCTGCTGCTCACCGCCGGACAAAGTTCCCGCCGCCTGCTTAACACGTTCCTTCAGACGCGGAAAAAGCGAAAAAACGTGCTCAAGGTCTTTTTCAATTCCTGCCCTGTCTTTTCTAAGGTATGCGCCAAGCTGAAGATTTTCCAGAACTGAAAGATTCGCAAAAACCCGGCGTCCTTCCGGAACTTGAACAAGTCTTTTGGCGACGATTTTATCTGCGCCAATATTCGTTATATCCTCACCTTTAAAGACAATCGTTCCAGAGTGTTTTTTGATAATATTTGAAATTGAATGGAGCGTTGTTGTTTTTCCTGCGCCATTCGAGCCAATCAAAGTAATTATTTCGCCCTGATTCACATCAAAACTTATTCCATGCAGGGCTTTTATTGCGCCGTAATTTACACAAAGATTTTTTACTTCAAGCATCATAGTCAGATTCTCCCAAAACGAGCGTTAATTGTTTCCAAGATATGCCTTTACAACTTCCGGATTTGCCCGGATTTCATCAGGAGTTCCTGTCGCGATAATCCTGCCGTAGTTCAAGACCATGATTTTTTCGCAGATTCCCATGACAAGTTTCATATCGTGTTCAATAAGAAGTATTGTAAGCTTAAATTCACTGCGGATAAACGCAATAAGCTCCATAAGCTCCTTGGTTTCCTGCGGATTCATTCCCGCCGCAGGCTCATCCAGCAAAAGCAGCTTAGGATTTGAGGCAAGCGCCCGCACAATTTCCAGCTTGCGCTGCTCGCCGTAAGGAAGATTCTTTGCCTTTTCATCAGCTTTTCCAGAAATCTTAAAAAGCTCAAGAAGGTTCATCGCTTTTTCAGACATAAGCTGTTCGTCGCGGCGGAATTTTGGAGTACGAAACAGAACATCAAAAACTGAAACGCGGCGCTGATTGTGCAGCGCGATAAGAACGTTGTCTTTTACGGAAAGCTCGCCAAAAAGGCGGATATTCTGAAAAGTTCTTGCGATTCCAAGCTTATTCAGCCTGGCAGGATCGAATTTGTTTATATTGTGGACTTTATCATCTTTATCCCAAAAGCAAATCTGTCCGCTTGTAGGCGTATAAATTCCTGAAACCATATTGAACATCGTTGTTTTTCCGGCGCCATTCGGTCCGATAAGACCTATAAGCTCACCTTCAAACAAATCAAAAGAGGCATCGCTTACGGCGCAAAGACCGCCGAACACAATCTGAACATCAGAACATTGAAGAACCAGTTTTTTTTCAGCCATTACCGCACCTCTTTTTTAGTGAATTTTGAAGGAAGATTTGCAAAAAATTCTTTAAGTCCGCCGGACTTAATCCAGTCAAATGTCCTGACAAAACTGAATTCTTTTGTTCCCAGAAGCCCCTGCGGCCTGAAAAGCATCACAAAGATAAGGACAACCGGATAGAACAGAAGCCTGTAATTCTGAAGGAAACGGAGCGCTTCCTGAAGATATGTAAGGACAAACGCGGCAAGAACAGAGCCAGTCATAGAACCCATTCCGCCAAGAACCACAAAGATAAGATAGTCAATTGACTTTGTAAATGCGGCCTGCTCCGGTTTTATAAAGCCGACGTACATAACGTAAAGCGCGCCGCCGATTCCCGCCACAAAACTTGCAAGGACAAAGCCTGCCATTTTATAGTGAAAAACGTGGATTCCGCACGAATTTGCGGCAATTTCATCTTCCCGCACGGCAAGAATCGCGCGCCCAAAAGTTGAACGCACAATATTCTGAACAAAAACAACAACCAGAACAAGAACAGCCGCAACAACCAGAACCGCGACAGTAGGATTCAAGGTCAGAACCGTAGGAAAAGATTTTCCGTTAGGTCCGCCCGTCCACTGCTTTAAGTTCACAAGAATAACGCGGATAATCTCGCCAAAAGCAAGCGTAACAATCGCAAGATAGTCGCCTTCCAGCTTTAACGTTGGAAAACCAATCAAAAAACCAAAGAACGCTGTTATAAGACCTGCGCATACAACAGCAAGAGGAAGCGGAATATGGGCATTTGTATTCAGAAGAATCGTAGCATACGCTCCCAAAGCCATAAAGCCGGCCTGTCCAAGACTAAGCTGCCCTGTAATTCCAGAAATTATGTTTACGCTTATAGCCATAATAGCATAGATTCCTGCAAGCGCAAAAACTCCGGATGAATACGCATCCATAATGCCTGTAAAAGTAAGAAGTGTCGGAACGGCAATCACAACAAGGCTTACAACTGAAAGAATCAATGTATTTCGTATAAATTTATTTTTCATTTTTACCTCATAAAATCTAAAACACTGGAAAACTAAACCTTGACAGTTGTTTTTTTACCGAACAGCCCTGCCGGCTTTACAAGAAGAATTACAATCAGGATTATATAGGAAATAGCGTCCGCATACTGGCTGCTTAAATAGCCTTTTGTCAAGGTTTCCGCAATTCCAAGAATTATGCCGCCGGCCATTGCTCCAGGAATTGAACCGATTCCGCCAAGAACCGCCGCCACAAACGCCTTAAGCCCCGGAATGTAGCCCATTACAGGGTCAACCTGCGGATAGGCAGTCGCATAAAGCACACCTCCGGCGCCGGCAAGAACAGAACCGACAACAAAAGTAACCGCAATGATTTTGTTTACGTTTATTCCCATAAGCGCAGAAGCCTTAAGGTCGTAAGAGACTGCCTGCATCGCTTTTCCGGTTTTTGTCTTGTTTACAAGAAAATTCAAAAGAACCATAAGTATTGCGCTTGAAATTATTACAACAAGCTGAAGATTTGAAACAGAAAGGATTCCGAACGTAAAGTTTTTTGTCTCCATAGTAGGAAACTGCCGGGGATCAGGACCGACAAACGGAAGAACGCGCATAAGATTCTGGAGGATAAGCTCAACAGCGATCGCGGTAATCAGGGAATTAAGACGCGGAGACTCTCGCAAAGGGCGGTATGCAAAACGTTCAATCAATATTGACAAAAGACCGCAAAGAACCATAGCCGCGATGAATGCGCCAGCCATTCCAAATGCGCTGGCCCCAAGAGCAACAAGAACAAAGTAGCCGGCATAAGCACCGACCATCATAACATCACCGTGGGCAAAGTTTATAAGTTTTACAATTCCATAAACCATAGTGTAGCCGAGCGCAATCAATGCATAAATGCTACCAAGCGACAGACCGTTTATAAGCTGCTGTACAAAAATAGAACCAGAATTCACAAGTTCACCCCAAATATTTTAGACTTCATACAATTCTAGTTGTAATAACCAAAAATGAAAAGGGCAAAAAATAACCAATAAGATATTCTGCGCAGGTTTTTACAAAAAAAATCCCTGGAGCAATGTATATTTTATCTGCCCCAGGGAAGAGGATTTTATTAATCCGGGTTTATTTTTTTACACACAGCCAATCCGGGCGAATAGAACAGTGATATAATCTGAATCATTTTTTACCTCCAGACCATTTGAACACCCGGCAAACGCAAGAACCGCCACAAACGAAACAAAGACAGCAAGGCGTGACATTTTCATTTTTCTTCCAGGACTCTCTCACAAAACGCAAAAAAGATTCTGCCCCGCTTTTCCCGCACGGAGCGAAACCTTCTATATCAAAACTATTTTATAAGAACAAATCTTGCAGAAAGCGCAGGAACGGTGACTGTGCCACTGAAAGATTCATCAGAAAGCAAATCAGTTCCACTTCCAGAAATAGTGAAAGTTTTTGCAGAAGTAGAATTATAGTTAAAGGCAATATAAATTGTCTCACCTCCACCAACTTTTTTTGAAACATAGAAATCTTTTTCACCAATTACCTGTTCATTTGAACCATTCCACAAAGCCTCATGTTCTGCACGTGTTTCAAGACATTTCTGTGTCCAATCATGAATTTTTTGTTCTCGTGTATTAAAGCCTGAAATCTTTCCAGAAGAACGGGCAACGTTATCAGTACTCCAACCAGTAGTTGTTGTTGCATTATGGTCACCAATTTCATCACCGTAATAAATAGTTATTGGACCGGTATATGCCGCCTGTGCCGCCAAGAGAACCATATTTCGTTTTGCGTAATTGTCACTCTCAAAGCCATCACTGTATTTTTTATTGATCAAGTCTCCAATCCTGAACAAGTCATGATTTGAAAGCATGAAATTCGGGTAATATGTTTCGTAAGAACCATCATCTTCTATGCAAGAATAACCTTTTTCTGAATAAGTTTGGTACAAATAGCTTAAACCATTTGTAATGTTTCCTGTAGACTTTCCTTCCCATTCCTGAGCAAAACCTTGAACAACCTGATAATAGGCTGGGAAATCAAAACATGAATTAAGACCATAACCTTTAGCAGCATTTGAAGTATTTCCATAAGAACTAGAAGTATAACCTGCATTTACTGATCCCATTTGAATAACGGTTGCATCGCCATGCCAGTGTTCGCCAACCATATATCCCAAAGTTCCCCAATCAGAACCTAATGTTCCATTTGAAGAAGCCGCCTCTTCCACAACCTTTCGAATATCATACCAATAGTTATGCCCATTTGTACCTGTATTTTTTGGAAAAACACCTGTATCATTATCTTTGTCGCCCAAACCGACCTGATAACACTGGTCAAAACGCCAGCCATCAATTTTATGTTCTGTAATCCAATAACGTGCAACATCCGAATAATATTTCAATGAATTTGAATTATTTGCATAATCAACAGGATTAGATGTCGAAGGTATAATTCCTGGATTTTTTATTCCATTTCTACTCGGAGAAGAAGCTACACTTCCATTATTATGACCAAATACGCCATCAAGAATAATATTTATTCCATTTTCATGACAAAGAGCAACAAGTTCATCAAATTTTGCCATTGTTCCAAAATGAGGATCTATATTAAAATAGTCATAGGCAAAATAGCCTGTAGCATCTAATTTATCACTTCCATTTGAGTTAAAAATAGGAGTCATCCACAAAGCATTACAACCAAGAGCTTTAATATACGGAATAGCATTAATAATTCCTTGCAAATCACCGCCTTTAGTTTGATTATTCGGTCCCCACATTTGAGTAAAACCAATCGATGGATCACCATCCTGAAAACTTGCAACCATAACCTGATAGATTCTTAGCTCATTGAAGTTAGTAACCAGCGTATTCACCGGCTTTTCAACAACAGAAATCGTGCCGGAAACCGTTTTGCTTCCTGCGGAATTTGAAATTGTTCCAGAAACGGTTATTGTTCCAACAGAAGTTATAAAGTCTGAAACATTGAATGGGTTCGAGCCAGTATTAAGCGTTTTTGTAGTTCCGTTGATTGAAATTGCGTTTTGAGTCAACGCAGATTCGCTTGCAACTGTAATTGAAAAAGTTCCGCCCAAGTATGCCTTTGAAGGAATTGTTACGGTTGGCGGAACTGGAACTGACTGTTTTTGAGCTCCACCCGCAGTTATACGGTAAGTTCCTTTTTCGGAAAGAACCATGTCATTTTCATGCAGTTTCTGGTCAGAAGAATTTGTAATCAAAATGCTTACAGAAGAAACTTTTTTAAATTCATAAACATAGTCAGAATCGCTAACCTCTGAATCCATTGCAGTACCAGGCCAAACTGTATTTGGATATGAAACCTTATCTGAACAATTCCAATAATGAATCAATGGATAATTCAACGACTTTGCAACAAGAATTTTTATTCCATCATATTCTGTCACCTCAACATTTTCCAGCACAACTTCCGCCGCCGCACCAGACGCAACAGTTACTCTTCCCCTTTTTACAACCGCACCATCCTTTACAGCGTAAACATTCCAAGTGCCGGGAGCAACATCAGAAAGCGTTACCACAGCAGAATCGCCAGAAAGCGCGCTGGAAATTTTTGAGTTCGGGTCAGAAACCTGAATCGCGCAGCCGGAACAGCCGTTTGCGGTAATTTTTACGCTTCCGGCCTTCATTTCATAAGAAGTTTTCTCCTTTAAAGCTCCTTTGTTAAAATCCGCAGCAATTGCAGCCGCATCAATCAGGCTTGCGTTTTTATCAAAAGGAATCGCATTATTAATAGAAGCAATTTTCTCATCAGTAAGATTTTTTGTACCGCTTTCAATTATTGCCGCGTAAACCTTGCCTTTTTTAGACGTTTCCCAGGTTACGTTTACTGGAGTATTTTCACCAGCCTTTATATCACAAACCGCATACAGCGTAATTCCGTCAATTTTAGCACCTGCCGCAGAATCGCCATACGCCTGAACTTCGACCACTGCATTTTTTGAAACAGGGATTCCGTTTATTACCGGCAGAGCACCCGAACCGGAACTAACGCTCACAACACCCGTTTCTTTTGTGAATTTTTCACCGGCGGAGTCAAAGCCATAGATTTTTGCTTTTGCAGACTTTATCTCTTCAACAAAGACAGCCCTTTCTCCTGTAAAAATCGAAACAGAACCGTATTCAGAATAATTTTTTTCAGAAATCAAATCTGAACATGAAGTCGACAAAACTGCGCCAAGAACCAGCGCAGCGAGCGAAAGCACTTTTAAATTTTTCATTTGTTTTTTCCTTATTTTAAGCAAGCACCATACTTTTTTAATTACTTTTCCCTAAAAAAATTGTAAGTCCACAATAATAATCTGTCAAATTAATGGTTTGTTATAAAAGGAATTTGCGCGATATATCTCACAGGCCTACGCCTATCCACTGGCCGGCGCGCACTTTGCATTCAGCGCCGTTTTTTGTCTGCCCTTGAATTTCGGGAATAAGGCTGATTTTTTGAGGCTCAAACAGAAGGACAATCGTAGAACCGTACAAATCAAAATAGCCTTTTTCCTCACCTTTGTTAAATCTGCCTTTTGATTTATGGTTTTTGATTCCGCCTACGCTGAATGCCCCTACTTCAATCTGCGCCACTGTGCCAAAATTTTCACATTCCATTATTGTCCACGAGCGGCGGTTTTTTGTATAAACCCTGAATTTTTCACAGGCGGCAGGCTGCACGCTGTAAAGAGAGCCTTCTATAAAATGATTTTCAGACTTGACGCCGCTGTCAATGTAGCAATAGCGGTGATAATCCGTTGTGCAGAGGCGAAAAATAAGACATTCACCATTCCTGAATTTTTCAGACAGGCTGTTTATATAGCTTTCAGAAGGCATTTCCGCAGGATTCGTTCCCTTGTTCCAAAAAAAACGCCGCGGCGTGCAATTTTCGCGCGGTTCAAAAAAATCGCGCAGAGAATAGTCAAACCCTTTTACCGAAAAAACCGCATTTTCCGTTATTTTAACAACGCTTAAAAAACTGTCGCAGGGACTAATCAGATGATTTTTTTCAGAATCAAAAGAAATCCGCTTTCTGCGCGTAAAAAAATCATTGAACGAAAGAAATTTCTGACCTTCAAATTCCTTCATATCAATTTTATTTTTTCTGATAAAGTTTCCAATCATAAAATGAGAGAGCGGACTTCGCAAAAAAAATCCCGCAAGCTTTGGAATCCTGATAAACAGAATAAAATGCAGCAGAAACCTGCCAAAACACGTTCTGCACAAAAACTCAACGGATTTATCATTCTGGCTGTTATTTTTTTCAGTCATTTTTCAACTCAAAAAACGGAATTTCAATCTTCCGCGCGCATAATCACGCTGTTTTCAAACATAAGAGAAGGATCATTTTCTTTGGCAGGAACGTAATAAGCCTTTCCCAAAAGAAGAAGAACAAATTCAATAAGCCCGATAAGAAGCAAAAGCGACTTTCCTACAAGCTTAGGCTTAGGCATTTTGAACGGAGTTATAAAAAGCATTCCCAAAAGAACAAGAATAACAAGGCATGGAGTAATCGGCGGCCGGGCAGTCCTTGTAAAATATGCACATATAAAAACCGCCGGAAGCACAACGGCAACGCTGGTGACAGGCAAACCTTTATATTCAGAACGGCTTTTTTCTGTTAAAGCCTGACGCTGCATTTCATCAACATTAAAAAACGAAAGCCGGATAAGCGCGCTTAAAAGATACAAAGCGCATATACAGATTGCAATTCTTGCCTGAATTGGATGCTCTACAGGATAATGGACATCACCAAGAGCAAGGCTGTAAACTATCAAAGAAGGAAAAACTCCGTAGCTAATAATATCCGCCATGGAGTCAATCTGAATTCCAAAAAGTTTTTCGTTTTCTGTCCTATTTTTCTTTGTTGAAGCGACCTTTCCGTCGAACATATCCATAATTCCGGAAATCATAAGGCAGAGCAAAGCCAGAATGAAACTCTTGTCGTTGTCGGAAAAAACAAAATGTATTCCGGCAAAAGAAAAAAGCATTCCAACGTATGTCAAGACAACAGTATAATTGAAAACCCCAAGCAACTTCATTTTTAAACCTTCTAATCTAAAATATATCCGAACAAAATTCCGTAAAAGATTATCAGCCACGGCTTTACAGTAAGAATTATTACCATAAATTTTTTAAATTTCATTTCAGTAAGTCCGGCGCAATAACAAATAAAATCATCGGGCGAAAAAGGAATCAGCAGAAGAAACCACAGAATCACCGAAAGTTTTTCCGTCCTTTTATTAATCCATTGCTGACATTTATTATAGCGTTTTTCTGAAAAAATATGCTGCATGACAACGCTTCCGTATTTTCTTGAAATCAGAAAAACCGTAAACGAACCAAGGCAGATTCCAATATAATTTGCAAGAATCCCCTTTACCACTCCAAAAAGCCCAGGCCCTACAATATAACCCACAGTTCCGGGAAAAAACGCAAAAATAACTTTAAAACATTGAAAAACGCAGAGCGCGGCAGGCCCGAACATTCCAAAAGAATCCAGAAACACCTTAAACGAGTCTAAATCAGAAAAACTTCCTTTTTTATATTCACGAAAAAAATAAAATGTAAGCGCAGCAAACAGAACCAGCATGAGTGCAATAAAAATTTTCTTAAAAAGTCCTGATTTCCGGGCAAGCATTTCGCCACAGGAAATTTTCGCAGAGGAAAAATTACTGCTGTTTTCCGTTTCCATCTAGTTTTTCCTTTTAGTTCAATACTTTAAAACATTATGCTGATTTTTTATGTTTACCACAACCACAAAAGTCTATTCAGGTGAATTTTAGCTCCATCCTTTTCGTTTATTGATAACTTTTTATCGTTTTTCGATATATTTTTATTGACAAACAAGAAACAGAACGCTAGCATAAAGACATAAGGAATCAGCCCGGATTCTGAGCCGTATAAACTGCGCATAAAAAACCGGGCGAAACAACATTCCCGGAGGAATTAAAAATGAAAAACCTTAACAAGCCTGTAAAAATCATTTCACTGATTTTTCAGATAATTTTTCTTATCGGTTCAGTCGCCATGATGGCCGCCGTAATAGCGTCTTTTGCGGCTGCAGACAGCTTCGGCAATTTTCTGTTAAAACAGACAGGAAACGGACAGATTGCAACAAACGGTTTTGAAATAACGCTTGCCGACGGAAACGGAAATGTAATCCCGGCCGCGGTAAGAATATTTTCGTTTGCAGGACTTTTTTCAATGCTGTGCATGACTATGATTTTCCGAAACATCTATCTGATATTAAGAACTTCAGAGGGAAAAACATGGTTCAGCAAAGGCGCAACACCATTCCAGAAAGACAACACAAGAATGGTAAGGGAGACAGGCATATTCAGCATAATGATTCCAGTTATTGAACTTATTTTAAGTTCTCTTGCAAAACTTATAATAGGCGTAGACAACGTTGAAACAAGCGTGCAGATTACCGGAATTGCAATGGGACTTGCAATGCTCTGTTTTTCGCAGATTTTTGCTTACGGACAGAAACTGGAAGAAGACACAGAAGGTCTTATATAAATGAAAAAAATCGTGCTGCACCTTGACCGCATAATGGTAGAAAGAAAAATGTCGCTTGGCGAACTTGCAGAAAAAGTTGGAATAACAAACGCAAACCTTTCCAAAATAAAAAACAACAAGGTGAACGCAATTCGTTTTTCAACATTGGAAGCAATTTGCCGCGAACTAAACTGTGTTCCCGGCGACATTCTTAAATACGAAGAAGAATAAACGCATAAAACAACAGCGTCCGCAGAATATAAAAAAAACGGACGACCCTTCCAACCGAAAGAGCCGTCCGTGACTGAAAGGCATTGCCGCCGGGTGCATTCCTTATTCCGGCATAAGCGTCATGAAACCTCCGGACAAATCACGAACCTTAAGGATTGTATTGAACAAATGCACCGACATTATAAGTTGTAGTTCCTTTTACAAAAGTAACATTAGGGCTTTTGTTGTAAATGCGTCCGGCACTGTCGCCTGTTGCCTCCCAATCCGGTTGTGTAGTTCCGGCAGGACATCTTGCAAAGTTAAAGCCGGCTATGTCATCATAAATTGAAAGATTAATTGTTGTGTCAGAACCGGTCGTTTCTACCCACTGACCGCTTCCGTAAGAACCGCCCCAAACCCAGGCAAAAATCAAAACATTGCCGCTCCAAATCCAACTGTCACCTGACGCTGCATTTACGGTAACATCAACTTTTGTTGGTGCAATTCCTGCTTCACCTTTTTGCCAAATTTTGAAATTTCCGCCTTGATAAACAGGGTGGTTTCCGTCATAGCCTGCACCAGTCGGAGACCAGACTTTACCGCCGATTGCCACAACGATTTCTCCATTTGTTCCAGTAATTTTTGCAGCGTAAAGATTTTTTTCTTTGCTTTCTAAGACTTCTACAGTGTCGTCGTATTCAATGCCAACAGATTTTCTAAGGCTGATTAAGTAGTCAATGTGCTCCTTAAATGTTTTTGTTGTGCCGTAAACGGTTTCGCCGCCTCTGTACTGCCAGCCGTCGCCTGTAAAGTAATGCTGCCAGGCTACGCAAGGATACCCCGGATGAGTCAAAATAAACGCATACGCCGCGGGAACGTTATCCCAATTCAATTCCCAGTGCTGCTGCGTGCTTCCTGTGTCGTGGTTGTCTACAAAAGTAACGGCGGTTGCCGGCGCAGAACGCATTAAAGTAGTAGAATCGGCAAGCAGACGCATATCCCAGCTGTTAGTTGGCTCCTGCCCGGCTTTGTACCAGCCAAACGCACTGTTAAGCTTCTCCTTCAGAACAAAGTCGAATGCGCGCGATTTTTTTCCGGTTACTGAATTTACAGTTGTTGCGGTTTTGTTCACCCACTCGTCCAAAAGAGCGCTCCAGTTACTATCGCCGTCCGGCCAGTACTCGCCTACAGAAAAAGCGGTGTCGGTCATAGCGTTGTAATAGCCGACATACTCTCCGCCAAAACCTTTTACAAAGTCGTAACGCCAGCCGACAAATCCGGCACGCCTTAGGACAGTGTTCATCCAGCTGTAAATTCCCTGCTGAACCGAAAGATTTTTGTGGTCAAGGTCGCGGTAAGCCGCATAACCCATTCCGCTGTCCGCCCCGCCTTTTTTAGAAGAATTGTACATAGGACTTGCAGAATTTGAAAAACCTTCGTCGTCGCTGCAAATTGAATAATAATCATCCGTCCATCGCGGATTTGTAAAGTCGCCCCAGGAAGTTGTTCCGGCGCGATGGTTTACAACAATATCCGCAATCGCCTTGGCAGGCTGAATTGCCTGAACCACGCTTTTAAGCTCAGCTTCCGTTCCGTAGCAGCTGTTCAAATCGTTAAGCTGAGTCGGAGCGTAACCTTCGGAGCTTGCAGTGTCTGTCTTGCTTGCCGGCGGAAACCAAACGTATTCAAACGTGTTTTTTATGTCATCTGCCGAAGCGAGCATTGTTCCGTACCACGTGTACCATTTTGGATTAGGATTTTCGATTGTGTAGCCGTTGCCGCGAGGCGCGCTGTCCCAGTTAAAGCCCTGGAGCATTACTCCGCTCTTGTTTTCCGTGTAAGGCTGGACAGTTTTTTTTGTATATACCGCACTAACAACCTGCGAATTTTCCATTCCAGATTTTGCCGCAACAACTTTTAAAGTCGTTGTTCTGTCTATTTTGATTCCGCCATTTGTGTAAAGGGTGCTTGATTTTGTAGGGTCAGAACCGTTTGTTGTGTAGTAGATTTCCGCGCCGGCAGTGTCAGTAAAAGGGAAAACCGTAATTGTGTTCCAGAAATCGCCTTCAGGAACAGAAAGAACAGGCGCTTCAACCACTGCGGTATTTGTAAATTTCTTTATTACAACCGCAGAAGAAGCCGCTCCATTCTTTATGCCGATTGCCTTTATCGTAACAGTTCCTGAAATTGCGAATTGCGCAGTATATTTTGTTCCGTTTGTGGCGCTTGGGTCAGAACCGTCAGTCGTGTAGTAAATTTCCGAGCCGGCCGTTGAACAAGAAATTGTTACGTTCGCAGAACCGCTAAAGTTTCCGCTTGAGTCAGCATCTGTAGAAGAAATTACAGGCTCCGCAACTTTTTCGCCTTCCGCAACCTGCTTTAAGATTACAACCGACCATGGAGCGACACCGTACGAAGTAGAAACCACCGCAGCATCAATTGCGTTGTCATTCCAGCAGTTAAAGTCGCTTTCAAAATGATTTTGAGTATCCGCAATACGCACCCAGGATTTTCCGGAAGCAGCGGCAGGAATTGTAAACGGAACTTCCGCAGTGTACATATTCATAAACACAAGATAGTCGCTTCCGCCGGAAACCGTGCTTCCGTTTATGCGGAGCCAAACGCAGCGGTCGCCGTCTGTCAATGTATCAGCGCCGTTCTCTTTCTTAAAGTCATACTGAACGCTGTAATTTGGCTGCTGGAACGCAGGCTCGCTTGCACGCAGTTTCAGCATATAGCTCATAAACTTAAAGTTGCCGTTTACTTTTGCAGTATTGCCGAAAGTTCCAAAGTTGTTGTGGTAAGCGCCGCTTCCACCGGTCGCAACAAGATGAGGCGAAGAAGAGTTTATCATGTTGTAGTTGCTCCAAGTCGCAACGCTGTCTATGTTGTAAGGATTGTTGTTTCCGTTCTGCGTTCTGCTGAACTCGTCGCCCCAGACAATCATAGGAACACCGCGGCTCATCATCTGGATTGCGATGTAATTTCTGGCAGCCTGGCGTTTATCTTTTGCTTCTGTTCCAAAACCAAGCGTGTTGTAGTCGCCGTTGCCGCCGTCGCTTGGTCCGAATGGCCAGGTCAAAGTGCTGTTCATCGCATTGCCTGCACCTTGGTAGCTGCACAAATCGGCAAGAGTAAAGCCGTCGTGCGCAACCACAAAGTTCACGGACTTGTGCGGACCGCCCTGGTCGGCAAAGTTGTCGTAATCTCCATTAATGCAACTAAGTATTTCTTTATCATCTCCTGCCCTGCGGTTTCCAGTTCCAACATAAGAGCGGATTGCATCGCGGAAACGTCCGTTCCATTCGCCCCAGCCGTCCGGGAAGTTTCCAACCTGATAACCGCCCGGCCATTGAGTATCCCAGGCTTCGGCAATCATTTCCGCTTCTTTTTCCTGTCCCAAAGCGATAATGTCTTTAATCGTCTTAGCATCTTTATTGTATGCCCAAGTGCCAGATCCTTCGCGTCCCAAAACAGGCGCAAGGTCAAAGCGGTAGCCGTCAACGCCCATCTCGTCAATCCAGTAAGCAAGGGAATCCAGAATAAGATTGCGGACAACAGGATTATCGCACTGCAAGTTGTTTCCGCAGCCGGTAGTTTCCCAGTAAGCACCAACATTACCCTTATCAAGAGAATAATAAGTGCTGTTGTCCAAGCCGCGCATAAACGTAAGTTCGGCAGTTTTATAGTTATCAAAGTTAGCTTTTTTTGGATCTCCGTACCAAGTTCCGCCTTCTCCGGAATGGTTGAACACAACGTCAAGGTAAACTTCCATTCCAGCGTCATGGAACGCTTTTACCATTTCCTTGAATTCGCGCGTTGGACCGCCGTAGGATTTATCGCTTGAATAACGTCTGTCCGGCGCAAAGTAGCCGTAAGTCATGTACGCCCAGTAGTTTCCGCCCGGCGCATCGTCAGGGTTTGCGTCGTTGTCGCTTTCGTGAACTGGCAAAAGCTCGATTGTGTTCACTCCCAACGCCTTAAGGTACGGAGCCAACATTCCCGCGCCTTTGTACGTTCCCTGATATTCAGAAGGAATGTCTACAACGCTCTCAAAGCCATCAATTCCACTTAATATAGAAGAAAGTTGCGCAGAAGAAGGATGTTTTGTGATTCCGCGCGCGTGAGCCTCGTAAATAATCGCTTTTTCCTGCGGAATTTTTGGCTTTGATCCAAAACCTGTGCTGTCTTTTACAACAACAGATTTTGAGGCATAAATGCCAGTGTCAAAATTTCTTCGTGCCGCGCCTTCAAACACTTCCTCACCAGTTCCGTACATTCCGCCATTCAGGCTGCCAAGCGCAACCGGGTTTGACTTGTCGTGGCTGATTTCTTTTGAATACGGATCGAACAGAAGCTTATTAGGATTAAAGCGGTTTCCTGCTACATCAAAATCCGCGACAAAACCAGCGGAACTTCCGCCGCGCTTCCAGTTTTCGTCAAAGGTCCAGTTCGGTCCCCAGGCGCGGAACGCATACAAAGTGCCGGAATTAATTTCGCTTATTTTTGCGCGCCATACGTCATCAGACCCCTTTTCCATCCAGTAATCATAGGCAAATTCTTTGCCGTACGCTTCGGTATAAATTTCCAGAAGAATCTTTGTGGCATTTTTTGAATAAACCGCAAAAGTTCCGTTTCCGTCCGTGTCAATGTCCGCGCTCAAAGCGTAAGATGCGCTCGCCCAGCTTGCCTGATCTACCGGCGAATATTTCCCGGTGTAAGGATGCCTCATGCCAAGCTCATCGCTAAGCGTTCCAAACTGAATTTTTTCTAAAACAACAGTTTCGCCGCTTTTTACAGAAACAGGCGACGGACTTTTATACAGAATCGCGCCATTTTCAGTTATATAAAAATTCCATGTTCCCGGCGCAACATTTTCAATAACCTGCTCGCTGCCGTTCACCCCGGAAACAATTTTTGAAACAGGGTCGCAAACCTGAACTTTTACATCAGAATTTTGTCCTTCCGTAGAAAATTTTACAACTCCACTTTCCAGCCTATAGCTTTCCCGGTCTTTTGTTTCGTTTTTTTGAATATCCAGCGAAATCTGCTTAGTATCGACCAGAGCCGCATGAACGTTCTGCGGAATCAAATTTTCAACAGTGGAAGTTCCTAAAGAAGATACCTTATCGTAGTTACTTTTTATAAGATTGTAATAAACCGAACCAACCGCCGTACTAGCCCACGTTACGTTTACTTTATTAAGAACATCCGGTTTTATATCCATTACGGAATAAATAGTCACACCGTCAAGCTTTGTATCATTTGAATAAGCCTGAACGGCAACAACGCGGTTTTTTCCAACTGGAATCTTGTCAATTTCAATCGGACCGGAGTTTTTTCCTGAAGAAACGGCAACATTGCGAACAACATCTTCCATTCCGCTGCCGCAGACTGTTACCGTAGCCTTTGTAATTTCTTTAATATAAAGAGCGCGGTCCTGATTCGAAAGAGTTACGGCAACTATGCCAAACCGTGAATCAGAACTGCGTTCTTCAAGTTTGCAGGAAAATGCAAAAAGACATAAAAAAGCCAGACAACTACAAAAAAATTTCTTCATATCAGCCTCCAAAGAGTTAAAATCTTCAAAACATCTCTAAGTAAGGCAAGAAGTGTTTATAATTCCGTCTAGGAAATTATAAATGCAGAAAATTGATTTGTAAAATTATTTTTTGCTTTTTTCAAAAATAACGAAAAGAAACAGGATGCAAACAATAACAGGAACACGATAAAATCTCGGCGGTTACCTGCATTTTATTTCAACCATGCTGTATCTTCACCGATTTTTCCAGAACCGTTCAGAACATAAACCCGCATATTTCCCTGGTCTGTACAACCCGAAGTAGAAAGGCTTCCGCCGGCAGAAACAATCTTTGTGTCACCGGTAATCGCATCTACATAAGTTCCGGCAGGAATATTCGTAAATTCTGTATCTCCGCTGATTGTTACAAGAACAAAACTGTCCGTTCCGCCCTTAGTATAACGACGCTTAAAAGCAATTCCGTTAGAGCCGCAGTCCTTGTCGGAATACTGTCCTTTCTGCAAAGCAGGAATTTCACGCCGAATCCTGTTCAAACGCTGAAGATGCCTTGCAAGCGGATGATTCAGTGTTTCTGCCATTGCACCGGTCGCGTCTGACCATTCGCTGAAATCAGTCGTTTTTACACTTCCTTCAATATGGTCGCCAAAGTAAGCGCGTCCAGTTTCATTCAACGGCATAATCGGTCCTTTATCAATGATTGCGCCGCGCATAAAAGCAACTTCCGAGCCGTAATAAATACATGGAATTCCCCGGAAAGTAAACATCAAATCCATATTTTCCGCCCAGCAGTCATCGCTTTTTTGATAACGTTGCTCAAACTGGTCTCCCGGGCCATAGTCATGACTGTCTACATACACAACATTCCATGTAGCATCGTTGTAATACTTGTCTCCGCCTCGAACACTGTAAGCATCATTTGCGCTGCCAAAATTCCAGTGCATTGGAAAATCAATCACATCAAGACCAGAATGCCTTGAATAATCCGGTTCGTGATAGTCGTTTCCTTCAAGAAGATGGTTTTTGCTTTCAGGCCTGTTTGAACGGACTTCCGTTGTAGCCATTCCCTGCTTCTGCACAGCAAGCGCATTTACCGGTGTCTTTGTTCCGCCGTCTTTTGTCGGACGGGTCCAATAATCAAGATTCTTAAGAACCGCCTGCTCATCTTTTTCAGTTTCAGCCGATTCCGGATATATTATCACACCTTCAAACTGGTCTTCATCGTCCATTGTAAATCCATAATCATCATCATCTTTCCATGTGTAGAAATACGGTGAAAGGTTTTCAACGTTTCCGCGGTAGGTCACATCAGAAGATTTTGCGCAGATTTCCGTAAACATATAAAAATTTTCATTTCCACAGGCGGCGGCAGCTTCCTTAAACCTGTCGTTCAAATAATAATTGAATTCAAGGCGGCTCAAGTGTTTTCCAGTATCAATGCGGAACGCGTCAACACCCATTTCAATATATTTTGAATAGGCATCTCCGATATATTTAAGAACTTTTGGATTTTCAGTATTCAGATCAACGCAGTCTCCTGCCATCTGAAAAAACTGAACGCTAAAATTATCCCAGTTTCCAAATCCAAAGTGATGGAAGTAGTTTCTGTAATCGTGGTTCTGGTAGTCAGTATTCTTCATAAGCGCAAGCCGCGAGCTATACTGATTAGCTGGCTTCATATCCCAGTACGAAGGAAACTGTTTTTCAAGCTCAGAATCCTTGCAGAATTTAAGGCACGCATTAATGTCCGCAAGGTCAGCAGAATAGTCTTTTTCAAACATAGGACAAAGGTTTGCTTCTCCAAAATTTCCAACATGATTGAACACAACATCAAGAACCAGCTTCATTCCGCGGCTATGAACTTCGTCTATCAGCCTCTGAAAATCCACATCGCTTGATTCATAACGCGGATCAACTTTACTGAAGTTCATCGCATGATAGCCATGATAATCAAGACCGGAACAGTTTTCTACAACCGGAGTAATCCATACGGCAGAAAATCCAAGGGCTTTTATGTAGTCAAGTTTTTCTATAAGGCCTTTGAAGTCTCCGCGCCATGCCGGGTCGTCAGCAGGAGTTTCTTCATTTTCATCCCAGCAGTGAACGTTATTTGAACTGTCGCCATCAAAGAAGCGTGTGGTCATTGCAAAATAAATAGTTTCTTCCCGGAAATCCGTAGAAATCAAATCCTGAACGGCAACTGTTTTTGTTTCCGAAGATTCTTCTCCATCATCATCCGTTACCGTCAAGATAATATCGCAAGTCGTTTTTATTTTTGGAAATTCAACTTCTATCTCAGATGTATCCTGACCGTTTTTTATATTTGCGCCGCCGGAAACCTTCCAGCTAAAAGCCTTGATTTCCCCATTCGGGTCATAAGAAGATTTTCCGCTGAATTTCTTTATTTTTCCAAGTCCTACATTTACAGAACCGCTGATTACCGCAATAGGCGCAATATTTGAATTTGAAGTTGTAAGAACAAGGATTTTTTCTTCCGAGACATTTCCGCTTTTGTCCAAAACCTTGACTTTCACTTCGTGCGTTCCATTTTTTACAAGCGCAGAATTCCATCTATAGGTTACGGTATCAATCTGTCCGGTCATTGAAACATCAACAGGAATTTTGTCATCAATATAAATCTGCGCCTTAGAAAGCATTTTATTATCAGTCGCAGTTATAGTTATGATTACTTCGCCGGAAACAGTTCCGTCTGCGCCGCACTCAATTCCTGTAATTTCAGGACTTACAAAATCCGCAGGGTCGTCATCATGCCACAGGGCTTTTGAATACCACCATTCTCCAGCACCCGGCAAAATCAAATCGGAAGTCTGTCCTGAACCTTTATTGCTAAATATAACATTTTCCGCCTCAACAGGAAGCTCATATTTATACCAGCCATCCCGACTATCTTTTTCCATTTCAACACCAGGCCACTCTCCGCCTGTAAAATTTTTTGCAGGATCTTTAGACCATGCCCAGATTGTAGTGTATTTTTCAACGTGAAGAATAATCTTGTTCAGAACTGCGCCTACAGTTCCAATATCGTTTACTTTACCGCTCTCAAAAACAACCTCTTTTGATTTTACAACTTTGCCATCCTGAATAAAATAGACACGCCACAAACCTGGCGCAATTCCGTCTATAGACCCTTCCGCGGAAGAAAAAACTTTAGTTTCAGACAACGGGTCACAAACCTGAACAGTGTAACCGCCGTCAAGAACCGCTGAAAATTTAAGCCCCGCAGTCTGAAAAGCATAATCAGAAGGAACAGAAAATTCTCCCTGCTTAAAATCTCTTGCGATTTTGTTTGAATCCACCAGACTCGCATGAACATTTATAGAAGAAATAAGTTTTTTTATTTTTTCAGTATCCGATGCGCTTACAGACGAAACATCATGCCCAAGACTATGCAAAGAATAAAAGACATTTCCAATAGCGGTTGTAGACCAGTCAATGTAAACAGAATTTTCTCCTGCCTTGATGTCACAAATATTCCGCATTGTTACAGTTCCAATCTTTTTCTTTGCTTCATCTTTTGCTTGAACAGTAACAATTCTGTTTTTTCCAACCGGAACATTTTTAATGGAGACTCCCGAAGCTTTGCCGTCAACAACTGCCACATTCACAAAAGGCTCATCCTCTTCTTTTATTCCTGTTCCTGATACTGTAAGGCTTGCATATTTTATGGAAGGAATATCCAGCTTTCTACCAGAACTGTCTTCACAAACAGAAAGAGAGCCGAAGTTTTTATTGACAAAATTTTCATCTGAAGAAGAATCCAGCACATTCATGCAGCCAAAAACAGAAAACATAACTGCGCAAACAGCGAAAGCTCTTAAAACTTTTTTCATTTTTCCAACCTTATTTTTTAAATTTTAATAACGACATACTCTTCGTCCGACAAAGCGTTATTTTACTTAACGCAGAAGACATATTTTTTACATACACCTTCTGCGGCATGATTCAATTACTTTAAATACGGACTGCTTCCCGTAATTTTTCCTGGCGCAGGAGTTTTTGCTGTGGAAAGAACATAAATTCTTGCATTTCCCTTGCCTGAACAAGAGGCTGTTATCGAACCGCCTTCTGAAATTGTCTTAGAATCGCCGGTTACAACATCTGTGTAAGTTCCGCCCGGAAGTCCGCTGAATGTCGCGTCGCCGGAAATTGAAACTAAAACAAAACTGTCTGTTGAATCATCAGTAAAACGGCGTTTAAATGACATTCCGCCGGAACAACCTTCGTTTGAATACTGACCTTTCTGCAATGCAGGAATTTCACGGCGAATTTTATTCAAATGGGAAAGATGCTTTGAAAGCGGACTTTCAAGAGTTGCCTTCATACTGCCGGTCGCATTTGACCATTCACCGAAACCAGAAACCTGCACGCTTCCTTCAATATTGTCGCCGTAATATGCGCGTCCTGTTGTTGACAAAGGAGCAGAAGATCCTTTATCGCATGGCGCACCTGCCATAAATTCAATTTCTGAACCGTAGTACAGGCACGGAATACCGCGGAATGTCCACATGTATGTCATATTTTCTGCCCACGCCTCAGTTCCGCCTTCATAGCGGTTATCCATATTCGGACCGTAATCGTGGCTGTCTACATATACAACATTCCATGTAGCATCGTTATAGTATTTATCATTCTGTCTTTGATTGTAAGCAGAACTTGCGTCACTGAAATTCCAGTGCATAGGGAAATCAATTACATCAAGACCAGATTTCTGTGAATAATCCGGCGTATGATAAGCGTTTCCGATAAGAGCATGGTTATCAGAAGTCGGCTGATTGTTTACGCCCTGTCTGTTTTCATATTCGTAGCCTTCGTGAACGGCAACTGAATCGTCTGCACTGAAAGTTGTACGTTCTTTCCATGTGTAGAATGGCGTTGAAAGCGGTGCAACTCCGTGATTCCAAGTTTCGTTTACGCGCGTACAAACTTCGCCGAACATATAGAAGTTTTCTCCGCCCGCTTCTTTGAAAGCCGGAATAAAATGCCTGTTGAACATTACGCGGCTTACATGCTTTACAGTATCGATTCGGAATGCGTCTACACCCATATCAATGTATTTTGTATAAGCGTCGATAAGATATTTCTGAACGGCAGCGGCTTCTGTGTTCAAGTCAATACAGTCTTCGTGAATTGTTCCCGACTGGCAAGTTTCGTCTTCCCAGTTTCCAAGCCATTCGGTATGGAATTTTTCCGGGTCAAAGAGCCGCAAGTCCGGCCATTGACATCCGTAATAAGCTCTACCTTCTTTATTAAAACCTTTTTGAACGCCCCAGTCAGACAAATCAGGATTCCAAGAGAGCGAAGGCTTCTCTTTTTGCCACAAATCACCGTTGTACCAGGCTTTTTTACTTTTCGGCTCAACATCAAGTCCGTTGTATTCAAAATCAGGATTATACTCATCGTAATAGTTTATTTCGTTGTTTGTTCCCCAATACTGATTGTCACGGTCTCCCCAATATTTAGGAACAAAGAAATTTTTCAATCCGAAACGGCAACTGTGGTTCAAAACTATATCCTGAATGATTTTTATTCCTTTGGCATGCGCCGCATTTATCAAATCCTGATATGTCGCTCCGGCAGATTCCAGACGAGGATCAATTTTTGTCATGTCCCAGGCATGATAGCCATGAAAGTCATAATCAGAACGGTTCAAAACAGGCGGAGTAATCCAAATCGCACTGAAACCCAACGCCTTGATGTAGTCAAGTTTTTCAATCAGACCTTTAAAATCACCACGCCACGGATAGTCGCCGTTATCACGGTTACCAGAAGAATCATCACTTCTGCACCAACGGTTATTAGAAGAATCACCATCATAGAAACGCGCCGTCATAAGGAAGTAGATTGTTTCCTCGCGGAAATCAACAGCAGCCTTTTCTATGACATTTACAGTAATCTTTGTTTCCTCAGAATCCAAGCCTTCATCATCTGTAACAACAAGAGAAATTGTAAAGCTGCCTTCTGAATCCGGAGCTTTCACAGTGATATTTTCAGATGTTTCTGAACCGACAATAATAGCCGCGCCAACAACTTTCCACTTGTAACCAGCAACAGTTCCGTTTTTATCGCTCGAATTGCTTGCTGAATACACTTTTTCCGAACCTTTTGAAACTTTTATTGAGCCAGTTATTGAAGCCACAGGTCTGACATTCTCATTCTCTGTTACAACAGAAAGAGTTTTCGGTTCGCTTTTATTTCCAGCCGCATCATAGACAACCGCAGAAATTTTGTGTTCGCCATTTTTTGCAGAGGAAGAATCCCATTCAAAAACCAGGGAATCATTTAATGAACTAAAACTTTTTTCAGAAAATTTTACATCGTCAACAAACAGCTCTGCATTTTTCAATTTTTTATTATCACTTGCAGTCAGCGTAAAAGTAACAGTCCCGGAAACAGGTGACGCAACATTCATCACTAAAGAATTTATTACAGGCGGCTCAGAATCAGTCGGATTTTCTTCATTCCAGACATTATCTTTGAACCACCATTCTCCAGCAGTGCAAGAAAGGTCGTCTGTCTTATTATTTCCGCCATTATTAAAAATCAAGCTGCAGGCAGTTTTTTCAATTACAACATCAAACCAGCCATCGCCATCAGAATCTACCATTGGTTTTCCAGGCCACTTACCAAAAATCTCATCTGATTTTGAAACCCACGCGTAAACATTAGTCCAGCCGGCAGATTTTTCAACATGAACTATAATTTTATCAGTTACTGAAGCAAAAGAAACAGAAGATTCCTTTCCAGAAGTGAATACCGCAGTTTTTTCAGCAACCTTTGTTCCTTCATTATCTAAAAGCAGAACTTTCCATTTTCCTGGCGCAATATTTTTTACAGTTCCGCCTGTTCCGCTCCCAGAGAAAACAGAAGAAGCCGGGTCGCATACTTGAATTTTAAAGTTTCCGTTATCATTGCAGGTAAACGCAAGAGATGCAGGCTCCAAGACATAAAAAGAAGGCTTGTCTTTTAATGTTTTATTCTTAAAATCAGAGGCAAGGGATTCTGTATCTATCAAAAACGAAGAAACAGATTTGTCTATCAAACTATCTATTATTTTTACATCATCTTTAGAAATGTTCGAAACCCCATATCCGCTCTTATTCAATTCATAAAAGACATTTCCAAGCGCGGTGGTTTTCCAGTTTACGGAAACATTGACTGTTTTTCCAGCCTCCACATCGCAGACGGCGCGCATTGTTACGCCGAAAATTTCATTTTTTGAAGAATCAAGGGCTTGAACCGTAATGATGCGATTTTTTCCAGCAGGGATATTGTCGATTGTAAGCGTTCCGGTACCGTCTGTTACAGAAATATCTTTTGCAGAAGGTTCACACCCGGAAGAAATTCCATCGCCGGTAACGCTCGCAGATGCAAACTTCAAGGATTGAATATCAAGAGCCCGCTCAGAATCACTTTTAGAAACAACCAGCGAACCATATCCGCCAGAAGACACAACATCCCGGGCATTTTCTTCAAGCTCATTGCTGCAAGAACAAAATGCAAAAAGCACAATTGCTCCAATTGCGCACAAAACTTTTTTCATTTTTCCAACCTTATTTTTTAAATTACTTTTAAAATTTAATCCAATAATGCGGAAAGTTTTCCCGTCTTTCCGCATCCATTAATTAGCCCGAATGTCAAATTTTTTTTTGCAAATTCTGAAAGAACGCTTTCGGCATATTTCCAATTTGCTCAGA
>ERZ1034973.449-NODE-449-length-29455-cov-6.134864_pt1 | contig 29455 bp, 38 predicted proteins | sample MGYA00520686_ERZ1034973 | MGnify/ENA primary metagenome ERZ1034973 (study PRJEB33766, sample SAMN09781775) | gut metagenome | biome: gut microbiome | host: Homo sapiens | place: Madagascar | study: EMG produced TPA metagenomics assembly of the PRJNA485056 data set...
ACGCGAAGCGGGCGGGCGAGGCGGGGTCTTGAGCGCGCGCTTGAGGTGATGATAGGCGATGTGGGAAAGCATTTGCGCGCATGAGTCCAGCTCGCCTATACTGTATTTACATACAGTATGTACGTTAAAACTATGCCTTCAGAGCAAGCTAAGATCATCCAGAAAGAGATAGACCATGCCAGCGAACGTGTTGGTGCGTTGTGTGAGCTACTTGAAGCTGCTCAGCAAAACAAGGTGAGTGCTTCCTGCATTCACTCGATCCTCAAGCCGATAGCCAGGCAGCTGGACGAAGCTGCTGGTGTGTTGGCAGATCGCTGCCAACAGAAATGAATGGTTAGTACAGTAAAGCCCCGCAATGCGGGGCTTTGTGTTTGGCATTAACAAATGTCAGAGTTCGGTTGTAAAGCCGACATTCGATAAGCAGAAGTTATGGGGAACGAAGGATAAGCAGCGCTTGCTTATGAGTTTTTTTAAAAAAAGTCAATAGGCTATAGCGATAGAAACGAAATTAGCTGACGAACAAATAATTAGATAAAAATCAACCACATGATTTATTTATATACATGTCAAACGATCTAATTTTTTGCTGCCGTTTGTATAAAAGCGCTGCAGAGCTCGCTCGACAAAAAACATATGACCACCTGATGAAGGCTGAGTTGCTCTTGAACCCAAATTCTTTAGAGCCATTGAGCGTAAGAAAACTAAAAGCAGCGTTCAAGGTGGAAAAATGGATGAAAAACAACATCGCCTGAAGCGTGTGAAATTAGCAAAAAAGGTGCTTGAGCGCCTTTTTTGTTGCCATCGATAAGCAGGATTTATCGAAAGTTAGATGTTTGCTTTTGGTCGTTAGCAGAACTCCATCCAGAAAACGAAGCCCCGCACTGCGGGGCTTCGTCATTTCCAGCAAATACCGGCGCTTACTTCAGTGCCTGCGGCTGCGGTTCATCCACGCTTGCCAGGCGGTAGGTGTCAAAGCGGCAGATCTCTTCCCCGGCAAAGTCGTTGATGGTGCTGGCCAGGTGCGTTTGCAGGGGCTGGATCTCGTTGCGTGCAAACACCCGGGCCGCGTTCACTACGTTGCCGAATGCGGTTCCGCTGCTGGGGACCACGGCAATCAGCTCAGGCGGCACGCGGTGTGCGGCCAGTTGGTCGTCACGGCTGACGTTCTTGATGTTCAGGAATTCATCTTTGGCGGTTGCCTCGCCAATCGGAATCAGCTTGATGCCATCCTTTTGCCCGTTCGGGCTGTGAAAGAACAGGTTGCGGAAGTTGCCAATACCCTTGGCACTTTTCAGGGCTGTGCGCAGGTTCTCCACATCTTTGTCATTGGGCTGCGGGTCTGTCAGGTACAGGATGAACCCCGCATGGCTGCCGTTGGTGTAGTAGCGGCGGCGGAACAGCGTGGCGCTCTCATTGAGCAGACTGGCCTGCAGGCTGGCCAGGTACTGCGGAATGCCGTAGACCTCCTGATCCACGTCTGGCTCCACGATGTGGCAGATGCTGCCCTTGCGGAAGGTGTGCACCTCGTTCCAGCGGGGCATGAAGCCATAGGTTTCCAAGTCCGCACGGCGGCGGGTGTACTTGGCCAGGCAGTGCTTGAACTGCATGCCATCGCCCAGCCGGTTGCGAGGCTCTTCCAGATAGGCGTTGCCGAAGGTCAAAAACTCCTTGGCCACCTTCAGCAAGGTGATGCGTGTCAGCCGGGCATGGGGTTTGAAGGTGCTGGCCAAGATCTTGGCCTTCAGGTCAATGGCACTGGCGTGGTGCACGCCCACGCGCAGCATGCGCGCCAGGCCATCCATGCTGACGGGGGTTTCGTACCATTCCCCATTGATCAGGCAGCATTCGAAGTAGTCGAACAGCTCACGCCGGTCCAGCACGGCCTCCGGCTCTCCAAAGGTAAAGGCTTCGATTGCCTGCGGTTGCTCTACGGTGGCCGTGTCAGTCATTTAGCAAATCTCCAAGGTCACGCCACTGTGCTGCGCACCGCCCACGGCGGCAGCCTCCAGCGGCTCGTTGTCTAAAGCATTCATGCAGGCCCAGGCCAAGTCGGCGTGGCCGGTCTCTTCGCTGCGCCCGCTGGCATAAGTCACGCTGCGGCCGCTGGCCGTCATCTCGCGCTTGATGGCCATAAAGCTGCGCTGCAGGTCCACGTCCCCCGCGTCAAACTCCAGCCGCCCTGCGCGGATCACGCTCTGGGCCTTGAGCACCAGGCGCGTCTTCACATCCACGCTGTACTGCAGCGCACGCGCGCCGGGGAAGAACTTCTGCACGATCTGGAACACGCCCTGGCCCAGGCCGGTGGTGTCGATCGTGATGTGCTCCACGTGGTATTTCTGTGTCAGCTTGCGAATGGCCTCCGCCTGCCCTTCAAAGTCCGCGCCCTTGAACTGCATGCGCTCCAGCACGCGGAACTTGCCGCCCGCCTTGGCTGGCGGTGCCAGTACCACCAGGCCAGCAGCATCACCCGTGTGGCTGGGGTCGTAGCCAATCCACACCGGTTTGAAGGCAAACGGCCGCAGGGCAAAAGGCTTCCAGTCATCGGCCCAGTCCACCCAGCTGTCCACATGGCAGCGCATCAGCTCGGTCAGCGGGAATACGGCAAAGCTCTCGTCCACAAACCCGCACATCAGCAGGTTGTCCCATTCCTCGTCGCTGTACTCAAAGCGCAGCTCGTCCAGGTCAAACAGATCGCACCCGCCAGCAGCGGCATCCAGCACCGTGACGATCTGGCGCCAGATCTTGTCTTCCCCCGTAAAGCCACCGGCCAGCCGGTCGTGGCTCAGATCCAGCTCAATGCGGTTTTCCTTGCTGCGCCTGCGGTTGATGCGGTTGCCGCTCCAGAACGCATATGCCTGGTGCTGCAGGCTGCTTGGCGTGCTGAAGTAGGTCTTGCGCCACTTCTTGTGCATGGCCATGCCGGACGCCACCTTGTTGAGCTGGTCAAAGCTCTGCGTCCAGAAGAATTCATCAAAGTAGAAGTTGCCGTGGTAGCCCTGCGCCGTGCGTGCATTGGTGCCCAGAAAGTACAGCGTGGCCCCGTTGGGCAGCACGATGGGGTCGCCCTTGAGCTCAACCCCCAGCACCTCTTTCACAAAGGCAATGATGTAGCCCCTGAAGATATGCGCCTGCGCCTTGCTGGCAGACAGAAAGATCTGGTTGCGCCCGGTCTCCAGCGCATCAATCAAGGCCTCACGGGCAAAGTACCAGGTGGCACCAATCTGGCGGCTCTTGAGGATGGCCCGCGTGCGCTGCTGGCTGTTTTGCCACCACGTCAGCTGGTACTTGAACAAGCTGTCAATGAAGGCCGACTTGAGCTTTTCCAGCCCCTCTTCCCCGCCCAGCTGGTTGCTGCGGTCTGGCTGGCGCTTGGGGCCAGCGTTGCGGGCGTTGATGTTGGGGTTCAGGTCGCTTTCCTTGCCCGTCTGGCTGTACTTGTGCACACGGGCCAGGCGCTCAATCTGGCGGCCCAGCAGGTCAATCTCCTTGAAGTCCCCGCCGGTCTTGTTTTCCTTGTTGATCAAGGTACACAGCCGCATCTCCAGCGTGCCCTCCACCCGGTCAATCGGTTTGGCCTTGTCCCAGCCATCGGCCGCTTTCCACTCATGCACCGTGGTGCGGGGCACATCAATGTGCTCGGCAATGTGCGTCACGCGCCAGCCCATCCAGTACAGCGCCCGGGCCTTGCGGCGCTTGTCCTGGCTGGTGTCAGTCAAGGCGCGCAGCACGTCCAGCTCGGCCGCTTCAGGGGCGGCAGCTTCGGCATCAGGAAACGGAAAAGGGTTGTGCTGGCCTTGGCGCAAACGCGTTTTTCGGCTTTCAGTGGCAGGCATACCCGCCAGTTTGGGCGTGCATTCGCGCGCGTGCACCTGCGCGTTTATGTAGCAAGCATCGCTACAGCGCAAAGCGTTTGCCGCTCACAGGGGGTCGGCCAGACCATAGAGGCTACCGCTGCAAAGCATCCCTGCAACTACCCCTTTGAACGCCCATGTCTCAAAAGTCCAAATGGTTCCGCGTGGCCACTGAAGGTGCCACCACCGATGGCCGTGCCATCCAGCGTGTCTGGATCGAGCAAATGGCCAAAAACTTCAACCCGGCCAAATACGGTGCCCGCGTCTGGATCGAGCACATGCGCGGCCTGCTGCCTGACAGCGCATTTGCCGCCCAGGGCGATGTGCTGGCCGTCAAGGCAGAGCAGGTGGAGGACGGCAAGCTGGCCCTGTTTGCGCAGATCAAGCCCCTGGAAAGCCTGGTCGCCATGAACAGGGCTGGCCAAAAGCTCTACACCTCTATTGAGGTAGACCCCAACTTTGCAGACACCGGTGAAGCCTACCTGGTGGGCCTGGCCGTAACCGACACCCCCGCCAGCCTTGGCACTGAGCTGCTCACCTTTGCCCAGCAAAACCCCGCCGCCAACCCGCTGGCAGGCCGCAAGACCAGCAAAGACACGCTGTTCACTGCTGCCATGGAATTCACGCTGGAGCTGGAAGCCGAACAGCCCGAAGTGGCTGCAGGCCCACTGGCCACCGCCTTGGAAAAGTTCACCGCCGTCATGACCAAGCTCATGGGTAGCGACAAGCCAGCCCATGCCGTACAGCAGCACAGCACCCAAGTGCCCGATGTGGCTGCTGCCCTGACTGCCATGCAAGACATGGCGCAAGCCTTTAGCGCCCAACAGGCCAAGGACGCCGCTGCGCTGACTGAGCTGCAAACCAAGTTCACCAAGCTGGAGGCAGAGCACAAAGACCTTGTCACCAAGCTCAGCACGCAGGAGCAAGGCACGCCACGCCCCACTGCCTCTGGTGGTGACGGTTACGTGCAGGCGGACTACTAAGGCCCAGCCACCCCATCAGCAACCCAACAAGGACTTCCTCTTATGCGCAACGAAACCCGCAAGCTGTTCAACGGCTACCTGGGCACCCAGGCCAAGCTCAATGGCGTGGATGACGCCACCACGCAATTCAACGTGCAGCCCTCTGTCCAGCAAAAGCTGGAGACCAAGCTGCAAGAGTCCAGCGCGTTCCTCTCCAAGATCAACATCATTGGCGTGGACGAGCTCAAGGGCGAAAAAATTGGCCTGAGCATCACCCGCCCCATTGCCAGCCGCACCGACACCAGCAGCAACGGCACCCGCAAGACCGTAGACCCCACCACGCTGGGCAAGGAAGGCTACGAGTGCGTGCAGGTCAACTACGACACGCACATTCGCTATGCCAAGCTGGATGCATGGGCCAAGTTCAAGGACTTCCAGACCCGCATCAGCGGTGCCATCGTGGAGCGCTGCGCGCTGGACCGCATCATGGTCGGCTTCAACGGCACCCATGCTGCAGCGGATACCAACATCACCACCTATCCCCTGCTGCAAGACGTGGCCAAGGGCTGGCTGCAACACATCCGTGAAAACGCAGAAGAGCGCGTTCTGAATGGTGCAACTTACGGCCACGCAGATGCGGACTACAAGTCGCTGGATGGTCTGGTCTTTGACGCCATCCAGCTGCTGGACACCGTGCACCGTGATGACCCTGACCTGGTCGTCCTCGTCAGCCGCGACCTGATGAACGACAAGCTGTTCCCGCTGGTGGACGGTCAAGAAGCCCCCACCGAAAAGCTGGCTGCAGACATTGTGGTGAGCCAGCGCCGCCTGGGCAGACTGCCTGCCGTGATGGCACCTTACTTCCCTGCTGGGACGGTGCTCATCACCTCGCTGGACAACCTCTCCATCTACTACCAGAACGGTGGCCGCCGCCGCCACGTCAAAGACGTGCCCGAGCGTGACCGTGTGGAGACCTATGAGTCCTCCAACGACGCGTGGGTGGTCGAGGACTTCGGCAAAGTCGCTCTGGTGGAAGGCATCACCGAATACCAGTCCGAAGCTGAAGCACCTGCCCAAGGCGGCTAACAGTTGTCTCCAGTCGCAAGACCTTGAGCCGCTGACGCTGCCATCGCGCAGCGGCTCTTTTTTCCTCACCCAGACTGCCCCAACGCCATGCCACTTTCCCCAGTTCAACGCCATCTCGCCCGCGTCCTTGCCAGGCAAGAAGCCGAGCGCGCAGCAGCTGCCGATCCATTTGGCGGCACCGCCCAGGGCAGCCAGCATGAGCTGGTACTGGCCCAGCTGCATGCGCACATGCGCCTGCTCAAAGACATTCAGTCCACCGAGAAAAAGGTGGAAGCCAAGCGCAAGCTGCTGCCCGAGTACATGGACTACCTGGACGGCGTGCTGGAGGCAGACGCTGGCGTGCAAGACCTCGTTGTCACCACCTTGCTGGTGTGGATGCTGGACGTGGGCGACTGGCAGCCAGCGCTGGACGTAGCCGCCTACTGCGTGCGCCATGGCCTGCAACTGCCAGACCGCTTCAACCGCAACCTGCCCACGCTGCTGCTGGACGAAATCAGCGAAGCCGCCATCAAAGGCCAGCTGACCGGCGTGAACGCCCTAGCCGTGCTGGCCAAGGTGGACGAGTTGACCCATGGGCTGGATGCCCACGACCAGGCACGCGCCAAGCTGCACAAGGCCATAGGCTGGGCTGCCATGGGCAAGACCGGCACCAAGGATTTGAGTGCCGACGAAATCAAAGCGCTGGAGCTGGACAAGGTGCACATCGCACACCAGCACCTGCAACGCGCCATGGCCTTGAACGACAAGGCTGGCGTGAAAAAAGACGTGGAGCGCCTGGAACGCCGCCTGAAAGAGCTGCAGCCAGCAGCCCCCAACTGAGCGAACCCCGCACCCGGACGGCTCAGGGGCTGCGGCCTGCCAGCTACCCGCTGCGCTCCAGCCAACGCCCCTGACCACCGTCCCCCTACACCATTGACCTGTTGCCCATGTCTGCCTTCATCGTTACTGCCAACCCGCCGGCCGCTGAGCAAGAGCCCGATGTGACCAATGACGGCTTCTTCCCGGACATGCAGCTCGCCCAAGTACGCGCAGCGTGCAGGCTGGACGGCACCGTCACCACTGCGCGCCTGCTCCCTGCCCTGCAAGACGCCATACTCACCATCAATGCAGAGCTGCAGTCCTGGGCCGATGAGCAACGCACCCGCTGGGGCTACACCAGGCTGCAGGACGTACCCGCCCCGCAGGTAGGCGGCATCAGCGCCAAGGTGCTGCAGTACCAGCGCGCCGTGCACCACTGCCTGCAAGCAGATCTGCTGGAGATGTACCGCAACATTTCCACCACCCCCAATGGCAGCGGCAAAGAGGCTCGGGTGACGGAAGACCTGGTCATCCAGCTCGGTGAATTGCGCCGCAAGCAGCGCTGGGCCATCTCTGACCTGCTGGGCCAAGCCCGCTGCACCGTTGAACTGATCTGACATGGCAGCGCAACACATCCGCACCCAGCAAAACGAAACCGTAGACGCCCTGTGCTGGCGCTACTACGGCCGCACACAGGGTGCCGTGGAAGCCGTACTGCAGGCCAACCCCGGCCTGGCCAGGCATGGCCTGCTGCTGCCCCAGGGCATGCTGGTGCTGATGCCGGAGCTGCCAGCGCCTGCCCCCAAACCCATGACCACGCTTTGGGACTGACACATGAGCAAACAAGAACTTGCACACACCGCTGTGATGGAGGCAGCCAAAGGAACGCCCCCCGTCATCGTTGCCACCACCGCCAAGGCCCAAAGCTGGACGGGGGCCGACATCGTCACCGCCCTGACCATCGTGTACCTCGTGCTGCAGATCCTGTGGCTGCTGTGGAAGTGGTGGAAGTCCGCCAGAACCGGAGCAGTGCACGGATGAAAAAGCAGTATTTCCCCCACCTTGGCGGCAGCCTGATTCTGGCCAGCGCTGCCCTGCTGGGCTTTCTCGGCCAGTGGGAAGGCGCTGAGCAGCACGTGGTCTATGCCGACCAGCTCGCCGGTGGCCTGCCCACCGTGTGCAAGGGGCTGACCCGCCATGTCACCACCACGCCCATCATCGTAGGTGAGCGCTGGAGCGCCGAGAAGTGTGCCCGTGAAGAAGCCGCCGCCCTGCAGCGCGTGCAGACCGCACTGGCCCAGTGCTTCAAGCGGCTGCCGCCCCAGTACGTGTTTGATGCAGCCAGCAGCCACGCCTGGAACTTTGGGCACCCCAGCACCTGCTCCAGCCTGGCCATGCAGGCATTCAACCGGGGCGACTGGGAAACCGGCTGCCGCCGCCTGAGCATGTCTGACGCTGGCCGCCCCGTCTGGAGCTTTACCAGCCACCTTGACCCCAGGACCGGTGCCAAGGTCTACACCTTCATTCAAGGCCTGGCCAACCGCCGCCAGGAGGAAACCAGCTTTTGCCGCAAAGGAGTGAGTGCATGAAAGAAGTGATTGCAGACGCGCTGCTATACACCATCATCATCGTGCTGGCCGCCACCGCTGGCATGCAATACCAGGCGCACCGCCACGCCCGGGCAGACAAGGCCGAGCTGCAGGACCTGCAGCGCCGTGCTGCCGCCAATGCCGCCTGGCTGCGTGGTGAGCGCAAGGCCAGCGAAGAGCGCCTGAACCAGCACATCGCAACGCTTTACGCCCAGCTCTCTCAAGCCAAAGGAAAAGCCAATGAAGACCACCAAGCTCATGTTGCTGGCCTGCGTGCTGGCACTGTCAGCGTGCGCGTCCCCATCGTGCCCGCCAACTGTACCAGCGACAGCGTTCGAACCGCCGGAGATGCCACCGCTGCAGCTGCAGCCACGCACGTCCAACTTGACCCAGCGGCAGCAGCAGATCTTGCAGCCATCCCCCACGAAGGTGATGCCGCCATCCGCGAGCTCAACACCTGCATTGCCCAGTACAACGCCGTAAAAGAGCAGATGGACGAATGGCGCTCCACCCTGCTGCATCTGGAGGCTGGCCATGCTCAAGCCCATTAAGCTGCGCGAACACCTCACGGCAGCCCTGCCGCGCATTGCCCACAACCCGGAGCTGCTGAAAATCTTTGTCCTGAACGGTAGTGTGCGCTGCACGGCCACGGGCACCCTGTCGTGGGAGTACAGCTACACCATGCAGCTGCAGCTGCTGGACTGGGTGGAGCACCCAGATGCAGCCATCTATCCGCTGCTGCAATGGCTGCAGCAGCACCAGAACGATCTGCTGGCCAACCCTGACCGCAAGGGCATCCGCTTTGATGCCGAGTACCTGAACGCCGCCAGCATGGACCTGATCATCCATCTGGATCTCACCGAGCGCGTGCTAGCCCGTCCGCGCCCTGACGCTGAGGGCGCCGTCACTCTCACGCACGTCAATGACAGCCTCATGGACCTGAGCTGAGCATGAGCGACCTGCAGCGCCTTGAAACCTGGCTGGCCCCTCTGCTGGCCAAGCTCTCCACCGCAGAGCAGCGCGTGCTCTCGCGCCAGCTGTCCCAGCGCCTGCGCCGGAGCAACCAGGCCAACATGGCAGCCCAGCAGGGGCCAGACGGCCAAGCCTGGGAGCCGCGCAAGCACCGCAGCCGTGACCGTGCAGGCAAGCTCCGCCAAGGGCCCATGTTCCGCAAGCTGCGTACCGTGCGCCACCTCAAGGCCATTGGTCAGGGCAATGAGGCCGTGGTGGCCTTTGTGGGCCGCACGGCTGCCATTGCCCGTGTGCACCACTATGGCCTGCGTGACCAGGTCGCTGCAGACGGTGCCTCTTACCAGTACCCAGCTCGACCATTGCTGGGGGTGAGTGACACGCAGATCAATGAGCTGCTGGATGCTGTGCTGGACCACCTGAGCAATTCCTGATGCGTTGATGTAGCAGCCACCGCTACACGTGCGCGCGCTAGCGCGCGTGCACATGGCAAGCCACCATGGCGGCATGTCTGCGCTGCCCCCTGAACTCAGCCCCATTGAGCTGTACCGTCTGATTGCCAACATGATCCGTTTTGGCCGGGTGGAAGACGTGCGCCCTGGCGGCGACTCCACCCCTGCCACTTGCACTGTGCGCCTGAGTGAAGACCTGGTCACCACCCACATCCAGTGGATCAGCCTTGCCGCAGGAGGTGTGCAGCACACCCGCCACTGGCGTCCACCTGTTGCCAATGAGCCCTGCCTGGTGCTGGCGCCAGAAGGCGACCTGAACCACGCCGTGGCCCTGCTCGGCCTGTTCAGCAGCGACATGCCGCAAGCCTCTACCAACCTGCACGCCGAGCGCCATGACTTCAGCGGCACTGAATTCTGGGAATACGAGCGCACCACCGGCACGCTGGTGCTCAACATTGCCAACGCCATTACGTTGAATGTGGGTGGCTCACAGCTGCACATCACCCCAGATAGCACCACGCTGACCACGCCCAGCTTCAAGGTGGACAGCCCGGACACCGAATTCACCGGCGCAGTCACGGTGCAAAAGCTGCTCACCTTCAACGGCGGCGTGGCTGGCCAGGCTGGTGAAGGTGGAGACAACGCCATCCAAGGCGGCATGGCTATCCAAGGTGGCAGCCTCACCCACAACGGCAAAAACGTGGGCAGCAACCACACCCACGCAAACAACGGCGCAGGAGTGCCCAACTGATGGACCGCTTCACAGGACGCCGCATCACAGGCCTGGACCACGTCAAACAGTCCGTGGCAGACATTCTCACCACCCCGCTGGGCATGCGACTGGAGCGCCGCACCTATGGCAGCCTGCTGCCCAGCCTGATTGACCAGCCAGACAACGCCTACACCCGCCTGCGCACCTATGCCGCCATTGCCAGCGCACTCATGAAGTGGGAGCCACGCCTGCGCGTCACCCGCGTGGGCATCAGCAGCGGGGCCACGCCTGGTCAGGCCACGGTACATCTGGAAGGCGAATACTTGGGCCAGGCCGTCAACCTGTCTGCCGCCCTGCAACTGCGAGGTGCCGCATGAGTGTGGATTTTTCGCAGCTGCCCGCCCCCAACGTGGTCCAGCCGCTGGACTTTGAGGCCGAGCTTGCGCGCCTCAAGGCCATCGTGCGTGAAGAATTGCGCGAGGCTGAGCCAGATATCGACACCATCCTGGAGCTGGAGTCCGAGCCCCTGGTCAAAGTGCTGCAGCGTATTGCCTATGAAAACATGGCCATGCAGGCCCGCATCAACGACAGCGCCCACGCCTGCATGCTGGCCTATGCACAAGGTGAAGACCTTGAAGTGTTTGCCGCCAACAATGATGTGGAGAAGTTGCCTGGCGAGACCGATGCGCAGCTGCGCCGCCGCGCCCAGATGGCGTTTGAAGGCCTCACGGTGGCTGGCAGCAAAGGCAGCTATATCTTTCACGCACTAAGTGCAGATCCCCGGGTGCAAGACGCCATGCCCATCACGCCCACCGGTGGCACGGTGCGCGTGGTGGTGCTCAGCACCGAAGGTGACGGCAGTGCTGCCCAGGAACTGCTGGACATCGTGGCCACCAGGCTCAGCGCTGACGACGTGCGCCCCATGAGCGACACGGTGGAAGTGGTCTCTGCCGAAGTCATCCCGTTTGAAGTGATCGCCCAGCTGCGCGCCTACCCCGGCCCCACACAGGCCAGCGTGCTCGAGCGTGCCTTGGCCAGCCTGAATGCCTACTTGGCCAGCTGCCGCAAGCTGGGGTATGGCATTTCCATCTCCGGCCTGGCTGCCGCCTTGTATGTGCAAGGTGTACAAAATGTGCTGTTTGCCCCCAGCATGCAAGACATAGAGGTGCAGCCGCACCAGGTGGCCCATTGCACGACCATCAACGTCACATTGGCAGAGGGCAACTATGTCTAGTGCGCCCACCTTACTGCCCCCCAACGCCACGCCACTGGAGCGTGCATTAGCCAAGGCTGGTGCCATGCCGCACAGCCCTGAAACCATCCGCCAGCTGTGGAACCACCGCAGCTGCCCACTGTCCCTGCTGCCCTGGCTGGCATGGGCCTGGAGCGTGGACGAATGGGACCCAGCCTGGACTGAAGAGCAGCAACGCGCCATGGTGGGAGCCTCCGTCCGACTGCACAAGAAAAAAGGCACGGCCTGGGCCGTTCGTGAGGCACTGCTGCGCTCAGGCATTGAGGGCGTGCGCGTGATTGAAAAACCTGCGGATGCCGAGCACTGGTCCCACTTTGATGTGGAAGTGGCCGTGGTGGACCGGCCACTGACCCAAGGTGCTATTGATCGCGCTACTAGCCTGATTGAAGAGAACAAAGCCCAGCGCAGCGTGCTGCGCACCTTGAGGACCTCACTGCAGACGCACGGCCATATGCACATGGGCTTTGCATGGCTGTCTGGCGACATCACCACCGTTTACCCCTTGCCGCCCAAAGACATCACACCAGCACCCGTGGCATTTTCCATGTGCTTTGGGTTGCATGACGCCCTAACCACCACGGTTTACCCACGCACAAGCCCATGAGCAACTACTACACCATCCTCACTCAAGCAGGCGCCGCGCTGCACGCTGATGCACAGGTGCAGCAAACCACCGTACCCTGGACGCATATCCATCTTGGCGATGGCAACGGTGCCCCCGTCATCCCTTCTGACAAGCAGACCTGCCTGGTACACCAAGTGCATGTACTGTCTATCAGTGATATCGCCGTGCACCCTGACAACCCAAACTGGGTGATTGCTGAGGCGGTGGTGCCCAGCGATGTAGGCGGCTGGACAGTGCGCGAAACCGCCATCTATGGTGGAGCAGATAGCAGCACCTGCATTGCCGTAGGAAACTACCCGGAGACCTACAAGCCCGTGCTGGCAGAAGGTGTCGGGCGCGAAATGGTGCTACGCATGGTGGTGGAAATCTCTAGCGCTGCCACAGTAACGCTGCAAATTGACCCATCCGTGGCCATTGCCAGCCGGGCTTGGGTGGAAAGCCTGGTGGCTACGCCAGATAAAGCTGGATTGGTCAAACTTGCCACCATTCCTGACACCGTCGCAGGAGAGCGTGCAGACATAGCAGTTACCCCTGAAGGTTTGCATGCAGCACTTGGCAGTATTAGTGGCTTACCCAGATATACACCCTACATCTGGGGTGGGCGCGCCGATTCCACGCCAGCGGGTGACACACAATCGAGCGGCCAGCAGCTGCTTGATCTGATGTATCCAAACATGCGCGCCGAAGTTGTGGCAACGCAGTTCACCTGCCCTGAAGCCGAATGGCAAGCAGATCCATACAAGCGCATCACGCACTGGTCACTCGGTGATGGTAACGAGGCGGCAGGCTCGTGGATGCGTTGCCCAGACAAGAACGGGGTGCAGCCTGGGAATCTCGGCACGTTTTATGGCACTGGTGCTAACCCTGCTGGTTTCTTGGTTGGGGCCGCCGTGGATGCAGAGGTGGGAGTGCACTCTCACACAGGTTCCGCCAATGTTGCTGGAGAACATACGCATCCTGTGTCTGGTAGCTCTGAAACGGCAGGCGGACACCATCACGGCTTTGGATACCACAACAACAATAACAACGGCGGTTTCTTGTTCAAGTCCGGTATGCCGCAGGACCAGCTTGTGCCTGGCACGCAAGGGGCCGCTTGGAATGGCTCAGGCGGTGGATCAAACAGTGCGGGGACTACTTCCTACAACTTGACGACAACACTGCCGCTAACGCTGTCGGAAGGTGGGCACGCCCACAGCATCACATGTGTAGCAAACAAGGCAGGAGCACATGCACACACCATAACCATAGAGCCCTACGGTGGTAGAGAAAACCGCCCCCGCACTTGGTACGGCATCTGGATGATTCGCATGTATGGCCGGGTACTCAATGCGGGAGCTCTGGATGCGCCTGCCCTGAATGCACGCATGGACTTGATTGATGCGCGGGTGAGTGCGTTGGAAGTGAAACAAAAGGCGCTTGTCGAGAGGCAGTCTTTTGCTGCTGGATATACCACTGCCGTCACTTACACCAATAGTTCTGACTGTATGTGGCGCGTAGAGGCAAGTACCAACTTCACCGAGACATCTTGCGCATACATCTCTCTGTATAGGGGATCGAGGGTTATCTCCAGTGGGGCACCGGTTAACGCAGGTGCAGAAGTCGTCACCGTTTCCGGAGACATTCCGCCGGGTGAGACTTGGCGTATTGATGCAAACAATCACACCAATCTAAGTATTCAGGTGCTCAAATGAAATACACGATAAAAGATGGGCAGCCTTACGGCTATGAGGAATCACAGCAATCCCTCTATGAGCAGCGCATTGCTCATGAAGGGCACATAGCAATTCCAGAAGCTGACGTGCTGACCATCCTGAATCCACCCAAGTCATTGCAAGCGCTTGCCAACTTGGCGCTGTCGCTGGTGAATGCAGAGTACACAAACCGGATGGCAGCGCTTGCACACGGGTACCCCTTACATGAGCGCGAAAGCTGGCCTGTGCAACTGCAAGAGGCGCGCGATGCAATGGCCTTTGGTGCCGATGCTGTGACCCCATGGCTAGAACAGTGCGCTGCCTTGCGTGGCCTCACACGCGAAGAGCTGGCAACACGGATTGTTGCCAAAGACAGGGCGTATCGCCAGCTCGCCGGGTTCTTATCTGGTGTGCGGCAAAAACATGCCGACGAAATCGCCGCCCTGCTGGCGGCAGGCGAAGCCAGCCGCGAATCGCTGCAAAACTATTGGTACCTTGAAGGCTGGGAGCAAGACACCATGGAGCGCCTTAGCTAGAAGCTCTTGCTGTAGCACCCACCGCTACACGCGCGCGCGCTGGCGTGTGTGAGGGGGAGTTGGCACCCTTGAAGGGTCGCCAACTCAACCCACCACAGCGCCCATGTCTACCGAATACCACCACGGCGTGCGAGTCCTCGAAATCACCGAGGGCGTGCGCAGCATCCGCACCATTTCCACGGCCATCATCGGCCTGGTGGTCACCGCTTCTGATGCGGACGAAGCCGCCTTCCCCTACAACAAGCCCGTGCTGATTACCCATGCCCGCAACGCCATGGCCAAGGCGGGCAAGCTGGGTACGCTGGCCGCATCGCTGGATGCCATTGCCGAGCAGTGCCTGCCCGTGATCGTGATGGTGCGCGTGCCCGATGGCGAGGGTGAAACCCCAGAAGCCAAGGCCGCCAGCCTGACCAGCAACGTGATTGGCGGCGTGGCAGAAGACGGCACCTATACCGGCATGAAGGCCTTGCTGGCTGCGCAGAGCAAGCTTGGCGTCAAACCCCGCATCTTGGGTGCGCCTGGTCTGGCCACCCAGCCCGTGGCCACCGCCTTGGCCAGCATTGGCGAAGAGCTGCGCGCCATGGCCTACTGCGGCTGCTACAAAGACGTGGTGGCAGATTCGCTGCTGTACCGCGGCGAGTTTGGCAAGCGTGAGCTGATGCTGATCCACGGCGACTTCCAGCGCTGGGACACCACGGCCAATGCCACCGTCACCGCCTATACCGAGGCCTACGCCCTGGGCCTGCGTGCCAAGCTGGACCTGGAGCAAGGCTGGCACAAGACCCTGTCCAACGTGGCCGTGAATGGCGTCACCGGCATCAAGCAAGACATTTACTGGGACTTGCAAAACCCCGCCACCGATGCAGGCCTGCTCAACAGCAACGACATCACCACGCTGATCAACCGCGAGGGCTACCGCTTCTGGGGCAGCCGCACCTGCGCTGATGACCCGCTGTTCAGCTTTGAATCTGCCGTGCGCACCGCCCACGTGCTGGCCGACAGCATTGCCGAAGCCCACATGTGGGCCGTAGACAAGCCCCTGCACCCCAGCCTGATGAAAGACATCCTGGAAGGCGTGAACGCCAAGATGCGCGAGCTGACCACCGGCGGCTACCTGCTGGGCGGCGAGGCCTGGTTTGACGCCGAGGCCAACCAGAAAGAAACGCTCAAGGAAGGCCAGGCCTTCATTGACTACGACTACACCCCCGTGCCGCCGCTGGAGAACCTCACCTTCAAGCAGCGCATTACAGACCGCTACTTCACTGACTTTGCCACCCGCGTGCAAACCGGAAGCTAAGCCCAACCACTGAACACCAGGAGCAAACACCATGGGCATGCCCAACAAACTCAAGAACTTTGCCCTCTTTGTAGATGGCACCAGCTACGCCGGTGAAGTCACCGAAGTCGTCCTGCCCAAGCTCACCCGCAAGCTCGAAGAATTCCGCGCTGGCGGCATGCGCACCCCAGTCAAGGTCGATCTGGGCACCGAAGCGCTGGAGCTGGAAGTCACCGCTGGCGGCTGGATGAAAGAGCTACTCAAGCAATGGGGTGCCAAGGGCATTGGCGGCGTGCCGCTGCGCTTTGCCGGTGCCGTGCAGCGTGATGACTCCGACGGCTACAGCAAGGTGGAAGTTTTCATGCGCGGCCGCTGGGAAGAGCTGGACATGGGCTCTGGCAAGGCAGGTGATGACACCGAGTTCAAAGCCAAAGCCGCACTGAGCTACTACCGCCTGGAATGGGATGGTGAAGTGCTCATTGAAATGGACCCCACCGGACTGATCGAAAACGTGGGCGGCACTGACCTGATGCAGACCGTGCGCGACATCCTCGGCATCTAAAGCCCCTCGCACTGGCCGTGCACCGCCACGGCCAGCCCCCTTGCCTGACTCACTCTTCCCTCTGAACCATGGACAACACCCAAACCACCAAGCAAATCACGCTGGACACCCCCATCACCACCGGCGGCAAAGAAGTCAACACCATCACCGTGCGCAAGCCTCTCGGCGGTGCACTGCGTGGCCTCTCGCTCACTGACTTGCTGCGCATGGAAACCAACGCCCTGCACAGCCTTCTGCCCCGCGTCACAGAGCCCATGCTGCTCAAGCAGGACGTAGAAAAACTCGACCCCGCAGACCTTGTGCAGCTGGGCACCGCCGTGGTGAGCTTTCTGGTCCCAAAAGCGGACAGAGCCGACTTCCCCAGCACATAGAAGACGCCATGGCGCACGTGGCCTTCTTCTTTCACTGGCCACTGGCAGACCTGGACGCCATGAGCGTCGACGAGCTGCTGGACTGGCGGGAACGCGCCGTCGGCATACACAACCAACTCCATCAATCTGAGGCGTAACCCCCATGGCTGAAAAAAACCTGCGCTTGCGCGTTGTGCTGGATCTGGCGGACAAGGCGCTGGCACCGCTCAAGCGCATCAGCCGGGGCAGCCAGGACACGGCAGGTACCCTCAAGGCCGCGCGTGAGCAGCTCAAGCAGCTGGAGGCCACGCAAAAAAGCATTGGCACCTTCCGCGAGGCACGCACCGGGCTGGAAGGCATGCAGGCCCAGCTCCAGGCCGCACGCAACAAAGTGCGCGAGCTGGCCAAGAGCTACGGCCAGGCAGGGCAGCCCACCAAGCAAATGGCTGCAGCCATGGCGGCAGCCAAAGAAGAAGCTCGCCAGCTGGGCTCCAAATTTGATGCGCAGCGGCTAAAAGTGCAGCAGCTGCGGGACAAACTACACGCCGCAGGCATCAGCACCAAGAACCTGGCTGACCACGACCGGCAGCTTCGCACCAGCATTGCCGCCACGCGCACAGGCATTGAGCAACAAACCCAAGCGCTCAAGCGCCAGGCCGATGAACAGCGCAAACTGGCCAAGCTGCAGCAGCAAGCCGCCAAGGGGGCAGCCATTGGAGCCGGAATTTCTGGCACGGGTGCCGTGGCCCTGTACGGTGGCCAGCGTGCTCTGCGTGGCACGGCAGGCCTGTTCAGCGCTGGGATGGGCTTTGATGCCCAAATGTCCAAAGTACAGGCACTGACGCGGCTGGAAAAAAACAGTGCCGACTACGCCATGCTGCGCGCCCAGGCGCTGGAGCTGGGTGCCAGCACCATGTTCAGTGCCACCGAGGCCGCGCAGGGCCAGGCATTTCTGGCCATGGCTGGGTTTGACCCCAAGGCCATCAAAGCAGCCATGCCCGGCCTGCTGGACATGGCCAAGGCCGGTGACTTGGACTTGGGCCGCACGGCAGACATCAGCTCCAACATCCTGAGCGCCTTTGGCATTGACCCCAACAAGATGGGCAACGTGGCGGACACACTCACCAAAGTGTTCACCTCCTCGAACGTCAATCTGGAAATGCTGGGCAACACCATGAGCTACGTAGGCCCTGTGGCACGTGCAGCCGGTGTAGATCTGGAAACCACCGCCGCCATGGCTGGCCTGCTGGGCAATGTGGGCATTCAGGGCGAGAAAGGCGGCACCGCACTGCGCGCCATGCTGCTGCGCCTGTCTGCACCCACCGGTGGTGCGGCCAAGATGCTGGACAAACTCAAGGTCAAAACCCGTGACGCCCAGGGTAATGTGCGCAACGTCATGGAAGTGCTGGCAGACCTGGCCAAGCAGACCGAAAAAATGGGCGGCGCCCAAAAGCTGGAAGCCCTAAAAACCATCTTTGGCGAGCAACCCGCCGCTGCCATGACGGAACTGCTCTCGCAAGCCGGTGCTGGCGGCATTCTGGAATACCTGAACAAGGTGCGAGACAGCGCGGGCGCTGCAGGCAAAACGGCCGGCATCATGGCTGACAACTTGATGGGTGACCTGGACGAAATGTCCAGCACCTGGGAGGACGTGCGCATCAGCCTGTTTGACGCCAACCAGGGCGAAATCCGCGCCTGGGCGCAAACCATTACCGCAGGCATTCGCTGCGTGGGTGACTGGTTCAAGGCCAACCCCGTTGCAGCGCAGTGGCTGGTGCGGCTGGTGGTGGGGTTTGCGGCGCTCACGGCCATCACTGGCGCATTGCTCATTCCGCTGGGCCTGATCGTGGCCAAGACCATGGCCATGCGCTGGATCTTTGCCAAGCTGGGCGTGAGCAATGGCATTGTGGCCATCTTCAAGGGCCTGTTCGCCTGGGGTAGCAAGCTGGTGCCGCTGGTAGTGCGCTTTGCCCCCATGCTCTTGCGCCTGCTGGGGCCGGTGGGCCTGCTCATCACGGCAGGCTGGATGCTCTACAGCAACTGGCAGGCCATCTGGGATGGCGGTAAAGCTTTGCTAAGCGACTTCAGCAACTGGTTCATGGGCTGGGCAAACACCATTGGCAGCTGGCTGGCAGGGTTGTGGTCGGGCGTGAAAGCCGCAGTCAGCACCGCCATCACGGGGCTGGTGGACGGAGTCAAAAGCATTCTGGACGGTGGCGTGGGTGCCTGGGTCACAGCGCTGCTGAACTTCTCGCCCATGGGGCTGCTGTGGAACACCTTTACCACCGCCCTGGCCGCGCTGGGTGTGCAGATGCCGGAGCAGTTCCGCAACTTTGGCAGCTTCATCATGGATGGGCTGATTGGCGGCATCACCGGCAAGCTGGCCGCGCTGAAAGACACCGTGGTGGGCGTGGCATCGTCCGCAGCCAGCTGGTTCAAGGAAAAGCTGGGCATTGCCAGCCCCTCCAAAGTGTTCACGCAGTTTGGTGGCTGGATCAGTGAGGGCGCAGCCAACGGCATTGAGGCTGGCCAGGCTGCCGTGCGCGCGGCCGCACTGGCCATGGCCGGGGCAGCAGCAGCGCCTGCCTTGGCCATGGACGGCCCCGTCAGCACCGGCCCTGCCCCCATGCTGGCCAGCCGTGCCAGCGCGGCCCCTGTAGCCGGTGGGCATACAGAAATCCACATCCACGCCGCGCCCGGCATGGACCCGCAGGCCATTGCCCGCGCCGTCTCGCAAGAGCTGGACCGGCGTGAGCGCCAGCGTGCCAGCCGTGGCCGCAGCGCACTGAGTGACCTGAGTTAAGAAAGACACCGCCACCATGCACGGATCCATGCTCATGGCCCTGGGCCAGTTCATCTTTGGCCTGGACAGCCTGCCCTACGACGAACTCACCCGCAGCAACAGCTGGCGGCACCCCAGCAACAGCCGCGTGGGCGCCCGCCCTGCCCGCCAGTACGTGGGCAAGGGGGAGGAGACCATCAACCTCAAGGGCTGGATTGCCCCGCAGGAAATTGGCAACTACGGCAGCATTGCCGAGCTGCGCGCCATGGGCGACACCGGGCAGGCCTTTGCCCTGGTCAGCGGCGCGGGTGAGGTGTTTGGCCAGTTCGCCATTGAAAGCCTGAGCGAAACCGGCACCCTGCACGACCGCTACGGCAACCCCACCCGCGTGAGCTTTACCCTGCAGCTCAGCCGTGTGGACGATGACGCCGGTGGCGAACAGGTGCAAGTGAACGAGCGCGGCCAGTTCGTGGCCGTGGCCCCGGGGGAGGAATAGCCCCATGGCCGCACAGCAGCACCTGGCCCCCGACTACCGGCTGGTGGTGGGCGGGCAAGACATTTCCGCCAAAATCCAGCCCCGGCTGATGAGCCTGACGCTCACCGAGGGCCGCGCCAACAGCGCTGACCAGCTGGATCTGGAGCTGGACGACAGTGACGGCCAGCTGGCCATTCCCCGCAAAGAGGCAGAAATTGAGCTGCAGATTGGCTGGCGCGGCCAGCAGCTGGTAGACAAAGGCAGCTTTGTGGTGGATGAGGTGGAGCACAGCGGTGCGCCAGACAAAATCACCATCCGCGCCCGCTCGGCAGACATGGGCGGCGAGATCCGCAACCGCAAGGAACGCACATGGCGCAACACCACCTTGGGCGCAGTCATTGCAGACTTGGCCAAGAGCAGCAACCTGACCCACAAGGTGGCCGCCCAGCTGGCTGGCATTGCCGTGCAGCACCTGCTGCAGACCAATGAAAGCGACATGCACTTTCTCACCCGGCTGGCGCGGCAGTATGACGCGGTGGCCACCGTCAAGAAAAAGCACCTGCTGTTCATGCCCATTACGGGCAGCCAGAACGCCAAGGGGGAGCAGCTGCCGCAGATCCACATTACCCGGCGAGACGGTGACCAGCACCGCTGGAGCAGCAGCGAACGTGACGCCTATGACGGCGTGAAAGCCTTCTGGTCAGACAGCGTGAACGGCAAACGCAAAAGCGCGGTGGCGGGCAAAAAGACCGGCAACGTCAAGACGCTGAAAGAGACCTACGCCAGCGAAGCAGACGCCCTGCACGCCGCCCGCGCAGAAATGCAGCGCCTGGAGCGCGGCACTGCCACCTTTGAGCTGACGCTGGCCATGGGCAGGCCAGAGATCACGGCCCAGACCCCCATTACCGTGCAAGGCTTTAAGCCTGAGATTGATGGCCAGGGCTGGCTGGTCAAGGAAGTGACGCACACCCTCAATGAGGGAAGTGGGTGGACGACGAAGGCGGTGATGGAGAGGGGGACAGCATCGACAGTCAGTTGAACAAGCTGTGGCTTCACCCAGTGCACAAAACGTATGCACTCGACATTCAGGCGGATACCGTAATCAATGCTGGCCACAATTGCCCGAGACCGCTAAACTCTTGGCCAACCTCATAAGAACACAATGAAAGCTGTATCTCTTTTTACCGGTTGCGGCGGCTCTGACGCTGGCCTGATTGCTACAGGTTTTGATGTCGTGATGGCGAACGACATCCTCCCCTATGCGCGTGACGTCTACCTTGCTAACCATGCTGAGACTGATTACGTGGTCAAAGACGTCAGCAAGATCGAGCACTTTCCCAAGGCAGACCTCTTGGCCGGCTGCTACCCCTGCCAAGGCTTTAGCCAGGGCGGCCTGCGCAACCCTGACCACAAGTACAACACTCTGTACCAGCAATTTGCGCGTGCGTTGAACCAAATTAAGCCCAAGGCGTTCATCGTTGAGAACGTCTCAGGGATGATCCGCAAGAACTTCGCACACCTGGTGGAAGACCAACTCAAAGTCTTTACCGAAGCTGGCTACAAAGTGAAGTTTGAAGTACTCAACGCCGCAGACTTTGGCGTGGCACAAGAGCGCCGCCGCATTTTGATTGTGGGCATCCGCGACGATATCGACGTGGAGTACCACTTCCCGACTCCTACGCACGGTGAAGGCCGAGAGCACCCCAAAGTCACCATCCGTGATGCAATTGGTGACTTGCCTGAGTGGCCCGAAGGTGAGTTCTACGCACGTGACTTCCACTGGTACTACATGTCACGTGACCGCCGCAATGATTGGAACGAGACCTCGCGCACTATTGTGGCCAACCCACGCCATATGCCACTGCACCCCATCAGCCCAAAGATGGTGAAGGTGGAACATGATGTTTGGAAATTCGAACATGATGGCCCAGCACGCCGCTTTTCATTCCGTGAAGCCGCACGCCTTCAAGGCTTTGCAAAAGACTTTGTTTTCCCTGAAACAGTAAACGCGAGTCTGGACATGAAATACAAAGTGGCGGGGAATGCTGTTCCCCCGCCACTGTTTGAGGCTGTTGCTAGAAATTTACCGAATAATATCTGGTGATTTAGTAGTTTGGGTTTGTGTAAGCTGTAGCTTGATTGACATATTGCATTGCAGGAAATTTCTGTAACGCGTTATGTTTCTTAGCTAACTTCAAAACCCTCAGTCTATCTACAATTATCGCCTCACCAATATCTGATTTTTTTGCGAAATCCCCATTAGGATTTCGCAAATCAAGAGGCATAAAATAATAAGTAGCCCATGGGTGAACTACGGGCAATCTTGATCGATGCTTAGAAGGATGTGCTTCAAGTTGTTTAAAAGTCCAATCTGATGTAGAACAACCGCATTGAGCGAAAGAAATAGGTATAGAAGATCTTGAGTCTTCCATTGGATGCCAAGCAATTAGATCTATTCCGCCATCACCTCGGTCACGTGGATGATAATCATCCTCTTCGAAATTCGGATTGCATCTAATATCTTTGGCAATTTGCTGCATCTTCTCAAAGAGCGTGCCTTTATAGGTGACAGTTGCGCCTCCGCTTGCCCATGTAGCACGCACTTCTGAACCAACAGGTTGAAGCGCTTTAAAAACTTCTAAAGAAGCTTCTTCAAATTGGTTGCCGATTGTTTGTACACCAGCATCAATAAGTCTTAAAGATGAGGCGATCAATAGCCCTAAATAAGCATGCTGTTCTGCGCTACCATCAAAATTAAAGCTAATGGTATCTTTATCATCCGATATTTCAAACGGATAAAACTCTCCGTACGAGACAATCCTTGTACCCGCAAAATTCACAAAGTCTCTCCATCGCTCCTCGTAATTAATTTTGCGCCCTGCAATTTCCAACCTTCTGGACAAACCAGAAAGGTCCCCTTTTGAGTAACATTTATCTGGATGCGTTATCGCTAATATTTCAATAAAGTCAGCCCACAAAAAAGTATCATTGGTTTTTGGCGGGTTTTCAAGAGAGGAAAACAATTATTCATCCTCCAATTTATCTCTAATACTATTTTTAATAGTTTTGGCAAAACTAAAAATCTCTTCCGCTATATCCAAATGCTCAGATTTAACTGCCGTCGTTTCTGGAACCAATCTCCAAGCCATGTTAAGCTTTTTCTTGGCTGCATCCAGCGCGTTAGTCAAAGCTTCAGACGGGCCATCAGTATATAGATATGCAATGCTCAAATCTTTCGTCTCTATTAGTTGAGCTATTGCTCTCTCATCTTTAACGATTTGAGAAAGATCATCAATATTACGAGACTCACCAATGATGGTTCTTCCATTTTGATCTTTTGAAAAAAACCATCCAAAAATCAATTTTAGCTTATCTTCATCTAAATTTTTCATCAACACATCTTTAGGACTTTCAAGACCCAACCAATCCGGTATAGATCTATATCCCAAAGCAGTTGTTATATAAGAGAACTCAATATCTTTCTCTGTCAATGGAAGATTAAAAAAATTATCTCTATTTTTCGCTCGCTCATAAAGCTCAAGAGCAACCAATAGCTTAGCCACATAATCAGGCTTACTACCAATATCTTTCGCTAGACCACGGAACTGTTCGTTTAAATCCTTATCAGCATAGAACTCATTTTTCAGTTCTTTCAGATATTTAGCTTTAGAAAGGGCATCCCACTCTTGAATACCAGTTATATGCCTATAGCCAAGATACCTCAGAACATCTTTACGATTCTTGTAAATCAAACACGGCAGCTCCAGCGGGGGAGAAACTAATGCGTCATCTATAATATTTTTTACTGAGTTTTTTCTTTTAGGCGGCGGCGTTATCTGGCCATTCAGGAGCTTAACCGCCGCCAAACGCCGATTACCTTCTACGACAGTAAAAGGTGCAACTCCATTCTCCGAAACAACCAGTAATGGCTCCCCTCCAAAGTAGCCTTTTTGTGCAATGGAGTTCATCAAATCCTGAGCGCCCTCGCGATCAAGCATATCCTCAATTACATCCGTAACGTCCTGGCCTCCATCATTTAACCTGTAGAACCGAGGGTTCTCAGGATCGAAAGCGAGATCAGTTGTTTTAATTTTTATTACATCAATTGGACTAGCAGTATTTGTCATACTTTTCTCACATTTTTCTATTGCTTGACTAGCGCATTGGCTACGGAACTGAGCGCTAAGCGCCCCTTCTCATCACTGTCGCGCCAGGCCGCCAGCAGTGCTTTTTCTTCCGGTGCCAATGTGGCTTCTGTTGCGCCTTGGCGTTGGCCGGTCACAACATAGAGCACGTCAACCCCCAGCCTTGCCATAGCTGCAAGCGCTTGGGCATTAGGTGCAGATTCATTTTTCTCCCACTTGAGTAGGCCACCACGGGAGACATCGCAGGCCTCTGCGAAGTCAATCTGCTGCATGCCGATCCTCAGGCGCTCGGATTTAATTCGAGAGCCAAGATCACAAAAGTTATCTTCCATCTATTGACACGCTCACAATTGTGAGCTTATGATGCGTTCACGTTGTAACAATCTGAGGCCGATAGTACATGACTACATCAGCTCCAACCACCCCCGCCACGATGACGCGCAAGCACTCCGGTTCGGTAGCACGGCTGGTACATGAGAAACCCATTGCGCTGCGCCTGGAAAAACATGAACTGGAAGAGGCCCATGAAAAGGCCAAGGCCGAGGGCCGCAGCTCCAGCAACTTTGCACGCATGGTCTACCTGATGGGCATGGCGGAGTACCGCCGCAAGGGCCGCATTGAACTGACTGCGGCAGACCTGTTGAGCAAGTAAAGGCTGGGCACCATGGCTGGCAACTTCCAATTTCCTGACCGTCATTCTCAAAGCGTTGCGGCTGCTCTGGTTGCCAGCAAGCGCCTGAATGAAGCTGCGGACAAGGCGCGTGCTGGGGAAGGTGTTTCCGCGCAGCGCTGTAACCAGTCAGTACCGGCCAAGCAGTGGAAGGGCACGAACAGGGAGGCCATGCGCCTGCAGTGCCCGCACTGCAAGCACCCTTGCGTGATTCGCACCAGTGAGCAGATCACGGTGCTGACGCGGCAGTCTGTGTATTGCTGCGTGAATGCAGAGTGCGGCCACACCTTTGTGGCCAATACAGAGATTGTGCGCACCTTGTCGCCATCTGCCACGCCAGACCCCAGCGTCAATCTGCCCCTTTCCACCCACGTGCGCCGCGACATGCTGCGCGCCCAGCTGGACCACGCGGCCAGCGCCGAGCATGTGACCAGCAACACCGCCCCGGTGACGGCTGACCTGTTCATGCAGCAGGGAGGGCCGCCCCCTGACTGATGCCACCTAGCGCCTAAAGCGCCCTCTTTCCCCCTTCTGAGTTCACCCCTGACAGAGCCTGATGCGCAGGCGCTGCGGACTTTCTTACGCCTTTTTTTCCAGCGGAGGCTGTGATGCAGACACCAGAGACCGTGACCCGCAAGCCCCTTGGCAACTTTGAGATTGCCCCTGAGTTGAATGACACCAAAGATGCACTAGATGTGGTGTACGAGCACTACCACTGCCACTACGTGGTGGCTTTGCAAGCTTGCATCCGGATTGCCTCTTCTGTGCTGCGCGGTATGACGCAACCGCAGGGCCGCGTAGACCTGGCTGTGGTGGATGGGGACCAGTGCATCTACTTGTCTTACTCCTCAGAGGAGGCCCGTACCTTGGCCCGGCTGCTGCTGGTGGCCGCTGATGACGCTGATGCAGCCCATGCTGTGCTGTGCGCTGAACAGCAAGGGGGTGCGGCATGAATGCAACGCCCAATTACGTGCGCAAATACTTGGTCAAGGTGTTGGCCAAATTGGCAGTGCAGTCAGGCCATGCTGAAGATTGCATCGCAACCCTCACGCATGCCGAAGGCGTTCGCAAGTTCATCGCTCATGCCGGATTCTTTCAAGGCGCTGGTGGCTTGCATGAAGTTGCCCATGCCAAAAACGATGATGCGGCGGTACAGCTTGCCTTGCTTATTGCGCAAGCCGATCACCATGTCTGCACCGCCGAACTCTGGATTCACCACTTCTTCGAGGCTTTGAAGCAGTGCAGCGTCATTGTCCAAGGGATCAATCCCGACGATCAGTTCAGTCTCCATGCTGTCCTCTCTAAGTTTGAAGGCGTTGATTTTGGTTATGCGGTGAAGTATGCCGCCAAAGTGAACAACGGCCTGCTGCAGAAAGGCGGTGCGGCATGAGCCTGTTTCGCATTACCCATGTGGATGAACACCGCACCCGCCGCCGCGTTCAGGTGATGGCCCAGAACTGCCGCCAGGCGCTGCGACTGGTGGAGCAGGAGTTTGGTGTCGCCTGGTACGCCAGCGCTGTACGTGTGGAGGAGATGTGATGCCTGCGCAACAAGATCACTTGGCACGCGCTTTGCGCCGCTGTACTGACCATTCAAACAGTGTGGACAGCAGCCATAACAACCAGAGCAATGCACAGACGGCCAAGCTAAGCAAAGAGCGCTCTTCAGCAGCTAATGCAAACCACCTCCAAGTGGCAAATGCTGCAGAGGCAAATAACACGAGCGTTTTCACAAACGCAGCAAAAAAAAGTCTGAACTTCAGCAGTTGGGTGCTGGCGGGGCGCATGCGATGGTGTGTCCTGATTGTTGCAGCACTAGCTGGGTTGCTTGGTGCCATGAGTGGGCATCCAGCCGGTACTTGGTGTGCATTGGCCCTGTACTTTGTATTGAATGGCTGGGTTCTCGCAAGTTGGCTGTGGTTCAAAGCGCAAAGTGAGGTACAGCCATGAATGCAGCTGTGACCCCTGCGGAGCTGGCAGCCCAGCTCAAGGCTGAGGCAAAGGCGCTCAAGTCGATCAAGCCCAAGAAGCCTGCGCATGAAGGCAAGCCGGTGACTGCGCTGACGGTGCCAGAGATTCGTGAACGGCTGAAAGCACAGCGCAATGAGCTGCTGCGCAGGGCAAGCCTGGGCACGTGGTTTGATGGTGAGAGCCGTGAGTGGGCACGTATTGGCCATGAGCACCGCGTGATGATCATGATGCTGGCCGGTATTGATGGCGATCTGGAAGCGCTGGCCAGCCGTGCGTGGCGTGAGTTCACACCCGCTGAGCGCAATGCGGTGAAGGCTGAGATGCGCTTGGCAAAGCGCGTCTTCTCGCAGGTGGCTGCTTTGTGCAGCCGGGTGTGAGGTGAACGATGGCACGCAAGCCTGCACAGCGCGTGATGCGCAGTTTGCCCACCAGCTCACTGAAGGACTGGAAGCGCAACAAGCCTGCACCTTGGATGGCCAAGCGTGCGCTGGAGGCTTTGCTGCGCGCGGTGCCCGAGCAATGGCGCCAGCCTATTGAGCTGAGCGGCCTGGGCAAGCTGGACCTGCACACCCCAGACCCTGCACCGCTGTGGCTGCAGAGCTGGGATGCCATGCAGGCGATTGCGGAGTTTGACGAGCGCTTTGGCCGTGCCAGCAGCTGGAACCTGAGCGATGGCGAAATTTGCGATATGGCCAAGCGCCTGGTGGCTGAGGCACAGGAGCTGGATGCTGGTTTACTGGCTGAGGGCTGTGATGTGCCTGCCCGGCTGGATGCCGTGCGCCTGCTGCTGCGCATGCTGGGTGTGCAGGAAAGCCGGCCGCTGACTGGTGAGCCAGATATCAAGCGTGCCCATGACCCCGCATGGTGGCGGCGCCTGCTGCGCAAGCATGTGGCCCGCGTGGTAGAGGCTGGCAACATCAGGCTGGGTATTGTGAACCGCAAGCACGGCGGCTATGCCAGTGATTGGGCCGTGCGTAACCGACTTGCACAAAAAGAGCGTAACCAAGCCTCCATGAAGCGCAGTCTGTTCAAGAACGAGGCGGGCCAGATCTGGACGCTGGCTGAGCTGGCTGCGCTGTCGCCGTCCAACCCGGTGATTCGTGGTGGTGAGCTGATGACGCGAATTCGCGGTGCCGAAGAGTACGCCGATGCACGCAACCATGTAGGGCTGTTCTTTACGTTTACCGCGCCAAGCAAGTTCCACCCCATGACGGTGGGTGCTGGCGGCAAGCCACGCCCCAACCCCAAATATGACGGCTACAGCACGCCGCGTGATGCGCAGATGTGGCTGCGCAAGTGCTGGGCACGGCTGCGCGCGCACCTGAACAGCAAGCAAATCAAGATTTACGGCATTCGTGTGGCGGAGCCCCACCACGATGCCACGCCCCACTGGCACATGCTGATCTGGGCAGAGACGGAGGCCGAGGCGCGCTATGTAGAGCTGGCGGCCAAGGTGTGGTGGCTGAAAGAGTATGGAGACGAAAAAGGTGCTGCTGTTAACCGCGTCAATTGCAAGCGCATGGAAAGCGGCGGTGCTGCTGGCTATGTGGCCAAGTACATCGCCAAGAGCGTGGGGCATGCTGCTTTGGCTGACCACCTGGACGTGGTGCAGGGCCAGCTGTGGGATGTGGAGCAAAACGACATGCCGGGCCACTGCCGTGTGGATGCGTGGGCCGGTTTCTGGGGGATTCGCCAGTTTCAGCCAATTGGCATGCCCAGTGTGTGCGTGTGGCGTGAGCTGCGCCGCGTGGGGCGTGACCAGATCAACCATCTGCATGCCAGCGGTGACACCACCACGATGCGTGCATGGGTGGCGTGCCACCGTGAAGGAAATATTCAGGCCAATTGGCGGGTGTACATGGAGGCCATGGGTGGCCACTGTGTGCCGCGCAGTCAGGCGCATCTGCGTATGGCGCACCGCCCGCTGCAGCCCGGTGCCTGCAACCAGTACGGCGAAGAATTGCGCACTGGCCGTGTGGTGGGGCTGCAGACGATTCGCGGCCAGTGGCTGATCAGCCGCCGCATGGCATGGAGCCCTGTGGCTGCTGAGACTGAGACGTTCAACCCCGACACCTGCACAGATAGCAACCCCGGCTGTTCCCTCGCCGTAGGCGAGGCACGTGCGGCTTTGCCGCGCGCTTGGACTGGTTTCAATAACTGTAGAGCCCGTCTGACAGGGGCACTGCGCAGAGCACTTTTAGGGCGCGGCAGGCATGAAGCAGAGGACTGCTTGCCCGTCCCGATCCACCGAACGGACGCCGAATGGCGCTCCATCGGCCCTTCCCCCATCCCGTTTTTCTGACCTGAAGCACACAGGAGGAGTAGCGATGCCTGCAAAACGCACCGAACCAAGTCGAAGCCTGCTCGATCAGGCCTCTGGTTTCAAGTACACGCCCGCAGCCAGGACCGATCTGGCCAAGCGCTTTGCGGACATGCGCCGCGCTGCTGCCAAGGCGGAGCGCGAAGCAGCTGCGGCCGCCATGGCTGCGCGGCAGACAGGGCTGGATCTGGAGCTGCCAGCAGCCGCTGGCCGGGTCATTCCCCTCAAGAGCGCGCACGCATAAATCATCAAAAAAATTGCTAGCGCTTGCAGACAAAGCGCTAGCAGCTAGCAAAAAAGGAGTTGAAAAACATGAAAGCTGCATCTGTTCTGAATGAGAAGACCTGCACGCGCTGCGGCGAAGACTGGCCGGCAGATCAGG
>ERZ1034973.452-NODE-452-length-29391-cov-31.811188_pt1 | contig 29391 bp, 23 predicted proteins | sample MGYA00520686_ERZ1034973 | MGnify/ENA primary metagenome ERZ1034973 (study PRJEB33766, sample SAMN09781775) | gut metagenome | biome: gut microbiome | host: Homo sapiens | place: Madagascar | study: EMG produced TPA metagenomics assembly of the PRJNA485056 data...
TATCCGTTTGTATCTCCATGTAGACTATTTTTGGCTTAGAAAAATCCTCCCAATAAAAGCTTTTTGTACATTTTGTCTTTCATAGACGATAATTTTATATCGATTGTATCTTTCATAGACGATAAAATATGTATCTTTGCAATAGTTTTTAGTATTAGCACGAAAAAGATATGACAAAAGATTTAATAAAATTGCTTATCTCTGAATATCAAGCATACGTATCACAAGTAGAACTCATTCCTCGTGAGGTGGAACTTGTGGACGGACTTAATTATGTGTTTGTTGGATTGAGGCATGCTGGAAAATCTTACTTGATGTTCCAACGCATTGCACAATTGATAGAGCAAGGGCATAAGAAAGAGGAAATTTTATATTTCAATTTTGAGGATGACCGAATAGATTCTTTAGATGTCAAAGATCTTGACTTGATAAAAACGTGCTATGAAGAGATGTATGATTCTCGTCCAATATTCTTCTTGGATGAGATACAATTGGTTGATAGATGGGAAAAGTTTGCTCGTAGGTTAGCAGACCAAAAATATCAAGTATATATCACTGGCAGCAATGCCAAAATGCTGAGTAGTGAGATTGCCACTACGCTTGGTGGCAGATATATGATACATGAAGTGTATCCTTATTCCTTCCAAGAGTATTTGAATGCCAATGGTATTGATATACATGAAAAGAACGCAATATTTACGTTCGGAAAACAGATTGTAAAGTTGGCAAACACTTATTTTCAACATGGTGGTTTGCCTGAAACGGTAGATATGAAAGAACCTCGTTCATGGATGAGCAATCTGTTTAGTAAAATATTCTTTGGCGATTTAGTTGCAAGATACAGGATACGTAACGATTACGCATTGCGTGTGATGATACGCAAAATGGCTGAGAGTGTTAAGCAACCTCTTTCATACAACAGAATTGCAAGCATAGTTAGTAGTACGGGAAAAAAACTTAGTACAGACGCAGCGATAGACTATGTAGAATATATGACTGAAACTTGGCTCATTTTACCCTACGAGAATCTATACGGAAAGTTGCAGGATAAGGAATCGAATCGCAAATATTATTTTACAGATAACGGCTTGCTGCATCTTTTTCTTATTGACGCCAACACGTCTTTGCTTGAAAACATAGTAGCGGTAACGCTCAGACGCAAATATGGTGATGGAAGTTATTTTTGGAATAGTAAGAATGCCGAAGTGGATTTTGTCGTTCCAGAAGAGGGCTTGGCAGTACAAGTGTCATATTCAATGGCTGATGTTGACACTTTCAAGCGTGAAACAGATGCCCTGATAAAGCTTGGTTCTGTTCAATCAATCACCAAAATGGTAGTTGTTACCATGGAGGAAGAGAGTTGCGTAGAAAAAGATGGATACCATATAGAGCTCGTTCCTTTATGGAAATGGCTACTTAGATTCTAACACATTGGGAGGATTTTTCTAAGCCAAAAATCGTATATCCAAATATGACAAAGTATATGCCGTTTGTTTATGACGAAAGCAGATTTCTTACCAATCAAAAATGCTTCATCATTACAGGTGGCTGCATGGCATACTTAACTGCATTTTTCAATTCTTCTATATTCAAATTCTGTTTCCGAGATTCATTCCCTGAACTTCAGGGTGGCACAAGAGAATTGAGTAAAATATTTTTTGATAAGATACCGATAAAGAAAATTACGCCTGAGCAGAATGAAGCTTTTAGAAAAGCTGTTACCTCAATTCAATTAGATTATACAAAAGAATCAGCAGTTTCTATAGACACTATGCTATTCGATTTGTATAATCTAACGAATGAGGAACGTAAAGTTATAGGATATATTGAGATTAAGTGAAATTTTCTTCAATATATCTCTGCTCTTCATGAGATAAGCCATAAAGATTAAATATCTTTTGGCTTATCTCGTTTTCTATATCATCAGAGCAATTTGCTATCATCATTTCTAATAGCCTTTTAAATTCTATGTTAAGTTCATGCGTCACTGAAGGCAACTTTATTGCCTCCACGGCTTGCACACTTATAAGCAAGTCTCCAGTTCCTGTTTTAGGAGCATCTTTTAGTAAATAGTGTCCCATTGGAGTATTTAAAATACAGCAAACGAATTCTATGTTATTTCCTATTGCAAAACATGTACTGTCTAATCCTAAAGCCTCATTGTCATTGTAGCAGAATCTAAGTATTGAGCCAACTCGTTTCCATAAAATTTTTGGCTTAGAAAAATCCTCCAAATAAGCGCAATTACGTAGGTTATATGGAGTGTCGCCCTTATCAGCGCGTTTCGATATTTTATCCCAATATTGGTCAAGATGAGCCTTTATAGCAGGATAATCTTCTATATGTACACGTTCCAACTTACCACGAATACCATTGTGGGTATTGATCAACCACAGATTTGCCCAGTTATACCCATATCTCTTGATGTCCCTGCCTCGCAGAATCGGTCGAATAAGTTCAGCCGTTCTTGTACGCTCATCCTCAGTCTGGCAATTCGCAAGAATTTCATCACGTTTCTCTGTTGATATGATGAAGGCTTCATTATATCCTGTCAAAACTCCACGATAAATGTTTATGTCCCAATCTTTGAGTGGTGTCCCCACTGCTTCTATTTTTCGCTTGATGCTTTGCTCAATAGGCGAAAGTATCACCCACGAATCAGAGTTGGAGAACTCGCACACCGACCCACTTTGCTGCACGAAAACGCTCATATTTCTTCTGTCAAAAAGAGCTTAATGTATCTGTCAAGCGTATTTCGGTCAACCTTGCACAACTTTGCTATCTTTCGTTTGGAAACATTTGCTTTAAGAAGTTCTTTGATAAGAGTGGCTTTACCATGGAGTTTATATTTCTCTGGGGAACTCTTTCGTCCTTTAGGGCGACCGAGCGTAACCCCCTCTGCTTTCTTTCTTGCCAAAGCTTCCTTTGTGCGTTGGCTGATAAGGTTGCGTTCTATCTCTGCGGAAAGTCCAAACGCAAAAGCAAGCACTTTGCTTTGAATGTCATCGCCGAGTCGGTAATTGTCCTTGATAGTCCAGACACGACACTCCTTAGTCATGCAGATATTAAGTATCTCCATAATCATAAAGAGGTTTCGTCCGAGACGTGACAACTCGGCGCAAATAATAAGGTCGTCCTTGTTTACTTGCTTCAATAGTTTGCCAAGTTCACGCTTGTTGTACGCTTTTGTACCACTGATAGTTTCTTCAATCCAACCATCAATTGAAAAATTGTTACGCTTGCAGAAATTATTGATTTCGAAGCGTTGATTTTCAACAGTCTGTTTATCACTGCTGACACGAATGTAACCATAAATCATAGCTAATACTTTATTTGTGTTATACATATTTTATTCGATACTCTAATAATAGGACAATAAAGAGTACAACTAAATGTGTTAGCCATATAATATCGAAGATTTTGACAACTGGTAGCCTGACTTTGGAGGCCTCACTCGTTTGCTTTATGCCGATTCGGCAACTTTGTCCGTTTCTTCTGGCGCGCTTTTTGCGCAGACGATATTTGCATGTTTTGACCGCTCATATTTCGCGTGAGAAAATGATGCGGAAAAGCTGTACTGTGACGAGTTTTTCCCAGAATGAGTTTTTTGCCGAACTTTCTAAAAACTATATTTGCTTCTGGCGGTGAAAAAACAGGATGGCTACAGTGTTAAAAAATGTCGAAATGTTATTTTATAGCAGCAAATGCGCCAATTTTCATATTTTATTGCTAACTTTGGCGCGCAGAGAGTTATATGTACAGAATATTTAAGAAACTTCTGTCTAACGAACAGAAAGGTTTTATAATACAATCACTAGTAACAAACAATAATTAAAATCTATGAAGAAATTCTTACTTTCAGTTGCTGCCTTGGCTATGTCATTTGCAGCCAGTGCACAAGTGGATGTGCAGCACCAAAGAGTTGGTGTAGTGGAACAAAGTCCGTACTTCGCACAGCAAAGTGCAGTTGTACATAAAGCGGCAAAGAGAATAGCAGCCAACCAGCGTTGGGTGGGCTACTACAGTTCGGATGCTTTAGCTGCTGCACACAAGGGCATGGGCATCTACAATTATCCTGGAGACAACAAGGTTGCAATCTGTTTGTCTGAAGCTATTCTGAAACCATATGTAGGCAAGAACATAGTTGGTCTGCGTTTCGGACTTTGTGAGGAAATAGGCAGCTCTTCGATTAGTCTTTATAAAAGTGCGTCATCTAAGCCGGGTGATGTATGCAGAAGTGCAAATGTAGAGAAATGTGTGATTGGTTGGAACGAGGTGAAGTTCAGCGAGCCTTATCCAATCAAGGCGGGCGAAGAACTGTATGCAGGTTACACATATACTCAGTTTGATAGTAATACCGATACTAAGTCGTATCCGTTCTCTGCCGTAAAAGACGGCTTGGCTGAACAGCCTCTTTGGGTCTATTGCAAGTTGGGCAATGATACAGGTTGGTACAACTTCAGTATGGATGGTTATAACATAAGTATTCAGGTGCTTGTTGAGGGCGATTTTGCTGAATATGATGTGATGCCAAGCGATTTCGGAACCGTAAAGGGTACTATTAATAGTAATGTTGAGACATCTGTAGAGTTCACAAACAACGCCGTAGAGGCTGTGAGCAGTCTCGACTATATTGTTAGTGTTGACGGTGTAGCAGGCAGCGAGCAACATGTCGCAATATCTCCATCGGTTGGATATAACAAAACCGGTACATTCAAGGTAAGCATACCATGTGGCAGCACAGAAGGTCTGAAGAATGTGAAGGTTGAAGTGGCCAAGGTGAATGGTCATAAGAATGGTGGTGCAGCCATTGTGGCTGAGGGCAAGCTCAGCGTTGCTGCCAACATGTATAAGCGCAATCTGTGCATTGAGGAGTTTACTACAGAGCAGTGTGGCAACTGTCCGCGAGTGGCAGGATACCTGCACGAATACTTAGAGACAGCTGACCCCAATCGTGTGTTTGCTGTATGTCACCATGCAGGCTACTATACCGACTGGCTCACTAAGTCTTGCGACAAGACTCTCTTGTATCTCTACAACGATGGAGGACGTACATTCGCACCAGCCATGATGTTCAACCGCGAGCCCGACTTCAAATCTGCTTATGCGACGGGACAGAAAAATAATGTGGTGCTACCAGGCAGCACAACCGAAATAAGCAAATATGCAAGCAAGTATCTCAATAAAACAATGGCTGATGCCAAGCTCGACGTGTCTGTCGCATATAACGAAAGCGAAAGCAAGGCGGTGATTGTTGTTACTGGCGAATCGAACGATGCTTACGACAAGGAAAGCGCTCTGCTCACACTCTACCTGACGGAGGATAATGTAGAGGCAAAGGATCAATCAGGTGTTAGCTTTGGCACTACATACTACCATCAGCATGTGATACGTGACTTCAATAGTGCATGGGGCACCCCTGTGACATGGGAAGGCAATAAGTTCAGCGCAACTTACGAGTTTGACGTTGATAGTGCATGGAAGAAGGACGACCTCAAGGTTGTAGCTTTCCTCAACAAGCACAGCACCAAGAGTCGTATCGATAACCGCATTGAGAATGTAGCAGGAAAGAATCTTATTCAGAATTCTACCTCTATCGAGAGCGTAGGCTCAGCCTACAACGTCGTTGAAGTGGCACGTTATAACGCAGCAGGTCAGCGTATCAGTGGCAAGCAGAAGGGCTTGAACATCGTGAAGCTCAGCAACGGCAAGACGCTGAAGATTATGGTGAAGTAAATATTTTATGTGATAATGAAGTAAATGTTTTAGGATTTTATAAAAAAAAAGGAGGTCTGTGGCCTCCTTTTTTTGTGTTTTATTGCGTAGTTTCTACAGTTAGTCTTTCTTCATTATGATGTAGTTTTGATACATTCTCCGTACTAATTCGTGAACTATTGCCATCCGCATCGGTCGGCGCAGACATCCGCATCGGTCGACGCAGACATCCGCATCGGTCGGCGCAGACGTCCGCATCGGTCGACGCAGACATCCGCATCGGTCGACGCAGATGCTACTTCGTAATGTTTTACAAGTCTTTTAGCAGCACTTCGCGCTGACTGTTCAGATAAGTGTTGCGTTCGGCAATGATCTTCTTCCAAGCTGTAGACGATAGTTGCTTCACGTCGATGGTGAGCGACCACTTGCCCTGTGCCTCCATGCGGTCGATAAGTGTGCCCACGCTGAGACGTGTGATGCACTCGGCAGGTTGATAGAGCGATTCGCCATCCTTGTCGCCACCAGGTATTTCGGTGAGAATATTTATCTGCACGAGCTGATAGAGCAGGTCATTGACGATGCGGATGGGTATACCGGTGGCGAGCTTCAGCTTCAGAGCCGATAGCGGTTTGGCTCCTTCGCTGAAGTTGCGGCAGATACGACTTGCGAGCACGAGGCAGAGCAGCATCTTGTAGCGATGGCTAAGGTCTTCGGTCTTAGCCTTAAACGCATAGTCGTCCATGTTCTGATTGGCGTAGCATAGTTCTGCGCCGAACAGGCATATCAACCACGAAATCTGTATCCAGAGCATGAACAACGGCAGAGCTGCAAACGAGCCGTAGATAGCGTTGTAGCTGCTCACCCAAATCTGCGAGTGGATGTAGAAGAGCTGCAGTCCCTGCATGGCTACGCCGGCGAGTATTCCGGGCACGAGCGCGCAGCTCAGCTTCACCTTTGTGTTGGGCATGAAGAGATAGAGAGCGATGAACACGCCCGACATGAGGACGTAGGGCAAGAGCTGCAAGAAGAACTGCGCCAGCGAGCCTATCACCATCGTGTCTTCTATCTGCTTGAAGATGGTTGCGAAGAAGATGCTTATACCCGAGGTTATCACAATCACTACGGGCATGAGCAGCAGCATTGACGTATAGTCGGTGATGGTGCGGAACATGCTGCGTGGCTTCTTCACCTGCCAGATATCGTTGAACGTGCGCTCGATGTTGCTGATAAGCATGATGACGGTGAAGAGCATGAACAGCAAGCCGATGCCGAGGAATAGTCCGCTCTTGGTGTGTACGAGGTACGAGTTGACGAAGCCGATGATGATCTCCGACACCTGCGGCTGGCTTGAGAACGACTCTCTGAACCACTCTTCGATGTATTTGTTGTAGCCGAAGCCACGCGCTATGCCGAACACCACGGCGAAGATGGGTACAATGGCGAGCAGAGTGGAGTAGGTGAGGGCAGCCGCCGCACTGGTTATGCGCTTTGTGGTGGTGAACTCTATGGCGAGCAGCAGCTTCTTCAAGACACTGTAGAGCAGAAATCGTATCTTCGACACATCGCCTTTGCCTATGCCCCAGATGTCTACCATGAGGAACGTGTATATGTCTTTCAGTTTCTTCGTTATGTTCATTCGCTTGTTTGCTTTAGTAGTACAATAACAAAAAACGGAACTCACGAAACGCACATGGGTGTTAGCGGCTTGTGTGTGTTTCGTGAGTTCCGTATATGGGTTAATCCTTATGCTGCTACGTCTTAGAACGGCAGGTCGTTAACCGGGTCGGCTTCCGGAGCCGGAGCGGTGGGCTGAGGAGCTGCAGCCTGAGGAGCCGGAGCCGCGCCGAACACTGCTCCCGGAACGATGCCAGCCGCTGCTGCGCCAACTGTTGCAGGGTCTACCTGGCGCACGTCGAAAGCGCGGATGCTGTTGAACCAGCGGCCCTGATACTCGTGGGCGTCTACGTCGAACGATACTGTCACTTCCTGGCCTAACTGTATGTTGAAGCGGCTGATGCGCTCAGCACCGAACACGCTGAACACCATCTTGCGCGGATACTGGTCGTGTGTCTCTACTACGTATTCCTGAACTTTCCATTCGCCACGTGCGTTAGTGCCGGTTTTTTCGGGCAGCACAGCGATTACTTTACCTTGTAATTCCATTTTCTGTATTCTATTTAATTTGATTTATAAAAGCAATGAGGTTTGTCCTTTGGTTTGCGAAATTAATAAAAATGTAGCGAAACAGGAAACTTTTGAATGAGTTTTTGTCGTAGTCGGATATTTTTTAGTAAATTTGCCTGAAAATAATATACGGACAAAAAAACAAAACAAGTATAATCAAAAAAGCTAAATATCAATGCAATTCACATTATCAAGTGGCGCACTTAACGCCCGTCTCCAAACACTCGCAAGAGTAATCAACAGCAAGAACACTCTGAGCATTCTTGATTGTTTCCTTTTTGAAGTAGCAAACAACGTTCTGACTGTAACTGCCAGCGATTCTGAAAACGTGATGCAGTCTACGATAGAGCTTTCCGAGTGCTCTGGCGATGGCAAGTTTGCGCTGTCTAACCGCACTATACTCAATGCCGTAAAGGAGCTGCCCGAGCAGCCGCTTGGCTTCAACGTCAACGAGAGCGACTTCACTGTAGAGATCGACTACCTCAACGGCTCGTTCAAGCTGACCGCGCAGCCTGCCGACGACTTCCCTATGATGCAGGAGATTGACGGCGATGTCACTTCGCTCGTTATGGACTCAACCCTCTTTGCCGAGAACCTCTCGCGTTCGCTCTTCGCTACGGCGCAGGATGAGATCCGTCCGGTGATGGGTGGTGTCTACTTCGACCTCAATGCCGACAACCTCGCAGTTGTGGCTACCGACGGTCATAAGCTCGTGCGCAACCGCATCCTCACCATTAAGAGCGACGTACCCGCATCGTTCATCCTGCCGCAGAAGCCGGCGCAGTTGCTGAAAGGCGTGCTGCCGAAGTGCGATGGCGACGTTGTCGTGAAGTTCAACAGCAAGGGCGCTGAGGTGCGTTATGCAGACGGTTGCCTCAACTGTCGCTTGATTGAGGGTCGTTATCCCAACTACAACTCGGTTATACCTACAGCCAACACCAACAGCATCAACGTCGACCGCAAGTCTCTCATGGGTGCACTGAAGCGTGTGCTGCCGTTCGCAAGCGAGAGCAGTCAGCTCATCCGCTTCCACGTAGAGGCTCAACGTCTGTGTCTCACAGCCGAGGATATCGACTTCGCTACAAGTGCTAAGGAGAGCGTAGCTTGCGAGTATAACGGTGCTAAGATGGACATCGGCTTCAAGGGCGGTGCTATCTACGAGATTCTCAATAACATTGCAAGCGATGAGGTGACAATACAGCTTGCCGACCCAAGTCGTGCGGGCGTTGTTGTGCCTACTGTGCAGCCTGAGGGACAGGAAATCCTCATGCTTATCATGCCGATGCTGCTGAACGACTAATCGGGTTGGTCAGTGTCTTTGCGGCTGATAAACGCTTTGAAAAACAGCAATAGATATCACTCTTTGTTTATAGCCGCGCCATATTGGTGCGGCTAAATTCTTAAAAAAACAACGACAATAATGAAACTCAATCTCACACGTCCGCTTATCGTCTTCGACCTTGAGACAACAGGTCTCGACTTCATACGCGACCGTATAATACAGATATCATACATTAAAGTGTCGCCCGACGGCACAGAAGAGCGCGAAAACCTCTTTGTCAATCCAGAGAAGCCTATACCGCACGAGGTGGTGGAACTGACGGGCATCACCAACGACGACGTGAAGGATGCGCCTACGTTTAAGGCGTTGGCTCCGCAGCTCAGCGAGAAGTTTAAGGGCTGCGACTTCGCAGGCTACAACTCCAACCACTTCGACATTCCGATGCTCGCAGAGGAGTTCCTGCGTGCTGGCATCGACTTCGACTTCTCCAAGGTTCGACTCATCGACGCACAGACCATCTTCCACAAGATGGAGCGTCGTAACCTCGCCGCTGCTTATAAGTTCTATTGCGGCAGAAAGATGGAGGAAGACTTTACGGCGCATCGTGCCGACGAGGATACCGAGGCTACATATCGCGTGTTGATGGGCGAGCTCGACAAGTATGCGCCTGGTGTGCAGGAGGAGCCCGACCGCGTTCTGGAGAACGATATGGACTGCCTTGCCGAGTTCTCTAAGCAGAACGACAATGTCGATTTCGCAGGCCGTATCGTGTGGAAGCCGCTGGTTGGTGCCGACGGCAAGCCCGTGCTCGACGCCAACGGTAAGGAGCAGAAGGTGGAGGTGTTCAACTTCGGCAAGTACAAGGGACGTCCCGTTGCCGATGTGCTGCGCACCGACATCGGCTACTATAGCTGGATGATGGGCGGCGACTTCACCTTCAACACCAAGCAGGTGCTCACACGCATCCGCCTCAGAGGGTTCAATAAGTAATGTTGAGGTGTTGAGATGTTGAGATGTTGAGGTGTTGAGATGTTGAGAGATGTATGTTGTGATGTTGACATATCTCACCATCTCACCATCTCACCATCTCACCATCTCACCATACATCTCTCACCACCTCACCATCTCACCATAACAACTATAAAACCATGCTAAAAGGCAAGAAAATAGTATTAGGCATAACCGGCTCCATCGCCGCCTACAAGTCGTGTCTGCTCATACGCGAGTTTGTGAAGCAGGGCGCAGAAGTACAAGTAGTGATTACGCCTGCAGGCAAGGAATTCATCACTCCGATCACGCTCTCCGCACTCACGCACAAGCCCGTTGTCAGCGAGTTCTTCTCGCAGCGCGACGGCACATGGAACTCGCACGTCGACCTCGGATTGTGGGCTGACGCAATGGTCGTAGCACCTTGCACGGCGAGCACGCTCGGCAAGATGGCGCACGGCGTGGCAGACAACATGCTCATCACCACATACCTCTCTATGAAGGCACCCGTGTTCATCGCTCCGGCTATGGACCTCGACATGTATGCCCACCCGTCTACGCAGCAGAACATGCGCACATTAGCCTCATACGGCAATCGCTTCATCGAGCCTGCAAGCGGATTTCTCGCGAGCGGACTCGAAGGCAAGGGACGCATGGAGGAGCCGGAAGTGATAGCACGCCGCGTGTCTGAGTTCTTCGACCAAAACGACAGTAGCAGCCCGCTGAAGGGCAAGAGCGTCGTAATTACAGCCGGCCCTACCTACGAAAAGATTGACCCGGTGCGCTTCATCGGCAACTACTCAAGCGGTAAGATGGGCTTCGCTATCGCCGAGGAGTGTCGCCGCCGTGGTGCTGATGTTACGCTCGTAGCCGGTCCGGTCAGTCTGAAGTGCTCCGACGCAATCAATCGTGTGGATGTGGAGTCGTGCCGCGAGATGTACGACGCAGCTACCGAGGCGTTCCGAACGGCTGACGTAGCCATACTTGCTGCGGCAGTAGCCGACTATCGTCCGACAGTACAGGCTGAACAAAAGATAAAACGCAGCGAGGGCGACATGCAGATCTCTCTCTCGCCCAACCCTGACATCGCAGCCACACTCGGACAGATGAAGACCGCACAGCAGACCATCGTGGCGTTCGCGCTCGAGACCAACGACGAGCAGGCTAACGCCGAGCGTAAGTTGCAGAAGAAGAATGCCGACTTCATCGTGCTCAACAGTCTGCGCAACGAGGGCACATGCTTCCGCACCGACGACAACCAGATAGAGATTATCGGTCGCGACTTCCGCCATGCCTATCCCAAGAAGTCGAAGGCGGACACCGCTGTCGACATCGTCAACGAGTTGGAGCGAGTGATAGGAGGCTACGGCATTCCTGCCGTAGCCACGCATCCAAAAGGTGATTGATAGGAGGCTATGGCATCTTGACATAGCCACGCACCCAAAAGGTGATTGGTAGGAGGCTACGGCATTCTTGCCATAGCCACGCATCCAAAAAGTGATTGGTAGGAGGCTATGGCATCTTGCCATAGCCACGCACCCATGAGAACTTGTTAATAGGGAGGCAGCGTGGGTATGGCAAGATGCCATACCCTCCTAAAGAGTAAAACTTCTCATTTTAAAGAATATGAAAAAGCGCTATATAGTTAGAATGGTTTGCGCAGCGTCGCTGTTGTTCGCTTTTGCCGCAGGAGCGCAGGCGCAGGAACTGAACGCACGTGTGAAGATCAACCACAACCAGATTCAAGGCACCGACAACTCGGTGTTCGAGGAGCTGGAGCAGACCCTCACGCAGTTTATCAACGAACGCCAGTGGACCAGTCTGCAGTTTCAGAAGAACGAGCGCATCGCGTGCAACTTCAACATCACCGTGACGGCGTACGACAACAGTACGAACGTCTTCACGTGCAAGGCGGTGATACAGGCAAACCGTCCCGTGTATAACTCTACGTACACCACCACTATCTACAACAACACCGACAACGACTTCAACTTCGAGTACGCACAGTTCGACCAGTTGCAGTTCAACGAGGAGCAGGTGGACAATCAGCTCACGGCACTCATCGCCTACTACGCTTACCTCATCATCGGCATAGATCTCGATACGTTCTCGCCGATGGGTGGCGAGGACATTCTGCAGCGGTGCATGAACCTTGCCAACAACGCGCAGAACCTCAACTTCCCGGGATGGAAGGCATTCGACAACGGACGCAACCGCTTTGCCATCATCAACGACTATCTTGAGGGTGCTATGAAGCCGTTCCGCCAGTTGCAGTACGACTACTATCGCACGGGTCTCGACGAGATGGCGACCAACGTGGAGCGCGGACGCGGCAACGTGACCACTGCACTCGAAACCGGTCTGAAGAAGTGTCACGAAGACCGTCCGCTCAGTATGCTGCCACAGATATGGACCGACTATAAGCGCGACGAGCTTACCAATATATATAAAGGTAAGGGCACGCAGAAGGAAAAAGAAACCGTCTACGACATTCTCTTCTCTATCAATGCAAGTCAGAATTCGGCTTGGGAGAAGATAAAGGAGTAGACACACACATACATAACCCATAACTATTGTTTATGTTAAAGAAACTCGATATACGCAACTTCACGCTGATCGACCATCTTGAGATGATGCTCTACCCTGGCTTCTCCGTCATTACGGGCGAAACCGGTGCCGGAAAGAGCATCGTCATCGGTGCAATAGGATTGCTGCTTGGCAACCGCGCCGATGCGAAGCAAGTGAAGCGTGGTTGCGACAAGTGCATCATTGAGGCAACGTTCGACCTTAGTATCTACCACTCCGACGTGCTGAAAGGCTTCTTCGAAGAGAACGACCTCGACTACGAGCCGGAGGAATGTCTGCTGCGTCGCGAGGTGAACGCTAATGGCAAGAGTCGCGCCTTCATCAACGATACGCCTGTGACACTCGCCCTTATGCGCGAGCTCGGCGAGCAGCTCATCGACGTACACAGCCAGCATCAGAACCTGCTGCTCAGCAAGGAAGACTTCCAGTTGAACGTTGTGGACATCATTGCGCGCGATCGTCAGCAGCTTGCCGACTATCGTGCGGCGTTTGCCGAGTTGCGTTCGGCGCAGCACCGCCTTGATGAGTTGCGCGAGCAGATAGCCACGAGCCGCGACAACGAGGACTTTCTGCGCTTTCAGCAGAAGGAACTTAGCGAGGCAAAACTCACTTTGGGCGAGCAGGAACAGTTGGAGCAGGAGTCGGAGTTGATGAGCCACGCCGAGGACATAAAGCGTGCGCTTCACGATGCCGACTACGGACTCTCGGGCGACGACACGGGCATCGTGAACCTCACGCGCTCCATCGTCACACAGTTGCGTAGCGTAGCCGATGTCTATCCCGAAGCACAGGAGCTTGCAGAGCGTCTCGACGGTTGTTTCATAGAGTTGAAGGACATCTCGCAGGAGATAGCCTCGAAGATGGACGACGTGGAGTACGACCCGCAGCGTTTCAACCTCATCACCGAGCGCCTCGACCTCATCTACACGCTTCAACAGAAGTTCCACGTGCAGACCGTCGACGAGCTGCTCGATCGCCTCAATGCTATCAATGCGCAGCTCTCGAACATCGACAACTCCGACGAGCAACTGCTGGAGCAGGAGCAGGTAGTGGCACGTCTGCACGCCGTATGCGTGGAGAAAGCAGCCGTGCTCACCGATATGCGACGCAAGTCGGCTACGCTCGTCGAGCAGGAACTGTCGAAGCTGCTCGTTCCGCTTGGCATACCAAACGTGCGCTTCAAGGTGGATGTGTCGGCTGCCGACCTCTCCGCCACGGGTGCCGACAAGGTGATGTTCCTCTTCAGTGCCAACACCAGCACCGACATGCAGCCCGTGTCGCAGGTGGCATCGGGCGGCGAGATTGCGCGTGTCATGCTCTCGCTGAAGGCGATGATAAGCAAGGCTATCGGTCTGCCCACAATCATCTTCGACGAGATTGACACCGGCGTGAGCGGTAGGGTGGCAGAGCAGATGGCACACATCATGCACGACATGGGGGCTGCCAACCGACAGGTGCTTTGCATAACCCACTTGCCGCAGATTGCTGCCGCCGGCTCCACCCACTATAAGGTGGCGAAGCACGAGACGGAGCAGGGCACGGTGTCTACGATGACGCAGCTCACCGACGAACAGCGCATCACAGAGATTGCGCAGATGCTCTCTGGTAGCGATGTGTCGCAGGCTGCTATCGACAACGCCAAGTCGCTTTTAGCATTATAGGAGGCTATGGCATCCTGCCGTAGCCACGCATCCATAAAGCATAGGAGGCTATGGCATCCTTGCCATAGCCACGCACCAAGCAGTTAACGGAAGGCAGCGTGGGTATGGCAAGATGCCATACCCTCCTAAGAGTTACAAATTTGTTAATAAATAAAACAATGAACAGAATATTATCAACAATCCTAATTTCGCTGCTCTGCCTCTGCGGAGCGATGGCGCAGCCGGCGGCTGTGAAGAATGTGGCAAAGTCTGTGTTTGCGCTTAAGGCATACGATGCAGAGGGCAAGCAGATAGCTACAAGCAACGGAGTGTTCCTCTCAGCCGACGGCATAGCAGCCTGTCCGTGGTCGGCAGTGCGCGAAGCCTCGCGTGTGGAAGTCGTCGATTTCAACGGAAAGACCTATCCCGTGACGCATATCCTCGGTGCTAACGAGCTTTATGACGTGTGTCGTGTGCGTGTGGATATGCCGAAGACTGTGGCTGCCACTGTCGCCACCGCTGCTGCTGCAAAGGACAGCAAGCTGTGGCTCGTGGAGACCGCCGACCGCCGTACACAGACCACGCAGTACGAGGTTGACAAGGCGGAGACCTTCATGGAGAAGTACGCCTACTACGTGTTTGGCTACAACAACCACAAGCCCACACAGGGTGCTGCCTTCGTCAACGAGAAGGGACAGGTGGTGGGACTCATGCAGCAGTCGGCGCGTTCGCTCTACGCCAACGCCGTCGACGTGCGCTTCATCTCGACACTCGCTGCGAGCCACCTCGATATTAACAACTCGCTCTATGCCAAGACATCGCTGCGCCTCACCTTGCCTGCCGACAAGCAGAACGCTCTGCTCATGGTGATGTTGGCTGCTGAGTGTCAGGACACAGCAAAGTATGCTGGCTATCTCAGCGACTATATCCGCCGGTTTCCGAAGGAGGTTGACGGCTATGCTACGAGTGCGCTGCAGAAGTCTACTTATGGCAACTGGCAAGGTGCTGATGCTGATATGCAGACCGCCCTCAAGCTTGCTGCCGACAAGGCGGAGGCTCACTCGGAGTATGCTCGTGTGATGTATCAGAAGCTCATCTACAGTGCCGACACCACCTTCACGGCTTGGACCTTCGAGCGTGCACTGGCGGAAGCAGAGAAGGCGTACAGCCTCAATCCGCAGCCGCAGTACTTGCACCGCATGGCGCAGATAAAGTTCTCGATGGGCGACTATGGCGACGCATGTGAGAAATTCTTGAGTTTGGCGAAGAAGGACATGCCAACGAGCGAGGTATATTTCGAGGCAGCGCAGTGCAAGACACAGCTTGGTGCTCCGAAGGCGGAAGTGCTGGAGCTACTCGACAGTTGCGTGGCAGTTGCTCCGCGCCCACTCACCAATCTGTCTGCGCCCTACGTGTTGGCACGTGGTCAGCTGTACGAGCAGATGGAGGAATACCGCAAGGCGATCGTCGACTACAACACCTACGACACACTGGTGTATGGCAGAGCGAACGCTGCTTTTTACTATGCTCGTCATAAGTGCGAAGTGGCAGTGCGCCAGTACAAGCAAGCTCTCGACGACCTTGCGCACGCTGCATATATAGGTGGTGCAGATGCTCCGCTCTATATCGCCGAGCTTGCTTCGTTGCAGCTGCGTGTGAATATGAACGAAGAGGCTGTCAAGACCTCCGACCTCTGCTTGCAGCTCACGCCCGACAATACCGATGCCTACATAATAAAAGGCCTCGCACTTGTGCAGTTGAAGCGCAAGAACGAGGCTATGGAGTGCTTTAATAAGGCAAAGGAATTGGGCGACGACCGCGCCGAGGGATATATCAAGAAGTATAAATAGGAGGCTATGGCATCCCTGCCATAGCCACGCACCCATAAGGCATAGGAGGCTATGGCATTCCTGCCATAGCCACGCACCCACAAGGTGATTGATAGGAGGCAGTGTGGGTATGGCAGGGATGCCATACCCTCCTATAATATGTTAATTAAACGTTATGCACGCTGGTATTGTCGTCATGCGCTGTGGCATGAACGGACAGCCGTAGAAAATCATCTGCAGTTCATCAGTACGAGTCTTGTATTGTGAACCGATTACTACCTTCTTCAGTGCTTTACAATTTTTGAAAGCAAACATTTCTACCTCTACGCATGAGGGCAGCGATACGGAGGTGATGCGGTTGCATCCCTCGAAGGCACTGCTCTCGATGCTCTTCAGACTCGTGGTTACAGGCACACTTGTGAGGGCTGTGTTCTTAAAGGCATTCTGATCGATTACCGCCACCGATTGTGGCAGACTGATGGTTGTGAGTGCCTTGCAGTCTTCAAACGTGCTCATATCTATCTTTGTGATGTTCTGTGGCAGCGTAACCTTTGTGAGTGCTTTGCATCCGAAGAACAGGGCGTTAGGCAACTTCTCCAGGCGCACGGGCAGTGCTGCTTCTCTCAGTGCTGTGCACATAGAGAAGACACTATTTCCCATCTTCGTGACACTGTTGGGTACGGTGATGCTTGTAATCGCAGGCATATTGTGGAAGGCGTAGCTGTCTATCATGGTCACCGTCGATGGTATGTTGATGGAAGTGATGCGTGTGCGAGAGAATGCGTGTGAGCCGATTGATTTCAGTCCGGGTGAGAGCGTTACCGATTTTATTTTCATATCGGCAAAGGCAGCAGATTCTATTTCGGTCACCTTGAATGTGCGGCCGGCATAGCGCACGGTGGAAGGTACGGTGTAGTCTTTGCCTATCGACTCGTCGTTGTCTACGCCGATCAGCCGTGCATTATTGCGTTGAGAGTTCAGCTCGAACCACATCTCGCCTATCTGCATTCTGTTTTCCCATGACGAGTTGCCCTCGTACACTCTCACCGAAACCTCTTTCGTGGTGCGGTTGATGCTTTTGAGGTATGCCACGGTTTCGCTATTGAGCAAAGGGTAGAGGGGCGAATAGTCTGACTGCATGGTTCGCTTGAATGCGTCCTCCTCCAATGGTTCTGCTGGTGTGTAGTAGTCTTCGTTTAGGTTATCGGCGTTGTTGAGGTAAGAAACGGCATTGTTGAGTGCTCTGCAGCGTGCGCCTACTTCACTGTCGAGTAGTTCGCGTCGTACAAGCACAGGCTCGCACGAGGGTTTGCCGGATGTGACCCATTTGTTTATCATCTTCGATTCAGCTATGAGACTGGCGTTGTCGAGCTCTATGATCTGGGGTAGGGCATCAATCCATGCTGGCTGTTTAGGGCATTGCGTTGGAGGCTGCGGTGTGTTGAAGGCTTTACGTCCTAACCATGTCTTTATGCCGAGTCCTTTGTAGAGCTTGATGGTGATCGTCTTGTGTGCCGGCTCGAAATCGGCTTGGTTTCGGGTTGACGGGCGGCGGTTGGCGTTGGTACGTGCTCGCTGTGTGCTGCGGCTCTGGGTGGTTCTGTTGGCCGATCTGTTAGCACTGGTGTTGTTTTTCGGTGCTTCGTTAGCGTTTTCTACAGCATCCATCACCTCCTTTACGGGCTTGGGTGCTGCCTCTTTAATCATTTGTGTTCCTTTGTTCTTAATCTTTTTAAGGAAACTCTGTGCTGATACCTGGGTGGTGCCCATCGTCAGACAGAGGGCAGACAAGAACAGTAGTCGTCTTGTGTTCATAGGGCTTTGTTGGTTTTTATTGTTGTTATTGATGTTATTTTGCCGACAAATGTACAAAATATATTCTTAAATATTAGAAACGGCTTTGTTTTTTTTATGACGATAGTTGACGGGTGACACGCCTACTTGCTTCTTGAAGAATGTGCCGAAGGCGGAGGCGTTGGGGAAGTTGAGCAGGTCGGAGATTTCCTTTATGCTCTTGTCGGTGCTCGTGATGAGGTATATGGCTTTCTTCGTGATAGCCTTGAACACGAGTTGCTGCACGGAGCTGCCCGATACCGACTTCACGAGCTGCGTGAGGTATTTGGGCGACAGGCACAGGCGGTCGGCGTAGAAGCGTACGCCGCGCTCGTGCATATAGTGCTCGTCAATGAGTTGCATGAGCTGCATGTACGTCTCGAGTTTGCGGCTCGACTCGTTGGTGCCGTCACTTGATAGCTCGCGGAAGATGCTGCACACGCGGTAGGTGAGCGAGAGCAGCAGCAACTGGCGTTCGTTGGCGGCAAACACGTTCTCGCCGCATTTGTGTACAGCGAGCAGTTCGGAATACTTCGTCAGCTCGTTCTCGTGACCCGTATGCATCACCCAGCACGAGCGTGGATTGATGTACTCCACGAACTTCATGCCGACCACCGTGCTGCCAAGGATGTCGCGTATGGAGTCGGCGCGATAGAAGATAATGACAACGGAGCAGTCGTCGCTCTGAGCTGTAACGGAGAAGCGCACGCCGTGGGAGAGGAAGAGCGTCTCGTCCTTGTTCACAACGTATTCCGCACCTTCGCATGTGAAAGAGAAGTTGCCCGAACGGCACACTATAATGCCAACATCCGCCACGCGGAAGTCGTGGCGCAGTGTCTCGGGGAACGACCGTATATTACCACAAGAGCAACAGATGTCCTCGTTGTCAGACATCTGTTGCTCCAGAATATTTATGTTTATGTTTTCGCTGCTGTTCGTCATTGGTTTTAATTGTATAGACATGGCGAAGTTAGCGAAAAAAAACTGCACTGCAAAATATTTTACATGTAAATGGGTGCGTGGCTACGGCAGGAATGCCGCAGCCTCCTAATAGTTAATGTACCACTCGCGTGTATCTTTCGATATGTCGCGCTTCGGCCACGGCACCACAAGCATCACACCGGCGAGAATGATGCAGGCGTAGATAGTCCATCCCGCCATCTCCTTTATAGCCGAGAGCGTAGCCTGCACCTGCACTTTGCCCTTCGTAGACATGGCTGCCATGTGCTGCGCCTCGGTCTCGCTCTTGCCCTGGTATTGCATACCGCGCGCCGTCATATCGTAGGTCTTGGCGGTTTCGGCGTTGGTGCGGTCGTAGTCGTGGGCGTAGCGTGTGATGTAATACTGTTGGCGGTACTGGAACACCACCTGGTAGAGTGCCGAACCTATGCCTGGCGCTATCACCATACGCACGGTGAGCATGATGCACACCCACGTAGAGAGCAGTTTGTAGGGCATACGCTGGTTGGCATACACGGCGATGAGCGAGTAGAGCAGCATCATGCCCGTAGCACGTATCACGACGGGCCACTTCATGCGCTCCAGCATACCGTCGGTCTGCACCTCGAAGTACATGAACAGCGAGGCGGCACCGATGAGCAGGAAGCCCATAGCGAAGAACCACTTGAAGTGGACACCCTTGCTGTTCAGTATGAGTATCGTGACGAGACCGATGAAGTAACCCAGCAGCACCCAGTTGCCGAGCGCAGCCACCTGGATCTGGTCGGTCTTCATGCCCACGCCTACGAAGATGTTCACGAGCATTGAGCTTGAGTTGCATATCATCAGTCCGATGAAGAGCAGTATGCCGCCCTGAATGCTGCGCGACTTGAACGCCTTGAGCATGAAGTAGGGCGAGCGTCGCGTCTTCTCCAAGTATATAAATAATAATGTAGAGGCGACGCATATAGCCGTAGCCCAGCAAATGCGGCTGCTATCGTACCAGTCGTACACCTTACCATAGACCGTGACGTAGACGAACGAGCAGCACATGAGGCAGAACACCACCACGTTGCCGAACTTCGAGAACGAGAGCGGACTGTGCTTCGTAGGGTAGGGGTTGTAGGGCATACAAAGCAGGGTGATGAGCAGTGCCACGAGAATGGAGCCGAGCATGGCGTAATACACCATCTGCCAGTGGTAGTTGTAAGCGAACCACGCCGTTATCCACGTGCCTATCTGTCCGAGCAGCATGAAGAAGAAGTAGATGATAGGCTGACTCGCCTTCTTCTCCGTGTCGAGAGCCTCCCATCCTGCCTCGTCCTTCGGCTCGTTGCCCGGCGTTACGTTGCGCGTCGCCTCGATGCCGAAGCCGTACTTGATAAGCGTGAAGAGGTTGCACATCAGCAGCGTCTGTCTCACGAAACCCATTATCAAACTGTTCAGCGCGAGGATGAACAGGCTGTCGGTGTTGGCACAGATATAGCTCTGCACTGCTAAGATGGAGAAGCCTACAAGGCTCATCATCTTCTGGCGGCGCACACTCACCAACGTGTAGAAGAACGGAGAGAACGCCGCCATACCTATCGACGTCACGAAGCTGATGAACGCTATGTGTTCCGATTGGATGCCAAGTCCTCCCACCATTTCACTGCTGTTCACGGTGTACGCACCGCTCACCGTCATTATAGGTATGAAAAGTATGACGAGGAAGGCGATGCCGAGAGGCTTGGGCACCCAGTCGTAGAACGGAAAATTCTTAGGCAGCTTCGGCGAAACTGCCTGGTATATCTCTGCTTGTGTCATTTACTTGAGTTGAGCCTTCACAATAACCATCATTCCGGCAGCCAACTTGTCGTTGTCTTCCTTTGAAATTCCCACGAACTCGATGCGCACCGGCACACGCTGCTGAATCTTCACGAAGTTGCCGGCAGAGTTGTCTGTAGGCACGAGCGAATACTTAGAACCAGTAGCGCCCGAGATGGCAGATATTCTGCCCTCGAACTCCTTACCCTCGAAGGCATCTACGGTCATTACGACCTTCTGACCTACGTGCAGCTTCTCCACCTGCGTCTCCTTATAGTTGGCTATTACCCACTTCTGCGTGTTCGGCATGATGTAGGTGATGGTCTGTCCGGCGTTCACCGCCTGACCCTCCTCAAGCGCGCGTCTGCCTAACTTGCCGTCGCACGGAGCCGTAACCACGCAGTAGGAGAGGTTCAGCTTAGCCATTTCCAGTGCTGCCTGCGCACGCTCTATGGCAGCCGCTGTGTTCTTCTTGCGTGTCTGCACCTCGTTCACACCCGAGTAGGCAGCCTTCTGCTGGCGGCGTGTGGCGTCGAGCTTCTTCTTCGTAGCGTTGTATTCGGTCTCGATCTGCTCCAACTGAATAGGAGTGGCAGCGTTGCGAGCCACAAGGTTCTGATAGCGCTGGCGGTCCTTTTCGAGTTTAGCGAGGCGAATCTCAATCTCAGCAATAGCCGACTCGTACACCGTTGCCGAAGTCTGCGTTGTCTGCACCGAAGCATCTATCACGTTCGCACCGGCCATAGCGTCCTTCAGCGCAGCCTCCGCCTCCATCACACGGATGCGATACTCGCGGTCGTCCAGCACGAGCAGCGTGTCGCCCTTCTTCACGTTCTGGTGTTCCTTGAAGTAAATCTTCTTGATGTAGCCCGAAGCGCGCAGGTTTACCGGCGAGATATACTGCTCCACCTGTGCGTCGTCGCTCTTCTCATTGCTCTTGTAGTCCATGAACATGCAGCCAATCTTAACGATTCCCCATACGAGGATGGCAACGCCGATGAGGCTCACCACAATTTGGCGAATACGCTGGCGTTTCAACTGCTTTGCTGTCACTTCGTGTGTAGACTGTGTAGTCTCACTGTTGTTATTGTTCGTGTTATTATTGTTTGTTTCCATTTTTGTTTGTTATTTGTTTTATAAAGTTTGTATTTGTTGTAGATAGTAGGAGCCTACGGCATTCTTGCCGTAGGTATAGCAAGTGATACTGTTTCCTGATGGAGAGTGTGTCAAAATTCAGTTAATGCGGGCTGAAAGCCCAACAATCACATAGCCCAGGGCAACGCCCTGGGTATTGAGTGTATATATTGAGTAGTGCGCCCTGTAAGGGCAATACCCTAATAATTAGGCTTTTGCCCTTACAGGGCGTGGGGTTAGTGTGGTGCATATTTACCCAGGGCGCTGCCCTGGGCTATGTGCTTCTGCCCCTTCGGGGCGTACTGCTTGCGAGTTTTGACACACCCTCCTCCTACGATTTGTAAACTCAACATTCTACTTAGCAAGCTTCTCCAGCTGACCTGTGAGCTTCAGCAGCGTGAGGTTCGCCACCTGATAGTTGAAGTGCGCCGTGAGATAGTTGTTCTGCGCGTCGCTCATGCTCATCTCGTCCTGCAGCACCTCGGTCATCGAGGCGATTCCCTCGCGATAGCGGTCGCTCGTCACCTTATATATATCCTCCGCAAGCAGATAGTTGTCGCGCTGCTTGCTGAAGTTGCGCTGGTTGTTGGCGAGGTCGTTCACGGCGTTGGCATACTGCGTCTGCATACCCTTCAGCGCATTCTCGTAAGAGAGCTTCGCGTTGTCTATGTCCACCTGCGCCTTTCTTATCTTCGAACGCTTCTCCAGACCGTCGAAGATAGGGATACGCAGCGAGATTCCGATGCCGTTCGACCTGTACCAGTGGTTCGACTCGCCAGAGTGGAACCAGTTCTTGAACTTGTCAGTGTACGCCATGTACGTCCAGTTACCGGTGAGCGCCAGCGTGGGCAAGTATCCGCTCTTGGCGAGCTTCTTCTGCTGTTCGGCAAGCGTCTGCTGCGTTCTGAGCAGCTGCAGCTCATACAGATTCTCGTTCAGTCCGCTGAGTGCTGCGAGGTTCACCTCCTCAATGTCACCCTTCTCCACCGTAATGTCCTTCTCGGCAGGATAGTCTATCACGTACTTCATCATGTTGTACTGCTGCGTGAGCATCGCCTTCGCGTTGTCGTACTGCACACTGAGGTTCTCCAGGTTCACGTTCACGCGCTTCACGTCCACGCTCAGCGCCATGTCGTTGTCGTGGAACGCCTGCGTGATGTCGCGCAGCTCCTCCAGACGCTTTATGTTGTCCTTGATGATGCCTATCTGCTCCTCAGTGTTCTGCGCTAAGTAGTACATCTTGCTTATCTGCACGATGAGGTCCTCGCGTGCCTTCTCGTAAGAGAGCGAGTTGAGCTGGTCGAGCGTCTTCGAGATTTCAAGTGCTGTGAGTGCTGTCTGACTGTAGAGCGGCATCTGCAGTTGCAGACTTGCCGACGAGTTGTACTGCAGCGTCTTCGTCACGTTGTACGGCTTGCCGTAGGCTCTGCCGTCGGTTACGGATACCGGCGGAGTGAAGTTGTCGTTCAGCGCTGCGCCGATGTTAATCTGCGGCAACAGGCGCGAACGGTTCTCGCTGATGTTGTGCTTGCCTTTGAGCACATTACCTTCGTAAGTTTTCAAATTAAGATTTCGCTCAATACCCATCTGCAGACACTGCGCCAGCGACAGCGTTTCCTGCGCCATCGCCTGAGCTGCCAAGAGCATTGAGGCAAATGTGAACAATGTTTTCTTCATACCTATATTAATATTTCGGCTGCAAAGTTACGCATTTATAGCGGTTTAGGTATATTCATAAAATATCACAAGTTGTTCACATTTTCCCTTTATGCGGTTTCGTATGTCATTGTAGTTTGATAGAAAGAGTTTTTTAGCAGCCTAAACCGCTGTTTCAGCCGAGCGAATCGGCAAAGCGGCGGAGGTTGCTGCTTGCCACATCCTTTTTTATAGCCTCCTCCAGCGGCATTCCGTCGGGCGTGATGCTTTCTACAAAAGCGAAGCCGGCTTTCAGCAGCAGTTCCCTGTCGCTTACGCTGCCAGCCACAAGCCCTACGGGCACGCCCGTCTGCTGCCCACGCATCAGTATGCGCTGCGGCAACTTGCCCATGAGCGTCTGTCGGTCGGCACCGCCTTCGCCCGTTATTATAAGGTCGGCACCCTTTATCTTCTCGTCGAAGCCGATGAGGTCGAGCAGCATGTCGGCGCCCGACTTCATCTCGGCTCCGAGATACTGCATGAAGGCATAACCCAGTCCGCCGGCTGCTCCCGCTCCAGGCTCTGCGCTTCGGTCGAAGCCGAAATGCAGAGCTGATTTCTCGGCGAACAGCTGCGCACGGCGGTCGAGCTGAGCTACCATCTCTGGCGTGGCACCCTTCTGCGGACCATATACATGTGCCGCGCCGTTCTCGCCGCAGAGCGGATTGTCCACATCGCAGGCGAGGGTAAACCTACATTCGCCAAGCTCCGTCTTCAGCGCATCGTCGAAGTTCTTGCCGCTTGCGAAGATGTCAACAAGCGCCTTTATCATTCCGATGCCGGCATCGCTCGTGGCGGTGCCGCCGAGTCCGATGATGAAATTGCGGCATCCGCGCTTGATGGCTCTCGAGAGCAGTTCGCCCACACCGTATGTTGTGGCGCGCATAGGGTTGCGCTCCTCCTCCTTGATAAGGCTGAGTCCGCACGCCTGAGCCACTTCCACTATTGCCGTGCCGTCGGGCGTCACGCCGTAATGTGCATCCGTGCGGCGCATCATCAGGTCGTGTATGTACACAGGCTCAAATGTTCCGCCCGTGGCTGTCGTGAACGCCGCAAGCATTCCGTCGCCGCCGTCCGACATCGGCAGGCACAACGTGTCGATGCCCTTCGCGTCCAACACCCCGGCGATTATGTTCTCCACTTCAGCTGAGGACATGCAGCCCTTGAACGAATCTGTAGCAAGTATGTATTTCATGTGTCTTTTGTTTTATGACGGTGCAAAAATACGAAAAACTATTTGATAAAGAAACGAAAACGTGATTATTGAAGTTATTCAAAAAGCAATAATACTAAGTGTTTTTCTAAAAAATGTGGTAAATAATTATTTTTTCCATAAATAAGGTATATAAAGATATTAGGTCTGTAAATTATATAGTATAATTTTGGTTTATTGAATAATTATTTTTAATTTTGCAATGATTCTCCAAGGAGAATGTATGTTATAAAGAATGAGCGTTTGACGTTATCTCGACATAGAATCTGGACAATTCAATGCAAAATGAGATGACAGTTCAAGGTGCTCATGCTTTCGTGTTGTATATATATAACTATATATAAAACATGGGGCATGGGCTATTGTCTGTTACTATTTTGCAAGCTGTCCAGAGCTTTATGTAAGTAATAATTCAATAGCCACATGCTCTTTTCTTTACTATATCTGTTTGGATTTTAAAAAGGCATAACCATATAATTATCATTATAAACTTTAAAATTTATGAAAAAACTATTATTTGTAGTGTTTTTACTGATTTCATTGTTGTCGGTATCAGCACAAGAGTTGGTTCAGTTTAAATTAACATCATCTGGGTGTTTTATTGCACCTAACGAAGAGGGGTTTGTTGTTGTTCCTTTTGAGGGTAAAAGTCAGCAAGAACTATATGATATGGTGAAAAACAATGTAATGTCTATATACAAAAATCCGCAAAAGGTAATGTCTGAAAATCAAGGGCAGACAATTACTATTCGTGCATACGGCGGATTAGTTTATAAAACAGTAACGTTTATCCCACGTGAATTTGGAGGACATTATAATCTTGTTTTTAAGTTTAAAGATGGACGTGTAAGAATTGATAATCCTTCTGTTGATGATAATCTTACTGATACATCGGGATATCTGCCTCCAATATCTTTTAGCAATTATTGCAATGGATTATTTACTAAAAAAGAAACTCCTAAAAATGAAAAGTGTGCCAAGAAAATAGACACTATTGAAAGGCAAATTAATAGTACAATTAATGAGATTTTGGGATTAACACCAACAAGTGTTTCAACATCTTCTAATGATGATAATTGGTAATGGTTATTACACTCCTAAATATCCATTGTCTATTATAAATAATGTTGGTCTTTTAAATAAGAAAATGAACAAAAGAGAATATATTATTATTTCTTTTGTTCATTTTTTTTAGTGGGCAATACTGATAAGTTTGCAACCTAATGCAATTTCTATTTTTGCAATAGTCTGCATTGTAAAGTTATGTCTGCCAGTCATCCATTTCGAGATTTCAGACTCTCGCTTGTGGAGCTGATTGGCAAAGTCTTTTTGGGTGAGATTCTTCATTTTGAGTATCTCACTGATGCGCTCTGCTATTCCGAATGAAAGTTCGAATTCTGCTTTTTGTTCTTCAGGAATAGCTGCAAGGCATTGTCTGAATAGTTGATTATGTACCATAATACAATATTTTAAATTTCAAACGTGGCACTCTGTATGTCTGTTATCATGTTTTTCTCTATAGTTACACGACCTGTTTTCTGTGCTTTGAGAAGAACTTTGTCAAAAGTCTGCAAATCCATTACGTATCCGCTCAATTTCTCATTTTCTTGATAGGTACGAGTTGTCTTAACACCTCCATTTCCAAGAATGAGAATCTTGTCAGAGATTCGCAAACAATAAAGGCGAAGTTTTCGTGAATCGATAGCTAAAGCCTTTACATTGTCACTCATTTTACCCTCATTGCGAAAGAAACGTTCAAGAGCTCCTTTGTCTATAATTTTTGAAAGTGCTAAAAGAATGATATTGAAATCTTTATTGTAAGTTGCATTATCTTTGAATTCATTTAAGAACTTTTCAAATTCACTCTCCTTGCTTTTATCAAAACATATGGAGAACATTCCGACATTATCGTTCTGTTCAATAGTTTTCAGTGATATAGTTGCCATATTTGTTTGCGATTTTATTTGCTGTAAAGATAAACAAAATATTTTAATCCTATTCATTTTTAAGTGAATATTTAGCAAAATTTTACTATAAATTATATGAATTTGTAGTTCATGCCTCAAGGCTACAAATAGTTTTGTTAAGCAATCATGGTATGAAAAGTTTGTGTTGCGAAAAATGCTGCCATATCTGTCAGTGTTCTCGTATTGCGCTAATAATCAGTGGTATAAAGGCTGACAGATGATGCGCTCAAAAGCTGTATCTATCAGGTTATCTGTCAGTCCATCTACCAGCCCGAACCGACAGGTTTGCCGCCAGCACCTCAACCGCCCGCCTGCGAGTTTGAAAAAAAATGTGCCGAACTCTTGACAACGCTTGCGCAGAATTGTACCTTTGCGGCAATTTCAGAAAACATACATGAACATTTAAAAAACTTAGTATTATGGAAAACACAAACATCATCAACGCTACCATCAAGAGCAGCAACATTCCGCACAACTGGATCTACTGTTTCAACACCGACTGCAAACGACGCGAGGAGTGCCTGCGCTATCGTGCCACCGTGGCTCTCGGCGAGTCGCGCATATGGGGCAACGCCGTCTATCCACACGCTTTGCGCCCGGACGGGGAATGTGCCCAGTTCAAACAGCTGCGCATCGTGCGTATGGCATGGGGCTTCAGCCGCCTGTTCAAGGACGTGAAGCTGTGCGACGCACCTACTTTGCGTTCGCTCATGAGGGAGTATCTCGGTGGGTGCAGCACGTACTACCGCTATCACCACGGCGAGCGTCAGCTCTTGCCGGAGCAGCAGGAGTGGATAAAACAACTTTTTTCACAGTATGGTTATGAGGACATAGAGTTCGATTGCTCAGAAGAAACCCTCGACTTCCAGTAATTTTTTTACACAAACGCAGATATTCCTGCATGACTAAAATGCCATTCCGGTAGCACTGGAGAATCATTCCGGTAGCACCGGAGAATCATTCCGGTAGCGCCGGAGTAACGCTCCATCACTGCCGGAATATTACTAACTATATCAACACACAATACACACATGAAAGACACAACAAACAAAGACACAATGAACGCCGTTGACCGCATGATTGGCTTCCTCACCATGCGCTACGCCTTCCGCTACAACACCGTAATGAACTGCACAGAGTTTCGCCACACGGGCAGTACCGAAGCCCACTTCGAGCCGCTCGACCCACGCACGCGCCGCCGCATCATACTTGAGGTGCAGCGCGAGGGGATAGAGGTGAGCCAGAACGATGTGAACAACTACATCGAGTCGGACTATGTGCGTGCGTTCGACCCCGTAGGCGACTACCTCGCCAGTTGCGAAGGCGCATGGGACGGGCACGACCACATAGGCGACCTCGCCGCCACCGTGCCCACCGACGCTCCGCTGTGGCGCGAGTGGTTCACCACATGGCTGCTCGCCATGGTCGCCCAGTGGCAGAACACGCCGGGCAGAGTCTATGGCAACAGCGTCGCGCCGCTGCTCATCTCGCCGCAGGGCTACAACAAGAGCACGTTCTGCCGCCAACTGCTGCCCGACGCACTAAGGTGGGGCTACACCGACAGTCTTGCCATCTCCGACCGCCGACAGGTGATGCTCGCCATGTCGCAGCAACTGCTCATCAACCTCGACGAGTTCAACCAGATTTCACCGCGCGTGCAGCAGGGCTTTCTGAAGAACATCATACAGCTGCCCTCGATAAAGGCGAAACGGCCTTATGGCACACGCATCGAGGAACTGCCGCGCAAGGCGTCGTTCATCGCCACGAGCAACATGACCGACATCCTCGCCGACCCGTCGGGCAACCGTCGCTTCATCGGCATCGAGCTGACGGCACCCATCGACACCACCCGTGTGCCCAACCATCGCCAGGTCTTCGCCCAGGCGCTGCAGCTCTTGCGCAACGGACACCGCTGCTGGTTCGACAAGGCGGAGACCGAGCAGATAATGCTCTGGAACCGCCGCTACGAGGTGCAGGAACCTGCCGACCAGTATTTCGACCTCTGCTTCGCGATAGCGCAGGATCCGCTCGACGAGAATGCCGAGTGGATGTCGGCGGCGGAAATCTTCGATGTCATAAAGCGTAAGGTGGGTGCCTCGCTGAAGGTGAACAGTCTGATTTCGTTTGGGCGAAAGCTGGCCAACCTGCAGGGTATGCGCCGCCGCAAGTGCGAAACCGGCGCGCGCTACCTCGTTGTGCGTCGAGATGCATAGGCTGCCATGCTTTATGACAGGCAGATAGGCTGGTAGATGAACTGGTAGATAGGCTGATAGATACTGCAGTTCGGGGCAGCATCTGTCAGCCTTCAAGTCGCTGATAATGAGCGGTGTACGGGCAATGCTGACAGATATGACACTTTTTTATGATAAAAAACCTCGGTCATTAGGATTTCTCCGTGTCGTACGGAAAAGAGAATTCCTAATAACCGCTTTGAGTTAAAAGAATCTGTTTTTACCCGATTGCGTTTAACCTTGTTCAAGTATTTTCTTATCCGTCAGAAAATCCAACAGTCCAACAGTCAACACTCCGAGTTCGTCCTCCTTGCGATGAATGTCATCACCAACAATGACAATCTTACGAA
>ERZ1034973.458-NODE-458-length-29140-cov-6.149218_pt1 | contig 29140 bp, 26 predicted proteins | sample MGYA00520686_ERZ1034973 | MGnify/ENA primary metagenome ERZ1034973 (study PRJEB33766, sample SAMN09781775) | gut metagenome | biome: gut microbiome | host: Homo sapiens | place: Madagascar | study: EMG produced TPA metagenomics assembly of the PRJNA485056 data set...
GTTGTGTTCTGGGGTATGTCGGGCAGGATCTGCCCAAAGAAAAATTTACTGAGTATCTGCTGCGCACCACAAGCCGCGGTCCCGACGACCAGCGGGTCGAAAAAACCGAATTCGGCTGGCTGGGCTTTGGTCGCCTTGCCATTATGGGGCTTACGCCGTCGGGGATGCAGCCGTTTTTCCGCGGCAAAGATTGCGTAGTCTGCAACGGTGAGCTGTACGGTTTCCGCCCTGTCAAGAAAGAGCTGGAAAAAGAGGGATACACCTTCTCCTCGGATTCGGACTGCGAATTGCTTCTGCCGCTGTACTACAAATATGGGCTGGATATGTTCCGCCATCTTGACGCCGAGTTTGCCATGATTTTGTACGACAGCCGCAAAAAAATGGTCATCGCCGCGCGCGACCCCATCGGCATCCGCCCGCTGTTCTACGGCTACAGCGACAGCGGCTGCATTGCCTTTGCGTCCGAGGCCAAAAACCTTGTGGGGCTGTGCCGCCAGATTTATCCGTTCCCCATCGGCTGCTACTACTGCAACGGTCAGTTTGTGCGCTACTGCGACATTGCCGACACCCCCGTGTACAGCCACGACGAGCTGCCGCAGATTTTGACGAACATCCGCGAAAAACTGGTCGCCGGTGTCGATAAGCGGCTGGACGCCGACACCCCTGTGGGCTTTCTTTTGTCCGGCGGGCTGGATTCCAGCTTGGTGTGCGCCATCGCCGCCAAAAAGCTGGGCAAGCCCATCCGCACCTTTGCCATCGGTATGAGCGAGGATGCCATCGACCTGAAATATGCCAAGCAGGTCGCTGACTACCTGCACGCCGACCACACCGAGGTCATCATCAACCGGGAGATTGTGCTGCAGGCGCTGGAAGAAGTCGTCGCCCTGCTGGGGACCTGGGATATCACGACCATCCGCGCGTCGGTGGGTATGTATCTGGTCTGCAAGTACATCCACGAGCATACCGACATCCGCGTGCTGCTGACGGGCGAAATTTCCGACGAGCTGTTCGGCTACAAATACACCGATTTTGCCCCGTCCGCCGCAGAATTTCAGGCAGAAAGCCAAAAGCGCCTGCGCGAGCTGTATATGTACGATGTGCTGCGCGCCGACCGCTGCATCAGCGTCAACAGTCTGGAAGCGCGCGTACCCTTCGGCGACTTGGATTTTGTGCGCTACGTTATGGCGATCGACCCCGCCAAAAAGCTGAACACCTACGGCAAGGGCAAGTATCTGCTGCGCAAGGCGTTTGAAGGGGACTGGCTGCCCGAAAGCATTCTCTGGCGCGAGAAGGCGGCGTTCAGCGATGCGGTGGGACACTCGATGGTCGATGACATCAAAGACTACGCCGAGGGTCTGTACTCCGACGCAGATTTTGCCGAAAAAGCCGACCGCTACCGCTGGTGCGCACCCTTTACCAAGGAAAGCCTTTTGTACCGCGAGCTGTTTGAAAAATACTATCCCGGTCAGGCACAGATGATCACCGGCTACTGGATGCCTAACAAGGCGTGGCCGCACTGCGATGTCACCGACCCCAGCGCCCGCGTGCTGGCAAACTACGGCGCCAGCGGCGTGTAAAAAGCACTTGCAATTTTTTTGAATCTTATGTATAATAATGGAGCAGGCAGCCAAACGCTGCCGAAGCAAATTTTCGCAGAGTAGAAAACCGTGCGTAAAGTGCCTGACCAACGGGGAGTTGTGGCAGGACGAAAGGCAAAACGCGCCTGCGGTACGGTTTTCGCATCCCACTGCTGCATGATGTAGTGCAACGGGGGTGTGCCCTTGCACGCCCTTTTGCCTCCTGTTTTATGCGGCAAGCCGCGTAAAATCAGGAGGTATTTTTTATGCAGCAAAATCTGTCCGTCTTTTCCGCCGCCTACTGGCAAGCTGCCAGGGCGGAGCTGCGCAACGTCCGCGTGCTGGCGTTTTCCGGCTTGGTGTGCGCCATGGCCATCGTGCTGGAGAGCTTTCCCGTCTACATTTTAGGACCCAGCCTTAAAATTTATTTCAGCTTTGTGGTTGTTTCGCTGGGCTGCGCCTACTATGGTCCTGTGGTCGGTATGATCGCCGGCGGCATCATCGACTCAGTCGGCTTTCTTCTGGCAGGCTACGGCGAGCCGTATTTCCCGGGGTATCTGGTCACCGCCGTTTTGTCGGGGCTGATTTACGGCGTGCTGCTCTACAAACGCCGCCCCACGCTGCTGTGCATTATCCTTGTGCGGCTGATTATCAACTACGGCAGCAACGTTCTGCTGGGCAGCGTGTGGAAATCCATGCTGTACGGCAAGGGCTACCTCTATTACGCCACCAGCGGTTTTATTAAAAACACCACGATGCTCCCCATTGAGGTGTTTTTGATGTGGGCGGCGCTCACTGCTGCCGATCGTATGGGCTTAGACCGCAAATATTTGCACAAACGCGGGTAAAAAGTCATACTTTTACCCGCATAAACCGGGGCAGAAGTCATACTTCTGCCCTTTTTTATTGTAAGTAATGCCCATTGTTTTCACAAAATGTTCACGAATTTTCCGTTTTTATCCAAAAATTTACCAATTCTGTAAAATCCATTGAAAACCCAAGGGCAAACGTTTACAATATACACCGTGAGGCAAAAATGCGTCCTGTTGCGGCGATGTCACAGCAGGTAAGGACGCATTTTTTCTTTTCTCACAAGGGTAAACACAAAAAAGCTGTTTACCGCAACCGTTTTACGCTTTTATTGGGAGGAAAACACACATGAAGAAATTGATGGGCATTTTGCTGGCCGCCTCTATGGTGTTCAGCATGGCAGCCTGCGGTTCTACCGCTTCCAGCAGCAGCTCTGCTGCCGCCAGCAGCAACGGTACCGCCGCTGCTGACAATGCTGACAACGCCTATTCCGGTCTGAAGATCGGCGCCATCGTTCTGGGCGACGAAACCGAGGGCTACAGCGCCGCTCACATCAACGGCATTAAAGAAGCCGCTGCCCAGTTGGGCATCAGCGATGACCAGATCGTCTGGAAATACAAGGTTCCCGAGGGCGGCGAAACCACCGATGCCGCCGAGGACCTGGTCGGTCAGGGCTGCAACCTGATTATCTCCAACTCCTACGGTCATCAGACCTACATGGTTGAGGAAGCCGAGAAGTACCCCGATGTCAACTTTGTTGCCATGACCGGCGACTTTGCTGCCATTTCCGACTTGGACAACTTCTACAACGCCTTTACCGCCGTGTACCAGAGCCGCTACGTTTCCGGTGTTGTCGCCGGTATGAAGGTCAAGGAGCTGGTCGAGTCTGGCACCCTGACCCCCGAGACCCAGCCCAACAGCTTCACCGCTGACGGCAAGGTCAAGATCGGCTACGTCGGCGCCTTCGGCTATGCTGAGGTCGTTTCCGGCTACACCGCCTTCTTCCTCGGCGTGCAGAGCGTTTATCCCGACGTCGAGATGGAAGTTATGTACACCAACTCCTGGTTCGACATCGACAAGGAGGGCGCTGCTGCCGAGGCTCTGATCTCCAACGGTGCCGTTATCGTCGGTCAGCACGCTGACTCCACCGGTGCTCCCGCCGCCACCCAGAAGAAGAAGGACGCCGGCACCATCTGCTACTCCATCGGCTACAACATTGATATGCTGGCCACCGCCCCCACCGCCGCTCTGACCTCCGCCACCAACGTCTGGTCCGTTTACTACAAGGCTCTGTTCGAGGGCGCTGCCGCCGGCAACATCCCGCAGGATTGGGCCAAGGGCTACGAGGACGGCGCTGTTGCCATCACCGATCTGGGTCCCGAGGTTGCCGAAGGCACTGCCGAGAAGGTCGCCGAGGTCGAGGCTGCCCTGAAGGACGGCACCCTGCACGTCTTTGACACCAGCAAGTTCACCGTGGACGGCAAGACTGTTGAGTCTGCCCCCGTGGATCTGACCTTCTACGATTTCAGCACCGGTTCTGCCGTGGCTGTTTACGCAGGCGAAACCAAGGAAGCCATCTCTGACGGTTACTTCCACGAGAGCGAGCTGCGCGCCGCCCCCTACTTCACCCTGCGCATTGACGGCATTGTTGAGGACACCGAGCCTGTTGCTTGATTCCCAACGCCGTTCTTAACGCCGTAATATAAGGGAAGGCTGCGCCAATTCGCAGCCTTCCCTTTTGGCGGTTGTATGCGATGTTTTCTTTCCCTACGATATAACGATAAAAAACGAGAGGAGCTGCAACTATGGCGCAGACCGAATACGCTGTACGCTTGGAGCACGTCACCAAGACCTTTGGCTCCGTTGTTGCCAACAAGGATGTTTCGCTGGGGGTGCGCCGCGGCGAAATTTTGTCCCTGCTGGGCGAAAACGGCAGCGGCAAAACCACTTTGATGAATATGATCGCGGGTATCTATTTCCCCGATGAGGGCGATATCTACGTCAACGACGAGCCGGTCACCATCCGTTCTCCCCGTGACGCGCTGGATCTGGGCATCGGTATGATCCACCAGCACTTCAAGCTGGTCGATGTCTTTACCGCCACCGAAAATATTGCGCTGTCGATGGGCGGCAACGAAAAGTTTGACCTGAAAAAGGTTCACGACAAAGCCCGCGCCATCTGCGAAAAATACCAGTTTGCGCTGGATCTTGACCAGAAGGTCTACGAGATGAGCGTCAGCCAGAAGCAGACGCTGGAGATCGTCAAGGTGCTGTACCGCGGCGCGGATATCCTGATTCTGGACGAGCCTACGGCAGTTTTGACCCCGCAGGAAACCGAGCGCCTGTTTGCCGTCATCCGCAATATGAAGGCGGACGGCAAGGCGGTCATCATCATCACCCACAAGCTGCACGAGGTGCTTGCCATCAGCGACCGCGTTGCCATTCTGCGCAAGGGCGAGTATGTGGGCGACATTGACACCAAGGACGCCACCGAGGCAAAGCTGACCGAGATGATGGTCGGCGAAAAGGTCGAGCTGAACATCGAGCGCCCCGAGCCGGTGAACCGCGTCAAGCGTCTGGACATCCGCAACCTGACCGTGCGCAATGCCGACGGTATCACCGTGCTGGATGATGCCAGCTTTTCTGTGTACGGCGGCGAAATTCTGGGCATTGCCGGTATTTCCGGCAACGGGCAGAAGGAGCTGCTGGAAGCCATCGCCGGTCTGCAGCCGGTAGAAAGCTCCACCGCCATCGAGTTTTATGCCCCCGAAAAAGAGGATACGCCCATCCAGCTGGTGGGCAAGACCCCCAAAGCCATCCGCGAGGCGGGCATCCACCTGTCCTTCGTGCCGGAGGACCGCCTCGGTATGGGGTTGGTCGGCTCCATGGGTATGACCGACAATATGATGCTGAAAAGCTACGGCAGCGGTCACTCGCCGCTGGTGGACCGCAAGACCCCGCACGACCTGGCAGAAACCATCCAGCGTGAGCTGGGCGTTGTCACCCCCGACTTGAACACCCCCGTTTCCCGCCTGTCGGGCGGCAACGTGCAAAAGGTGCTGGTCGGGCGCGAGCTGGCAGCCAACCCCATTGTGCTGATGACCGCCTACGCCGTGCGCGGGCTGGACATCAACACCTCCTACACCATCTACCGCCTGCTGAACGAGCAAAAAAAGAACGGTGTAGCGGTTATTTATGTCGGTGAAGATCTCGACGTCCTGCTGGAGCTGTGCGACCGCATTCTGGTGCTTTGCGGCGGCAAGATCAACGGCATTCTGGACGGACGCAAAACCACCAAGGAAGAAGTCGGTCTGCGTATGACCCGGCTGGCAGAGGAGGAGCAAGTATGAGCCAAACCGTAACTGCGGCGCACGAGCCGTTGCTGCGCATTGCCAAGCGCGAGGGTACCACGCTGCCGCAAAAAATACTGGTGCGTGCCATCGCTATTTTGTTAGCGCTGGTCGTGGACGCCCTGTTTATCTTTTTTGTTACCGGGCTGAACCCGCTTTCGGTCTACGGCGTTATGTGGAACGGCACCTTTGCCAACACCACCCGCTTTAACTGGATGCTGCGCGACCTGTCCATCCTGCTGTGCGTCGGCATTGCCTTGGCACCCGCCTTCAAGATGCGTTTCTGGAACTGCGGCGGCGAGGGGCAGATCCTCGTCGGCGGTCTTGTCTCCGCCTTGATTATGGTGTATCTGGGCAGCAACCTGCCCGCCCCGCTGCTGTTCGCCGCGATGACCATCGGCAGTATGGCAGCCGGTGCGCTGTGGGCGTTTGTGCCTGCGTGGTTCAAGGCACGCTGGAACACCAACGAAACCCTGTTCACCCTGATGATGAACTACGTTGCCACCAGCATTGTGGCGTGCGTCACCAACATTATGCGCGGTCAGGCGTCCAGCCTCGGCACGCTGAACAAAGCCACCAAGGCGGGCTGGTTCCCCATTATTTTGGGGCAGCGCTACACCATCAACATCATTGTGGTGTTTGTGCTGATGTTCGCTATGTACGGCTACCTGAAATACCTCAAGCAGGGGTATGAGATCAGCGTTGTGGGCGAAAGCGAAAACACCGCCCGCTACGCCGGCATCAATGTGCGCAAGGTCACCATCCGCACCATGATGCTGTCGGGTCTGATTTGCGGCTTGTGCGGCTTTTTGATCGTGGCCGGTAAGGATCAGACCATCTCTACCACCTCGGCGGGCGGGCGCGGCTTTACCGCCATCATCGTGGCGTGGCTTGCCAAGTTCAACACCTTCTCTATGGCGCTGATTTCCTTCCTGCTCGTGTTTCTGGAGCGCGGTGCCTCCGAGATCGCCTCCGCCTACTCGCTGAACGAGTACGCCGCCGACATCATCACCGGCATCATCCTGTTCTTTATTCTGGGCAGCGAGTTCTTTATCAACTACCGCGTCATTCCCCGCGGCGCACATAAGGAGGGCAAGTAATTATGCACAGCAGCTTAGTTGCATGGATCATGCGTGCCATTCCTTTCGGCACCATTATTATGTACGGCGCCTTGGGCGAAATTCTGACCGAGAAATCCGGCAACCTGAACCTCGGCGTACCCGGTATTATGTATCTGGGCGGCTTTGCCGGGTTTGCCAGCGCCTGGGCGTATGAAAACAGCGTACCCAACCCCAACGGCGCGGTCAGCGTGCTGATTGCCCTGTTCTTTGCCATTGTGGCGTCGATGCTGGGCGGCTTGATCTACGCCTTTCTGACCATCTCGCTGCGCGCCAACCAGAACGTCACCGGCTTGGCGCTGACCACCTTCGGTATGGGCGTGGCGAACTTCTTCGGCGTGTTCATTCTGAACGGTGCCAGCTACTCCGCCGCCCCCGTTGCCAACAAGGCATTTGCCGCCAAAATTCCTGTTTTGTCGGGTCTGGGCGATTTGGGCAGCACGGTGTTCAGCTATGGCTTTCTTGCCTATGCTGCCATCGTGCTGGCAATCGTACTGCACTGGTTCCTCACGCGCACCCGCGCGGGTCTGAACCTGCGCGCCGTGGGCGAAAACCCCGCCACCGCTGACGCAGCGGGCATCAACGTCACCCTGTACAAGTATCTGGCGACCTGCATCGGTGCGGGCATCTGCGGCATCGGCGGTCTGTACTATGTGCTGGATTACAACCAGGGCATCTGGGCAACCACCGGGCAGATCGAAGCGCTGGGCTGGCTGGCGGTGGCGCTGGTCATCTTTACCACATGGAAGCCCCTCAACGCCATCTGGGGTGCCTACCTGTTCGGTATGCTGTACTGGCTGTACCAGTTCCTGCCCAGCCTGTTGGGCATCAAGATGGCAATTTATATGACCGACCTTGTGCAGATGCTGCCCTATGTGGTCACCATCGTGGTGCTGATCGTGGTATCCATGCGCAAGAAGAAAGAGAACCAGCCTCCCGCCCATCTGGGTCTTGCCTACTTCCGCGAGGAACGCTGATTTCCCCAAAACCTATGCCTGCGGCTTTCCGCAGGCATTTTTTTGTTGCGCCGCGCACAGGATGGTGCTATACTGGATGCATACTGGGAGAGTATGTGGTATTTTTTATAAGCAAAGAGGGGATCGCTGCTATGCAGCCGTTACAAAAGGACAAGATTTTTTCCAACCGCCAGCTGCTGACGCTGCTCTGGCCGCTGATCATCGAGCAGGGGCTGAATGTGCTGGTCGGTATGGCGGACACAATGATGGTTTCCTCGGCAGGGGAGGCCGCTATCTCCGGCGTATCGCTGGTGGATATGATCAATATGCTGATCATTACGGTGTTCGGCGCACTGGCAACCGGCGGTGCCGTGGTCACCAGCCAGTATCTGGGCGCCAAAAAGCCGGAGGAAGCCGCCCGCAGCGCCGGGCAGCTGGTGGGGTTAAGCGCCCTGCTGGGCAGCGGCGTGGCGGTGTTCTGCCTGCTGACCCGCGCCGCTATGCTGCGGCTGCTGTTCGGCACCATTGCCGACGACGTGATGCAGGCGGCGCTGTTGTACTTTACCATCACGGCGCTGTCCTTCCCGTTTTTGGCGCTGTACAATGCGGGCGCGGCGATTTTCCGCTCCACCGGCAACAGTGCCGTGTCGATGAAGGTTTCCTTCCTTGTCAACGCCATCAACTTCTGCGGCAACGCCTTCTGCGTGTTTGTACTGAAAATGGGCGTGGCGGGCGTGGCGGTGCCGACGCTGATTTCCCGCGCTGTGGGTGCCGTCGTCATTTTGCTGCTGGCGGCACGTCCGGACTATATTTTGCAGATCACGCCCTATTCCGTCACCCATTTGCAGCGTTCCACCGCCGAAAACATCCTGCGCATCGGGGTACCCTCGGCATTTGAAAACAGCCTGTTCCAGCTTGGGCGCGTGCTGGTCGTGTCGATGATTTCGCTGTTCGGCACGGTGCATATTTCCGCCAACGCCGTGGCAAACAATCTGGACGGCGCGGGATGCATCATCGGCAATGCCATGTGCCTTGCCATGATCACCGTTGTGGGGCGCTGTGTCGGCGCACAGGATTTTGAGCAGTGCGTCCACTACACCAAAAAGCTGATCCTGTGGGATTATGTCGCGCAGGGGCTCAGCAACGCCGCCATTCTGCTGGCGCTCAACCCCATTTTGAATCTATACACGTTAAGTGCAGAAACCCGCGCCCTGTCCGCCACGCTGGTGTTCATCCACTGCGGTATGGGCATTTTGCTCTGGCCCATCGGCTTTGTGCTGCCCAACGCCCTGCGCGCCGCCAACGATGTGCGCTTTACGATGCTGGTTTCCATCATCTCGATGCTGGTCTGGCGTATGGGCTTCAGCTGGGTGCTGTGCGTGCAGCTGGGCTGGGGCGCCCTTGGCGTATGGTGGGCGATGATCGTAGACTGGGTCTGCCGTTCGATTTGCTTTATCGCCCGCTTTGCGAGCGGCGCGTGGAAAAAACAGGCTGCCCGCAAGCTGGCTGCCTGATTGTGGGAGGAACCTATGAAATTTATCAGCTGGAACGTCAACGGTCTGCGCGCCTGCTTAAAAAAGGGCTTTGAGGAGCAGTTCAACGCCTTGGACGCCGACTTTTTCTGCATACAGGAAACCAAGATGCAGCCCGGTCAGGCAGACTTTGCCCCGGCGGGCTACACCGAGTACATTTACAGCGCCGACAAAAAGGGCTATTCCGGCACGGCGATCTGGGCAAAAACGCCCGCCCTGTCGGTGCGCTACGGGCTGGAGCAGGATCTGCACAACCACGAGGGACGCGCCATCACGCTGGAATACCCCGGCTTTTACCTTGTCAACCTCTATGTCCCCAACGCGCAGAACGAGCTGGCGCGCATCGACTACCGTATGCAGTGGGAGGACGACCTGCGCGCCTATCTGCAAAAGCTGGATGCCGAAAAGCCCGTTATCGTCTGCGGGGATTTGAACGTCGCGCACGAGGATATCGACCTGAAGAACCCCGGTCCCAACCGCGGCGCGGCGGGCTTCAGCGATCAGGAGCGCGGCAAGCTGAACGAGCTGCTGGCTGCCGGCTTCACCGACAGCTTCCGCCATCTGCACCCCACCGATACCGGGATGTACAGCTGGTGGAGTATGCGCTTTCGCGCCAGAGAGCGCAACGCGGGTTGGCGCATTGACTATTTCCTTGTCAGCGACCGCCTTGCCGACAAAATTGAAAAGGCGGATATCCTGATGCCGATCTTGGGCAGCGACCATTGCCCCGTGCTGCTGGAAATGCCGCTGTAACGTTATTTATAAAGCGTGCTGTATTCCGCTATGGCTTCCCCCTTTGGGGGAAGCTGTCACCGCAGGTGACTGATGAGGGGGAGTCTGCCGGACATTTGCCCCTCATCCGGCGCGCAAGCGCGCCACCTTCCCCCGCGGGGGGGGGGAGGCTTCCTCGGCGGTTTACAACCGCCCCACTACGTTTATTTTCCATCTTTTCTCTTAAAAAATATCCCCCGCGTTGCAAAAAACGGCGCGGGGGATTCGTATTCATATACAGAAGGCAACAAACAAAGGAGGTGTGGGGACTGACAAACGAAGAATTTACCGGGCTGATGCAGCAGTATCAACGGCTTGTCTACACCGTTTGCCTGCAATTTGTACATAACCCCCACACCGCCGAGGATCTGACGCAGGACACCTTCTTATCTGCGTTTTCCGCCATTGACCGCTGCGAGCCGCAGTATTACAAGCAGTGGCTGGTGCGCGTGGCGGCGAACAAATGCAAGGATCACCTCAAAAGCGCGTGGGTGCGCCGGGTCGAGGCACCGGGTGACGATGCCATGCCGGAACCGTCCACATCCCCCGGCAGCGACACCGGCGACCCCGCCGAGCAGCTCGCCAACCGCGCGGGTGCCGAGGAACTGGCAGAGCTGGTACGCGCCCTGCGCGAGCCTTACGGGCGCATCGCCGTGCTGTATTTTTTGGAACATAAAGAAACCGCCGAGATCGCCGCGCTGGTGGGACGCCCGCCCGCCACGGTAAACAGCCAGCTATGGCGCGCCAAAAATCTTTTGCGGCAGCAAATTTTGGAAAGGAGACAGAGGGAATGAGCCTGTTTTTTGACAACAATAAACTCTTTGATGCCGAAGGGCATCTGACCGATGACGGCTTGTACGCCTTAAAGGACGGCACACTGGATGACCTTGGTGCCTTGGAGGCTGCCGAGCATCTGACCTTCTGCGATTATTGCTTACTGCGCTACACGGCGCTGATCGACGCTGCACCGGAGTGCCTGAAAACTCCCATGCGCGACCTGATCCCGCAGGTGCAAAACCTGATGCGTCTGCGTCGTTTCCGCATTATGACAAACCGCTATGTTTCCACTGCCGCCGCTGTGGCGCTGGCCTTTATGATGTGGCGCTGCATTTCCATCGGCGCGGTGGATGTCACCGTGCCGCAGCTGAACCAGGCAACCGAGCCGCGCCCCAGCTTTGGGCAGACCGTCAGCACCGTGGTGGGTGGCTTTTACAAAAGCCTTGACAACGCTTACCGAGATTTCACCCTTGTCGCGCAAAGCGGCATTGACCAATTAAAAACACAGAACGGCAGCACGACTGCCCAGGGGGACTGATTCTATGAAAAAGAACGCATTACTGACCTTTATTTTCGCCTGCATCCCCGGCGCGGGGCAGATGTACTACGGCTATATGCAGCGTGGGCTGGCGATTGTTTCCTTGTTTGGCATCGGTTTTATGGTAGGTACCATCTTTGACCCCTTTATCATTACGCTGCTGATCCTCTGGATGTACAGCTTTTTTGACACCTACGACCTGATCCGCCACCTTGCTGCCGGGGAGCCGAAGGAGGACAGCCTGCTGCTGCTCGGCAAATGGCAGGACTGCAAGGAGCTGATCCCCCAACACAACAAGCTGCTGGGCTGGGGGCTGATCATCGTCGGCGGCTGGGCAATGTATGACACGGTCATTTCCGATTGGCTGGCGAACATCCTGAATCATCTGTTCGGCGACTACGGTATGGTGTACAGCATCATCCACGGCATTCCCAATGTGTTTATTGCCGTGCTTCTGATTGCCGCAGGCTTCAAGCTGCTGGGGCTGCACCCGGCAGCACCTGCCGCTAAAAACGACCTGCCGCCGTTCCCCGGCGAGGACGACCACGAATAAGGAGGACTTTGCACAATGGAAGAAATCAAGACTGCGGCTCCCGCACAGGAACCGCCTAAAAAAGTGCGCCGTGTCGGCACCGTTGCCTTTTCCCTGCTGCTGATCGCGTCCGGCTTTTTGCTGATTGCCCAGCAGTTTCTGCCGAACTTTGACCTGCTGTATGTGTTCCGCTTTGCGCCCGCTTTGCTGATTTTGCTGGGCATCGAGGTGCTGATTTACGGCACCAACACCAAGGTACAGATGAAATTTGACTGGCTTGCCATTGTCGGCAGCGCCGTGACCCTTTGCATTGTGGGCGCCGCCACGCTGGCGCCGTATGTCTGGCAGTATATGGGACCTGCCAACGCAGCTGCCGAGAATGCATACGAGCACCGCTTTACCGATGGGCTGTACAACGCCATGAACGATGACCCCGCCCTGAAAAGCCGCATCAGCAACCTATATGTGTCGGTATCGCTGAACCACTATGGCGACACCACCCTGCAGGAGGGTGACTATGTGTACGCCGAAGCCTGCCTCGGCAATACCTACTACGCAACCGCCGAGGACTTTGCCGCCGACTGCCTGCGCATCTATCAGGCTGCGAAAAAGGCGGATATACCTGTGCGTAACTACTCCTTTTACACCGATACCGACCGCAGCAACACAGCGCGCGGCTATAGGTTGGACTTCCTTGCCAGCCAGGCGGAGGCTCTGACCGCCGCCGAGTTGGCAAATCAAGTCGACGAAACCTACTACTATAACGGCGACATCTACGGTACGCTGGAGGAACGCCTTGACGCCGAGCGCGCGGATACCGGCGAAATTGCGAACGATGCGTTTGCCCCCGAAGCGGCGCAGGAAAGCGCCCCCGCAGCGGAGGAAATCTTCCCGGATGAGGAACCCATCACCGAGGAACCCACCACCGAGGAACCCACCGAGGACATCGCCGCCAGCGAACTGACCCGCAACGGCTAAGCACGAAAAAAGCCTTCCCCCTGTGGGGGAAGGTCAGCTTGTAGAAAAAGCCCTTTTTCGGGTAGGTTTGTAGGGCGCGTGTCTTGACCGCGCCGCACCGCTGGCTGCGCGCAGCGCATAAAATCGCGCCGAATGGCGCGCTATTTCCCGATACATCGTACTATCGGCAAAGCCGCACGGAACGGTCAAGACCGTTTCCTACAAACCCGCCGGAAGTTTGCAATCGTCCTGTTCGGTGTATCGACAAAAAAAGCCACCCTTTCGGGTGGCTTTTTCGTATCTGCGTAGTTATTCCTGGTGCGCCTGCAGGGCAGCGAGCAGCGGCGGGATCAGCTGCTTCTTGCGGCTGACGACCCCCGGCAGCACCGCCATACCGTCCTTGACCTCCACATGGAAGGCATCCCGGACGATCTCCTCGGCGTCAAAACCATACACCATCAAATCGGTGCTTTGGGTTTTCATATCGGTAAACATATAGAAAATCAGCGGCAGACCCTCGCGGCGGCTTGCCTCCGGCAGGAAGGGGCGCACCAGCGCTTCGGCGGCGGCGCGGGAATTGTCGGTCATATAAATCGACTGTCCTACGCCGAATTTCACATCGCCGCGGCTGAACGCCTTAAAGTCTGAGCGGAAAACATCCTCGGCATCGCGTCCCGTCAGATCCGCGCCCGCTTCAAACATCTGCTCGGCATAAGCGGGGATATCCTCGCCCGCCAGCTCTGCCAACGCCTTGGCGGTCGCCTCGTCCAAAAGGGTCGAGGTGGGGGAGCGGAACATCAGCGTGTCGCTCAAAATCGCGCTCAGCAAAAGCCCGGCGACCTGCTTGGTGGGCGTGACGCCCTGTTCCTTGTACATCTGGTACAGGATGGTCGCGGTGCAGCCCACCGGCACATTGCGGAAATACACCGGTCCCACCGTTTCCAGGCTGCCGATGCGGTGGTGGTCGATGATTTCCAGAATTTCCGCCTGATCCAGCCCGTCCACGGCTTGGGTGCGCTCGTTGTGATCCACCAGAATGACCTGCTTGCGGTGTACGTTCAGCAGGTTACGGCGGCTGATCACACCGCAGTACTTGCCGTTTTCGTCCAGAATGGGGAAGTAGCGGTGGCGCACGCTTGCCATGACCTTCTGCGCGTCCTCCACGGGCGTGTTTACGCTGAACTTCAGCAGGCGGTTGGTGCGCATAAAGTGGCGCACAGGCGCGGCAGTCGTCACCAGACGGCTGGCGGCGTAGGTGTCGTAAGGCGTGGTCAGAATGTAGCAGCCCTTTTCCTTGGCGCGTGCCACGATGGTGCGGGGTACGGCAGAGCCGCAGCAGACGACCAGCGCCGCCGCGCCGCAGTCAATGGCGCACATCTGGGTTTCATACCGGTTGGATACCAGCACCAGATCGCCGGGCTTGACCAGCTCCTCCATAATTTCGGGGCTGGTGCCGATGCAGATGTTGCCTTTCGTGATGCGGGCGTCCTTATCGCCCACCAGCAGCTCGGCGTCCAGCGTTTCCAGCAAATTGGTCAGCGGGGTGTTTGCCTCCGCCAGCACGTCGGTGTCCAGCAGCTCCATATTGGCATCGGCAATATCCTTGATGGTGATAAGCCCCTGCAGCTCATCGCTTTCGTTGGTGATGCAAAGGGTGTCGATCTCCACCTCGCGCATCAGGTTCCATGCCGCGCGCACGCTCATCTCGGCTTGGATGCCGGGCTGCGTGCGGATGTCAATGTCTTTGATCTGCGGGCTGATATCGGTGCAAAGGCGCGGGGCGTCCACGCCGAAATGCTGCAAAGCGTACTTGGTTTCGCGGTTGACGTGTCCGGCACGGCGTGCCTCATACAGCCCGGTAAAGCTGCCGCCGTTTTTCAGCCAAGCGTAGGCCAGCGCCGAGCAGATGGAGTCCGTATCCGGATTCTGGTGCCCGATGATGTTGATGTGGCGCGGTGCGGTCTTGGGCATAACTTTCCAACTCCTAAAAACAGAATATATCTTAACTTTTTTATTATAGCACACATTTTTTCAATTTGCGATTCTTGACAAATACAATTTTATATCGTAAAATAAAAAGGTATGTGAATACAGGGGCAATGCCCCTTTGGATATGGCTTTTTCACAGGAAGGGAACGTATATGATTCAGGAAAATCTTCGTAACGTCGCCATCATTGCGCACGTTGACCACGGCAAGACTACGCTGGTCGACCAGATGCTAAAACAGTCCGGCGCTTTCCGCGCCAACCAGCAGGTTGCCGAGCGTGTTATGGACTCCGGCGATATCGAGCGCGAGCGCGGCATTACCATTCTCGCCAAGAACTGCTCTTGCACCTATGAGGGCGTCAAGATCAACATCGTTGACACCCCGGGACACGCCGACTTCGGCGGCGAGGTCGAGCGCGTGCTGAAGATGGTCAACGGCGTTCTGCTGCTGGTTGACGCAGCCGAGGGCTGTATGCCCCAGACCCGTTTTGTTTTGCAGAAGGCTCTGCAGCAGAACCTGTCTCTGGTCATCGCCGTCAACAAGATCGACCGCCCCGACGCCCGCATTGCCGAGGTCATCGACGAGATCCTTGAACTGCTGATGGACCTGGGCGCTACCGACGAACAGCTCGACAGCCCCATGGTGTTCTGCTCCGGTCGTAACGGCACCGCCAGCTACGACTGGACTGATCCTTCCTCCGGCACCGACCTCAAGCCCCTGTTCGACACCATCCTCAAGTATGTGCAGCCGCCGGAGGGCGAGCCTGAAGAGCCGCTCCAGATGCTGGTCTCCAGTGTCGACTACAACGACTTCGTCGGTCGTATGGGCGTGGGTCGTGTGCAGAACGGTGTCATCAAGGTCGGCTCTGCCATCCAGGTGTGCGACTGGCACAACCCCGATGTGCATATGACCGGGCGCATCACCAAGCTGTTTGACTTTAAGGCGAACGGTCGTGAGCCGATCGAGAGCGCCCAGGCAGGCGATATCGTTGCCTTTGCCGGTCTGCCCGACATCTCCATCGGCAACACCATCTGCGATCCCAGCAAGGTGCAGCCGCTGCCGTTTGTTAAAATCAACGATCCTACGGTTGAAATGACCTTCTCTGTCAACGATTCTCCGTTCGCCGGCAAAGAAGGCAAGTATGTTACCTCCCGCCAGATCCGTGACCGCCTGATGCGCGAACTGCTGAAGGACGTCGCCCTGAAGGTCGAGGACTCTGCCACCAACGATTCTTTCCGTGTCATGGGTCGCGGCGAAATGCATCTGTCCATCCTGATCGAGACCATGCGCCGCGAAGGCTACGAGCTCCAGGTCAGCCCCCCGCACGTTCTGACCCACGAGGAGGACGGCAAGGTCATGGAGCCTATGGAGCGCGTTGTCATCGACGTGCCCGAGGTCTACCAGGGCAATGTCATGACTGCCCTCGGCGCCCGCAAGGCCATCCTGATGAATATGCAGATGATGAACAGCCGTTCCCGCATCGAGTTCCGTATGCCCAGCCGCGGTCTGTTCGGCTATCGCAGCCAGTTCCTGACCGACACCCACGGTGAGGGCATCATGAACACCATCTTTGACGGTTACGAGGAATGGTGCGGCGATATCCAGACCCGCTCTACCGGCTCTCTGATCAGCTTTGACACTGGCGACGCCGTTACCTACGGTCTGTTCAACGCGCAGCAGCGCGGCACCCTGATCGTCAACGCAGGCGAGAAGGTCTACGCGGGCGAGGTCGTCGGCTATACCCCGACCGGCGAGGACATCACCGTCAACGTCTGCAAGACCAAGCACCTGACCAATACCCGCGCTTCCGGCTCCGACGACGCCCTGCGCCTGGTGCCGGTCAGCAAGTTCAGCCTGGAGGGCTGCCTGGAATTTCTGGCTCCCGACGAGCTGTTGGAGGTCACTCCCGAAAACCTGCGCATCCGCAAGCGCATTCTGGATCACGACCTGCGTATGAAGGCCGCCAGCAAAAAGAATAAGGGCTGATAAGCCATAAAAACACCCCTGCGCCGACAAAACGGCGCGGGGGTGTTTGGTTTTGTATGGGGTGCCAAAAGGGGCTTATCCCTCGTCCTTTTGGCGGCATTTGGGGCAAAGGTAGTGTATCGTCAGCGCGTAGCTGCGCACCTCGGTGCCGATGGCGTTCTCAATTTCCCGCAAAAGCCCCACCACCGGCAAATCGGCAAGGTCGCCGCAGCCGTCGCACAAAAGATGCCCATGGGGTACGGGGTTAAAATCGTACCGGTCGGGACCGTCGGGCATTTCCAAATGCCCGATCTGGTTGTCCAGCTCCATCAATTTAAGATTGCGATACACCGTGCCGCGGGCAATGCGGGGCATCTGCTCCCGGGCGCGGGCAAAAATTTCATCGGCGGTCAGGTGGTTGGGGCATTCCTGCCGCATAATATCCAAAATCAATGTCCGTTGACGGGTCATAGCATTCTCCTTGTAAATAAGAATCTTTCCTAAAAATAAGTGTATAGGAATCTTATTGTCTTGTCAAGACCTGCGCTGTATAAATTACAAAAAATGTCCTGACGGTCAAAGAAACCGAAAAAACCTCTTGACAAGCCCCTCACCGTATGGTATATTCTTGGTGTTAGTTAACGCTAACTGCTGATTTGCTCTGCCGCACACCATGGTTTTGCTCCCTGTGGTGTGCGGATTTTAGACACTATGGGTTAGGCATCACTAACCTTGAATTATACAACAACTTACATCATACAACAAGGAGATGCCCTATGTCTGTAAGCCGACGCAGCTTTGCTTTTGACCTTGCCTCCCTGTGCGCCCCCACCCTGGCGGGGCTGAAACCCGCCAGCCTGTTCCGGTATCAGCCCGGGGCAGGGCAGAGCGGCAGCGCCATGGCAGCGGCGTGGCACGCCGCCCTGTGCGACCGAGGCGTGGCGGTGCGGGTGTTAAAAACCTGCCCGCGCACGGGGGCGGTCTTAGTGTACGTCTACCGCCCCGCGCAGATCGACATTCTGTTGAAAGACTGCGATGTACTGCATTTTTTGCAAAGCGAGGGCTACCACCCCGGCACGGCGGACGCGCTGCTGGCGCAGCTTTCGCAGCGGCTTTGCTGCGAGGGGGATTTCCCCCACGAGGTCGGCATCTTCTTGGGCTACCCGCTGGCGGACGTGGTCGGGTTTATCCAAAACCACGGGCAAAATTTCACCGCCTGCGGTCACTGGAAGGTCTACACCGACCCTGCCGCCGCGCAGCAGCAGTTCGCACGCTACAAAAAATGCGAAACCATCTACACCCGCTGCTACCGGCGTGGCACGCCCATCCGGCGGCTGACCGTGGCAGCCTGATTCGGAAAGGAGGCGCTGCCTCTATGCGCGTACCGTATCCCAACCCGTGGCATCGTTTGCTTGCCAAGCCTGCCTTTTGGGCTGCGCTGCTGATTTTGGCAGTCGGCTTTGCGGCTTCCCGCGTGTTCTAGGCAAGAAGCACGTCAATTTGACGGGCAGTTAGTCAAAAATAACTGTGCAGAATTCTGAATTTTGGTTATTTTATGCTAACCGCTTGACATTGTAAGTTAGTCGTGCTAAACTGTCATCGTCAAGCGGTTAGAAGGTTCTAACCGCAATGCTTTGCGCCGTTTGTTAGGCGATACTAACGCACGGCAGAGGGGAGTGTGCCTATGCCTTTAACAATGGCAAAATCCGGCGAAACCGTCACCATCGTCCGGATCACCGGCAAGGACGAGGTTCGCCTGCATCTGGCAGAGCTGGGCTTTGTGGTGGGGGAGGTCATCACCGTCATCAGTGAAATCGGCGGCAACCTGATTTTGCAGGTCAAAGAAGCCCGCATCGCACTGGACCGCACGATGGCGACCCGCATCATCGTACAGTAACGCAACGAGGAGGAATTTGTATGAAAACACTCAAGGATCTCAAGGTCGGCGAAACCGCCGTTGTCAAGCGTCTGCACGGCGAGGGTCCCGTCAAGCGCCGCATTATGGATATGGGGCTGACCAAGGGCGTTGCCGTGCATCTGCGCAAGGTTGCCCCTTTGGGCGACCCGATGGAACTGACCGTGCGCAACTATGAACTCAGCATCCGCAAGGCGGACGCCGAAATGGTAGAAGTAGAGGAGTAAACGAAAGGGGAACGAAGGTATGTCCATCAAAATTGCACTGGCAGGCAACCCGAACTGCGGCAAAACTACCCTGTTCAACAGCCTGACCGGCTCGAACCAGTACGTCGGCAACTGGCCCGGCGTTACCGTGGAAAAGAAGGAGGGCAAGCTGAAGGGACACGAGGATGTCATCATTCAGGACCTGCCCGGCATCTACTCGCTGTCGCCCTACACGCTGGAGGAGGTCGTCGCCCGCGGCTACCTTGTCGGCGAAAAGCCCGACGCCATCCTGAACATCATCGACGGCACCAACATCGAGCGCAACCTCTACCTGACCACCCAGCTGATCGAGCTGGGCATCCCGGTGGTTATGGCAGTCAATATGATCGATCTGGTGCGCAAAAACGGTGACAAGATCGACCTGCACAAGCTCAGCCGTGAGCTGGGCTGCGCCGCCGTGGAAATCAGCGCCCTGAAGGGTGAGGGCTGCCGCCAGGCCGCCGAGCAGGCGGTTGCCGCCGCCAAGGCTGCCCGCACCGGTGAACTGCCCCACGTTTTCACCGGCAGTGTGGAACACGCCATCGCCCATATCGAGGAATCCATCCAAGGCAAGGTCGATGCACGTTTTCTGCGCTGGTACGCCGTAAAGCTGTTTGAGCGCGACGAAAAAGTGCAGGCAGAGCTTGCACTGGACAAGGAGCTGCTCGCCCACATTGAGCAGCACATTGCCGACTGCGAAGCCGAGATGGATGACGATGCCGAGAGCATCATCACCAACCAGCGCTACGCCTACATCAGCACCGTGGTCAGCAAGTCGGTCAAAAAGAAGCCCCGCACCGAAAACCTGACTATATCTGACAAGGTGGACCGCATTGTCACCAACCGCATTTTTGCGCTGCCCATCTTTGCGCTGGTTATGTTCCTGATGTACTCGCTGTCGATGGGTAAATCGATTGCCGACGGCGGCTGGTCGATCGGCACCTTTGCCACCGATTGGACCAACGATGTCCTGTTTGGCGAGATCGTTCCCAACGCGCTGGGCGGTCTTTTGGAGAGCCTTGGCATTGCTGACTGGCTGTACGGGCTGATCATGGACGGCATTGTCGCCGGTGTCGGCGCGGTTCTGGGCTTTGTGCCGCAGATGCTGGTGCTGTTCTTCCTGCTGTCCATTCTGGAGGACATCGGTTATATGGCGCGTGTCGCCTTTATTATGGACCGCATCTTCCGCAAATTCGGTCTGTCCGGCAAGAGCTTTATCCCCATGCTGGTGGGTACCGGCTGCGGCGTTCCCGGTGTTATGGCGTCCCGTACCATCGAGAACGAGCGCGACCGCCGTATGACCGTTATGACCACCTGCTTCATTCCCTGCGGTGCCAAGATGCCCATCATCGGCTTGTTTGCCGGTGCGCTGTTCGGCGGCAGCACCTGGGTTGCCACCTCGGCGTACTTTATCGGCTTCGCCGCCATTGTAATTTCCGGCATTATCCTGAAAAAGACCAAGCTATTTGCCGGTGACCCCGCCCCCTTTGTTATGGAGCTGCCCGCCTACCATATCCCTGCGTGGGGCAACGTGCTGCGCGCCACCTGGGAGCGCGGCTGGTCCTTCATCAAGCGCGCCGGCACGGTGATTCTGGCTTCCACCATCGTCCTGTGGTTCCTGCAAGGCTTCGGCTTTGAGAACGGCGCCTTCGGTATGGTCGAGGATCAGGACAACTCTGTGCTGGCCGCCATTGCGGGCTTCATCTCCTGGATCTTTATCCCCTTGGGCTTCGGCGATTGGCGCGCCACCGTTGCGTCCATCTCCGGTCTGATTGCCAAGGAGAACGTGGTCGGCACCTTCGGTGTTCTGTACCACTACGCGGGCGAGCTGTCCGATAACGGCGACGAGATCTGGCCCGAGGTTGCCGCCAACTTTACCGCCATCTCCGCTTACAGCTTTATGATCTTCAACCTGCTGTGCGCGCCCTGCTTTGCCGCTATGGGTGCCATCAAGCGCGAGATGAACAACGGCAAGTGGACGGCGATCGCCATCGGCTATATGTGCCTGTTGGCGTACTGTGCAGCGCTGGTCGTCTACCAGATCGGCGGGCTTATCACCGGCGAGATCGGCTTCAATGTCTTTACCATTCTGGCGGCTGCTTTGGTGGTGCTGGTTCTGTACCTTTTGTTCCGCCCCAACAAGTATGAAAACGCGAAGGGATGAGCTTCTATGATGGCGTTTCTGGCTGCCAATTTCAACCTGCCTACCGTGATCGTGGCGGGCATCGTGTTCGGCGGCGCGGGCTGGCTGTTGTACCGCACGCGCAAGTCCGGCGGCTCCTGCGGGGGCTGCAGCGGCGGCTGCCACGACTGTGACGGGCACTGCTGCCACGGCGACAAATAAACGCATAGGCGCGGGGCAAATGCCTCGCGCCTTTTGTATTTTGGTACAGCTCTGCTTGCAAAAAATGCCCCGCCGTGGTATGATAGAACTACTATAAGTAAAGGGGGATGCCGCCTTGAAGATACACGAATCTGCCGAGGATTATCTGGAACAAATCCTGATGCTCCGCGAGCAAAAAGGCTCCGTGCGCTCCATCGACATTGCCGTTGCCATGGGCTTTTCCAAGCCGAGCGTCAGCATTGCCATGAAAAACCTGCGCGAGAACGGCTATATTTCGGTGGACGCCGACGGCTTTATCACGCTGGAGGAACCGGGTCTGGAGATTGCCCGCCGCATCTATGACCGTCACCGCAAGCTGACTGCCTTTTTTGTGGCGCTGGGTGTTGACCCGGACGTAGCCGCCCACGATGCCTGCAAGATCGAGCATGATTTAAGCGAGGAAACCTACAGCAAGATGATTGCCTTTGCCGAGCAGTACGAGCAGTGACCCAATGACAAAACGCGCCCCGCATCCGAATGATGCGGGGCGCGTTTTTAGTTTATGATTGCATTTCCTTGCAGACAGAACGAATGATATCCCGCTCCACAAAGGGCGTTTTCACGCCGTTGATCAGCTGGTAATCCTCGTGTCCCTTGCCGGCAAACAGCACAATGTCGCCGGGCTGGGTCATGGTCACCGCCTCGCGGATGGCTTCGGCGCGATCCACCACAATTTTATACGGCGCTCCCGGTGCCATGTGCTGCGCGATTTCCGCCGTGATGGCGGCGGGGTCCTCGTGGTCGGGGTTGTCGCTGGTCAGAATGCTGAAATCCGCATAGGCAGAGGATGCCTCTGCCAGCTCGCGGCGGCGCAGCTGGGTGCGCTCGCCCACCGAGCCGAACACGCAAACCAGCTTGCGCGGTGCATACGCCCGCAGCGTCTTTAAGGCGCTGGTCAGCGACAGCCCGTTGTGGGAGTAATCGACAATAAAGGTGCGCCCGGGCAGCCCCTCGACCACCTCAAAGCGCCCCTGCACCGTTGTGTGCGCCAGCACGGCAGCGCAGCGATCCGGTGCCACGCCAAAGGCGCCGCACAGGGCAATGGCGCACAGCGCGTCCGATGCGCTGAACGCGCCGGGACTCATCACCTGCACGGGGGTCGCGGTGCCGCCGTGGCGGCAGGTGAAGGTCACGCCCAAGGCGGTTTCGCTGCGGTACTGTTCCAAGCCTTCAGCGCGGTAGTCGGCAGCGCGGTCAATGCCGAAGCTGACCTGCTGCCCCGCAAAGCCCTGCCGCATATAGTCGGAGGCATCGTCGTCGGCATTGTAGACCATCACGCGGGCGTTGTACTCGGCAAACAGGCGGCGCTTGGCAGCCTTGTAGTCGGCAAAATCCGGGTGTTCGCCGGGACCGATGTGATCCTCGGACAGGTTGGTGAACGCCACCGCCTCAAAGGGTACGCCGTCCACGCGGTTGTGGCGCAGCGCTTGGCTGCTGACCTCCAGCACGCAGTGGTGTACCCCGGCATCCAGCATTTTGCGGAACAGCCGGTGCAGCTCCAGACTTTCCGGCGTGGTGTTGGCGGTTGCTTCGTGTTCCCCGGCAATGTTCACGCCGTTGGAGCCGATGTAGGCGCAGGGCAGCCCCGATTCCGACAAAATCGCTGCCGTCAGCAGTGCCGTGGTCGTCTTGCCCTTGGTGCCGGTAATGCCGATCAAATGCAGCTGCTCGGCGGGGTTGCCGTAAAAATCGGCACCGATCACCGCCAGCGCGGCGCGGGTGTCGGGGGTCAGAATCTGCACGGCATCGGCGGGCAAATTTACCGTATGCTCGCACAAAAAGGCGCGGCAGCCGTTATCATAGGCGCTTTGGGCGTAGGTGTGACCGTCCGCCCATGCCCCGACAAGGCAGACAAACAGCGTGCCTGTCTTTGCCTTGCGGGAATCATACACAATGCCCGCGATCTCCGCCGCAGATCCCCCCGTGTGGGGGATACGGGCAATCAAGTCATTCAGTTTCATACAACATCCCTTTTTCCGATACAGACAGCCCGTGCCGACCGGTTAGTTTTTGCCCGGCTTGGGGTAATAGGTCTTGAACTTCTTGAACTGGCGGCGCAGCTGCTCCAACACGCAGGCATAGCGCACGGGGTTCCAGCGCAGGTCGGGGGCGTACAGCAGCGAGCATTTTTCTTTTCCGGCTGCCTTCAGCGCCTTCGCCTTGCGGACAAGGGCAGGGTCCTCGGTGTAGGTAAACGCCACCTGCGCGGGGACATGGTGCCAGAACACCTCATTGCGGTTCAAAACGCAGTCGTCGCCGTTGTCGTCCCACTTTTCTACGACCAGACGGGCAAGGTTCATCCCCCCGGCGGTGACGTAATAGTTGCTGCGGCCTTGGCGCAGGTTGATTTCAAACACGCGGAAATCGCCCGGCTCGTCGCTGCACTTGATGTCAAAGTTGGAAAAGCCCGTGTAGTGGCAGGCTTCCAGCATTTGGCGGATATTTTCCACCAGCGGCAGGGCGGTGGTGTCCTCGGTCACGATGGCGGCGTGGTTGCCCAAGCCGTGGGGGGTGTGTTCCTCGATCATCGTGTGTCCCAGGCACATGGCGCGCACCTTGCCGTTTTTGTCGGAGAAGGCGGTCAGCACGCGCATATGGTCGTCGCCGCCCGGCACCATCTTTTGCACCAGCATCTTGTCGGGGTAGCCGCTGGCGTAGACGGTGCGCACGATCTCGGCGGCTTCGTCGGCGGAATGGGCGGTGTAGACCTTTTTCATACTGTCAAAGGGAAATTTCCAGTAATCCACGCTGGAGCTGGGCTTGACGATCAGGGGGTAGCCAAAGCCCAGCTTTTCCTCGCTCAGCTCGGCGGCGTCCACGGGCGCGGTCAGCACCTTGGTAGCGGGGTAGGGGATACCGAACTTGTCGCAAACCTCGTAGAACTCCGCCTTTTTCTGCACGGTGGTGTACAGATCGGCGGCGGGACCGGGGGCGATGTACTCCGGCAGCTCTGCCTTGCGGCGGATGATCATGGCGGCGTAATCGTCGGTGCAGCCGAACAGGTACAGCCGCTTACCGGTATGCTGTGCGGCAAAGTCCTTTAATATGCGCATCATCGTGGTTTCGTTGTCCATATCCGGCACAGTGGTAAAGTGGATAATGCGGGAATACTTGGTCGGTGCCATGGGGTAACGGCCAAAGGCGTAGCTTTCTACGCCGTAAGCCTCGTGAAAGGCGCGGGCAAAGTTATAGCAGTTTAAATCAGCGCCCAGAAATACAGGTACGATCTCGGACATTTGCGGAAACATCTCCCCATCAAAAATTCAAATTTTTCTTTTATCCTGCCACGGCGCAAGCTTACGCATCGAACTTCTCAAAGAACTGTTCGTGCCATGTCAGGAAGGTCAGCGCCGTCCAGACCTTGCGGCGGTTGTGCTTGGGGTCTGCCAAAAGCGCCAGCAGCTTATCCTGGTCAAAGTATTCGGCGGCGACGTCGCTCTCAAATTTTGCACGCACCTTGGCGGAAAATTCCGGGTCCTCCAGCCACTTGGCAATCGGCACCGGGAAGCCCTTCTTGGTGCGGTTTGCCCACGCATCGGGCAGGGTCTTGTTGGCGGCGGTGCGCAGTACCGCCTTGGTATCGCCGCGCAGTTTGTAGCTTACGGGGTAGGTTTCTGCCTCGCGCAGCACCTCGCGGTCAAGATACGGCACGCGCAGCTCCAAGGAATGCGCCATACTCATCTTGTCCGCCTTCAGCAGGATATCGCCGGGCAGCCACAGGTTCAGATCCAGATACTGCTTTTTCTCCAGCTCGCTCAGATCCTTGACGCGGTCGTAGATGGGCGCCGCCACCTCGCGCGCGGTGGGACCCACGCGGTATTTGGGCTTGAGGATGTCATACGCTTCTTTTTCGTCAAAGACCAGCGCCTGACCGATAAACCAATCCTCCGGTCTGCCGCTGCCCTTGATGATAAAGTCGTGTCCCTTAAAATAGGGAAGCTGCTGGCTGATATCGCTGGCAACGTGGCGCAGCCCGGCGGGCAGACGCTTGTATTTTTTCATCAGATCGGTGTCGGCGTACCATTCGTACCCGGCGTAAATTTCGTCCGCGCCCTCGCCCGAAAGCACCACCGTGACGTGCTGCTTGGCAAGCTGGCACAGGAAATACAGCGGCACGCTGGACGGGTTGGACTGCGGCTCATCCATATGGTACTGGATGTCGGCAAACGCCTCCAGGCACTGTTCCTTGGTCAGCATATTGCGGTAGTTGCGGATGCCCAGCTTCTGGCTCAGCTCGGCAGCCTCGGTGGTTTCGTCAAATTTATGGGTGCCGTCGGGGCTTTCAAAGCCGACGGAGAAGGTTTCGTTGGGCATCAGGCAGGCGGTGATATAGCTGGAATCCACGCCGCCGGACAAAAACGACCCCACCTTGACATCGCTGATGCGGTGGGCAGCCACGCTCTCGCGCACGCGGGCGTCGATCTCATCGGCAGCCTGCTCGTAGGTCAGCGACGTCTTGTGGCGGAAATCGGCGTCCCAGTAGCGCTCGATGTGCATCTCGCCGTTTTCAAAGGTGAACCAGTGCGCCGGGGGCAGCTTGTAGGTGCCTTTAAAAAAGGTTTCGTTCATGGCGCTGTACTGGAAGGTCAGGTAGGGGCGCAGGGCTTCGGGGTTGACCTCACGGCGGAAGCCCGGATGCTCCAGCAGGCTCTTGATCTCGCTGCCAAACAAAAGCTCGCCCGCGTCGGTCTTGGTATAATAGAACGGCTTAATGCCAAAAATATCCCTTGCGCCGTACATTTTGTTGGTCTTGGTGTCCCACACAACAAAGGCGAACATCCCGCGCAGCTTGGCTGCCAGCGCGGTGCCGTATTCCTCGTACCCGTGCAGGATGACCTCGGTATCGCAGTGGGTGGTAAAGATATGCCCCTTGGCCTGCAGCTCGGTGCGCAGCTGCATAAAGTTGTAAATTTCGCCGTTGAACACCACCACCACGGTGCCGTCCTCGTTATACATCGGCTGCTTTCCGGCGGCAAGGTCGATGATGCTCAAGCGGCGGAACCCCAGCGCCACAGCCGTCTGCGGGGTGTCACCGCTGAGGTGGTACCCCTCCATATCCGGACCGCGGTGGATGATGCGATCTGCCATTTTATGCAAGATCGCCTCGCGCTCGGCACGCAGCCCGGTAAAGCCTACAAATCCACACATAGTTTTTATCCTCTCTATGCAAGTAACACAGTTATACATTTTTATATTACCACAACTGCCCGCAAAATAAAAGCCTTATGCACAAATTTGGCAGTTTTGGGGACAAATTCCCTATAAAACGGTATGAATTTGACGAAATTTCATTTTGGGGGTTGCAATTCCTATCGAATTGGTATAGTATAATTCATAGAAATTTACTGGGTTATAAACCCCGTTCACAATAGGGAGGTTTTTTCTATGAACAGCGCATTGCTGCAGGTCAAGGATTTACAGGTCACGGTGGGGGAGGAGCGCAAGGTCCTTCTGGACGGCGTCAACCTTACGGTAAACCCCGGGGAGGTTCACGTCCTTATGGGGCATAACGGGGCGGGCAAGTCCACCCTGATGAGCGCCCTGATGGGCGACCCGCACTACACCGTGACCCGCGGGCAGATTTTGTTCCGCGGGCAGGACGTCACCCACGAGCCTGCCGATGTCCGCGCACGGCTGGGGATGTTCCTGTCCTTCCAAACGCCGGAGGAGATCCCCGGCATCACGCTGGAAAATTTCCTGCGCACCGCCCAAGGCGCCGTGACCGGGCAGCCCGTCAAGGTGATGGCGTTCCGGCATGAGCTGGCGCGGCAGATGCAGGCGCTGCAAATTGACCCCGCCTACGCCGACCGCTACCTGAACGTCGGGTTTTCCGGCGGCGAAAAGAAAAAGTCCGAGATGCTGCAGCTGCTGATGCTCAAGCCCAAGCTTGCCCTGCTGGACGAAACCGATTCCGGCTTGGATGTGGACGCCGTCAAGACCGTTGCCGCCGGGGTGCGCGCCTACCACAACGCCGACAACGCGCTGCTGATCATCACCCACAACGCCAAAATTCTGGAGGGGCTGACCGTGGATTATGTCCACGTTCTGGACAATGCCCGCATTGTGCGCACCGGCAGCGGCGCGCTGGTCACCGAAATTTTGCAGGAGGGCTTTGCCTCGGTAAAGGGGGATGCCGCAAAATGAGGGCTTACGAAACCGAAAAAACCAACGTTGCCGCTGTGGACCGCAGCATCTACGACATCAAGGACGCCGCCAACGCCGCGTTTGAGGTCGGCTCCGGTCTGACGCCGGAGATCGTAGGGCAGATTTCTGCCGAAAAGCACGACCCCGCCTGGATGCGGGATTTCCGCCTGCAGTCCCTGCAAATTTACGACCGCACCCCCGTGCAAAACTGGGGACCGGACATCAGCGGGCTGGATATGCGCAACATCGTAACGTATGTGCGCCCCAACACCGCCATGCAGGGCAAATGGAGCGATGTGCCCGCCGATATCAAAAACACCTTTGAGCGCCTTGGCATCCCGCAGGCAGAGCGCTCGGGGCTGGCGGGCGTGGGTGCGCAGTATGATTCCGAGGTCGTCTACCACAACGTCCGCGCCGAGGTCGCCGCGCAGGGCGTAGTCTACACCGATATGGAAAGCGCCCTGCAGGGCGAATATGCCGAGCTGGTTCGTACCCATTTTATGAAGCTGGTTCCCCCCACAGACCACAAGTTTGCGGCGCTGCACGGCGCGGTGTGGAGCGGCGGCAGCTTTGTGTATGTCCCGGCGGGCGTACACGTGGAAATTCCGCTGCAATCGTATTTCCGGCTCAATGCGCCGGGCGCCGGGCAGTTTGAGCATACGCTGATCATCGTGGAAAAGGGCGCCTACCTGCATTTTATCGAGGGCTGCTCTGCCCCCAAATACAACGTTGCCAACCTGCACGCCGGCTGCGTGGAAATCTACGTCGGCGAAAACGCCCGTGTGCGGTATTCGACCATTGAAAACTGGTCCAAAAATATGTACAACCTCAACACCAAACGCGCCAAGGTCGCCGCGGGCGGCACCATCGAGTGGGTGTCCGGCTCCTTCGGCTCGCACACCTCCTGCCTGTACCCCATGAGCATCCTGCAGGGCGAGGGCGCGCGGATGGAATTTACCGGCATCACCTTTGCCGGGGCCGGGCAGGAGCTGGACACGGGTGCCAAGGTCGTACACGCCGCGCCGCACACCACCAGCCATATTTCCACCAAGAGTCTGGCGCGTGACGGCGGCATCTCGAACTTCCGCTCCAGCGTGGTCGTGCTGCCGAACGCCGAGGGCAGCAAATCGAGCGTCAGCTGCGAATCGCTGATGCTGGATGACCGTTCGCGCTCCGACACCATCCCCGAGATGGACATCCGCTGCGACAAGGTCGATGTCGGACACGAGGCAAAGATTGGGCGCATCAGCGAGGATGCCGTCCTGTATCTGATGAGCCGCGGCATCTCGGAGGAGGACGCCCGCGCGCTGATCGTGGGCGGCTTTGCCGAGCCGATCGCCAAGGAGCTTCCGCTGGAATACGCCGTCGAGATGAACAACCTGATTCATCTGGAAATGAAGGGCAGTATCGGCTAAGGCTGCCGCAACATAGGATTGTATAGGTGATTTTTATGAACACAACACTCAACCGCCTGCCGGTACCCACATGGAACCGGCTTGGCGTGAATTTTGCCCCGGCGGCTGCCGCGCTGCCCGCCGTGCCGGACGGCGGCTGGGGCGCAGCACAGGTCGCCGAAAGCCCG
>ERZ1034973.459-NODE-459-length-29138-cov-70.528556_pt1 | contig 29138 bp, 21 predicted proteins | sample MGYA00520686_ERZ1034973 | MGnify/ENA primary metagenome ERZ1034973 (study PRJEB33766, sample SAMN09781775) | gut metagenome | biome: gut microbiome | host: Homo sapiens | place: Madagascar | study: EMG produced TPA metagenomics assembly of the PRJNA485056 data...
CCCTGATGTTGAATTTCTATGCAAAGATAATAAAAAAAAACAATATACAATGAAGGAGGCATATTCACATACACCCGCAATCAATAGACTCAAATTCTTGCGATTATTTACCACAGGCTATCTCTAGCCTACCTATTATATATCGAACTGTCTTTTTAGAAAACGCCCCGGCAGCGACATAACTTCCGCCGAGGCGCGGCATTTTCATGCGCATTCTATGAAATGAATTTCTTCCGTTCTTACCCCGAGGGCGGATTGCAAATTCGCCGGGACGCCTAACGGGGGATGGGCATTTCCAGTGCTATTTAAGCGTAGCTGGGCGATGATAAGTCCAAGTGATTTGACAAGCCCCTAGCTTGTTTTTGTCAGGATTATCTTCATATCCGTTAGATTCATTGCCGCCGAGAAATTTTACTTGTTGTACTCTGCTGGTATTCATATAGCCACTGCCACCTCCAGCGTTATGAGTATTAAATCCTCCTCCACCGCCATAAAAGCCACTACCACCTTGTACTGCAATATTATCTTTCAAGGCATACCCCCCGATTCCGAATGCCGATGGTTGTTTGAGAGTTGCATTTGACGGCGTATTTCTTCCCGGACCTGTTTGGGTTCCCCCCTGTGGTCTAACAGTCGAATCCCAGCTACTGGTCGTACGTCCTGTTCCTCCTGATTCACCTCCACCATATCCCGAAGGTTTGCTAGCATTTGAGAATGATGCAGCTCCAGATCCACCAGATACCATTAATAGGTCATTTATATTATTTTTATAATTATATGTTTCTCCGTTTCCTTGTAAAGAGGTAGCAATGTGGGAAGCTCCTCCTCCCCAACCTCCGTTTGGATTGTAGCCTGAACTTTTACCATTATTATATCCAGATCGATTACCTACACAGATATAAAGTTTTTTATCACTTGCAGCCGGTGTCCACGTTGCTTTAGCAAAACCGGCAGCAGAAACTGTACCATTATTTAATGAAGTACCAGTCGCGCCCCAACAACTTAATGTATACTCTGTAACTTCAGGGATATCAAATTCTTCCACAGCTTCGCGTTGAGAAAGGTAGAGACGTTCAATCTTTGTAAAAGGCACACCACATTCAATGTTTGCACGAACTACAGGGTTGTTACGAGTAGGTGAAAGACTAATAGCTTGATCATATCCCCAGGATTCCACCTTAGTACCAGACTTATTATCTGCCTTGAACTGCATCGTCTTGCCAAGCGGTATTACCTGCAGATACTTGTTATCTTTGACATGATACGGCTTGTTATCTACAAACTGATCAGATGGTGTGAATGTTAGTTTATTTCCTACACAAGTATAATCAGTACCCTCAACAGGCTCAGTAGTTCCTTGACCATAGTAATACATGTAGTTATTATTCTTAAACTGGCGTGTCTCTAAAATTTCCTTGCTCTTCAGATCCAGCACAGCCAGTCCTACCTGATGCTCCATATTGAAAACAATAGTGCTGGCATCTGGACCTATAATTCCCTTCGCCACCTGGAAATCCTGGGCTAAGAAGGTTCCTTCGTTTGATTGATCCGCTACTACATTATCTGCCAGCGAAGAAATCTTGGTTTTGAAGAAATCTGTGGCAGTTGCGGCGGTTCCTTCTCCCTTTGTCATCGATGCACTATATGGATAGTAGGCGAAATACCTGTTATCTGTCGAGAACGAGAAGTTCTTGTTATCTTTCGTCTTCCACGCAAATGTATTATCTGCTCCTTTCGTTTTTGTAAGCTGCACATTTTCAGCAACTATCTGATTGAATTTATTTACTACGTAAAGACCTACTGCGTCGTTCTCTCCGAATGATGTCTTTGGAAAGGAATGAGCTGTCCATGTATCAGGATATACAACCTTTGCATCATCCAACATATTAATAGAGTTGGACGAAAGCTTATAGATGATGGATTTACCAGCCTCCCAAACCTGCCCCTTGAGTGGCACTTTCCATTCCTGAGTTGTTCCATTCATATCCAAACTGAAGCACAACTCAGCCCCCTCAGGCAAAGTCTGAGGAATCATCATCAAGGTTTGATTGTCTGATGTAAGCGCCTGGTCTTTATCACCGACAACTATATTCGCATTTGATAAATCAAAGGTGTATTCACCTGTTCCATTATCTATTGTCCAATCAGCTGTTGGCACATTAGCCGTTGCCGATACTGAAAGATTACAGTTGCCCTTGTTAGGAATACCTTTCAGAGTTACGCTTGTCATCTTTCCACCCTGACCTACAACATCTGCCAAATCCTTATCGATAGCGAAAGATACGGCTGTAAGGGCGTGATAGAAATCCAATTGTACAGCATCATCTGCATCTGAAAGCTGACGAGAACCAGTATTGGTTGCAACGATCAAGTCTGGCTGATTGATGATATCATCTGTTGTAGTTGATGCTGTATAGGTAATTTGTGTCTGAACATTATCCTTATCAACACCATAGGTCAACATGCTCTTATCTGCAGAGCTATGAGGAGCGTATGCATGAAAAGACACGGTGGAACCTATCGGCCACCTTGCATTACTGTTGTTTGTGAATCCCCAGAATTCACCATCTGTTTTCTCGGCTTCAGCATTATCCAATAACAGAACATTATTTCCTTCTTCCTTATAAATAGCAGTTACGCCAAAGCTACCATAATCACCTATTTTTGTGCTCATGGTTCCACGCGTCTGCGCTACCCTTTCGTGCTCTACATCTTCCAGGGGTGCGCCAGAACGGGTGATGGGTTTTCCTTCCTTGCTCCAGATATGGATGCCATCCTGCACTACGGGATGGAGATAAAGGGGTTTTCCGAAAGGAGTTGACACAACGATGGGACCCTTCTCGGTGGCAGCAGCTATGGCAGCACGGGAAGAGGAAGCGGGAGAGAGGGGTTTCCAGCTGTTGTCGAGGGTTGCATGAAACGTGATTTTATCTTTTGATAGATTGGCTTGCTGCAGTGATTCGCTTTCTGAACATGACGTAAAGGATGCGAGTACACTGAGTGCCAACAAACTGCTTTTATAAGTTTTCTTCATCATAATGGTTTCTTTTAATTCTTTTTCTTACGCCATTTTTTGGAGTTAAAGGAATTGGAGAATTCCGAAGCTCAACATCACGTGAGAGGGGAATCTCCAATTCCTTGAATTTGATTTTTTATTGTGAATGTAATGGGGGATTACATCGGAATGTTTGTACCGTTCTCATCAGGTGTAGGCTTCCAATCTACGACCTTAACAGTGAACTTGATTTCCTTACCGAAGATCTTATCACCCTTGTTTGGATCCTTAGGCTTGTTTGGATCCTTACCACCAGGATTAACATCTGTACCAGGATCAACAGGATCTACCTGACCACAACCATTTGTCAGATTAAGAGTGTAAATGTACTTGTTACCTGCTACCCATGAAGCTGTTGTCTGATCAGCATCAGCAGGGATAGCTACTGCTGCCCAACCAAACTTAGTACCATCTGTATCGCCAGATGGATAGATGCTTGTAGCACCTCTCTTTACTTGAATCAAGAGAGAGATGTATGCCCTACCTGAGAAATTTGTAAATTCAGTTGTATTTTTTGCAACATCTGATCCATTCCATACACTTAAAGTCTGAGGAATGAGCATCGCTCCACCCTTTTTGTCTCCAGCATTACACTTATTTGTCAAATCAACAGGAGTGTCTTTACTAAGATCAATAGGCTGATCAAATTCTTTTTTATATACTACATTTGTTGCAGCAGGAGCTGTCCAATTATGCTTATTAGTTTCACCAAATTTGTATTCATATTTTGCAGAACCACCAACAGATGCAATACGGATACCCTTAATCTTATAAGTATAAGTATCAGAAGAATGCTTAGCCACAATCTTAATCTGAGAAAGAATGTGATCAAAATTCAGCAATAATCCACCTGCTTCATTATCAGTCTTGTTACCTGTTCCTTGAGCGAAGACAACATCCAGCTGTTCTCCAATTGCTGATTTAGGCTCAAATGCATCAATCGTAGCTCCATCCTTTTTCAAGACAGGATCAGCACCTGCCCACTCACCACCTGAATGAGAATAAGCAACAAAGTTAAGGCTACCATGATTTGGCCATGATGGATGTTCTGAAGAAGTAAACTCACCTTTTTTTTCATTAAACACGTAGTTCTTGAAAAATTCAGCTCCGCTTTCATCGAAGGCACTGACGGTCATCTTAGTCATCTTATAACCAACTTCGTTGGTCATCTCAATACCACGGGTGTTGAAACCTACGGCACTACGGAAAGTAATATTTGAGCTCTTCGCAACATCTGTGGTCTCCTCTGAAGAGCAAGAAGAGAGGGCGATGGCAGCGGCTGCCATCATGTAAAACGCTTTTTTCATAATTGTTTCTTTTTATTAAAATTAATACTATGTTTTTATTTTATTAATGATAGACAATATCCTTATTGATGATAATCTATATCCTTATTGATAATAGATAATATCTATTCTACATTTTGATATCTATGTATATCTCATTCCATTTGCTTACGCTCGGCTGAAGACCACCATCGGTGCCGGGAGCGGGCTTCGGCAATGGAAGCTGCTCCAACTCTATCTTGATGTGAGTATCGTCTTTCTGATTCTTATCATGCACCTGGTCGGTAACGTCCTTCTCGTAATACCAGTTGGTGCCGTCGGTGAGCTGCGCATAGACCATAAGGATGTGCTTGTTGGTCTGTACCGGACAGTGACCGAAGAGGGTGAGACTGCCTTTTACCATCTTATTGGCGGCATCGGCTTCAGCTACGAACGGCATGGTTACCTTCTCATCCGAGAGCTGGTCGAGACCGGCGAGCCATCCGCCCGCCATTCCCGATACGCTGGCACTCATCGCCTTCACTCCGTTGATGTTCTCCACGTTCTTGATTTCCACCGTACACTGCTTGACTCTCGGCTCCGGCTTCATCGTGATGACGGTCTTCTCTCCGGCTGGCTTCACTACGATGCGGTCGGCATGACTGCTCCAGAGCATTTCCGGCTGCTGCATCATTCTTTCCTTCTCGGTGCCTCGTCCCATCGGTGCGGCTCCTGCCATGGTGGCGAGGAGTCCCTGCAGGGCTCGGGTTTCGGCTGATGTTACCTGGAAGGTTTCGAAGTGCTCCTTGCCGAGGATGCGGTGGGTTTCCTTGTCGCTGTTTACGCAGATTGCCCTGTAGGTGCCTGCTGCCACTGAGATGTTTCCGCCGTTCTTGTCGGTGAACTCGTATCTGATGGGATCGCCTCCCTCCTCAGGATAGAGATAGAGACTCATGGTGGCTGGATTGGCATCGGGATCGGCGCTCCAGTCGAACATCACTTCCACGTTCTGCCGGTGGGGATGGTCGTAGCAGAGGTCCTTGTGCTCGCAGGATGAGAGCAGTTCTGCCATCATCAGCAAGAAGGCTGCGCAGACGATTACGCGGAAGAATAGGATCATTGATTGTCTTAACTCTGTCATACCAGTTATTCTAGTCATTTCTTACCTCCTTTCTTGCTATTGGTGTTTCCGTTGCCGAGGAGCCATACCAGCGATACTTCGCCGCGGGTAGGTCCTATCCAGGTGCGGTTGCGGGTTGCCTCATATACGTAGCATCCGTCTTTCGGCTCATAGGTCTTGTAGTGGGACTTGATGTATCCCACGCCCAGTCCGAAGTCGAGGTTCAGGCGTCTTCCTATCGGCAGTGAGTATCCGTACTCCATTCCTGCCCCGTAGGTTTTCTTGCTCTGGTGACCGGTGCCACCGTTTTCGATATCATAGGTGAGGAACTGTCCGTAGAGGGAGACGTGATGTCCCTGCATCGGCTTTTCCTTGGCTTTCCTGCCGAAATACTTTCTGATTTCCATTTCTCCGCCGTAGATTCTCCAGTATTTGTGGCTGGCATCCTTGCTCCACCAGGCGAGCATTCCGCTGGCTCCGAGGGTCCATCCCCTGCCTATGCTGGTCTCGATGCCGAGGTTCGGCACGAGGAGGGCATCATAGAGCAGGTTGGTCTTCAGGGCATAGTAGGAGTCTCTGCCGGATGCATGGGCTGCATTTTCGGCTTCGGCTGCATTCCCGCCTGGATATACCTGTAGCAGGGATGCTGTATCCTGGGCATCCTTCTGCAGGAGCGAATCCTGTTCGCTGCCCTGCTGATTCTGAATCAATGTGAGGGTATCTGTCGGACTGACAGATGGTACAATGTGTCGGATTTCGCAAACCACGAGTGCTCCGGATCGGAGACTGTCGAAGTGGTTGGCGAGCATGTATTTCCATGCCTTTCCGCCATCGAGGTTCTGGAGCTGTCGTTTTCTTCCATCTACAACCTTTCCGTTTCTTACGATCCATTCGGGGGTGTTCCGAATGATGTAGAGGGCTTTCCGGCTCCACGGCGCATTTTCTTTCTGTATCTTCAGGGCGAGTCCTTCCCAGTCTTCTCCCGCAGAGGAGACCGTGAAGACGCTGTCTGGCAGATTCAGCATCTCCCTGAGATAGTCGCGCAAACGTTCTCCTCTCCTTCTCGCCAGTCGTTTGTTGAGCTTGGAGTTACCTTCCGGCGAAGCTGCTGAAAGGATCTTGATATGCTGCAGCACCGTATTGGGGTTGTCCCCGATGCTTCTGATACCCTGCTTGAGGGTTTCGAGCTTGGCGGCATTATCCATATAGGAGAGTTCTAATAATGAATAGCCTGAGCGATAATAGAGCGTAGTACGCAAGCTATCGCTAACCGTTCCGGCGTATGCGTTTGCCACCAGGGTAGTGGGCAGAAGCATTACCATTACTATTTTTTTCATCATATATCATCATCGTTATGAGTTTATAATTCTAATCGTTCTTGTTTGAGTCTTACCTGTCTTCTTATCAAAAGATAGACTTGGGCTTTATACAGTTTTCTGAGTTATAGTTTCCAATCAACATATACATTATAGCTCATCATTCACTATTACTTATTATTGGGTTTTATTCTCAGATTTCTCAGAACGCACGAACTGATACAGTTGTACGTTAACTGTATCAAAAGACCGAAATAAATCCTAAAAAAGTCTTTTTAGTGTTGTTTGCTTTAGCTAAAATTGCACAAATATACCCTTTTTGACTATAAAATAAGAAATATTGACCATAATTTATTAATAAACATTAAAAGAGAGCTTGAAATTATTGCGGATTGAACAAATTGTACTATCTTTGCAGCGCTAAAGTTAACGTACAACTGTTGCACAAAATCACGCTTTTTATATTCAATTTCTACCTTTTGTTTGGTTATTCTAGAAAAAAGCGATACCTTTGTAACGAAGATAACTCTAAATTTTAATTTTTAATCAGAAAGCAATATGAAGAAAATCGCATTCTTAAACCGAATCGTGAAATTCGCAGAAAACGTACGCAAGAAATCAAAAGGTATTACATTAGGGACATTCACAAGAAACTATGCGGAAGCCAGACACAAGGAAGGAGAGAAAATATATGAGGGAAGATGCGGCAGCATTCTGAGCATGCTGAAGCACCTGGAAGAATCTGGCATAAGCGACATTCCGCTGAAAAAGGTGGATGTGGAAACCATCAAGCAGTTTATCGACTACCTACGATCTGCCCACGACCTGCATAAAAACATGAAAGCACCCGGAAAACTATCCGACAGCACCATCCATCTGAAGGTGAACATCCTGAAATCGGTATTGAGGGAAGCCGTGAGACAGGGATTGCTGGAGGAGAACCCATTCGACCGGCTGCCACTCTCCTATCGCGTCAAAGCACAGTATAAGGAAAGAACAGCGCTGACCCAGGAAGAACTCATCAAGCTGAGCGAAACACCCTGTAATACTCCCGAGCTGAAGGAGGCATTCCTGCTAAGCTGCATCACGGGACTGAGAAAAAGCGATATCCTGAGCTTATCGATCAACGACATAGAAAAATGCGATGACACCTATTATATATATAAGAAGATGAAGAAGACGCAACGCTGGCTCCGGCTTCCGCTGCCGGAAGAGGCGCACCATATCCTCTCGAAGCTCCATGCCAAGAATGGTGATACTCCCTATTTCTTCGCCCATCTCTCACCCCATCATCTGGGCGAGCATCTGGAAGTATGGCTGGAGGATTGCTGTATCTCCGACAAACATATCACCTTCCATTCGGGGCGCCACACCTGCGCCACCCTATTATTGACGCAGGGCACGGATCTCTATACCATCATGAGATATCTGGGGCATCAGAACATCAACACCACGCAGCGATATGCGCATATCACCGACCAGCAATTGTGCATTGCTACCCACCAGATAAGCAATCAGCTCAGAAACATTGCGTGCTAAGCCTGATTGCCGGGATGCACATATTGCCCCAAGGAAGCTACAGGATGTCCAACAGCTGCGCAAAGCGGGAGATACGGCGGAGGTTGGGATGTTCAAACTCCTCTATCTTTTCGTGCGCCCAGGTAGTATGGAAAGGGATATGGACGGCAGAGGCTCCGATTTTCAGTGCCGGCGCAATATCACTCTTAAAGCTGTTGCCCACCATAAGAAGCTCTTCAGGCTTCACTTCCATCTCCCGACAAAGACGACGGTAAGCCTCGGGCTTCTTATCGCTCACGATACTTACCACATCAAAATAGCGCTGCAGCCCCGAACGCCACAATTTATTCTCCTGGTCCATCAGTTCTCCCTTGGTAAAGACAGCCAGCCTGTATCTTCTTTCACCGGAAGAACCATCCTCCGGCCCTACTCTCATTTCACGGATGCGGGCAAGGGTAGCCTCAACACCCTCCAGCGGTTTGGCATCAAGATGCAGGAGGCTCTTGCCCAGATCCAGAATCTGAGCAATGACATTCGCCTCCACCTTGCCATGACTCACCCTGATGGCATTTTCTACCAGCGAAAGGGTGAAAGCCTTGCAGCCATATCCCAAGTCTGCCATATTCCGGCTCTCCGTTTCAAAGAGGGCTGCAGAAATCTCCTTCTCCTTGCCATAAGCAGAAAGAAGCTCGCAATATTTATGCTCTACATCCTCAAAGTAATTCTGCAATGCCCAGAGCGTATCGTCGGCATCGAAGGCTATCGCCCTGATATTTTTCAGTTTTTCCATTCTTTTCATTTCTTTTAGTTGCAAAGTTAATGTTTTTATCCGAAAAGGAAAACAAATTATTCTGCTTTCTTTTGCATATACCTATATTTTTCGTTACTTTTCCAAAAATTCAAATAAAGCAACAATATGAAATACCCTGCAAACTACTCAGCCCCTCTATGGGCATGAGTAGTTACAGTATTTTAAGAGGAAAAAAACAAGGGAAGATGAAGGGGTATGGGAGGATTATAGCATGAAAATGGTTAAAGAAACATATAAAAGTCAAGTTTATTGCGTGAAAAACAAGACTTTTATTAACTTTGCACTCGAAAAAAGATGAAAACATGGTTATAGCAAGACTGATAAAGGAAAAATTGTCATCCACCCCTGCTGGGGTTGTATTGACAACAAGAGACTTTGGGGTGGAGATGCGGTATCAGCCAGCACTCGCCAAAGCTCTCAACCGTCTTGTGCTCCAAGGCGAGCTACAAAAGATAGCAAAGGGGAAATACTATATTCCGAAGAAGACCATCTTTGGAAATCTAAAACCTGCAGATTCTGAACTTGTAAAGGACTTTCTGGAGCAAAATGGCAAAATTGTAGGTTACATTACCGGGACAGCCGCATTTGCATCCATGGGTCTGACAACACAGATAAGCTCATCTATCCTTGTCGGCACAAATAAATATAGGAGACCTATCACTAGGAATGGCGTCAAAATATCTTTCTTGTTACAAGAGAACGCCATAACATCAAGCAACATTCCATTACTTAGAATATTGGATGCTCTGCGCCTTATAAAGGACATTCCTGCCACTTCACCAGATGAATGTGTGACGAATATTTGCAAAGCAATCAATGCTCTTTCAATGGAACAGAAGCGAGAATTGGCAGAACTATCCTTGGCATACACACCTTATGTAAGAGCTTTGCTTGGAGCCATCTACGAGAACATGGAACTGGAAACGGAAACCATCAGCAAAACATTGAATGGAGTGACCAGTTACAAGTTGCCAATCTCCGACAAAGTATTATCAAACAAAAGAAACTGGAACATCATATGAGATTACATGAAAACTGGGAATTGTTCTCTGATGCCTTGCAAGCTGCATCACAACCCGTAGAAGTTGGAGGACTTGGCATCAAGAGCATTTTCATTGAGAAGGACTATTGGATTTGTCGCTCGCTGTCATTGATGGCTGCGAACGACAAGGAGAATCGTGCCATTTTCAAAGGAGGAACAAGTCTTACAAAAGCATACAGTATCGGAAGTCGATTCTCAGAAGACATAGATATTGCTATTTCTGAGGCATGGACGCTCAGCGGCAACCAATTGAAGATGCTGATCAAGAGAACTGCCAAAAGCATGACGGAAGGTCTGCTGGAAATGGATATGCCTGGTTTTACGAGCAAGGGATCTCACTATCACAAGGCATACTATTCTTATCCAAGAGCTATTGATACATTACAAGTAGGTGCTATCAAGGCAGGACAGTTGCTTGTCGAAATCAATTCCTTTGCCAATCCATATCCTTTTCAGAAATGTAAACTGCAAAGCTTCTTGACCGAGTTCTTGCAAAAGACAGGCAACGAGAACTTGATAGAGGAATATGATATGCAACCTTTCGAGGTGAATGTTCTCGACAGGCGCAGAACATTGACAGAGAAGCTGGTATCATTGCTTCGCTGTTCATTAGCCGACAACTACATGCCGGAGTTGACAGCCAAGATACGTCATTTCTATGATTTGCATTTTCTATTGAATGATGCAGAGACACAGAAATATCTGAAAAGCGATGCTTTCAAATCGGACTTCAACAACTTGTTTGCACAAGACCAACAGAGATTCGACAAGCCTGAAGGATGGCAAAACAAAGACATCATGGATTCTCCAATCATCTGTGACCTACATAATGTATGGTCAGCGTTAAGCAACGTCTATGCAAAAGAACTTCCAGACCTTGCCTACAAAGATATACCAACTATTGAAAGTATCGAAAATAGCATGGAGCAGTTGATTTCGTATTTGATAAAATAAACTGTCATGGCAAAGAAGCATAGAGGACATTACTGTAAGATTTGTGGTGAATACAAGTCGAATGAATCATTTTTTGGAAAAGGTCATGCCCAACACATCTGTAAGGAGTGCATGAGTGAGATAAAGAAAGGTAACAAGAAAGTTTTGGACTTGCCTTTCGGGGATAATGAGTTTGAAATTGCTGACGCAGATGAATATATCGCTTCCGTTTTATATGGCAACAACGAAGAACGAGAAACCAAGACCTTCAAAAAACTCAGCCGTGAACAGAAAATGGTGTTGAAAGCGATAGTGCAAGATGAAGTTACGTTCTATTGGCAAGCCCATCGACAGATACCAGTAAATGACAAGTTAAAACAACTCAGAAGTTCTGTCAATACTGTAGTATATGAACAGTTGGACTTTGCCATAAAGGATGACACGATGTTCAAAGCTTATATACAAGAGCAAGTCATCACTGTCATAAACAAGATATTGCGACAGGAGAAAGAACAAAACAACCAATAGCAGAAAGAGTCCATTCATCACGAACGGACTCTTTCTTTTGATAATCATTGTTTTGCAGATTACCGCTTATCGTATGAATGATAGTAAAACACATTTACTGTGCAAATAGTCTGACAGCCGTATGACGGTTGGCTGCAATTGGTGAATACTCATCAATACCGCCCTCGCTTTTTGATATTATCATGGACTTGTCAATGCCTCTTGCCACAAGCTGTTGCGTGATATAATCCGCTCTTGACTTGCTGAGAGGATTGTTGATGCCATCGTTTCCTGTGGCACTGTCGGCAGCACCAACAACGGAAATTTCTTTATCTTTGTGGATAAATTCTTTCATTTTTACGATTTTAGACTAAAGATATTGACTTTTCACCCTTACAAATCAATTTTCACGAAAAACATATTATCTATACCTCGCCAACACAACAACATCTTAACAATATTGTAACACCTGTTTAAATCACCTGTAACATCGTACCCGTATCTTTGCACCCAGAAAAACAAGGGGAGAAATTTATCTACCTATGTAGAGACAAGCCCCTATATAATAAGGTATATAAACATTAATAAAATATATGAGTACGATTTATCTTTGTATCGTGATCTTCCTGCTCTGTCTGGCAGTGTTTGATCTCTTCGTGGGAGTCAGCAACGATGCTGTCAACTTCCTGCAATCTGCCATCGGAGCTAAGGTGGCTAAGTTTCGCACGGTGCTGATTATCGCATCTTGCGGTGTGGTTCTCGGAGCCATCATGTCATCGGGAATGATGGATATCGCCCGCCATGGTATCATGAGTCCTGACCACTTTACATTCGAAGAAGTGATGACGCTCTTTCTGGCGGTCATGGTGACTGATGTCATCATTCTGGATGTGTTCAACACCTTAGGTATGCCAACTTCAACCACTGTTTCGCTGGTATTCGAGTTACTGGGTGGTGCTTTCATCCTCGCTACCCTGAAGATGTACGGCGACGATAGCCTCAACTATGGCGTATTGCTCAATAGCAACAAGGCGTTGGAGGTAATCATGGGTATCTTCTCATCTGTCATCATCGCCTTCGTGTTCGGAGCCTTCGTGATGTGGCTTTCACGTATCGTCTTCACCTTCAATTACCGCAAGCATTCACGCTACAGCATCGCCATCTTCGGTGGCATCGCCTTCACAGCCCTCTCTTACTTCATCTTTATGAAGGGATTGGGTAAGAGTCCTTACCTGCCAGCAGAATGGCGCGATTATATCGACCAGAACCTGGGCTTGCTGCTCTGCATCACCTTCGTGGGTTCAGCCATCGTAATGGAGTTTCTGCACCTCTGCCGCATCAACATCTTCAAGTTTACCGTATTGATGGGTACTTTCGCCCTGGCAATGGCTTTCGCCGGCAACGACTTGGTTAACTTCATCGGTGTGCCTCTCGCTGGTCTTTCTTCTTATCAGGACTATATGGCAAATGCCAACGGTGCTGCTCCAGACCAGTTTATGATGACATCTCTGATGGATAGCGCCAAGACTACTCCAATGTATCTTCTCGCAGCCGGTGCCGTGATGATCATCGCCATGGCTACTTCCAAGAAGGCTCAGAACGTAATCAAGACTTCAGTGGATTTGAGCCGTCAGGACGAGGGTGACGAGATGTTCGGAAGCTCTTCTGCAGCCCGTGTCATCGTCCGCAACTGCCAGGCTACAGATTCATGGTTGAAGCAGTTTATGCCAAAGGCTCTGATGAACTGGATCAACAGCCGTTTCGACAAGAACGATGTAGAGTTGGAAGAGAGCGCTGCCTTCGACGTGGTTCGTGCAGCCGTAAATCTGGTATTGGCAAGTATGCTCATCACCATCGGTACCAACCTGAAGCTGCCACTCTCTACTACATACGTTACCTTTATGGTAGCTATGGGTTCTTCACTCGCTGATAGAGCTTGGAGCCGTGAGAGTGCCGTGTTCCGTGTAACCGGTGTATTGAGTGTGATTGGTGGTTGGTTTATCACTGCCGGTGTAGCTTTCGCAGCCTGTGCCATTGTCTGCCTCATCATGCACTTCGGAGGTGTAGGTATCCAGAGCTGCTTCATGGCATTGGTTATCTTCCTGCTCATCCGCAGCAACATCCAGTATAACAAGAAGGCTAAGGAAGAGAGCAAGGGCAGTACCTTCCAGTTGATGATGCGTTCACACGATCCAGAAATAGTATGGGATCTGCTTCGTCGCCAGGTATCCCGCACCCAGAGCTTCGTCTGCCACTTTGCACTCAACGAGTTCAACCAGATTATAGATGGTCTTGCCAACGAGAATTCTAAGTATCTCCGTCATGCCAACAAGGACTTGAAGAAGGAGCAGGATATGCTGAAGAAGTTCCGTCGCCAGGAGATGCTCGGTTTGAAGAAATCGCCTATGGAGATTGCCATCGAGCGCAACACCTGGTTCCACCTGGGAGCCAACAGCAACCAGCAGTTCATCTACTCTCTGCGCCGTATGCTCGACCCTATCAAGGAGCACGTGGACAACAACTTCAATCCACTCCCAGCAGAATACACCAAGGAGTTTGCTCCTGTACGCCAGAAGATCAACGACCTGATGCGTATGAGCTGCGAACAGATTGAAACCAACCGCTACGAGAACTACCGCGAAATTCTCGCCGAGGCAGATGCCTGCAAGGATGAGCTCAGCGTACTTCGCAAGAAGCATATTGACCGCATCCAGCATCTTTCAGATAATTCTCTGATGCAGATTTCACTGGTTTATCTGAATGTACTTCAGGAGAGCCAGGAGTTCCTGAGCGTGATGAGACACCAGCTCAGAGCTGCCAAGAAGTTCATGGAGAAATAAAAGACTAAAGACATAAGGTAGCAACCTATGGTATAACAACAATATATCTATTCATTATCAAAAGAGGAACCCACGTTTTTTGAGGATTCCTCTTTTTTAGATTATCTATCGTCGAAACTATAATTACTTTGTGTTTAAAGTCATTGGATATTCAAAAGACCAGATATCCGCACCATCAACAACATCTATCAGCATACGGCAATTGTCTTTTCTTTGCCCTATCTGCTTTATATTCCCCTTCTTTACTACAGACAATCCCATAGGTGTATAATATGTTCCTTTAGAGACAGCAGCTTTTCTATTTCCAAAACGGGTTTTTACATAAATAGCCCCTTCCAATGCTCCATGCACGTATGCTAGAGTTTCCCATGGTTTGAGCAGCTTCACAGATTCTATTTCCAAAGCAGGCATTTCAAGAACAGACTCTATTTCGTAATCTTGGCGAGTTCCATCCACCAACAACACCAGAGATGAGCCATTCAATGCAGAGTTTCCTCTAGTAGATTGCAAAGAAAATCTCTTTTCAGCTTTTACGTCACTGTTATACAATACCCTTACTCCTGGCATAGATCTTAAAATATCCAACAGAGTTTGGTAATTGTGTCGTTCAATATGATCGTGATCCACGTAATTCACGCCATAAAATTCTTCGGATGTCATAGGCTTTTCTCTACGATATTTAGCTTTGACTACAACTTCCGGCAAATATTGGTCTTTAAATTTTTCTTTTTTGGCGCCACTTTCATCAATACTAAAAATACGATTCGTTCCTGACTCAATCAGATGAAAAGCTGGAGGAAAAGTCATATCTTCAAAATGAATAGCAGCATTGACTGGTTGCTCCCGTACATTTACAGGCTGCAGAAAAAAGGTATCTCCATCCTCAAAGTCATCAACAGCCATTCTAAATCTACCTTTTTTATCTACCGGTGCGTCATACACCAAGGCATTCCTTGTATTATAGGCAACAACCTTTCCTCCTCTTAGCACCAAATCATCTATAGACATGACTTTTCCAATAATGAGCATATTTTCCTCTGGTAGATGAGTATATATGGCTGAATCTTTCAAGAGGGCCTCAGAAAGTTCAAATCGCTTAAATCTAGCAGTATTCATCCATGCCTGCAAATCGGCAAAGCGAGAAGAGGTTCTTTTCTGAAATACTTTTTTGGGAAAAGGCAATGGCGAATTATAATCCGACAAATACAGCAAATCACTTTCTGCATGAGAAACCCATTTGTCGCTATCAGAAACAAAACGTATGAACTCATACCTATTGCCAGCTAATACAACCGTATCATTGGAAAAGGTTCTTTGAGCTTCATTTATCAACGAATCTACATATTGCGGATATTGATACTTACAGACAATACTCGTTTCTGATAAAATCTGATGATTCTTATCTGTCAGAAACAGAGTTATGATTTTAGGGCTATTCGTAAGAAGCACAACCCCACTCTCACCAAACTTATCAATCTTACAAACACCATTTTCTCTACTGAACAAATAAAGTTCAGTATTATCCAACCTACCTTTTGCATTCAAGACTTCATAAAATAACTTATTACCATTCACAGAGCATTGCACTTTCATTTTCTTGTCGTCAGCAAAAGGCAGCAGGATCCTTTTATCCTTTCCTGAAATGTTAACAGACAAACTATATCTTTTACCCATTAATGGAATAAAATGAAAGACTGTAAATCCAGAATTAGAAGTTTTGACAGAACTAATTGTATCACCAGCTTCATTAAGCAGAGCTACCGGTAAGGATTCCAAAGGTTCACCTTGAGAGTTTAAAAAGGATGCAGTGACCTCCTGTATTCTATTAGGGCACAAAACTCCTGCCGTCGGATAAATATAACAAGAAACTTCATCATTATCCAAAGATTTGAGAGTTGAAGGCTTGCTTCCGATATAAACTGGTTGATACGCAAAACTTTCAGAAGAAAAATTTCTCATCAGATTGGTATAAGAGCGTAAATAATAGGAGCCAGAATAAATTCGTTCCGTAGGAATTCGTGCCCTAAAACTTCCTCCCTTTTTACAATCCACCCTCTGTCGAACCAAAACTGAATCCTGACTGTTCAAGAGTTCTATATATAGATAATTACTATAAGGTAAGAAACGATTAGCAGCCAGACAAGTCACAACGCCATTTACCTCCAGTGTATCCCCTGGATTCCATTCCGTCTTTCCTAATTCCAAAAAAATCTGTTCTGTTCTAAAATCCTTTGGAAGCTGAGCAAAGCCAAAAGAACACCATAAACCCAATAAAGACAATATAAAAACAACTCGCATAGGCAATTACATTAGTTTATTCCATAACTATCAAATCAATAATGCAAAGAATTACTCCACACTTATTATTCAAACAAAAATAGGAAAAAAAGCACATACCTCAAAAACTTAAGAATAAACATTAACCATAATTAGCAGGTATTAACCGAAATTACATAGAATTCTGTCATTCTAGGACATTTTGACACCTCTTACCGACGTTTTGACAGAAGTTTGCACTTTGGTACGGGGATTGCTAGATGAGGGAGTGTAAGCGGATCAGTAATTCGCTACACAACATTAAATAATAACGAATAATAATAAATAAAAATAGAATCGGAGGTTAAGATTATGATGTACAGAAATTCTTGGATACCAGAGGTATTTAACGGACTCTTCAACGAGGGTAATATGCAGAAGGCTAATACTACAGCCCCAGCTATCAACGTCAAGGAGTCTTTGACAAAATATACAGTAGAACTTGCAGCCCCAGGAATGCGCAAGGATGATTTTGAGGTAAACCTCAATGAAAATGGCGATCTCCATATCAAGATGGAGAACAAGCATCAGCCTGAGCAGGAGGAGCATGTTTATCTGCGTCGCGAGTTCTCATACGCTAAGTTTGAGCAGACCCTGATTCTCCCAGACGATGTCAACAAGGAGAAGATTTCTGCCAGCGTAGCTGACGGTGTGCTCACCATCCAGTTGCCTAAGATGCAGCAGGAAGAGCAGAAGATTGCACGCCAGATTTCAATAGGATAAGTGTTTTTGGTTAGTTTTTCATAAGCAGATTGTTTAGTTAGGTTTTGGTTGAATAGATTGTTTAGTTTAGGTTAGATTGTTTAGTTAGGTTTAATTGTTAGATAAGTTAGGTTTAGTTAATACATATCGCCCTAAGTGCTAGTGATAGTACTTGGGGCTTTTTTTATGCAAAAAAACGGGTAAAGATTTGGCAGTTAGAGAGAAATGTTGTAATTTTGCAGCCCGAAATAAAAAGTTAGTATAATCCGAGTGCTTGGTAAACCTCGTAAAAAACAAGAAAATGGAAAAGAAAACAACTCAAGTGAGTGTGCTGTTTATGCTTTTCAGCATCCTCTTCTGCGTTTGTCTCATTGCGGCAAACGTGCTCGAAACAAAGCAAATCGCCGTTGGTCCCATCTCATTGACCGGCGGTCTGATCGTGTTCCCGGTAAGTTACATCATCAATGATGTGGTATGCGAAGTATGGGGCTACCAGAAAGCCCGTCTCCTCATCTGGACCGGCTTCGCCATGAACTTCTTCTTCGTAACCCTGGGTGCCATCTGCGACTGGATACCAGCCGCTCCCTACTGGACCAACGATGCCGGCTTCCATGCCATCTTCGGTCTGGCTCCCCGCATTGCAGCCGCCTCTTTCGTGGCATTCATCGTAGGTTCCTTTGCCAACGCCTACGTAATGAGCGTGATGAAGATTCGAGATGGCGGCAAGCATTTCTCAGCCCGTGCCATCTGGAGTACGGTAGCTGGCGAAAGTTGCGACAGCCTTATCTTCTTCCCTCTTGCCCTGGGCGGAATCGTTCCAACCTCAGAATTGCCTTGGCTGATGCTCTGGCAGGTGGTACTGAAGACCGTGTATGAAATCATCGTGCTGCCTATCACCATCCGTGTGGTCAATGCGATTAAGAAACACGAGGGCGAGGATGTGTATGACAACAACATCTCCTACAACATCTTCAAGTTAGGGGCTATCTAGGATAAAAAGAAAGTCTTTTCAATAGAAGTTCGCCCCACAAAGTTAACACTTAACATTTAACATTAGAATAAAACAATGGATAGAAAAGAAGATGGGTTGAAGGCACTGGGTGCCAAGACCCAATATAGAATGGATTATGCGCCAGAGGTATTGGAGACCTTCGTGAACAAGCACCCTGGCAATGATTACTGGGTACGTTTCAACTGCCCTGAGTTTACATCCCTCTGCCCTATCACGGGTCAGCCTGACTTTGCAGAGATTCGCATCAGCTATATTCCTGACGTGAAGATGGTAGAGAGCAAGAGCCTGAAGCTCTATCTCTTCAGTTTCCGCAACCACGGTGATTTTCACGAGGACTGCGTGAACATCATCATGAAGGACCTCATCAAGCTGATGGATCCAAAGTATATCGAGGTAACAGGTATCTTTACTCCTCGCGGCGGCATCAGCATCTGGCCTTACGCCAACTATGGCAAGCCAGGCACGAAATACGAAAAGCTCGCTGAGCAGCGTTTCGCCACACACGAGTAAGCTCGATTTCGCTCTATGGAGTTTTACCCCACTGAGCGATATATCTATTTTCAAAATATAAGCAAAAATCTCCCACAGATTTCACAGATTTACACAGATAGGCTAACGCCCTGCTTTTTCGGAAGAAAAAAATATCTGTGTAAATCTGTGAAATCTGTGGGACTTTTATTTATCAAACACAAAATTTATCATCCGTGAGATTGTTTATGGGAACTGAGGATAATCCTCGAAGCGAGGCTTGCGCTTCTCCAGGAAAGCCTTGCCACCTTCCTGCGCCTCATCCATGGTATAATAGAGCATGGTGGCATCGCCAGCCAACTCCTGGATACCAGCCTGACCATCCAACTCGGCATTCAATCCAGCCTTGATCATACGGAGAGCCAAAGGAGAACGCTCCATCATGATTTCAGCCCACTCTACACAGGTATCCTCCAACTGATTGAGAGGAACCACCTTGTTCACCATTCCCATCTCCTCAGCCTCTTTTGCAGAATACTGCTTGCAGAGAAACCAGATTTCACGAGCCTTCTTCTGACCTACCATTCGTGCCAGATAAGAAGAACCGAAACCGGCATCAAAGCTTCCCACCTTAGGACCGGTCTGACCAAAGATGGCATTCTCTGAAGCGATGGTCAGGTCGCACATCACATGGAGCACATGACCGCCACCGATGGCATAACCATTTACCATGGCGATAACCGGCTTAGGCAAGCGGCGAATCTGCATCTGTACATCGAGCACGTTGAGACGAGGCACGCCATCGTTGCCTACATATCCACCTCTGCCCTTCACATGCATATCACCACCGGCGCAGAACGCCTTGTCGCCAGCACCCGTCAGGATAACCACACGGATATCCAGACAGTCACGACAGTAGTTGAAAGCCTGCGCCATCTCCCAGGTGGTCAATGGGGTGAAGGCATTGCGATAACGCTCACGATTGATTGTAATCTTAGCGATATGATTATACTCCTCGAAGATGATTTCCTTGAAATCAAAACCTTCTATCTTTTTCCATTCTCTCATATTCTACTTTGAATTTTGAACTTTGAACTTTGAATTTTATGACTACTTTCTGGCTACTTTCAGAAAGGATGATTCATCCTTCTTACTCTGATGATAACTCTAAACTATTATAATAATCTTCCAGAACCTGATTATCAGTTTCTATATCCGTTAGCACTTCCAGGAGCATCGGTCTGTCAGACTCGGTATGGATGAGCCAGTCGATGCCTTTGCGTAACGAACTCATGTCATCGGCATTCTGATAGGCAACATTCTGTGCCTGGCAGATGTGACAAGCCGAGGTACAATGCTCAGCCATCACCAGTTTCTCTCGCGCAGCACTCTCCTTCAATCCCTTGAACTTGGCAAAGATGGCTCCACCGCCATTGTTCAGTAATAAGATGCGAAGACTGCCATTGAGATTCTGGTTCCAGAGAGCATTCTGATCGTAGAAGAAACTCAAGTCGCCCAACACACAGAATACCTTCTGCTGGCTCTTGGCATCAGAACGATGAAACTCCGAGAGATAGAGAGACAAGCCAACCGCCGAAGACAACGTGCCCTCGATGCCATTCACGCCACGATTGCAATGCACATAGTAGTGGGAATAGATGCAGGCCAGACGAATCGCCATACTATTACCATAAACCAGACGGCTTTCAAGGATATCATCCTTCGGAAGAGCCTCATAAGCTGTCTGAAATGCCTTTACAGCTGCCATACTGCTGAAAGGCGGTTCGTAATCAGAAGCATGACGCTTTGCCGCCAGAAGCACTTTCTCCCATCTCTCCCTATACGCATTCACATGATCTTCTGAATAAGATTCGTACGACATCATCTCCAACGCCATCTGATCAACATCACATTGGAAGATTTTGTCAACATGCATAAAGGTATCAATGTAATCTCCATCGGCACTTGCACGCCACACCGTTGCTCCCTTCTTTGCCGCAAGACGCAGGAACTGCTTCAGTCGCTTGCTCACCAAATTACCTCCTACATAGAGTATAAAATCAGGCATATAATCCTCATCATCCCCCACCTTATACAATACCTCATCAAAATTTACCACCTTAGGACTTCCCTTGAAATCCGAGTCTAGACAATCTCTGTCCGGCAAATTCAAAGTTGTAGGCTCCACAAGCATTACAGCCCGTGAAGACAGGTAACCGATGGCACGAACTCTGGTTTGCGGACAATCTTGTCCCATTACAACCATTGGCTTTTTAGCACCCATAAAATCCAGCATATATATAACATTGCTTTTAAATTCATTGCTTTGCACATGCACCACAGAATTAACTTTAGGAAGTTCTGCTACCGTAAACTGATAAAGCGGTTCAGGAATCTGTATATTAATATGTACAGGACCCACCTTTCGATACATGCAATCATAGATTGCCTCATTAACCAACCGTTCACAATACCACGCTTGCTCCTCACTGGTTACAATCGGAAGATTCACACTCTTGTTGACCATCGTTCCAAAGACGTTGGCCTGTGGCAGGGTCTGTCCATCCTGCTGTCCGATCCAAGCTTCAGGTCTATCAGCAGAAATCACGATGACAGGCAGTTTCTGATAATATGCCTCGCAGACTGCCGGATAGAGATTGAGCAATGCAGAACCGGAGGTAACACATACCGCAACCGGATCGGGAAATGGAGAAGAATCACCCATAGCGATGCCCATAGCCACAAATCCCGCACTCCTTTCATCAGTAACAGGATAGCAGGTAATGCGTTCCATCTCATTGAAATTATGCACTATAGGCGCATTACGGCTTCCTGGGCAAACCACTACTCTTCTCACACCATGAGATGCCAGAACACTCGTCAGAATGTTGACATTATTGATATTACTAAACACGAAAACTGATTTATAATTAAGATTTTATAATTAATCAAAGAAAAACACGTCTGATGAACTGACCATCTCAGCTAAAGCAATACCCGTCTGATGGTCTGCATCTTAGCTTCAGTCTCTTTCCATTCCTTTTCCATCTCGCTCTCCTTGAGCAATCCGCCACCGGCATAGAGTTCACAGGTTCCATCCGGCAGGATATTCATGCAGCGAAGGGAAACGAAGAGATGGGTCTTACCTTGCGGAGAGATTGGTCCCACAAAACCGCTATAGTATTTGCGGGGCTGGTGCTCATGCTGCAGGATAAACCGGCGGGCTTCCTCCTTCGGGATACCACAGACAGCAGGCGTAGGATAGAGTGCATCTATCACATCTCCCAACCTACCTTCATCCCGCAGACGGAAACTGATATCCGTACGAAGATGATAGAGGTTTGCCGCCATCGTGGTATAAGGTCCCTTGATCTGATAATTGTCAGCAAAAGCCTTGATGCAATCTTCGATATAATCCGTGACATACTGTTGCTCCTCCTGATTTTTATGCGACCATTCCACACCCTCCACCGGATAATCGGCAACAGTGCGGGAAGGTTCCGCCTTCTGGGTACCCGCCAGCGACATCGTACTCATATTTCCCTGTTCTCCCTTGAGCAGAATCTCAGGAGTAGCCATCAGCCACATTCCCGACAGTGGGGTATAAACCAGAGAGACGAAGAGACGGGGATACATCCGGCACGCCTTCATGAAGAGACTTTCGAAATCCTTATCAGCAGTTCGCACAGTTGCCTTTCTTGCCAGCACAATCTTTCTGAAAGTACCTTTCTCCAATTCCTGATGAAAGCATTCAAAATCTTCGGCATAGGCATCACGATCAGAAGCGTTTTCTGCCTGAGTAGAATCAGATGTTGAAATCGCTTTTGCATCAGAAATGGGCAAAAGTTTGCTTTCATCCGGATGAATGAGCAGCACGGGGCAATCGCTGGACGGCGAGAAAGGAGCTATCACAAAGCCCTCCTTGCCATTCAGTTCTGCCACCGAGGAGAGCACTTCCGGCTCACCCTCCCGCTGTGCCACATAATGAGCGTGATGCAGATAAGGCAAACGATAGTATGCAAATGCGGTCATACCTTATATTTCTGTCTTTTTAGATTCTTCTTTCTTTGAGTCTTTCTTTTTTGGAGTAAACACATAGTTGGTTACCTGCACGGTACAGATCAACTCACCGGCTGTATTCTTGATGGCTACCTCCCAAGTATGCAAGGTTCTGCCCTTGTGTACCAGTTTGGCGTATGCCGTAACCGTATCTCCTTCACTCACAGCCTGTACATGAGTACCACTCACATTGATGCCCACGGCAATCTGTCCCGGGCACAAAGCCAGGGAGCCAATGCCTGCTACATTCTCGGCAAGAGCCAGAGAAGCACCTCCACTCAAGAATCCGAAAGGTTGGCGGTTACGCTCATCCACTTTCATGGAAGCCTGAAGCGTATCAGACTCTGGGGTAGATATGAAATGCATGCCGAGGGTCTTGGAAAGTCCATCGGTCTTGCTGATTCTCTTTACTAATTCATCTATGTTCATCCTTTATCAAAATTTAAAGTTGGTCGTTTAGGGGTATGCAAGCTATATCATCACTTAGCTCTTCACCTCATTTTCCTGCAAAAGTAATGCAAATTAAAGACAAAACAAAATAAATAAGTCTTTTTTAATCTTTTAAGCACTTTTTGCTTGGCATTATCGGCTTTTTCCACTATCTTTGCAGCATATTGAAACAACAACAAACAATTTTATGAAAAAATTACTTCTAGGACTATTATGCACCGTTGCTCTGGGCGCATACGCTAATCCGGCAGACGATCTTCTGAATCGAATCGACAAGGGGGCTGCTGCCAAGTTCAAGACCATCCTTGTAAAATCGGACAAGGATTTCTTCGAGATAGACCAGGCAGGAAATGGCAAGAACACCACTGAGCCTGAACCGGCCGGCAAAAACAATCCTATCATCATCCGAGGCAACTCCTGGGTCAATATTGCCGTGGGCATCAACTGGTATCTGAAACACCATGCCGGCATCCACATCACCTGGAACAATATGAGTCCAAAATTGCCAAACGTTCTTCCTGCCGTAAAACAGAAAGAGCGCCATGAAACCGACCTCAAGCTTCGCTACGATTTCAATTATTGCACCTTTTCTTATACGATGGCTTTCTGGGATTGGAATCGATGGCAGAAAGAAATCGACTGGATGGCATTGCATGGCATCAATATGCCACTGGCTGCCGTGGGCACGGAATGCGTATGGCGCAATATGCTCCTGAAACTCGGTTATTCTGAGGAAGAAGTGGGCAAGTTCATCGCCGGACCAGCCTTTCTTGCCTGGTGGGAGATGAACAACCTGGAAGGTTGGGGTGGTCCGTTGCCGCAGAACTGGTATAAGCAGCAGGAAACCCTGCAGAAAAAGATTCTTGCCAGAATGAAGGAGATGGGTATGAAACCTGTCTTACCGGGCTATTGCGGAATGGTGCCTCACGATGCCAAGAAGAGACTGGAACTGAACGTGACGGATGCCGGCAAGTGGAACGGTTACCAGCGTCCTGCCAACCTCTCTCCTACCGACAGCAGATTTACAGAAATCGCCGACCTATATTATAAGGAACTGACCAAGCTCTACGGAAAATCTGATTTCTATTCGATGGATCCTTTCCATGAGAGTGGAGATGATGCTGCCGTAGATTATGCCAAGGCTGGACAGGCGCTGATGAGTGCGATGAAGCGTGCCAACCCAAAAGCGGTCTGGGTGGTTCAGGGATGGAACGAGAACCCTCGTCCTCAGATGATTGAAGACTTGAAGGTTGGCGACATTCTAGTACTCGACCTCTTCTCAGAATGCCGACCGATGTTTGGTGGTCCTAGCATTCTGAAGCGGGATGGCGGTTACGGCAAGCACCAGTGGCTCTTCTGTATGCTTGAGAACTTCGGAGGCAATGTGGGTCTGCATGGAAGAATGGACCAGCTGCTGAACAACTTCTATCTGGCAACAGGAATGACAGGAAACAGCAATCAGATTAGAGAGACCCCAAACCCTGAAGTTCCAAAAGTAAATCATAAAGTTCAAAGTTCAAAGCTCAATGTTCAAAGTCTCAAGGGTTGGGGCTTTACGATGGAGGGTTCGGAAAACAACCCTGTGATGTTTGAACTGATGAGCGAACTGCCTTGGCGTGCCGAGAAGACTACCAAGGAAGACTGGCTCAAGGAATACTGCTATGCCCGATATGGGGTACACGATGCAACCATCGAGAAGGCATGGGCGCTCCTGGCTCAGAGCATCTACAACTGTCCGGTGGGCAACAACCAGCAGGGTACTCACGAGAGCATCTTCTGCGGTCGCCCTTCGCTCAATAACTTCCAGGTTTCAAGCTGGTCGAAGATGCGCAACTATTACGACCCGGAGGATACCCGACAGGCAGCCATCCTCTTTGCAAGTGTTGCAGACAAATACCGTGGCAACAACAACTATGAGTACGATCTGGTAGATATCTGCCGACAGGCTCTCGCCGACCAGGGACGCAAACAGTACTGGAAGACCATCGCCGACTATCAATCATTCTCCCGAAAGGAGTTTGACAAGGATGCCGACCGTTTCCTGAAGATGATTCTGCTGCAGGACAAGTTGCTCGCCACCCGTCCGGAATTCCGTCTGGGACACTGGATAGAAGAAGCACGCAACCTGGGTAAGACCGCAGCAGAGAAAGACCTCTACGAATGGAATGCCCGCGTACAGATTACCACCTGGGGCAACCGTGTCTGTGCCGATGATGGCGGCTTGCGAGATTATGGACATAAGGAATGGCAAGGATTGCTGAAGGACTTCTACTACAAGCGCTGGAGTACCTATATGAAAGCCCTCGCCGACCAGATGGCGGCTTGCACTAACATCGATTACGAGGCTTTGGGCAGTGGCAAAAATGCCGGCAAGACTTCAGCAGAACTCTTCCAACTGGCATTGCCTAGTGCTCCGAAAATCGACTGGTATGCACTGGAGGAGCCATGGACCCTGCAGAAGACCCCATACTCATCGAAGCCAGAGGGAAATCCTGCAGACATAGCCAAGGAAGTCATTCATTTCATCAAGTAATTCATGATATCCATCAGATAATATATGAACAGATTAAAATCACTCGACGTGATGCGAGGACTCACCGTAGCCCTTATGATATTAGTAAACAATGGCGGGGAGCATAACTACAGTTTCCTGGAGCATAGCAAGTGGAATGGTCTCACCCCATGCGACCTGGTCTTTCCCTTCTTCCTCTTCATGATGGGAATGTCCACCTTTCTATCGCTGAAGAAGACTGAGTTCAAGCCTTCTGTCGCCATCTACAGAAAGATTGCCAAGCGAACCGTCCTGCTCTTTCTCATCGGTCTGGGCATCAACTGGTTTGACATGATATGCAACGGAGGTGGGCTAGACTTTGCCCACCTCAGAATCTGGGCTGTCCTGCAGCGCATCGCCCTCTGCTACGGAGTAGTGGCAATGCTTGCCATCACCCTGAACCACCGTTACTTCATCCATACCATCATCGGACTGATTGTCATCTATATGGGAATCCTGGTATTTGGCAACGGCTATGCATACGATGCCTCCATCAACATCCTGGCACAGGTAGATAGAAGCATCTTCGGTATCGACCATCTCTATCATAGAAGTCCGGTAGATCCCGAAGGACTGCTGAGCACGATTCCAGCCATCGCCCATACGATGATAGGATTCCTCTGCTGCAAGTACATCTCCATTGCGGGGCAGACGGTAGATTCCAAAATCAAGGTCTTGAAAGTGGCAGGTCTTGTGATGGTAGCCCTGGGATTCGGACTCTCCCTGATAGGTTTCGGAATCAACAAGCGCATCTGGAGTCCCAGCTACGTATTCGTAACCTGCGGATTCGCATCCTGGATATTGGGCATCCTGGTACAGTTTATCGACGGCAGAGATGCTGCTACCGATTCTGCTGCGACAGGCGACAGCCAGAAGAAGCCACGGAAAGACAACATCCTGACCCGGGGATTGCTCGCCTTTGGCATGAACCCACTCTTTCTCTATGTGATGAGTGAGGCTCTCGCCATCCTCTTCGGCAGCTTCGGCATCAAGGCAGATATCTTTGCCGGCATCCACAGCCTCATCACCAATGATTATGTGGCATCGCTCACCTACGCCCTCTTCTTTGTAGCCATCCACGCCGTGATGGGAGTCTGGATGTATCACAAGAAAATCTTCATCAAACTATAGGCTCGTGCAATTTTTTGCATAGATAAATCACCTTATTATATTAAAAAGCATAAAAATAGGGTGCGAGTTCGGAAAATTATTTGTATTTTTGCACCAAAATAAGAAAATATAAAGATATATCTGAATATAATATGAACATTTTAGAGTTAAGCGAACAGGAAATCGTTCGCAGACAGAGTCTTCAGACATTGCGCGAGATGGGCATCGACCCATACCCAGCAGCAGAGTTTCCAACCAATGCATTCAGCACTGATATCAAAGCTGAATTCAAGGACGAGGACGAGCCACGCCAGGTAGTTATCGCCGGACGTATGATGGGTCGCCGCGTAATGGGTAAAGCCAGCTTTGCTGAGTTGCAGGACTCAAAGGGAAGAATCCAGGTCTATATCGCCCGCGACGAGATTTGTCCAGACGAGAACAAGGACCTTTATAATACTGTATTCAAGAAACTCCTCGATATCGGTGACTTTATCGGTGTAAAGGGTTTCGTATTCCGTACACAGACTGGCGAGATTTCTGTTCACGCCAAGGAATTGTGCCTGCTCTCTAAGAGCTTGAAGCCACTCCCTATCGTGAAGTACAAGGATGGCGTGGCTTACGACAAGTTCGATGATCCTGAGTTGCGTTACCGCCAGCGCTACGTTGACCTCATCGTTAATGATGGCGTAAAGGAAACCTTCCTGCAGCGTGCTACCGTGCTCCGCACTCTGCGCAGCGTACTCGACAACGCTGGTTATACTGAGGTAGAGACTCCTACCCTTCAGAGCATTGCTGGTGGTGCTTCTGCCCGTCCATTCATCACCCACTTCAATGCGCTCGACCAGGATATGTACATGCGTATCGCTACCGAGCTCTACCTGAAGCGCCTCATCGTAGGTGGTTTCGAGGGTGTTTATGAAATCGGCAAGAACTTCCGCAACGAGGGTATGGACCGTAACCACAACCCTGAGTTCACCTGTATGGAGCTTTATGTTCAGTACAAGGACTACAACTGGATGATGGCTTTCACAGAGAAGTTGCTCGAAACTATCTGTATCGCTGTAAACGGCAAGCCAGAGCGCGAGATTGATGGCAACATCATCAGTTTCAAGGCTCCATATCGCCGTCTGCCTATCCTCGATGCCATCAAGGAGAAAACCGGTTTCGACTGCGACGGCAAGACCGAGGAAGAAATCCGCGCATTCTGCAAGGAGAAGGGCATGGATGTAGATGAGACCATGGGTAAGGGTAAGTTGATTGACGAGCTCTTCGGCGAGTTCTGCGAGGGAACCTTCCTCCAGCCAACCTTCATCACCGACTATCCTGTAGAGATGTCTCCATTGACCAAGATGCACCGTTCTAAGCCAGGCTTGACCGAGCGTTTCGAGTTGATGGTTAACGGTAAGGAGCTTGCCAATGCATACTCTGAGCTCAACGACCCAATCGACCAGGAAGAGCGTTTCATCGACCAGATGAAGCTTGCCGATAAGGGAGATGATGAGGCGATGATCATCGATCAGGACTTCCTCCGTGCCCTCCAGTATGGTATGCCTCCAACATCAGGTATCGGTATCGGTATCGACCGCCTGGTAATGCTGATGACAGGCAAGACCTTCATTCAGGAGGTACTGTTCTTCCCACAGATGAAGCCAGAGAAGAAGATGCCACAGAGCACCATCAAGGAATGGGCAGAGATTGGCGTGCCAGAGGATTGGGCATACGTGCTCCGCAAGGCAGGCTTCAACCTCATCTCTGATATCCGTGAAGAAAAAGCACAAGGCTTGCAGCAGAAGATTGGAGAAATCAACAAGAAGTACAAGCTCGGCTACGAGAAGCCTTCTGTTGATGACATCCAGGGATGGATTGATGCAGCAAATGCTTAATGTATAATTAATAATGTATAATTAATAAAGAGCTCCGGCTTTTTATTAGTTATACATTATACCTACAAACAAAGGCGAAAGCCTCATTATACATTATTAATTATTAATTATAAAATCATTCGAAGTGTATAACTGCGGTAAAATAGCGATTATTGGCGGCGGTAGCTGGGCTACAGCCAT